>Ga0310811_10010133_pt1 | contig 12179 bp, 10 predicted proteins | sample YCmetagenome_FD_207642 | JGI IMG/M metagenome (GOLD analysis project Ga0310811, IMG submission 207642) | Soil microbial communities from experimental microcosm in Duke University, North Carolina, United States - YC | ecosystem: Engineered > Artificial ecosystem > Soil microcosm > Unclassified ... | reverse complement strand
TCGAGCGCGCCACGCAGATCTCCCATCGCCTCCCGCGTCGACCCAATGTTGCTCGTCGCCTGCGCAAGCTCCGAGCGATAGTTCATGCTGTCGGGCGCCATCGCGACAAGGCGCTCCGTGATCCGTGAGTATTCCTTGAAGTGGGTCATCGCCGAGTCGAGCTCGTTGCGCACGTAATGGATGAACCCGACCCAATAGTGGCTTGCCCCGAGGCCCAGCTGCCATGCGCCGTTCGACGAGTCACGACGCGCCAGACTTTCCCCGAGCGCGAGCGACTGCTTGAACGCGACGAAGGCGGTGTCGAGCTTGCCCTGGTTGTAACGGACTTCGCCCAGCTGCGACAGAGCTTGTGACCGGCGAAAGAGCTCCTCGTTGCTCAGCTCCGTTTCCGGTACCGCGGCGAAATAGTCCATCGCCTTCTTGCTCACTTCGTCGAGCAGTTCGAGACGTCCCACGGCGGTGAGACGCGTGCGAAGATCGCCGAGCATGAAGCCGATGAGCTCCTCGGCCTGCCCCTGGCGTCGCACGACTGCGCTATTCGCCGCGGCGATGCGCCGAGCCTGAACGAAGACCGAAATCGAGAATCCAACGAGCAGCACGGCGGTCGTCGCCGCGAATGCAACGGCCAGCTTGTGCCGACGAACGAACTTTCGCGCGCGATAAGCGCCGCTCGGCGGGCCGACCGATACCGGCTGGTTTGCGAAATGCCGCGCCAGATCGGCCTCGAGCTCGTTCGGGCTGTGGTACCGCAGCTCGCGCTCGCGTTCGATCGTCTTGAGGACAACCCAGTCGAGATCTTCCTGAAGTTCACGCCGAAGCGCCTCCGGGCTCGTGCCTCTCCGTTCTGCGATACTCGACTGCTCCGCGGCCGGCAGCAACGCGAACCGCTGGCTTGGTGCCACGGCGTCGCCGTGCTGCGTCGCCATCATCATCGCGAACGACGACTTCGACTCGAACGGCAGGACGCCTGCAAGCAGCTCATAGAGCGTGACGCCGAGCGAGTAGACGTCGGCGCGCGTATCGACGTCGGCGTCGCCGCGCGCCTGCTCGGGACTCATGTACGCCGGCGTGCCGAGCGAGATGCCGGTCATCGTCAACTTCGCCGCCGCGTCGGCGGCGCCGATCGTCTTGGCGATTCCGAAGTCGATGACCTTGCATACCGGCCGCGTGTCCGTCTCGGTCACGATGACATTCGACGGCTTCAAATCACGGTGGACGATGCCTTTCTCGTGCGCGTGCTGCACCGCGTGGCAGATCTGGCGGAAGAGATCGATCCGTGCTTTCACGCCGAGGCGGCGCCCATCGCAGTACTCGAGAAGCGTCGTTCCGGTGACGCGCTCCATCACGAAGTACGGCAGGCCGTTCTCGCTGATGCCGGCGTCGAACACGTTCGTGATGTTCGGGTGCTGCATCAACGCGAGCGTCTGACGCTCGGTGTCGAAGCGTGCCGCGAAGATCTCCGAGTCGACGCCGGTCGTCAGCAGCTTGAGCGCTACCTCGCGGCGCACGGGCTCCGTCTGCTCGGCGAGGTACACGGCACCCATGCCGCCGCGGCCGAGGAGGCTGAGGATGCGGTACGGCCCGACGCGCGCAGGCTGACCGTCGAGTTCAGGCGAGAGCGACGAGCGGTCGCTCGTCGTCAGCGGAGAGGGTGAGGAATCGTTCGTAGGCGTCATCGCCTGACTGGGCGCGGGGGGCGCGCAACGGCAAGAAGTTCCATCGGATCGGCGCCTAGTTATGGCTTTCAACTACCGAGTTGGCAATGGCGCTCCCCGTTTTGTCGTAACGGAATGCGCCGACGGATTCAACGATTCGTTGAAATCTCGATCGGCGCCTGACCGGTATGCAATCGGCCAAGTACGTATCCCGAAGGCAGTTGCACGATTCACCCCGGCATCTCTCCCTCTTCGTACATCGCCCGAACCTCCGTCTCGCCGTTCCATTGCGGCCAGTGAATCCGGTGGAGCTCCATGAACTTTCGCGCCTCCTCGATCGCCTCTTCCTTGGACGCGAGATTCATGATCGAAAAGCCGCCGATCACTTCCTTCGCCTCGGTGAATGGTCCGTCCGTAATCGTCAACTTGCCGTTGTTGACCCGGACGCGGGCACCGTCGGCGGTGTGACGAAGCCCTCCCATCGACACCATTTTGCCCGACTTGGCAGCTTCCTGGCCGAGTTTGTCGATCGCCTCGAAAAGCGCCTGCGGCGGCGGACCGGAACGGTCGAGGTTCTCATCGCCCTTGACGATCATCAGGTAACGCATCGCGTGTCTCCTGTAGTCGGTTCTCTGTTTTTTTCCTGCCTGCACCATAACGTCGAACGAGAACCGCCAGAATCGACACGCTCGGCCATTTCGTCAGGCCGTCGAGGTCTCCACGCGCATCGCCGGAGCGCGGCCATAGGTCAGCGTCCGCCAGAGCCACTCGACCGGCCCGAACCGGTAACGCTTCAGCCACCAAACGCTTACTGCCATCTGTACGGCGAACAGAACGACCGTGATGACGAACATGCCGGTGTACCCGACCCGGCCGATCAGCCGAAAGCCGTAACTATAGAAGAGGGTCGTGCAGATGACGGATTGGGTCAGGTACGTCGTCAGCGCCATGCGACCGGTCGCTGCCAGCGGCGCCAGCAGTCGCGCGCCTCTCTTGGTCTGGAACACGAGCAGGAGCACCGCCGCGTACGCCAACCCGCTTGCTTCCACCGACCAGTCCAACGCATGAACGACGAACGTCCGCCAGCTCAGCATGACCGACGTCGTCGTTGGCTCGACCCGTCGCGCCGAGATCAGAATCTTGGCGCCGAATATTTCCGCCGCGTATCCGACGAGTGCCACGACGACGCAGCCGGCGAGAAAGCGCCGCGTCGTCCGAGGTTCCGTGAATACTCGCCGCGCAAAGCCGGATCGAATCGCCCACACGCCGACGAGAAACATCGCCAGCACCGCGAAATACGTCACCAGACCCCAGCGTCCCCACCAGTCAGCGAAATCGTGGACCCGCTGTTGCGCGATTTGCCGGTAGCTGCCATGTCCGTAGATCCAGTTCGCCGTCGTCGCCGGCTCGCGCGGCACCATGTAACGCTGACCCGCCAACCAGCGAACGCGCGTGATCACCTCGCTCGAGAAAAGCGCGATGCCGGCCGCCCAGGCGAGTTGCTGCCGCGGCGTCGAATCTCGAAACAGGAGCAGCGAGAACGAGACCAACGCGTACAGCGTGAGAATGTCGCCGCGCCAGATCAGCAACCCGTGAATCAAACCAATCGCTAGCAGCGCCGCCGAGCGTCGCACGTACGTGCGCTGGAGGCTCGTCCCGCGTTCGGTCGCGCGCATGAGTTGAATTCCGAAACCAATTCCAAACAAAAAGCAGAGCAGAGTATAAAACCGGCTCTCTACCAACCACTCCTGGCTGAACGATAGAATTCGGTCGAAGCGTGTCGTCTCGTCCGCCGTGCCGTACCAGTCGTTGAGATTCGACCACAGCACGCCGAACATCGCCCAGCCTCGAAGCAGGTCGAGTGCCTGAATGCGTTCGGATGGCGCGACCGGCTCGAGCGTTGTCGTGGATGGCGGCGCATAGACGGAGGGAGGGGCGACAATGTTGGCCGTGGACATGATGGCGAGTCGTGAAGTGGTTCGAAGATCATGGCTGCTTCAGCCATGGCGCACAAGTCGGCGGTCGGGCAGTATTAGCGCCCACACTCAGCAAGCGGAGAAGTCATCATGATTGCGAGAATGTTGATGGGCCTGTGCGGTGCTGCCTTGGTCATGGCGGCGGGATGCAAAGGGGTGGGTGCGGCCGCGGATTCAACCAAGGCCGGCGCCAGCGCGCCGGTCGACGAAGCCGCGGTTCGAAAGGCAATCGCCGCCGCCGATAGCGAGTTTGCCGTCGCGTTCAACAAGGGCGATGCCGCCACCGCCGCCTCGTTCTACACCGACGACGCGGTTAGCCGGCCACCCAACCAGGAACCAGAAAGCGGGCGTGCCGCTATCGAGCAGGGCAACGCCGGCATGTTCAAGGCCGTCGGCAAGATCAATGACTTCAAGATCGAACAGAAAGACTTGGACATCTTTGCCGATCACGCGGTCGAGATCGGATCGTACTCGTTCTCGTTTACCCCCGCCGGAGCAAAGGCGGCGCAGAAGGATCACGGCAGCTTTCTGAATTATTGGAAAAAGCAGCCGGACGGTTCGTGGAAGATCTATCGCGACATCATCGTCAGCTCCGAGCCACTCCCCGGTCAAGGCCCGCCGCCGGCACCCAAGAAGTCCTAACGAGATCACTCATGACGTCCACCGCTTCTCGTCTCGCGAGTGTTGCGACACTCCTCGTCGTCTCCTGCACCAGCCATACGACACCGGCCCCGCAAGGCTCCGCACCCGCGACCACCTCGGCGATCACTCCGGCTGACCTCGAGCGACGCCTTTTCATCATCGCACACGACTCGATGATGGGGCGCGAGACGGGAAGCGAAGGCGCTTTCAAGACCACCAACTACGTCGCCGCCGAATTTCAACGACTCGGGCTCAAACCCGCCGGCGACAACGGGACGTATTTCCAAGTTGTCCCATTCTGGCGTATCGCCGTCGATCCCGCCTCGCGACTGAGTGTCGCCGGGCAGCCCCTGAGATTTCGCCACGATTTCCTGCCGTCCGCGGCCGTCGCGATGCGCGAGCTGGACGGCGAGTCGGTCTTCGCCGGCCCGGTAAACGATCCCGAACGACTCATTTCGGCCGACCAGGCCCGCGGAAAGTTCGTCGTCGTCGACCTTCCGCCGAACGTGCCCTTGCGATCGGCGGCGCTCAACGCGCGCCGTTGGCCAGAGGCTGCCGGAATTGGTTACGTCATACTCGACCTCTACCCGCCAGAGGCGGTCGCCCGCGTTGTCGAGGGGCGTCCGGCGCCGGATTCGTCGCTCAATGCCGTACTGCCGCCGCTCGTCTTGCTCTCACGCAACGCGGCGCGAACGATCTTCGGTGCGGATCCGTCGGGAATCGCACCGGGTACAGCAGGGAAGCGCGTCTCCGGTCGCGTGGGATTCACGAGCGCGCGTGTCGCGTTTCCGGCGCGCAACGTCGTCGCGATCTTGTCGGGCCGCGATCCGGCGCTTCGTGGCCAGTACGTCGCGTTGACCGCGCACAACGACCATGTCGGGTTCGATCACGCACCGGTCGATCACGACTCGATTCGCGCGCTCAATCGCGTTATTCGTCCGATGGGCGCCGACTCGCCGCCCCGCGAAGCAACACCAGAGGAGCGGTCGCGCATCCGCGCGATCCTCGACAGCCTCCGACACCTCCGTCCTCCGCGCCCCGATTCCATTCGCAACGGCGCCGACGATGACGGCTCTGGCACCGTGTCGATCCTCGAGATCGCCGAGGCGCTCGCGTCCAACCCCGATCGTCCGCGCCGGTCGATTCTTTTCGTCAGTCATACGGCCGAAGAAGCTGGACTCCTCGGCTCCGCTTGGTTCACCGACCATGCGACCGTCCCGACGGATTCGATCGTCGCCGAGATCGATCAAGACATGGTCGGTCGCGGTTTGGCGACCGATTACCCGCGCGGCACGACGCCCGCCGACCCCACCTACCTCGAGGTCGTGGGCGACCAACGACTCTCGACGGAGTTCGGTCGAATGCTCGAGGCGGCGAACGCACGCCAGCCGGTGCCCTTCGTTTTCGATCGCACCTACGCGCAGCCCGGACACCCGCTCCAGTATTATTGCCGCGCCGACCACTACAACTACGCACGCTACGGCATCCCGGCCGTCGCGCTCTCGCGCGGTGAGCATCTCGACTATCATCAGGTGACCGACGAGCCGCAGTACATCAGCTACCCTGACCTCGCGCGCGTCTCGCGCATGGTGTACGACGCGGCGCTCTCGATCGCCAACGCCGACCACCGGCCCGTGCTCGACTCGCCCAAGCCGACCAACCCGCACGCGCCCTGCCGTCAGTAGACCCCTCGCTGAACAACTCATGCTCACCCAACTCCGCGAGCAGTTCGCGTACAATCGCTGGGCCAACCTTCGGCTCCTCGACGCGTGCGAGGCATTGTCGCGCGACGATCTCGTGCGCGAGCTCGGCGGAAGCTTCCCGTCCGTCTGGCTCACGCTCACCCATCTCTACGCCGCCGAGAATACTTGGCTCGCCCGCTGGCAAGGAACGCCGACGGGCCGAAGGCCGGATCTCGAGGGGGTAGATACGGTGAATGGCTTGCGTGCCAAGTGGGACGACGTCTGGCAGCAACAGTGCGCATTACTCGACACGACGAGTGACGCCGACGTGCGCCGAGTGATTCCGGTTGTTCTGCTGAGCGGCAAACGTCTCGACCAGCAGCTCGGCGCCACGATGCGCCACTGCGTGAACCACGCGACGTACCATCGTGGCCAAGTGACCAACTTTCTGCGCATGCTCGGCGCGAACCCGGTGCCCCTCGATCTCGTGCTGTACTACCACGAACACCCGCCGGCCGACTGAGCGACTCGCCAATCCAACGAACGGAGTGGTCGGCCGCGGGATTGGTTTCGCGCGAGCGAGGGTCCCGTACGCCCGGTAGATTTGGCGATCGACCTGGAGGGACGCGTACTTGAAGGCGACCGTACTGCTAGTACTGGTGGGGAGCTTGGTGCTTGCTTCGCCGGGAGGTGGGCACGTCAGCGCACAGGAGGCGAGTCGCGCGCCGGGCCCGACGTGGAGCTACGCATTCGATGTCGGTGGCTTCCTCACCGGAAACGGCAAAGCGATCCGGCAATGGCTCAGCGCCAACGCATACGGTGCGACCGAGCCGCGCCGCTGCACCTTCGATTCGCTCTTTCGGGCGATCTGCGACGATCCCGTCGGCTATCCGAAGACCAGCGGGAGCCCCTTCGCCGTGATGGGAAGCATCCGTCGAAGCTTCCCCTCCCGCAGCGCGTTCGAGCTCTTCATATCGATGGAACAATCCGGCCAAGTGACCGGCCGATGCGACGACCTGGCGTCGCCAAAGGATCCACGCTGCTCCGACCGATTCATGGACGTGTCATTCGGCGGCGCGAGCTTCGCCCTCTTGGGCGAAGTCAGCCGAGGCTGGGCGCACGTCGGTGCCGGGCCGGCGCTCCTCCTCGCGAACTGGGACATGACGCCGTCCCATCTCGCGGGCGTCTGGTTCGACGCGACCGTCGAGCGCGACCCGATTCCGTTTTTCATTCGCGGCCAGTACCGCTACTACACGGCGACAGGCGTCGAGTGGATCAAAGGCTTCTCAGGCTTTCACCCGTCGTCGCTTTTCGTCGGGCTTGGCCTGCGGACGCACCTCAATAACGGCGGATCCTGACGCGGTCTCGTTCGACGCGGTCCCGCTCGATGCGTACCCGCTCGACCCGTGCTCGCTCGGCGCGCTCCGCGGACCGCTGACGCGAACGCTCGGCCAAGTCGTACGTCCGGGCCTGGGCCCTTGCTTGCCGAACGATCGCGTCCCATCGCGCGCGATCACGCCGCTGCTCGGCCTGTTCCCGAATCGCCTCGCGCTGCAACGCCCGCGAGCGCTCGACGTCGTATCGGCAATCCGCGTAGCCACGGGCGTCGGAATAGCGGTCCCCGCAACTCCGGGTAAAGGTCCGTTGCGCGTGGGCAAGTGACGGCGCAATGGAAAGCATTGCGGAAGCAAGCGACAGGACAATTGTGTGACGCGTGCGCATGAAAGGCCCGATGGGGTAAGGACGAATGATTGGACAGCGCACGCGGCCATTTCGTTCGCACCGCCCTCCGCCGCCCTTGACCCGCGGCCCGAACCCGCGGACAATTCCAGAAGCGCGCGTTGGGGCGCCTCCTGTCCGCGGCAAGGGAATCCTCCCACCCAAATTGCAGTGAAGGGACGTCGCGTTCTCCCTTTCTCCTGCCTGTGCTCAGCGGACACCAGGCGTCATGGAGGAAGGTATGACGAGCGACGACTCGACTCCCACCCCTCAGGTCCGCCGCAACCTCGAGAGTCTCAAGAAGGAGGCGAAGCGCTGGCTCGACGCGCTTCGATCCGGCGACGCCGATGCCCGCGCCCGACTGCGGCAAGCGTATCCCGATGCTCCCACTGATCCCGGGCTGCGCGACGTGCAACTCGCCCTCGCCCGCGAGCACGGGTTTCCTGGTTGGGCTGCGCTGAAGGACGCCGTCGCGTCGCGCGACGATGAGGGCCGACGCGCCCTCGCGCTCTACGAAACGAAAGCCGACGCGCTCCTCGAGGCGTATCGCACCGGAACGCCCGAGGCGATGGAGCGCCACTATCGGCACACATGGCACCGCCGCGCTTGGCCGGCGATGCGGCGCTACGTCCAGCTCGATCTCGGGAAACGCTCGACGGGAGAGGTCGACGACGTCGACATCACGTTGGATGACGCCCGCCACCTCGTCGCCCTCGAACACCAATTCGCCAATTGGGACGCGCTGAAGGACTACACCAAGACGTTGCGTGCTGGACGCCGCCTGGCCGCCAAGCCGGTCGTGATCGCCGCGGCTGATGCGTCCGAGGAAGCGGGTTCCGAACCGATCGCCATCTCGCGCGACTGGGACGAGGTCATCGCCCTCCTCGCCGCCAACGCGCCGGTGCAGCTCGGTGCGATGAATCAGATGACCGACGAGATTCTCGCCGATATCGCCAAAGTCGACGGCATCGTCGGCCTGCGTTTGAACGGCTCACGTGGCGTAACGGACGAAGGACTCCGCCACCTCGCCGGCATGATGACGCTCAAGCGGCTCGATATCAGCGGCACAGCGATCACTGATCGCGGGCTCGAAGTGCTGCGTCACCTGCCGGCGCTCGAGATCCTGTCGCTCGCCGGGACCGCGATCAGCGACGCAGGCGCCCGCGAGTTAGCGCATTGCCACGCACTCGTGCGACTCGACCTCAGTTGGACGAGAACGGGCGACGGCGCCATCCGCGCGCTCGCCGGAAAACGCGCCCTTACCCATCTCACCAGCGGCGTGGGCGTGACCGACGCGGGGATCCCGTGGCTCCACGAGCTTCCCGTCTTCAAATCGTGGCAGGGCGGCGACGTTTGGAACGGGCTGACGAGCTACGACTCGGAGCCGAACCATCTCAACCTCCGCGGGCCGTTCAGCGACCGCGGCATGCAACAGATGCGTGGTCTCGACGGACTCGCCGGTCTCAATCTCGATGACAGCCACCTGGGCATCACCGCCGCCGCGTTGGCGCCCCTCGTCTCGCTTCCCAATCTGACCTGGCTCGGCGTCGACGCGAAGGACGACTGGATGCCGTACATCGCGCAGATGCCGGCTCTCCGTTTTCTTGGCATTCAAGACACCGTCGCCGGTGACGACGGATTCGTCGCGCTCGGCCGCTCGCAAACGATCGAGCGCATCTGGGGCAGGCGCTGTCACAATCTGCGAAGCCGCGGCTTTCGCGCGCTCGCCCACATGCCGCGCTTGCGCGGACTCTCCGTGAGCTGCCTCAACGTCGACGATTCGGCGATTGCCACGCTGCCGACTTTTCCGTCGCTGATCGAGCTGATGCCGATGGACATTCCCGACGCCGGCTACCGGCACATCGGTAAATGCGAGCGCCTCGAGTCCCTCGTCCTCATGTACTGTCGTGACACGACGGACGCGGCCACGGAGCACATCACGGGTTTGAAAAATCTCAAATCGTACTTCAACAGCTATACGACGATCACCGATCGCACGCCGGAGTTGCTGTCGACGATGGACTCTCTCGAAGGCATCACCTTCGACACCTGTCACTACCTGACGAACGCGGGCGTCGCCCGCCTGGCCCGGTTGCCTCGCCTCAAGAAGCTCCATGCGTCGGGGGGCCACATAACGAGCGACGTCGCCCGGCCGTTTCGTCCGGAAGTGAAGGTGACGTGGGGCGGCTAGCGCCGACCGATCACGCCGGCGTTTCGATCTTGTAGATCTCGCGACGGCCGTACTGCACCAGATCGTGATAGTCCTTCATGACGTTTTCGAGTTCTTTCATGTCCTCCGGCGATCCCGACGGATTTTGCATCATGTCCTCGAACGCTTTGAGGTCCGCGACCTCGAGCTCGGCGACGATCGTCCAGTATCGTTCCGCCGAGAAGTCGGTCATGATGCGCATCGCCGGCATCCCGAGCTTCTTACTCAGCTTGTTCATCGTGTGGAACTTCTCGACCATCGGGCGAACCTTGCCCGGTTTGCAGTACATGATTTCGCGAACGAGATACATGTCGAGGCTCCCGTGAGAATTGGTGCAAGAAGAATCTATTGCGCTCGGAGGAGTTGTATTGGAGCCGGGAGCGGTACAGTCCGCGAGTTGTGGCATCGCAGGTGAGAGACTCCGACGCTTCGGCGAACCCATCAGCCGCCTGATCCGTCGGAGTCCGTTCACACAGCGAACAACTCACAACACATCACCAACGACCCACCACCGCCCCCGCACTCCGACTTTTGCAACGGTTTTGCAAAGTCCATTGCCCGTCGCGAACGATCGTCCCATCTTGACTGCCCTTTTCACCACCCGGTCGATTCCGGAGGCACCTATGGCCACAACCGCGACCACCACCAGCACGAAGGGTCGATTCGTCTGGCACGAGTTGATGACGAGAGATCCGGTGGCGGCACAAGACTTCTACACGAAGGTCATCGGATGGGGAACGCAGAAGTTCGAGGGCTCGCCCGCCGGTGACTACACGATGTGGATGACCGGCGATACTCCGGTTGGCGGCGTCATGAAGTTGCCGGAAAGCGCGGCCGCGATGGGCGCGCCGCCCAACTGGCTCGCCTACGTCGAAGTCCCCGAGGTCGATGAGACGGTCGCGCTGGCTGAGCGACTCGGCGGCAAAGTGCTCGCGCCGGCCGAGGACATCCCGGACGTTGGTCGCTTCGCCGTCCTTCAGGATCCGCAGGGCGGCGTCTTCGCCATCATCACCAGCACCATGCCGCTCGGCCCCGAAGAAGATCCCGCGCCGCGAACGTTCTCCTGGCACGAGCTGACGACATCGGATCAGCAGGCAGCCATTCGCTTCTACGAGCAGCTCTTCGGTTGGGTGAAGCAGAGTGAGTTCGACATGGGGAACATGGGGGTCTATCACATGTTCGGGCGCGACCGCTTCACCTACGGCGGTATGATGACGAAGCCCCCCGAAGCGCCGGGAACGTACTGGCTGCACTATATCCAGGTCGCCGACAGCGCCGACGCCGCGACCACTCGCGCCACCGCATTGGGCGCGAAGGTCGTAGTTGGGCCAATGGAGGTTCCGGGAGGCGATCGGGTTGCCGTGCTGACCGATCCGCAGGGCGCCTTCTTCGCGGTCCACTCGAAAGGAAACCAATAGCCCGCTTTGTTCCTCTTGCACCTGAAAGGAATTCGCACAATACTTTCAGGTGATGACTAGCCCGATCCGGCCCGCCGCACGCCGGGGCCCCGAGCCCGCACCAGTTCTTGCCAAGGCCCTCCTCGCCGCGGCCGGCCGGATCGGAATTCGCAACAAGCAGCTCGCCGCGATCATCGGCTCGAGCGAAGCATCGGTCTCGCGGCTGCAACACGGACGTGGGCTCGACCCGGATACCAAAGAGGGGGAGCTCGCTCTCCTCTTTCTCCGACTCTATCGGAGTCTCGACGCGCTCGTCGGTGGAGACGACGCAAAAGCCCGCGCTTGGTTGCATTCGGAAAACGTGCATCTTGCCGGCGTCCCCGGTGAACGCATTCGAACCGTGGAGGGCCTTGTCGATGTCGTCCAGTATCTGGACGCGATGCGCGGGCGCCTCTGAGATCAGGCCGCTCGGCCTCTCGCCCTGGCGAGTCGTCGAGGCGCAGCATCAGGTGTCGACACGCAAGCTCGTCGATTCCGCCGACGAGCAGATTTTGCTCGAGGAGCTGATCGATCGCGCCAAGCCGCCGTACGCCACCGTTGCTCCTCCGCGGCTGCATTATCTGCTCGCGACGCCATTCCGATATCCACCGCTCCGGCACGGATCGCGATTCGGCCGGCGGCACGAGCGCGGCGTCTGGTACGGCTCGCTCACGCGTCGCGCCGCGTTTGCCGAGGTCTCTTATTACAGATTGCTCTTCCTCGAGGGAACGACTGCATCGCTCGAGCCCGTCACGACGCAGCTGACCGCGTTCACGACGCGCGCGCGGTCCGCCCGAGGCGTCGATCTCACTGCGCCGCCGTTCGACGCCCATAAGCGCGCAATCGCCTCGCCCACGAAA
>Ga0310811_10010132_pt1 | contig 12179 bp, 15 predicted proteins | sample YCmetagenome_FD_207642 | JGI IMG/M metagenome (GOLD analysis project Ga0310811, IMG submission 207642) | Soil microbial communities from experimental microcosm in Duke University, North Carolina, United States - YC | ecosystem: Engineered > Artificial ecosystem > Soil microcosm > Unclassified ... | reverse complement strand
TTCGTGATCGGCCCCGACGGCCGGCTGGTCCACGCCCAGTACGTCCACGACCAGATGGACGAGCCCGACTACGACGCGGCCGTCGCCGCTACCCGGCGAGCTCGCTGAGCCACGCCTCCGCCTCCCTGGGGTGGGTAAACCTGATCACGGCCGGCCCCGGTGGTGCCGCGGCCCACCGCCGCATCCGCGCCCGCTTCCGGCTGAACGACCGGAAGTGCCAGGCCACGATGGAGTCCTTCGAGAACGCATTCCGCAGCGATTCTCTGTTCCCGTTGCATGCCGGCGTCCTGCGGACGGCCCGACGAACGGTCCGCCGGACCAGCCGTTGCAGCGAGAGCCAGCGGGGATAGTCCAGGGCCACGATGAGCTGGGCCCGACGGAGGGGGATGTCGATCCACTTGCCGTAGGCAGTGTCGAGGATCCACTCCTCCCGGTCGCAGATCTCTGCGATCCGGTGCCGCTGCACGTCCTGTGGCACTTCCACCCAGCCCGGCTCCCAGGTCAGGTCGTCGACCGAGTGCCACGGCAGCCCCGTCGCGGTGCTGATCCGCTCCGCCATCATCGTCTTCCCCGCGCCCGTGACGCCGTAGACGAGGATCCGCCGCGCCCCCGCCGGCAACCCCGCTACCCCCGCACCAGGCTGCGCGCCCGCTCCCGGGCCAGGCCGATCTCGTCGGCGTGGGCGTGGCGGTCCAGGTAATTCGCCGCCTTAGCCAGCAGCCGCACGTCCTCCTGAAAATCGGCGAGTGCGTTGTTGCACCGGAAGCACAGAATCCCTCGGACCTTGCCCGTGGAATGGTCGTGGTCCACGTGTAGGGAGATGTCCTCCCGCGGCGGCCGGGCACAAATGAAACACCCGCCGCCCTGCGCCTCCAACATGGCGTCGTACTGCTCAATGGTCATGCCGTACTTGCGTTTCAGGTGCCCCGCGCGCTCCCGGCGCTTCACTTCGGGCTCGAGCCGCCGTGCTCTGTAGTACTCGTTCACCCGCTCCGGATTCGCCTGCTGCCACCGCCTCGCCCGAGCCTTGGCGGGAGCCGGATTGGCGACGTACCGGGCATGCTTCGCCGCAAGATTGCACACCTTTCAGTCGCTCCGGTGGCCGTCCTTCGTCCCGGCACAGCGGTAGTACTCCTCAAGTGCCTTCAGGACGCCGCACTTCTTGCATTGCTTCATGCGTCCATTCTATCGAACGTGCATTCGTCATGCAAGCTATGTCAACCCTTGTACAAACGATCTATTGGCCACCCTTTTGTACGTAGGACCGAACGAATTCCTCGGCGTTGTCTTCGAGGACTTCGTCTATTTCGTCCAAAAGCTCGTCCAGCTCGGCCTTCAATTTGTCGCCCTGCTTGGTTGTGGGGGGGACAGCCTCGACGACCTCGTCGCTGCGAGTGGTCGACTGCTTCCTCTTTTGCTCTCGTTCTGCCATGTCTGGCTGCCTCCTACGTTGACCCCAGCGCTTCGAGTAGCTGCGCTGGTGTCTCACACTCTTGTAACAACCTATCGACGTGTGCCGCTGTTCCTCTTAGCGGTTCCATCATCGGAACTCGCCGCAGCGGGTCGGTGCCCAGGTCGAAGACCAGGGAGTCCCAGTTGGCGGCGGCGATGGAGCCGGCCCACTTCTGCAGGCAGCGGCCCCGGAAGTAGGCCCGGGTGGTGGTGGGCGGGTTGCTGATGGCGGACACCACTTCGTCCTCCGTCAGCAGCCGCTCGAGCCCGCAGCGCTCGTACAACGACCGGCCCGGGCGTACGTCGTGGTACTGCAGGTCGAGGGCGGCCAGCTTGGGGTCGTTCCAGGACAGGTGGTGGCGGTCCCGGTAGGCGCCGACCATCTGGTACTTGGCCACCCAGTCCAGCTGGCCGGCCAGGCTCATCGGGTCGGACTCCAGGGCGTGGAGGACGGCCTCCCACCGCTCGAGCAGGTCCCGGCCGACGTCCTCGCCCACCGCCTCCAGGCCCCGGCTCTCGGCGTACTTGCGGGCCCGGTCGAACAACTCCCACTGCATCTCCAGGGCGGTCATGCGCCGGCCCCCGCTCAGTTCCAGCGGGGTGGAGAGCGACAGGTCGTACGACACCGTCCGGTGGGCCTGCACCGGGGCGGCCAGGGTCAGGTCCAGCCCGGCCAGCTCGTCGTCTTCGATCATGGCCAGGACGAGGGCGGTGACGCCGACCTTGAGGAAGGTGGAGACCTCGGCCAGGTTGGCGTCGCCCACGATGACGTGGAGCCGCCGGTACTTCTGCGAGTCCGAGTGGGGCTCGTCACGGGTGTTGACCAGCGGCCGCTTCAGCGTGGTCTCGAGGCCGACCTCCTCCTCGAAGAACTCGGCCCGCTGGGTGAGCTGGAACGGCACCCGGTCCCAGCCGATACCCGACGCCTCGCTGCCCACCTTGCCCGCGCCCGTGTAGATCTGGCGGGAGACGAAGTGGGGGGTGATCTCGGCGGCCAGCCGGGCGAAGGGCAGCGACCGGTCGAGCAGGTAGTTCTCGTGGCAGCCGTAGGAGTTGCCCTTGCGGTCCGAGTTGTTCTTGTAGACGACGATCTCCTGGCCGGCGGGCAGGATCTCCGACGCCGCCTCGATGGACCGGGCCAGGATGCGCTCGCCCGCCTTGTCCCAGAGGAGGGCCTCGCGAGCGTCCGAGCACTCCGGGGACGAGTACTCCGGGTGGGCGTGGTCGACGTAGAACCGGGCGCCGTTGGTCAGCACCGCGTTGACCAGGTGGGTTTCCACCTCGGGGGCCATGGCCCCCTCGCGGGCGAAGCCGCGGGCGTCGCGGCCGGGCGACTCGTCCTCGAAGTCCCAGCCGACCTTGTTCGGGGACGAGGCGCGCGCCAGCCGGGAGACGTAGGCGTTGATCAGCAGCGACGAAACCGTGATCGGGTTGGAGTCCGCGCCGCGCAGGATGATCCCGTACTCGGTCTCGATGCCGCAGACCTTCCGGATCGCCATCGCGGGACCCTACCCTGTCCCGGCTGGAAAGCGACTACAGATACTGGCCGGTGCCCACACGCTCGATGGCCCGTCCTCCGGTGGCCTCCTTGCCCTGGGACATGAGGGTGCGGACGTACACGATCCGCTCGCCCTTCTTCCCCGAGATCTTGGCCCAGTCGTCCGGGTTGGTGGTGTTGGGCAAATCCTCGTGCTCCTTGTACTCCTGCTTGATGGAGGCCAGGAGGTCCGAGGTGCGGATGCCACGGCTCTCGCCGGCGATGGCCCGCTTGATGGCCAGCTTCTTGGCCCGGCGCACGATGTTCTCGATCATGGCCCCGGAGGAGAAGTCCTTGTAGTACAGGATCTCCTTGTCGCCGTTCTGGTAGGTGACCTCGAGGAAGCGGTTGTCGTCGTCGTCCTTGTACATCTCGGCGACCGTGCGCTCGATCATCACGGCCACGGTCTTGTCCCGGTCGCCCCCGCCCAGGCTGGCCACCTCGGACTCGTCGAGCGGCAGGTCCGACGTCAGGTAGCGGCTGAAGATCTGGGTGGCCGCGGTCACGTTCGGGCGCTCGATCTTGATCTTCACGTCCAGGCGGCCCGGGCGCAGGATGGCCGGGTCGATCAGATCCTCCCGGTTGGAGGCGCCGATGACGATGACGTTCTTCAGCGTCTCCACCCCGTCGATCTCGGCCAGGAGCTGGGGGACGATCGTGGCCTCCATGTCCGAGGAGATGCCGGTGCCGCGCGTGCGGAACAGCGAGTCCATCTCGTCGAAGAAGACGATCACGGGCACGCCCTCCTCCGACTTCTCCCGGGCCCGCTGGAAGACGAGCCGGATCTGGCGCTCGGTCTCGCCCACGTACTTGTTCAGCAGCTCGGGGCCCTTGATGTTGAGGAAGTAGCTCCGCGACGCCTTGTCTCCGGTCACCTCGCTGACCTTCTTGGCCAGGGAGTTGGCCACCGCCTTGGCGATCAGCGTCTTGCCGCACCCCGGGGGGCCGTAGAGCAGGATGCCCTTGGGGGCGGGCAGCTTGTGCTCGACGAACAGCTCGCGGTGCAGGAACGGCAGCTCGACGGCGTCGGTGATGGCCTCGATCTGGTCGTCCAGCCCGCCCACGTCCTCGTAGGAGACGTCGGGAACCTCTTCGAGGATGAGCTCTTCGACCTCGGGACGGGGCAGGCGCTCGAGGAGCAGCCCGGTGCGGGAGTCCATGAGGATCGAGTCCCCGGCCCGCAGCTTCTCGCCCAGGATGGAGTCGGCCAGCTCCACCACGCGCTCCTCGTCCGCCCGGCCGAGCACGATGGCCCGCTTGCCGTCCTCGAGCAGCTCCTTCAGGGTGACGACCTCGCCGTTCATGTCGGCCGAACGGGCCAGGACGACGTTGAGCGACTCGTTCAGGACCACTTCCTGGCCCCGGGTCAGCTCGACGTCCTCCAGCTCGGGGTGCAGGGCCACCCGCATCTTGCGCCCGCCGGAGAACACATCGACCGTGCCGTCCTCGTTGCGGGTCAAGAGCGTGCCGTAGGCGGAGGGGGGCTGGGTCAGCTTCTCGACCTCGCGCCGCAGCTCGGCGATGTGGTCACGCGCCTCGCGCAATGTGTACGACAGCTTCTCGTTCTGGGACTTGGCCTGGGCCAGCTGGCCCTTGGTCTCCAGCAGTCGCTCCTCGAGGGTGCGGACCCGCTTGGGGGCGTCCTGGAGCTTGCGACGGAGGCCGATGACCTCCTCCTCCAGCGATTTCACCTGCTCGAGCAGGCCCTCGACCTGCTGCTCGTAGGCTGACAGTCGACGTTCGTACTCGGAACTGGACGTCGGACTCACCTCCTCGGGTCGCCTGCTTGCCCAACGGTACACCGGGCCTCCCGGCAACCAGGGTACCCCGGCAACTGGTTTTCCTGGCCAATTCCGGGTAAATTGGACATGAGCCCAATCGGAGACAAGAGGAAGAGGCACCGACCCATGGCTATGAAGGTCTGGATCGACCAGGATCTGTGCACGGGCGACGGTCTGTGCGAGGAGATCGCCCCGGATGTGTTCACGCTGCTGGACGACGGCCTCGCCTACGTGAAGGAGAGCGGGAAGGTCTTCAGCGACCCCGGTGGCGTCGAGGGCCTGGCCGTCGTCCCCGCCGGCCAGGAAGACGGCACCATCGAGTCCGCCGAGGAATGCCCCGGCGAGTGCATCTTCATCGAAGTGGATTAGTCGCCCATCACTCGCTCGCTTCGCTCGCTCCGTTCGGGCGAGTTGACGGTGCTCACGACGCCGGCGGAGCCGGCGTCGCTCGCGCGGTAAGGCCTTTCTGCCGCCAGCCGTACGGGGCCGCCTCTGGCGGCTTCCGGCGGCCGGCGGCGGGCCGGGTCAGTCGAGCTTGGGGTCGAGGTCGAGGGAGGCGCTGTTGATGCAGTAGCGCTCGCCGGTCGGGCCGGGGCCGTCGGGGAAGACGTGGCCCAGGTGGCCGCCGCAGGCCCGGCAGGTGACCTCGGTGCGGCGCATGCCGAACTGGCGGTCCTCGTGGAGCTCGACGGCGTCGGCCAGGGCAGGCTCGGTGAAGCTGGGCCACCCAGTGCCCGACTCGAACTTGGCCTCCGAACTGAACAGCGGGGCCCCGCACCCGGCGCAGCGGTACATGCCGTCGTCCTTGGTGTAGGCGTACTTGCCGGTCCCCGCCCGCTCCGTGCCCTTGCCCCGCAGCACCTTGTACTGCTCGGGGGTGAGCTGGGCCCGCCACTCCTCGTCGGTCTTCACGACGTCGGCCATGAGCACCAACTTACCTAGCTGATGCAGGGTCCGGTGGTCGCCGGCGAGGCGCGGGGGGCCTCGAGCACGCGGCGCAGCTCCGGGGTGGCCAGGGCGTACGCGGTGGTGGGGTTGTCGGGGGAGATGGCGAAGGCCACCCCGATCACCGCGCCCTGGTCGTCGACCAGGGGCCCGCCGGAGTCCCCCGGCGCAAGCTCGGCGGCCAGGACGTAGACCGTGCGGCGGGTCACGCCCACGTCGTAGAGATCCTCGCCCAGGGCGTTGAGCTGCTGGCGGACGGACGCGGGCGAGATCTGCAATGGCGCCTGACCCCCCGGGTGGCCGAACACCGCGGCCGTCGTCCCCACCCGGCCGGCAGCCAGGGGAAGCGGGGCCTGGCCCAGGCCGGGGACCTCGAGCAGGGCCAGATCCCGGGCCGGGTCAAAGACGACGACTTGCGCCCGCAGCCGCTTCCCGTCCGGCCGGACGACGGTCGTCCGGGTCTCTCCCGCGACCACGTGGGCATTGGTCATGACCAGGTCCGGCCCCACGCTGAACCCGCTCCCGTCGCGCTCGTAGAAGCAGGCCACACCCTCGATCTGGACCGTGCTCGCCGAGACCCGGGCCACGACCGCGGGGTCGAAGCCGGCGTCGGTGGGCGGCGGCCCGGTGTCGAGGGAGGGCAGCAGGCCGTCGAAGACGTACGGGGCGCCGGCCGGGCCGGCCAGGCGGCGCAGGGCCTGGGAGGTCTCGGGGGCGTCGGGGAAGGCGGCGTCGATGGCCCGGGCCACCGCCGAGTGCCGGGCCAGGTCCGACAGCGACCCGGCCGCGTCGACCAGCGGCGGCAGGACCAGCAGCCACAGGGCGAGCAGGACCGCGACGGGCGCGGCCACGGCACCGGCCACCTTGTCCCAATGACGGGCCGGGCCCTCCTCGGGCAGCAGGGAGCGGTGGAAGCGGCGACCGACGAGCAAGCCGAGCTGCTGGCCCCCGAAGCCGGCGCTCACGAACAGCAGGATCCCGACCATCAGCCGCATCCCCGGGTCCTTGCCGCCGACGGTCGTCACCACCGCCGGCAGGACGAGGGTGGCCACCACCAGGGACTGGACCAGGAGCACCCACGACGTCGCCCCGGTGAGCAGCCCGAGCCGCCACCCCCCACCGATGGACGTGACGAGCAGGATGACGATGACCAGGTCGAGGACGTTCACCCCGCCGGCGACTCCGGGGGCAAGGCGTCGTCGCTGCACCGGCGGGCGGCGGTCAGGAACCCGGTGTGGGCCACCATGCGGTGGTCGGGGCGGACCGACTGGCCCTCGACGTGCCACGATCGCTGGAGCACCTCGATGGTCTCGGGCATGACGAAGGGGGCGGCGTCGAGCGCCTCCCGCACCTGGGCCACCTGGCCGATGGTCGGCAGGTAGGCGACGAAGATCCCGCCAGGGCGGAGGGCGGCGGCGGCGTGCTTGACCACCCGCCAGGGCTCGGGCAGGTCGAGCATGACCCGGTCGAGCCCGGTCTCGTCGATCCCCTCGTAGACATCGCGCAGCTCGACCCGGTAGGGGCAGCCGGCGCCCAGGAACGATTCGACGTTGGCCTGCGCCTTGGCCGCGAAGTCCTCCCGCAGCTCGTAGCCCACCACCTCGGCCCCGGCCCGCAGCAGGGTCATGGACAGCGCCCCCGACCCCACCCCGGCCTCCAGGACCCGGGCGCCGGGGAAGATGTCGGCCAGGACCAGCAGGGGGCCGAGGTCCTTCGGGTAGATGACCTGGGCGCCCCGGGGCATGGACAGGACGAAGTCGGCCAGGGTGGGCCGCACGGCCAGGTAACGCGCCCCCGAGGTCGACCGCACGGTCGAACCCTCCGGGCGACCGATGATCAGCTCGTGCGGGGTGACCCCGGCGTGGGTGTGGAACTGGCCCCCGTCGCGGAGGGTGAACAGGTAGCGCCGCCGCTTGGCGTCGATGAGCAGGGCCTTGTCGCCGGGGGCGAAGGTGGGGTCCACCGCCCCATCATCGCGTCGACCGGCCTAGTCGACGCGAGGGAAGTGCTGGATGACCAGGGACTGGCCCGGCCGCAGCTCCTCCAGGTACACCACGTCGGCCTCCCGCTTCACCGCCCGGCGCAGCAGGTGCAGCCCGCCGGCGGTGATGCCCACGGCCAGCCAGCCCCGGGAGCCGCCGATGCCCCGGGCGAAGCCGATGCGGATGAGCGAGCGCAGCATCAGACCCGGCGGATCTCGACCACGGTGGACTTGCGCCGGCCCCGCCGCTTGCCGAGCAGGAAGGCCAGCACCACCACGGCGGCGGCGACCCCGCCGGCCACGGCCATGATCGGGACCTTGGCCGCCTCGGCCGTCTTGTCGACCTCGCCCCGCATCTGGCGCAGCTTGGCCTCGATGTCGCCCCTGGTGATCCGCCCGTTGGTGCTCGGCGACACGCTCACGGCCGTCCCCCCCGTCGCGGGCCACGGCCGAGGGCCTTCACCGCCCCGCCGGCCACCGCGCCGCCGACGACGAGCACCACGAGGTACGGCAGGACGGTGCGCCAGCCCCGGAACGTCGAGCCGGTCTCGCTCTGGAGGGCCCGCAGCCCGCTCAGGAGCAGGAACACGACCCCCAGGCTGCCCGACAGGGCGGCCGCCATGCCCCAGCCGACGAAGCGACCGAGCCCCTTGACCGGCTCGATCGTCTCCTGCTTGGCGTACCCGACGACGAGCTGCCAGAGCTCCTGGGCCTGGCCGGGCAGGCTCTCGTCGTCGTCCTTCCGCCTTGCCATGCTGTGCTTCCTATCCCCCGCCGAGTCGCTGCGCAAGCACGGCGGCCTCCTCGGCCAGGAGCGACACGACCAGATCGAGGCGGGCGGCGGGCCCGTCGGTGGCCAGGATCCGCTGCGCGTCGAGGGGGCCGAGCGGGCCGAGGGCCACCGCCTGCCAGGTCGCCACCACCGGGTCGGCGGCCAGGGCGGCGTCGCGCCGGGCTTCGACGTCGCCCAGCTCCACCTGGAGGGCGCGCACCTCCCGCAGCACCGCCTCCAGCTCCGAGCGGCGGGCGGCCGCCTCGGGACCGATCGGCGGTTCCTCGCACACCACCACCTCGGCCCGGGGGTACGGGTCATCAGGAAGCCACCGCTGGACCCGGATCCGGTCCTCGCCGACCAGGACCATGACCCACCGGCCGTCGTCCAGCTCCACGGCATCGTCGATGCGGGCCCGGGTGGCGACGTCGAAGCGGACGTCCCCGCCGCCCACCTCGCTCCCCCGCTCGATCAGGACGACGCCCAGCCGGCGGTCGCCGTCCATGCAGCGGCGGGCCAGCGCCCGGTACCGGTCCTCGAAGACGTGCAGCGAGATGGCGGTCGAGGGCAGCAGGACGCTGCCCAGCGGGAACATGGGCAGCTCGAGTGCTAGGCCGGTCATCCCGCGGGGGGCGCAGCCACCTTCGGGCCCAGCTCGTCGGCGCTGGGGCCGCGGGGGTAGGCGGCCAGCACGCTGACCACCTTGTCCTGCAGGGCGGAGCCGGCGGCCTCGTTGGGCAGCCCGTTGGCCAGCAGGGCGAAGCTCAGATCCTTGCCCTCGCGGTCGGTGGCGTAGCCGGCCAGCCCGGCCACACCGTTGAGCGACCCCGTCTTGGCCCGCACCTTGCCCGCCGCCGGGGTGCCGTTGAACCGCTTCCAGAGCGTCCCGTTGCGGCCGGCCTCGGGCAGGCCCTTGGCCAGGTCTCCGGCCTCGCCCGTGCGGTCGAGCACCCGCTCGAGGGCGGCGCAGCTCATCTTGTCGGTGCGGTCGAGCCCGGAGCCGTCGACGGCCGACAGCTCGGCCGGGGTGACCGCGGCCACCTTCTGCAGCTGGGCGGCCTCGGCACTCAGCCCGGCGGTCGTGCTCCCCGGCGTGCCCGGTTGGTAGCTCAGCTCCTTGAGGAGCATCTCGGCGCCCATGTTGTCGCTCTGCTGGAGGATCTCGGCCACCACGTCGGACAGGGGGGCCGAGGCGATGGAGGTGACAACGGGCGCGCCCGCGGGGGCGGTGGCGGCCCCGGTCGTGCCCACGGTGACGCCCCGGGCCCGGAGGAGGGTGGCCAGCACGCTGGCCGCGTGGGCCGGCGGCGAGGCGGCGGCGACGGCCGGGTGGGCGCTGACGAAGGCCTTGTTGACCACGAGGGCCGAGAGGGGGGTGATCTCGAACTCGGCGACGTAGCTCGGGCTCCAGCTCGGCACCAGCCGCTGGCTGTCGTAGCGGCTCTCGTCGCCGAGGAGCCGGCCGACGCGGCGGATCCCGGTGGCCACCACCTTGTCGGCCAACGCCTCCAGGGACGTGGCCGGCCGCGGCTGGCCCTGGTACCCGGCGTCGACCGAGAAGTCGGCGGTGGCCAGGAGGGGGTCCCCGCCGCCGACCAGGTACAGGTCGTCGACCCCGCCGTTGGCCGGCGCCGCTCCCGCCCGGACCTCGGTGGTGAAGTGGCTGTCCGGCCCGAGCTTGGACAGGGCGGCGGCGGCGGTCATGAGCTTGAGCGTCGAGGCGGGGATGAGCAGCTGGGCGGGCTGGCGGGCGTAGTGCGACCGGCCGCCGCCGGCGTCGCCCACCGCCAGGCACGACGTGTCGCGGGCCCCGCCGAGGGCAGGGTCGGACATGACCCGGTCCAGGTCGGCGCCGAGGTGGGTGTCGGCGACGGTGCGGGCCAGCAGGTCGGGGACCCGCCGCAGGCTGAACACTGGCGCCGCCGGGGTGATGGCCGGCGGCGGGGCAGCCGGCGGGGCCTGGGCGGCGGCGACCCCCGGGACGCCGAGCACCGCGACGGCGACAGCGAGGACAGCGGCCCGGAACCTCATACCTGCGATGCCAGGCCGTCCCAGTGCTCGGCCCGGAGCACCCGCTTGAGCAGCTTGCCGCTCTCGGTGCGGGGCAGCTCGGCCCGCACGTCCCAGGACCGGGGCCGCTTGAACCCGGCCAGGCGTTCGGCCACGAAGGCGTCGAGCGCGGCGGGGTCGAGCTCCCGACCCGGCTTGGCGACCACGACGGCGTGGACCCGCTCGCCCCACTCCTCGTCGGGGATCCCGATCACGGCCACGTCGGCCACGTCGGGGTGGGCGTGGAGGATCCCCTCGACCTCGGCCGGGTAGACGTTCATCCCCCCGGTGATGACCAGGTCGATCTTGCGGTCGCAGATGTGCAGGTAGCCCTCGTCGTCCAGCCAGGCCACGTCGCCGACCGATTTCCAGCCCTCGTCGCCCGGCAGCTCCGGCATCTGCTCGGCCATCCGGTGGTAGCCGTCGATGGCCAAGGCGGTGCGCACGAACAGCTCGCCGGCCACGCCGGGCGGCAGCTCACCGCCGTCGTCGCCCACCACCTTCAGCTCGATCCCGCCGTAGGCCCGCCCGCACGACCCCGGCTTGCGCAGCTGGTCCTCGGGGGCCAGGACGGTGACGATCCCCAGCTCGGTCGAGCCGTAGACCTCGTACAGGAAGCCGTCGCCCAGGCGGGCGACCACCTCCTGCTTGAGGGGGTAGGGCACGGGCGCGGCGTTGGCGATCACGGTTCGTAGCGATGACAGGTCGGCGGCAGCCAGGACGTCGTCGGGCAGGGAGACGATGCGCTTGAGGTGGGTCGGGGTGACGAAGGCCGACGTCACCCGATGCCGGCCCACCAGGCGGACCCACTCGGCGGGGTCGAAGGACCGCATGACCACCAGGGTCCCGCCGGTGATGTGGGTGAGCAGGGCGAACGCGTTCGGGCCGGCGTGGTAGAGCGGGCCGGTGACCAGGTGCACCTCGGCCGAGCCGAACTTCAGCTCGGCCATCATGGCCCCGAGCAGGGCCCGGTCCGACCGGCTGCGGATGGCCCCTTTTGGCCGGCCCGTCGTCCCCGACGTGTACATCATCGCCGTGCCGTAGTCGGGCGGGGGCGGGGGCTCGTCGGGCGAGCCGCGCCCGGCCACGTCGTCCCAGGACAGGAACCCGGCGGGCGCCGGGCCCCGGAAGGCGACGGCGTGGCGCAGCGCCGGCAGCCGGGGCAGTAGCCCGGCGATGGTGGGCGCGTAGGCGGCATCGACCACGACCACGGCCGCCTCGCTGTCCGACAGCACGTGGTGGCACTCCTCGGCCGTGAACCGGTACGGCAGGGGCACGGCGACGAGGCCGAGCTTGCGGCAGGCGTGCATGAACACCACGACCTGGGTGCTGTTCGGCCCGCACCACACGCCGACCTCGCCGGCCCGTACGCCGAGGGCGGCCAGCCCGCTGGCCACCCGGTTGATCGCGGCGTTCATCTCGGCCCGGGTGGTCGTCACGCCGTCCTCGACGACCGCCGGGAACTCCCCGTCGGCGGCAGCCCAGGCGGCGACGGGGTCGGCGGGGGCCTCGGGCACGAGACGCATGGTAATTGTCGGGCCGGTAGCCGCCGGGGTCACCGTACGCTCGCGGCCATGTCCGAGGGCTGGATCCGCCGGCTGTGGCCGTACCTCATGGCCCACCGTGGCGACGTCGTCCTGTCCTTCGGCGCCGCCTTCGCCG
>Ga0310811_10010131_pt1 | contig 12182 bp, 10 predicted proteins | sample YCmetagenome_FD_207642 | JGI IMG/M metagenome (GOLD analysis project Ga0310811, IMG submission 207642) | Soil microbial communities from experimental microcosm in Duke University, North Carolina, United States - YC | ecosystem: Engineered > Artificial ecosystem > Soil microcosm > Unclassified ... | reverse complement strand
TTTCACACGGGAACGCGTGGAACGACCGGGCGAGACGCGTCGCGGTTGGCCCATCGGGTCGCGACGGATCGCCTGATCGAGGAGGTCACGCGACGGAGTCTCGAGATGGCAGGCCACGACGGGTGGATCATCGTCGCCGGCATTCCCGAGGTCGGGACTCACATCGCGCGCACGCTGGACGGGCTTGCTTCGGGCCGGGTGCTCCACCTGCATGGAGTCGACGTTCACTCGACCGATGCCGGTGTGCGAGCGGCAGCGGAGCGCGGCGCGTCGCAGTTGCGCGACGAAATGGACGTGCGCCGGGTGGCAGAGATCACAGGTGCGGCCGACGACCCACGGCTGGTGACCTGCGGTCCGGCCGCGACTCGCAGAGCGCTCGATTGCGCGTCGGTACGCGAGTTGTACCTCACGCCGCGGTTCGTCGAAGGCCATCTCGCCGATGCGGAATACTCCGTGCGGGCGGCGATCGCACAGAGCGCCACGATCGAAGAGGTCTCGCGCGTTGCGGCGCAACGGCTGGACGAGTTCGGAGGTGTGGGCGCGCGGTTGCGCTTTGCCGCTCGAACGTGAACGTCATGTTTCACGGAGCAGCGCGCGAGGTGACGGGATCCTGTCACATCGTCCACGTCGGGCAGTCGGCCGTCGCGTTGGACTTCGGTCTCTTTCAGGGACACCGCAGCGAGGCGAACGACAAGAACCTCGCCCTGCCGTTCACGCCCGAACATCTGAGCGCCGTCATCCTTTCGCACGCGCATCTCGATCATGCGGGACGCCTGCCCGTGCTCGCGCGCTTCGGATTCAACCGCCCCGTCTATTCCACGCCGGCCACCCGCGACCTGTGCGCGATCATGCTGGCAGACGCGGCGCGCCTGGCGCAGCGCGACGCCGAGTATCTGGCGCGACGCAATCGGCCGGTGGTCGCGCCGCTCTACGATGAGCGCGATGTGGCGCGCTTGATGCCTCACTTCAAATGCGTGCCGTACGACACGCCGGTTGCCGTTGCGCCGGGCATTCGCGCAACGTTCCTCGACGCGGGGCATATCCTGGGGTCGGCGTCGGTGGTATTCGAGTGCAGCGAGAACGGGAGGACGCGCCGGCTGGTCTATTCGGGCGACATCGGCCGGCGGGGGCTCCCGATCATTCGCGATCCGCATCCGCCTAACGGTGCCGATGCGGTCATCATGGAATCGACGTACGGCGACCGCGACCACATATCGATCGCCGACATGCCGGCCCAACTCGCGCGCGTCGTGCGCGACACCGCGGCGCGCGGCGGCCGCGTGTTCATTCCCGCGTTCGCGGTGGGTCGCGCCCAGGAGCTGCTGCACGATCTGCATGCGCTTCGGCGCTCGGGCGCCATACCGCCGATTCCGATCGTCCTCGACAGTCCGCTGGCGATCGCGGCGACCTCCGTATTTGCCGCGCATCGCGAGGACGCCGATCTCGGCGAGCCGCTCGTGAGGGCCGTCCGCGATTTCCTGTCGTTCGAGGGCCTCGAGTTGACGCAGGATGTGGAGGCGTCCAAAGCGCTGAATCTCCGAACCGGTCCGATGATCATCATCGCGGGATCGGGCATGGTGGAAGGCGGCCGCATTCTTCACCACCTCTTGCGTGGCACGCCGGACCCGCGCAACACGATTCTCATCGTCGGCTTCATGGCCGAGAACACGCTGGGTCGTCGAATCGTCGAGCGGCGGCCTGCGCTGCGGATACTCGGCGAAGAGGTGCCGCTGCGCGCGCACGTGGAGATCTTGAACGGCTACAGCGCGCACGCCGATCGCGGCGAGCTGCACGATTGGGTTCGCGCGGTGCGGGGCGCGGGTGCGCGAGACCTGCCGGTGTTCCTGGTGCACGGCGAGGCAGGGGCGCAGGACGCGTTCGCGGCCCGGTTACGCGGGGATGGCTTCTCGGTGACGACTCCCGAGCGCGGGTCCGTCTACGCGGTTTGACGCCTAACGCACTACGCTGCCGCGCGGGGCGGACGACGCGGGGACTCGATTCCCCGACGAGATCGCAGCGGGCGTGTCAGGCAAACCATGACAGCTCGCCCTCAGACGGCCGACACCGGGCGGCCGCGCCGCTCGTCATGTATGGCGAATCCCTCTCCACAGCGGGTGACATGACCAGTCTGCCCAGCACCGTCTCAGTCGCGTCGGGTCCCGCCGCCGCGGCGCCGCCGGCACGCGGCGTGCCAGCCGCATGGGCTACGCACGCGCGCCTGCTCATCGCTGCCATTGCGGTGGTCCTTGGCATCGCACTCCTTCCGTACGCCTCGGGATTGATGGGCGCGATCGTGTTGTACGTGATCTCCGCACCGATGTACCGAAGGATGGCCGCTCGCACCGGCGCGGGGCCGGCGGCCGTCGGCATCAGCGTGTCCGCACTCGTCCTGGTGCTGGTGCCGGCCGTGTGGCTCACGGTCACTGCGTTAGGCAGCGTGCCCGACGCGTTGGGGCAGGTGGGCCGCAGCACGACCTTTGCCCACCTTCAAGAATTGCGCGTCGGGCAATGGGAGATCGGTGCGCAGCTCGCGCGCATCGGGGAAGTGGTATTCGGTTGGATCTCGCGAGAGGCCTTCGCGGTGCTGGGCGGCATCACGCGGGCCGTGATCAACCTCGTGATCGCCGTGATCGGCCTCTACTACCTGCTTCGTTCGCGCGATGCCGGCTGGTCGTACGTGCGGCCGATCATCCCGTTTTCCGACGCGGGCGCCGAGGCGCTCCGGTCGCGGTTCACGAGCGTGACCCGGGCGGCCGTCCTCGGCATCCTGGCAACGGCGCTGACGCAGGGCTCCACTCTTGCGTTAGGCTTTTGGATCGTCGGATTGCCCAACGTCCTCGTTTGGGGAGTCGTCACGGGACTCGTTTCGATCTTGCCGATCCTCGGCAGTGCACTCGTGTGGATACCGGGCGTGCTCGTGCTCACCGCGAACGGGCGGTACGGCGCGGCCGGCGTTCTCCTGGCCATCGGGCTCGTCGTGGTGTCCAACGTCGACAACGTCGTCCGGCCCCTGGTGTACCGGCATGTCTCGGGCCTGCATCCGTTAGTCACGTTGGTCGGCGCCTTTGCGGGCGTGCGCCTGCTCGGACTCGCCGGATTGTTGCTCGGCCCGCTCGCCATCTCGTTTTTCTTCGAGACCCTGCGCATCTATGGCGAGGAGTACGCCGCCGCCGCGCCGCGCGGACTGTGACCAACGCTTGAGGCTCTGGCCGGCGATCGCGGGCACGAGCGCGAACCCCAGGACGAGCAGCCAATCGTGCACGGCGAGCGGCGACAGCTCGAGCAGCCGAGCGAGCGGCCGGAAGAGGACCGTGGCGACCTGCAACCCGATCGCGAGGATGAGCGCACCGACGGCGGCGCGATTGGCCATGGTCTGTCGAACCGTGCGCACCGCCGATTCGCTGCGTGCGTTCCCGAGGTGGAAGAGTTGGGCGAGCGCGAGGGTGGTGAACGTCATGGTGCGCGCGTGCACCGGGGTGGCGCGCAGCAACACGACATCCACCCAGAACACGCCGAGCGCAGCCGCGGCAATCAGCGCGGCGTACCAGATCGTTAGGCGGAGGAGCCCGGGCGACAGAAATGCCTTCTTCGGGTCGCGCGGCGGCACGTGCATCGCATCGGCATCGGGCGGCTCGACGGCAAGGGCGAGAGCAGGGAACGTGTCCGTGACCAGGTTGAGCCACAAAATCTGCAGCGCGGTCAGCGGCGTCGGCAGTATGGCGAGTCCCGCGCCGACGATCGTCAGGATCTCGCCCAGATTGCAGCTCAAGAGGTAGAACGTGAACTTGCGGATGTTGGCGTAGATGGTTCGTCCTTCCTCGACCGCGGCCGCGATCGTCTGAAATCGGTCGTCCGTGAGAATGACGGCGGCCGCTTCCTTGGCCAGGTCGGTCCCGCGAACGCCCATGGCGACGCCGATGTTTGCCTGCCGCAGCGCCGGCGCGTCGTTGATACCGTCGCCGAGCATGGCGACGACATCCCCGCGCCGCTGCAGCGCCACGATGATGCGCAGCTTCTGCTCCGGGTTGAGGCGGCTGAAGACACCCGCGCGGGCGGCAATCCGTGTGAGCTCCGCGTCACTCATTGCATCCACATCGCGTCCGTCGACGACGTCCTCGCCTTGCGTTAGGACGCCGAGGTCGCGTGCGAGCGCGGCCGCGGTGAGGGACTGGTCGCCGGTGAGCATGACGGTACGGATCCCGGCGCCGCGGAGCGCGTGCACCGCGTCCGCCGCGCCGGCCGCCGGCGGGTCGGTGAGGCCGGTCAGAGCGACGAACGTGAGGTGGTGAAGCTCCTCGACATCGGCTGCGGCGACCGCGCCGAACGCGAGCGCGATGATCCTGAGTCCCCGCGCGGCCATGCCAGCGTTCTGCGCGAGAATGCGATCACGCTCGGCAGCGGTGAGCGGACGAGCGCCACCGGGACCGAGGACCCGTGCGCAACGATCGAGGATACGAACCGGCGCACCCTTCGTGAACGCGACGAGGGCCCCTCCAGCGTCCCGGTGAAACGTCGCCGTCAGCATTCGCGCGCTCGAGAACGGCGCCTCGCCCACCTCCTGAAATTGCGCGGCCAGCGCGACTCGCTCGAGCTGCGCTTTGCGCGCCGCGACAAGGAGGGCGGCATCCGTCGGATCGCCGTGGGCCGCCCAACCGTGCTCGGTGGACATCACCTCGGCGCGACTCGAGAGCGCCGCGATGCGAAGCGCGGCAACGAGCTGCGCGTCGCGTAGCGGGTCGACCGGCGCGCCGGCCTCCCGGAACTCGCCTAACGGCGCATAGCCGGCGCCGGTGACGTCGACCGTCCGTTGCATCATCCAGATCGTGGTCACGGTTTGTTCGCCGGCGGTGAGGGTGCCGGTCTTGTCCGTGCAGACGACGGTCGCCGCGCCGAGGGTTTCGACCGACGGCAGCCGCCGGACGAGCGCGTGGCGGCGAGCCATGCGGCGCACGCCGAGCGCCATCGTGATCGTGACGACCGCCGGCAATCCCTCGGGCACGGCGGCCACGGCCACCGCGATGCCGGTCTCCAGGATCTCGCCTAACGGAGTGTGCTTGACGAGCTCGAGCACGGCGACGACCGCGCCTGCGGCGATGGCCACGCCTGCCAGCCGGGCGGCGAGGGTATCGAGGCGTCGCTCGAGCGGCGTCGCTTCATGGGCGATCGACGCCGTGAGTATGCCGATCCTCCCAATTTCCGTATTCGACCCGGTCGACACGACTACTGCCTCGCCGTGTCCCGACACCACGGTCGTCGCCTTGTAGACCATGGTCGCGCGATCGGGCAGCGGCGCGTCGAGGGCCACGCCGGCATCCGCTGCCTTCAATACCGGGACGGATTCACCGGTAAGGGCGGCCTCGTTGATGCGCACCTCGGTTGCCGACAGGAGGCGCGCGTCGGCTGGCGCCGTGTAGCCGGCCTCGAGCTGGATGATGTCACCGGGCACGAGCTCGCGCGCGGGAACGACCCGCGTGCGGCCGCCGCGCACCACCGTGGCCAGCGGCACCTCGAGTGAGCGGATGGCGTCCATCGCCATTCGCGCACGCCACTCGGTCAGCACGCCTAACGCAGCGTTCAGGATGAGCACCGCTACGATCGTCGCGGCGTCGATGGCATCGCCCGTCGCCACCGCAACCGCGGCTGCGGCGGCCAACAGCAGCGATACCAGACTCGTGATCTGCGGTCGGATCAGGTCCCACAGCCGTGCACGGGGCGGCGGTGCGAGCGCGTTCGCGCCGTACACGGAAAGTCGCCGCGCCGCCTCGTCATCGCTGAGTCCCAGTGCAGGAGCGCGGAGCGCGTCCAGCACGTCCCGCGCCGGCAGCGCGTACCAAGGGCGAACGAGCACCAGCTGGCTGGTCTCATCGCTCGTCGCGGAGCCGGACATGCCGCTCGCCTGTTCGGTAGGATGGCCGAAGCGCGTCACTAGTCGATGGGACCATCCGACGGAATCGTGGCGTCGAGGAAGAACGGCGGATACTCGTCACGCAGGAGCAACCGGTACGCTTCCACGCGCGTGCTCCATACCAACACGCCGACACCGCCGGCGCCTAACCCGGATCTCGCGTGGTCTTGCCATTCCCATGAAAACGCAGCGGCCGCGGTCCCGCCGACGATGATCAGGTGTGGGATTGCAAGCAGGAACCGGAACGCGGTCGTGAGCCGATTGCGCGGCTCGGTCGCCGGCTCGATGCGAACACGCGCCGGGTAGCCGGCATCATGGGTGATCGCGGGTGCGAGTGAGCTCATGTCGACCTCCTGTGCTTTGAGACTGCGCACCGGCAGTCGATACGTCTGTCGGTGAAAGACAGGATCGGCCGTAAGGGAACGGCGAGCTTACCGATCTCGCCGCGCTGTTCGCCCACCCGAGTTCGTCCGCTCAGGTGTTCGCGCCCGCGGGCGACCTTAGCGCGAGAGCCGCGGTGTTCGCCGCGGCGGCAACCGAAATGTTCGGTCTGTGGGCAGTTGATTCGGCCGCAGACGTGTGACCGATACGTCATCACGACGCCCGTGGATGGTCGCATTGGTCGAATCCGGGACGCCGATCATCGAGTTCCGTGATCCGACGACGCTCGACGCCATCACCCAGGTCCTCTCGACCGATGCGGTGTCGGTGCATCCCGGCGCGCGCGTGACGATCGAGGGTTGGGGCGGGACGCTTCCCCTCGCCGCGGGCGTCCGCCGCGTGGAAGCATCGGCGTTCACGAAGGTGTCGGCGTTAGGCATCGAGGAACAGCGTGTCGAAGTCATCGCGTGGATCGAACGTCCACCGCCGACGTTAGGCGACCGGTCTCGCGTTCGTGTGCGCATCGTCACGTGGGAGGCGGCGGACGTCCTCCAGGCACCGGTGAGCGCGCTGTCACGCGACGGCCGGGGATGGTACGTGTACGTCGTGCTCGACGGACGGGCGAGGCGCCGCGATGTCGAACTGGGCCACCGCAGCAATCGCCAGGCGGAAGTCGTGTCGGGCCTCGCCGATGGGGACGTCGTCATCCCGTATCCGAGCGACCAGATCTCCGACGGGACGCGTATCCGCGCCACCTGACGCGGATGCCCTCCCGCGGCAGCCGCCATGTCCGTTAGAATCACGTCGGGACGCCGGGGTCGCCGCCTCAGGGATTGCCTGACGTCGGCCACGATGGTGCACGGCAATTGCCGGACATCGCGACCGGACTTTGCCCGATGGTCCCGGGACGGCGCGTCCGCCACTTTGGATCGCGAAAGGCGTTCTCCCTCGCACTTCGACATCATGGAGGCCATATGTGGCATGTGCTTCGTTCCGGACTGGTATTGGTCGCAATCGCCTGCACGGCGCCGGTCGCCGCGGCGCAGGGCGCGCCCCATGGCCATCTGATCATGGTGCACCTGGTCGATCGGCCTAACGGCCAGTTCGCGTTCGACCCCGCCACGATCAATGCCCAGCGCGGCGATACCGTGCGGTTCGTCCAACAGAGCACGGCGCCGCATAACGTGTCGTTCCGCACGCATCCCAAAGATGCCAAGCTCGGAGACGCCGCCGTCGGTTCGTACATCATCAACAAAGGTCAGACCTACGATCTGGTGATCGACGCGCGCTTCCCCGATGGCACGTACACGTTCGCCTGCGACCCCCACGAGTCGGTCGGCATGAAAGGCACGCTCGTCGTCGCGTCTCACCCCTAGCGCATCACCATCTCCTCGCGTCCGGCGCGAGGCCATTTCACAGGAGGACAAAATGCGTGCGTCCCCGGGCGCCTGCCGCGTGCGGTTCGCGGCCGTCGGTCTTCTCGGTGCTGTTGTAATCGCGGTCACGACACGACCGGCCATCGCGGAGCCAGTCACGCGAAGCACAGCGGATACGACGGATCCGTTCGGCTACGTTCGCGCCGACCGCATCAATCTGCCCGCGGGCGCCTATCGCGCCGCTTTCGCCCATAAGATTCCGAGCTTCTCGCGGCAGACCAAGCTCGCGTGCAGCGCGTGTCACTATGGATTCCCCGAGCTCACGCCGTTCGGGCGGTTGTTCAAGCTCAACGGCTATACGCTCACCGCGCTGCCGACGATCGTGGGCGGCGATTCGGTGCGTCAAACGCTCGAGCTGGCTCCAATTCCGCCCGCGTCAGCGATGGTCATCACGTCGCTCACACACCTCAAGACAGCGTTGCCCGAGACCCAGAACGACGCGACGGCCTTTCCCGAGCAGTTGAGTGTGTTCCTCGGCGGACAGGTGACGCCAAAGATCGGCGCCTTTACGCAGCTCACCTACGCTGCCGATGAGGGATCGCTCGGTATCGACAACACGGAATTTCGTTTCGCCGATCATGGCACGGTGGCCGGCAAGCAGGTGATCTACGGCCTCACGCTGAACAACAACCCGAGCATGCAGGATCTCTGGAACACGACACCGGCGTGGGGATTTCCGTTCGTCGCTTCGAGCGTCGCTCCATCGCCGGCGGCCGCGTCGCAGGTCGAGGGAGCGTTCGCCCAACAAGTGGTGGGACTCGGCGCATACGCCATGTGGGACCAGACGCTCTACGCCGAAATCACGACGTACCGTACGGCCCAACAGGGCGTCGCACCGCCGCCCGGGCCGACGACGTCTAACGCGAACCGCGGCGTGATTCCGTATTGGCGAGTCGCCGTGCAACGCTCGTTCGGGCCGAACTACCTGATGGTCGGAACGTACGGCCTGGCGGCGACGCTCTACCCGACCGGCGTGAGCCAGTTCACCAATCGCTTCACCGACGTCGGCGTGGATGCGCAGTACGAGCGCACGTTAGGCAAAGGGGTGCTCATCGGCCGCACGACGTATCTGCACGAGCGCCAGTCGCTCGCCGGCTTGATCGAGACGGCAGGCGATGCGCCGCTGCCGAATCCGACCAATGCGCTGAACGAATTCCGCATCAACGCATCGTACCTGCCGTCACCGCGGTTCACGTTCACCGCCGGCTATTTCACCGCCACGGGAACGCGCGACACGGCGCTCTTTGCGCCCGCGGCGGTCAGCGGCAGCGTGAACGGGTCGCCGAACAGCAGCGGGGGCATCGGAGAGATCGACTTCAATGCGTGGTTGAACACGCGTCTCGGTGCCCAGTACATCGTATACAGCAAGTTCAACGGTGCCTCGAACGGTTACGACGGTGTCGGCCGCAATGCGTCGGACAACAATACGCTCTACCTCTTCCTCTGGGTCGCCTTCTGATGTGTGCCGCGAATGCGTTCCAGTGGACGACTGGCGCAATTGGCCTGGCGGCTGGCGCGTATGCAGGCATTGTCGGTGTGATGTGGCTCCGGTAGGGCATTCAGCGCCCTCCGGAGTCGAGCATGCGGATCCTTTGCTCGACCGGTTCATGCGCGATCTACGAGGTTGCCGGCGCGAGGCCGAGCGGCGCACCATTTCGCGTCCTCGCCCTCGGTTAGGCACAGCATGACCGAGACTCGCACCCGAACGAACACAGGGCCACTCGCAGCACGAGTGGCCCTGTGTCGCATTGCAACCGGTACGCGAGTGCCTACGCAGCCATGCCCGACGGGGCTTGGCCCGCGGCGGCCGACTCCGGCGACTATGCCGTGATCACCAGCCGGTCATCCACTTCGCGAACTCCGGGCGCCTGCCACGCGGCGCGCTCCGCGTCCCGGCGCTCCGACGACGAGCGCACGCTGCCCTTGAGCGTCACCTTGCCGTCGGCCGTCTCCACGGTGATGCGATCCGCTTCGACTTCGGCGCTGCGCTTGAGCGCACTCTCGATCTTGGTCTTCACATCGAACGTCGAAAGCACCGGCGCGAGCCGGATGAAGTTGGAGACGCCCTTCACACCGACCAGGTGCCGCACGGCGGCCGATGCGGCCTCCTTCTGGTACTGCCAGTCCACGTCGCCGCGCAGCGTGACCAACCCCTTTTCGACCGTTGCCGTTACCGCGTTCTTGGGCACCTGGACGTCCCAATTCAACGCGTTCACCACGGCATGTGCGATGTCCGTGTCATCGCGCACGTGCTCGCCCGGCAACTGCACGGTCAGCTCTTCGGCCACCGCGCGCACCCCGTTCACGCGTTCCGCCGCGAGCTCGGCTGCGAACTTGTCCGTGTACGAGCGCACCGTTCCGCGGAGCGTCACCACGCCGTCCTTCACGGCGATGGCGATCTCTTTCTCGTTGATGCTCGGATCCCAGCGTAGTTCCTCGGCGACGTCACGCTGGAGCTGCAGATCGGGTTTCATGTGTTCCTCCCATGGTTTTTCGGTTAGGCGTTGCGTCTCACCATGTCAGAAGTAGGGTACGCCATCGCATCGTGGCCCGCCGTCGGCGGATCCCGCAAAGCGTGTCGGGAATTGCCGGACCGTCGAATTTCGGCGCGCGATGGGATCTAGAGCGCGGTCGGAAACGTCTCGGGCACCTCACCCCGATTCCACACTCCGGTGCGTTCGAGCGGCTCGACGGCCCGCGTCTCATCGTAGTGAAGAATCCCGTCGAATTGCCGCGACAGCCGCGCAGAGAAGTAGTGGCTGAGCCGCTCCGTTTCCGGGCGATAGATCACGCCGATGGCGCGTTCGATGCGCACGTCGTCGAGCGTCGTCGCAACCGCACTCGGGGCGCGCAGGTCGAGAAAGAAATTGCGCGGTGCGTCATGGAAGACCGCTTCATAGCTCTCGGGGAGCGCTGGACGCACAACCTTCCGTTCGGCGGGGGCGTCCCAGTCGGAAGCCGCGGTCACGGTTCCGCGATACGTCGTGAATCCCAGTGTGACGATCTCGGCGCCGAATTGTTGACGTGCCAACTGACCGACATTCAGCTCTCCGCCGGCGCCGAGCTCGGTCGCGCGCGCGTCGCCCACGTGCGAATTGTGCGCCCACACCACGACCTTGGAGCTCAAAGAAGATCGATCGAGAAACGACACCAGCGCTTGCAGTGTGTCGGTCATGTGTTGGTCCCGCAGGTTCCACGACTGAACGCGACTTCCGAACATGGAGCGGTAGTAGCGCTCGGCGTTTCGAACCACTCGTGCGTTTTGCTCGGTGAAAAAAAGATCATCCGCCGCCACGCGCCCGTCGCGTTGGGCGTAATCGGCTGCGGAGCGCCGCAGATCAACGAGCTGCTCCACCACCTCGCGCTCGCACGACGGAGCCAAACCATAGCTCGCCGCGTAACCGTATGCCTGCGGATCTTCGCCGAACTGCTCGAAGCACGCGTACCGGTACTGCGCCCGCTTCGCCGCTGCAGGGTCGACGACGCGCAGGTACTCGAGCACCGCGGCCATCGACGCGTGCAGGCTGTACAGGTCCAACCCGTAAAATCCGACCTTTCGTGCCACGTCCGGCTGCTGGTCGTTGAACTCCCGCAGCCATCCAACGAAATCGAGGACGTCGGCGTTGCGCCACATCCATTGCGGGAAGCGCCGGAATCCGCCGAGCGCTTCCGACGCATCCGCGTCGGTTCCCGTGCCGCGCACGTAGCGGTTGACGCGATACGCATCGGGCCAATCGGCCTCGGCTGCGACCGCGACGAAGCCGCGTTCGCGAATGAGGCGCTTGGTGATCTCGGCCCGAATGCGATAGAACTCGTGCGTGCCGTGCGAGGCCTCGCCGATGAGCACCACGCGCGCGTCGCCGACGAGCGCCATGACCGGATCGAAATCTTCGCGCGCGCCGGTGAGCGGGCGTGCCGCGTCGCGAATCACGTGGGCGAGCGATCGCCTAACGGGGCTGGTCATTGGTCCTCCGCCACAGGACGTCCGGGTTGGGCCGCGCGTGCGGTGGGCTGCTCGAGTGCGCGGGCGAGGGTCACGTCGTGGCCGTACAGGTCGGGATAGAAGGAGACCACGCCGAGCCGGTTCACGACGGCGGTCGCATAGAGGATGAACACCTCCACGGGGCGGTCGAGTGTCACGGTGCGGGATTGCTCGCCGTGCATCGCGGCCGTGATGGACGACGGCGTCCACTCATCCTGGCCGCCTAACGCAAACGCCGCGAGGCCGACCGGATCTTCGACCCGGATGCATCCGTGGCTGAAATCCCGCCGCGCGCGAAGGAAGAGCGCCGTGTCCGGCGTGCCGTGCAAGTACACGTTGTGGGCATTGGGGAACACGAACTTCACCAGGCCAAGGGCGTTGTTCGCACCGGGCCGCTGGCGCAGGCGCAGGGTCCCCGCCGCCACGCGGGCCAGCGTGCTCGGCGTGATCCGATAGATCCTCGCCTGCGCGTCGGAGC
>Ga0310811_10010130_pt1 | contig 12183 bp, 10 predicted proteins | sample YCmetagenome_FD_207642 | JGI IMG/M metagenome (GOLD analysis project Ga0310811, IMG submission 207642) | Soil microbial communities from experimental microcosm in Duke University, North Carolina, United States - YC | ecosystem: Engineered > Artificial ecosystem > Soil microcosm > Unclassified ... | reverse complement strand
TGTCCGATCAGACGCCGGATGAGGCATACTTCGCGACGCTGCCAGCGATCAAATCGGCAGCTTGATGACCCCGGCGCTTCCACTTATAAACTCGATCTGACTGTCCGAACCAGCGGCGCCACCTCTCGGCGCGCTTCGCCATATCAAGCATCAGCCGGATGTTTCCGTTTGACAGAGGCGCAATGATGAATCGACGCTTAAGTCGCAACAGTCCTTCGACGGAATCGGACCACGGGTCAAGGCGGTGCCAGGCAAGATTCAGCTCGTCCAGTTCATCCGCAGCAATCGAGTTCATATCGACGCCGTAGCCGACCATTACTTTGACCAGATTTTCCCTGTGCAGTACGTCGAGCCTGACAAACGGCCGCCGTCCGCTTTGTATTTCTTTCATGGCGGGCACATACAATCGCCGCCAGGCGTCAGCAAACTCGAAAGCATCAACTGGAACGGCGTGACGGCTGAGGAATGGACCGGCATCGCGAGCGACACCGCTTCGCCAATCGACGACTGTGCCAAAGACATCGAACAGGAGGGCTTTGATTGCGGTAGCAGTGGCCACTTCATTAACCTCTCAATCGGTGAGTTGAAAACAAGTTTAACGGACTACGCGTGTTGGGGCGCTAGATGCGCACGGTAGCCATTTCCAACAGGGCAACTCAATCGCTCCCGGCTGAACGCTGAAACGGTAGTGGAGCGGCGTGTCCGGCGCGATACCCATTCCGTTGTCCCGCAAGGTGATGATTGCGTTCCTCGGCGTCGAATCGTGCGCGGGTATTGTATTCGGGTCGGGGGTATCCACCCGAAGCGTGATTTTGCCCTCCGATGGTGTGTACTCTCACGGAGTTCGCCAGCAGGTTTGAGACGACCTGCGTCAGACGAGCAGCGTCTGTAAAGACCGTCACCGGATTCGGGCAGCGTTATCCGCACAGCCGGCATGATTGTCGTTACCCCGTGCTTCCGGTATCACGCGGTTTCATCGTTTTTGAAACTTCTCAATTTCGGTGAAACTTCTGCTGCCGCCACGGGCCCGTCATTGGGAACGTGAACCTGGGCTGAAAGCTGCTTGTGAACACATCCGTCACGTTCAAAGCAGATGGGCGAGTTGCGATGCCGCGAATGTCTTGCAGTTGTCTTCCTGCTGGAGGATTGCATGGCCCCACAGCGTATATCCACGATATTTCTCAGTTTGCATTTGTTGACCCCTGAAGGTCCTCCGCACCGCCGCTATCAATGATGGCCTCAGTTCGGGCGGCTCGACAAATACCCTACTGCTTGAGGCGCCGGGTGTCGATTCCCGCCACCTTCAACGCAGTGTCAATCACCTTCAGCTCCTGGCCGAAATCGAGCGCCCATTCCTCGCCGTCGCACCGCACGGTCATGCCGTTGTGCATCGAAATCAGATAACGCGCCTTGTACAGGGCATCGACAAGCTTCGATTCTCGTTTGGCCTCCCGAATCCACTCGTCCGCTCCCGTGGTGGAATCTCCGTTGGATGAATCATGCGGGGCGGCATCTTCAATTTAGGCGAAGGCATCGTCTGTTGCTCGAGCCTCGATTCCGAATGGCACGACCGCGCGGGATGGCCGACCGCGCGGGCTTATGAGCGTTGACCTGGGGCCGCACATTGACGGTCAGTTCGCCTTCGAACTTCGGACCTTTGCGTTTTACGATGTCTACGTACACGCCTTCTTCGGCTGGACGCACAGCGATTCTCAGCTCAGTTGGGGATGCATCTGCCGCAGCGTGGAGGGGACGAAGAACGAAAAACGGCGACGTGCTCGAGCGGGCGGCCAACAGCAATCGCCTGAGCGCATCCGCGCGCGCATGCGGCTGCCAGTCCGACTGTACCCACCAGCACAGCACGTATATTTGCCACACTCAGCGGCTTATTTTCTGATTATTGATGGTTGAACCAACTCACCGGGTGCCCCATTGGTATCGAGGCTAAATCTTCACTCCCACAATCTCTGGCAATAACGATGGCCCCGAGGGGCACCGTCGTCTCTCGGTTGAGACGGCGCGGCGCAGAAAAGGTGGTTCCGACGGATTGCAACAAGAGCCGGTCGTCGATACTTTCACCCGGAACGACTGCCTTGATTCTCAGCAGTCGTTCTCCAAGTGCTCCGGCTATGTTTTCGAGCCAGTCCAGAGCAGCCTCCCAAGGCACATTCGCGTCATACTTAGCGCGAAACACACGAACTCGCGGATGAAGAAGACGTCGGCGCTCTAACTGACTAGGTTGCACGGTGCCGATGGGCACATCGATGATGCCAGGCGGTGCACATGCTTCTCGCGCGCGAACCGAGGCAGAGAACTCGTTCACGACTCTGGCGAGCGGGTTCACGGACTTGACCGTTTCTATTGCGTCTTCGCGCCTCTCGATAGCTACCAAATCAATTTTCGTTAGAACGATAGTGTGGGCTGCGGCGAGTTGCGCGACGGCGTCTTCAAAATCGGCGCTTTGCAGCGGAGGACGACTGCAATCATAGGTCGAAACCAAGTGGAGCTTGAGTCGGAGGTCAGCGAGTTCTTGCAACGACGAGACTATCGGACCGGGCCGAGAGAGTCCGCTACACTCCAAAACTATACGAGAGAAAAGGCACTCCCCTGCGAACGGCCGAAGCTGCATCAGGTCCTGAACGGTTGTGACCAGGTCGCTCGTCATTGAGCAACAAACGCAACCGTTGCTAAGAGTCGCCATCGACGTACCGCTCGCCGACTCCGATAGAACGGCACCATCGATGTTGATTTCGCCAGCTTCGTTGACGATGACGGCGGTGTCGGACGCATCCTCGCTGCTGTTGAGCAAGCTTTCTATCAAAGAAGTCTTGCCACTACCCAGTGCACCCGAGACAATAACGAACTGAGGTCCGGTTTGCATGCTGTCCTCACTTCGTACCTTGATTCTTGGAGGAATCTGGCCAGCTACCTGCGACCATTTCGCGAACGTCAGAGAGCAGTTCTTCAACCTCGTAGACCATCCCGCCGCGAATCGTCATCTGCAGGCACCGCTTGAATTCCGGGCCATTGGTATCTTCGTTCAGTCGGACCGCACCGGTGCCGTACAGCAGCTTGAAGTCTGTCAACGGGTTCTGGTCATGCACAAGGATATCTGCACGTTTGCCGACTTCGAGTGTTCCCGCATCGTCTTCAATTCCGAGTAGCTCAGCAGCCTGAGAAGTGGCCGCACGCAATACCTCGAGCGGCGAGAACCCCGCTTCCTGAAAGAGTTCGAGTTCACGCACGAATCCGAATCCATAGACCTGATACATGAACCCGGAGTCGCTTCCGGCGCAGACTCGGCCTCCGCGGTTCTTGTATTCGTTCAGGAAGGTCATGAGGAGGCGGAAGCTCTCCTTCCACTCAACCTCATTCTTCACGGACCATCGGTAAAAGTACGCGCCATGTCCGCCGCGCTGGGGCTGAAAATACTTCCATGTCGTGCTGTCCGTGTATTCATCGTGCCAATCAGCACGCCGCGCACGCATCAGGTCGCGATTGCTGTCATACACGTTCATCGTCGGAACGAAGGTATGACCTGCCTCCAGGAAGGCTTCGATAACCTCATTCCACCTAGCGCTGCCCGGCTTCGCGGCTTGAAGGAACGTCTGCCCGGCCGTTGCGAACCGCATGTATTCGTCGTTGTAGTTGTAGTCGTCACTGACAGTCTGAAGGGTTCGACCATCGAACAGCGCCTCTGGAATGCCGTACGCGTGCTCGGTGCTGGTCAGGCCCCAACGCGCCGTACGCAAAGAGTTCATGCGGCCGACTGAGAGCTGTGCGTGGTGGCAACAAGTGCGCAGGCCGAGCTTTTTGCTTTCGTCGAGCGCTGCTTCCATGATTGCCGGTGGCGCGCCGAAGAACTTCACGCCTCGCGCGCCTTTCGCGTGCGCCTTGCGTAACCATTCCCGTCCTTGCTCTGGCGTATAGATGGTCTTCAAGTAATCGTTGACCGCTGGAAAGTAGACGTACGGATAGAGAGTTGGAGCAGCAATCTTTCCCTCGTCGGCGGCTGCTGCCTGCTGCTGCGTCCAAGCAAGACCGTTCATCGTTCCAGCCTCACGTACGCTCGTGACTCCATGGGCAAGCCAGAGCTTGTAGATGTAATCTGCCGGCATCATCTCGCCATTCGCAGCATGGAACGGAGTGCCGATGTGCGCGTGGCAATCTATAAACCCGGGCGTCACAAATTTTCCCGTGCAATCAATCTCGTGGTCGCCGGTCTCCGGACGACGCGCCGGATTGATGGGCAGACCCGGGACGCCGACGGCAGCTATCTGAGTGATACGACCGTTCTCAACGACGATGTCCGCCGGACCCCAAGCGGGAGCGCCTGTGCCGTCGATGACCACCGCGCCACGCAGTACGAGTCTGCGAAAAGGTCCAACGCCACGGTTCCGTATTGTCGCTGCCTGTACCTGTGCCAGTCCCTTTTTTGCGAAACCGGCGACCATTTCTTCGCCAACTTCAATCTCTGCTGCGGGCGCGTTCATGCCGTCTCCATATTCATTCGCCCTGTGAGGGCATTTGATAGTCGTTAAAACACCTTTGTGCCAGGCGCGACGTCGCGCTCAGGCTTCAGATAGACGACCGCGCCGTCTGCGTTCTCGACACCAAGCATCAGGACCTCGGACTTGAAGCCCCCGATGCGACGACTCCCGAGATTCACTGCACAGACGACCATCTGGCCCACCAGTTCTTCTGCTTTATACAACGCCGAGTATTGGCCACTTGTCGCCAGTTCGCCAAGCTCGCCGAAGTCAATCCAGATTTTGTATGCGGGCTTGCGTGCTTCAGTGTTCAGTTCGACTCGCGCGATGCGACCTGCGCGCATGTCGACCATAGAAAAAGCTTCGTAAGGGGTAGTCTCGCTCATGTTGTACCTGTTCAAAATGAGTTCCCGATTTAGTGGGCGCGTGGGCAGTGTCTCGACCAGTCGCAGCGCTCACTCATGACTGACGTGAGCAGCGAAGCGATAGTCAGGCACGGCGTGCCGGGGAGTTCTGAAGGGTGACTGAACCTCACAACAGGAAGAAGCGGTCCTTCAAGGTCCTCAGTGCAAACACGCATGAAAGGCTTCACATGGTCGAGGATGATTGGTCGAAGCTGCCGCCCGTCTGAGACAACCTGCCCGCCGGAGAGAGTTGCGCCGTCGAACAGCGCGTCTTCTACTTGTTCGGACGTCAGATTGGCTGCGACATCATCTATGACTGGTCCAATTTCCGTCTCGTCATCGAGCGGGTCGCCGACCCGAAGTTGGCTCATCCTGTCGATGAGGATTGGGATGAGGGAATCGGCGAGCGAATCCTCTACGTACAGGCACGACACGCGCTCGGCGCAGGAGAGAAGCGGCTGAAGGAAGACCCGATTGAGAACAGCATCGCATCGCGCGTGGACGTCAGCGCGGGCATAAAGCACAAGGGGAAGCCGTTCGCTCGCAGAAATGGTCGCGGGCACCACAGCTTCATGGCACGCGTTCGAAACGAAAGTCCCGACGTCGCGCCTCCCTCGGAAGCGGACCTCAGTAACCTGCGAACTCATGAGGGCCGCGCGCAGCACGCCGATTGCGTCCGAGGAAAGCGCAACGCATAAAAGCGCGTCCAGGTCGTCACCTTCGCTCCAAAGTGCTTCCAGCGCCCGTGAAGCCAAGGGCGCGCGGGAAGACGGCTTGATAACGAGGGCTCGCCCCGAGCTCAAAACCGTCGCAGCCTCCTTGACCGTGGAGAGGATTGCGTCGCACCAGTTCAGAATCGAGAAAGCCGACTGCGCTGCAGTCCATTCGCGAACTAGCGGAACCGGCAAACAAGAGCAATACGGGTCCAGTGCCGCGAGAGCTAAGTCGACTTCGACTCGGGCAAACCGAATTGGTTTTCCCGTTTCGAGGCTGACGATGCGCGCCAGTTCTTCGCGCTGGACACCAATCTTTCGAGCCCAATTGCGTAGCCGTTCCTGAACAAGCTCGGTGCTTTGTAACGTCCCAGCGACTCGCGAACCCTCGTGGGAGCTAGCCGCAAGCGTGCGAAAGTCGATGTCCGGCGCGCGACCGATTACGGCCCCATCATAGGGACTGAAAACGTCGAAGCGACGCGTAGCTCTTGCCCTCGCGCCCGCTAGTCGAGCAGGGAGGGCGAGTTCTAACGCGTCGTGCTGTCCGTCGGACATCGCTCAGGCTGCCGCCTTGGCAGCAGTGACAGCGCGACCGAACATGCCGAGGGCGTCGGCCACATCCTGGTCCGAGACCGTCAAGGGCGACAGGAAGCGAACGACATTGCGCTCGACACCGCACTTGATAACCAGCAGGCCTTCTTCGCGCGCCGCGTCGAGGATGCGTTGCACGAGGGCGCCATCCGGCGTCTTCGCTTGTGCGTCGGAAACGAACTCGACCGCAACCATCGCGCCGGTCTGACGGATTTCGCCCATTTCGGAATGCTTTGCCTTCAGCTCTTCCAGACCGGTACGCAGCTGCTCGCCGATTTTGACGCTGCGCTCGAGCAGGTTCTCTTGCTCGAAGATGTCGAGCACTGCATTTGCCGCCGCGCAGCCCAGCGGATTGCCGCCATACGTGCCGCCCAGCCCGCCCGGTTGCGGAGCATCAATGATTTCGGGACGACCGACCACGCCCGAGATGGGCAGACCGCCCGCCAGACTCTTCGCAACCGTCACCAGGTCGGGCTGAATACCCGAGTGCTGAAAGCCGAACATCTTGCCAGTGCGACCAAAGCCGGTCTGGATTTCGTCGCAAATCAGGACGATGCCATGCTTCTTCGTAAGCTCGCGCAGTGCCTGCATGAACTCGGCCGGCGCCGCGAGGAAACCGCCGTCACCTTGGACCGGTTCGAGAATGATTGCCGCCACGCGGTCGGGCTGAATTTGCGTGCTGAAGATTGTCTGCAGCGCCTTTAGCGCATCGTTCCAGCTGATGCCGTGATACGCGTTCGGGTACGGCGCATGGTACACGTCAGGCGCGAACGGTCCGAAGTTCTGCTTGTAGGGAGCGCTCATACCCGTGAGCGACATGCCGAGGAGCGTCCGGCCATGGAACCCGCCGCGAAAAGCAATCACGCCCGGGCGGTTCGTGTAGCCGCGAGCAATCTTGATTGCGTTTTCGACCGCCTCGGCACCCGTGGTCAGAAACACCGACTTGTAACCTTGGCCCGGAGCAACCAGCTCCGATAGACGCGCGGCCAGGCGGATATACGGCTCGTAGCCGACGACCTGAAAACAGACGTGTGAGAACGACTCGAGCTGCTGCCGGACGGCGGCGACCACCGCCGGATGGTTATGACCGACGTTCAACACGCCGATGCCGCCGACGAAATCGAGGTATTTGCGTCCTTTGTCGTCCCAGAGATACGCACCCGCAGCACGGGTGGCAACAATGGGGTGCGCCGTCGCGACACCGCGGGCAACGTACGTTTCACGCAGTGCGGCGGCGCTCTGGTTTTTGTCGAGTTCCTTGTTCATCAAATCACCTCCTTGGATGGAACCCATAGTAGGAAGCCAGAAAAGGGGCGAATACCTATGAAAAGTAGGAATCGGGCGTCGACTTTTCGTTTTTTTTGACGCAATTCATACTTGATGTACTAATCTGAAACCGTCCGTTCCTATCAAACGTGGGTAGTTATGCGATTTCTGGCTGAGTTCAATGGGATACGGCTGGTTCCTGACCGGGACCACACTGACCATTGGAAAAGGCGTTGAGCACGCATCGGGAGCGGAGATGAACACAGTGAATCTGGCAGCAGACTATCAGGACGAGAAGACCGTACGACGGCGCGCAATCGTCGCAACCGTCCTCGGCAACGGCTTCGAATGGTTTGACTTCATGGTCTATGGCTTCTTTGCCATCACCATCGCGAAGCTCTTTTTCCCGACGGGTAACGACCTGACGTCGCTGATGCTCTCGGTTGCGACATTCGGTGTCGGCTTTCTCGTGCGTCCCTTCGGCGGCATCCTCATCGGCATCTACTCCGACCGCGCTGGCCGCAAAGCGGCCCTGTCCCTGACCATCCTGTTGATGTGCGCAGGCACGGCCATTATCGGACTTACTCCGACTTATTCGCAGATTGGGATGGCCGCCCCTTGCCTGATTGTTCTCGCACGTCTGTTGCAAGGCTTCTCGGCCGGCGGTGAGATGGGTACGGCTACAGCGTTCCTGACGGAACACGCGCCCAAGGGCAAGAAAGCGTACTACTCGAGCTGGATTCAAACGAGCATCGGTTTCGCCGTGCTGCTGGGTGCCTGCTTCGGTACAGGCATTACGCTTGGGCTCTCCACGGCTGACATGGAAAGCTGGGGTTGGCGCATCCCGTTTCTGTCCGGCTTGCTTATCGGACCTATCGGCTTCTACATCCGTCGTAACCTCGAAGAGACGCCGGTCTTCTTGAATGAAACTGACAAGTCGAAGACGCCGTTGGCCGACGTGCTTCGCGACTATCCGAAGCAAGCCTTCGCAAGTTTCTCCATGGTCGTGCTCTGGACGGTCTGCATTTATGTGATTCTCTTCTACATGCCGACCTTCTCGGTGAAGGTTCTCAAGCTTCCGCAGTCGGCATCGTTTATCGCTGCAATGGTTGGCGGTGGCGTCATCACTTTCTTATCGCCTTTCACCGGCTGGTATTCCGACAAAGTCGGGCGCAAGTGGCTTCTCGGCGGGGCGTCAGCAGCGATGCTCGTGCTCGCTTGGCCGATGTTCGCGATGATTGTAAAAGCGCCGTCGGTTGCTACCTTGTGCGTATTCCAAGCGGTGTTCGGCGTACTCATCGCGATTTACACGGGACCCATCCTTGCCGCGCTGTCCGAGACGTTTCCGAGCAAAGTGCTCTCGACCGGCCTGTCGGTTGCCTACAATATGGCTGTGATGACGTTCGGTGGATTCGCTTCGCTTATCCTGACGTGGCTCATCAGCGCGACTGGCACACCTATGGCGCCCGCGATTTACGTAATTTTCGCAGCGGCCTTCAGCCTGCTCGGCGTACTTCTTGGTTACCGACAGCCCAAAGAAATCTAACAGCTGCCGCGGTGTCATGCTGATACCGCGGTGACACTATTCGCCGCCATGAAGCTTGACACCGCGATTCGTGAAACCGTCTTACGTGACGCAGAAGTCGTTGCCGGTCAGGAGAATCTCCAGCGCGAGATTACCTGGGTTCACATGGTCGACCATCCGGACATCGTCAACTGGGTCAAGCCGGGCGAATTGCTGCTGACGACCGGCTACAACTGGCCAAACGATGCTGATACGTCGCGACGGCTGGTACGTGACCTGGGTGAAGTCGGGCTCGCTGGCGTCGTACTGGCGGTCCCGCACTTTCGCGAGCACTTCCCCCCAGAAGCCATCGACGAGGCTCGCAGCGTCGGCTTGCCTCTCCTGGAGTTGCCGTGGGACGTCCAGTTCAGCCAAATCACCCACGAGATACTCGCGAAGATAATTTACTTCCAAGCCGAGATTATCGAGCGCTCGGAGCAGTTGCATCGCGCGTTAACTAATGCGGCGATGACGGCAAACAGCCTGAGTGACATCGCGAACACGCTGCGAAAGCTCGTGGGCCGCGAGGTCACATTCACGAATCTGTCCGGCGAGCTCCTCGGCACTTCCGCGACCGAACCTGACGCACAATCGCTGGAAGAGCAATTCGTTGCCTCTCTTTCGGATTCGCCCATCGACGCGAAAAACTCTCAAAGACCCACTCGCATCAAGTTTCAAATCGCCGACCGTATTGTCTATCGGCTGCGACTCCCTGTTCGCCTCCACGATTCTCTCGTTGCGGTTCTCTGGCTTGATTTGGACGGCTCGGACGCTGATGAGCTCGACGCGCGTGCAATGGAGCACGCGAGCGTCGTAGCTGCGCTGCATCTAATGCACCAGCAACAACTCACGCAACAGGAAGACCGCTTGGGGTTCGCGCTCGTGGCGGGTTTACTTGACGGCGAATTCACCGCGACGCCCAGTGCGCTTGAACGGGCAAAGGTATGCGGTTGGAGTGAGACAAGCCCGTACCGAATCTGTCTCGTGCTTCTCGACGAACCCATACCCCTTACGACGGAGGGTCTCAACCGCCGCGAGCGGTGGGTTGGAGCGCTCAAACATCGGCTTCGCGCGAACGGGCAGCCCGAATTGCTTGCGATATGGTTGAACCAGATAAAATTCATCCTTCCCGTGGATGCATCGCCCGAAGCATTATGGGACGCAATCCGCGACCAACGCGCGGCCCTGGCGGTCAGCCGCGTTCACACGGGCATTGACGGGATGGCGACAGGTTCAAAAGACGTGGATGCCTTGCTACCCACGTTGCGGCCCGGGAGATTGCATCGGTTCGACGAGATTCTGTTCCCACGTGCGCTTCTTGGCGACGCGAAAGCACGCGAGATGCTCATTGAGCGGCTCGTCACACCCCTCGTCACGCGACCACGCGGTGAATCCCTGCTTGAAACGCTGGGCACGCTCGCCGATGAAGGCTTTCAGTTGGTCAATGCGGCTCGCTCGCTCGGCATCCACATTAGTACGATGCGCTACCGCCTCGAGAGAATCGAAGAAATTCTCAACGTCACGCTCGAGGACCCCAAGGTCCGTTTCCAGGTTCAAGTCGCCATGACCCTCTACCGTCTTCGGGAAGACTGACCCGCGCGTTCCTACTTTTAGTAGGAAGACTTCCACTTTGTGTCGCGCTTTAATTTGGAATGACGCGGGATGTCTCGACAGACGCAAGGTCTGCACCGAGGGCTCATCTCGCCGCTCCTTCCGTATTTCGCGACCAAATGAATTCGAACTCGTCCTCCTCACGCCCCGACCTCAACAAGCTTCTTTCTCTGCAGCGCCAACTCGCTCAGACGACGGATGCCGAGATTAGGTTCGATGCCGGGTCTCGAGCGGCATACGCTTCCGAAGCATCGAACTACCGACAGGTTCCGATAGGCATCGTCTTGCCACGCACAGTCGAAGACGTCGTCTCTGTGATGCGTGCATGCCATGAGGCGGATGTACCCGTACTCACACGCGGCGCGGGCACGTCGATGTGCGGTCAAGCCGTGAACGTTGCGGTGATTATCGACACGTCTCGTCACTTGACCCGGATTGAACAGCTTGACGCCGACAGCCGGACCGCCGTAGTTCAACCGGGCGTCATCTGCGACCAGCTGAAGAGCGCTGCTGCGCTCAAGGGGTTGACGTTCGGCCCGGACCCCGCCACGCACAGCCGTTGCACCATCGGCGGTATGGTCGGCAATAATTCCTGCGGGGCTCATTCGGTAATGGCCGGCAAGACGGCTGAGAACATCGAGTCGATGGAAATCCTGACCTACGATGGGGAAAGGTTCTGGGTCGGGCCAACGGACGAGGCTGCATTTCAGGTACATTTGGCCGCCGGCGGCCGCCGCCAAGAGATTGTTCAGGCTCTACGCAACCTGGTCGACCGTCACGCGGACGAGATTCGTGCGGGGTTCCCCAAACTCAAGCGCCGAGTCTCGGGCTATAGCCTTGACCAGTTGCTGCCGGAGAATGGCTTCAACATTGCCCGCGCACTCGTGGGCTCGGAAGGCACATGCGTCTCGGTCTTGCGCGCGACGACGTCCCTCGTGCGCAACCCGACCGCTCGGGTGCTTACCGTTTTCGGATTTCCCACCATCTTCGACGCCGCCGACTGCGTTCCCCAACTGCTGCCGCTCGAACCCATTGCGATGGAAGGGCTCGATACAGGCATCGTCGGCGGCTTGCGTGAACGAGGGCTCGCGCTTGCTGACATCGCTGAGTTGCCTGACGGCAATGCATGGCTAATGGTCGAATTCGGTGCCGACACTCTAGAATCGGCACTGCAGCGCGCGCAAGCGGCGGCGGACCTGACCTTCTCGCTGCCCGGTTGCCCGAATGCGCGCGTGGTGTCCGATGCGACCTTGATGAAGCGGCTCTGGTCGGTCCGAGAGACCGGCGCGTCCGCAACATCCATTGGCGATGACCCTTCGAAGCCGGACCCGGTGGTCGGCTGGGAAGACGCAGCGGTCGAGCCACGGCTGCTGGGCGCGTATCTTCGAGAGTTTGCAGCGTTGGTCGAGCGTTACGGTTACACGACCAACATGTACGGCCACTTTGGCGACGGCTGCATTCATTCGCGTATCAACTTCGACCTGCGCAACAGGCAGGGCATTCGCGCCTGGCGCCAGTTCCTGGAAGAAGCAGCGAAGCTCGTC
>Ga0310811_10010129_pt1 | contig 12183 bp, 12 predicted proteins | sample YCmetagenome_FD_207642 | JGI IMG/M metagenome (GOLD analysis project Ga0310811, IMG submission 207642) | Soil microbial communities from experimental microcosm in Duke University, North Carolina, United States - YC | ecosystem: Engineered > Artificial ecosystem > Soil microcosm > Unclassified ... | reverse complement strand
CATCCGCTTGTGCATATTTGTCGAGGCCATTGCTGCGCAACGTCAGGAAGGCAACGCCCGGCACCACTTCGCTCTCGCCTTCGTTCAAACCGCGCAAAAATGGGCCGCCACCGTTGAACTCGTTGCCCAACGTGGCTTCAGACACGAACACACCGTGGTTGGGTACGCCGCACAGTACGGCGTGGCTGACATCGGACGCTCCGCCATTCTTGATATAATTGCGGATGGCGTAGCCGCCGCGTGAATTGCCGACCAGCGCAATGCGCGCGGCGCCGGTCCTGCGTTTCAATTCGACAATAGCCTCAGCCAACTCACGGCGCTGATCCTCTGTAGATGAGCGATGGTCCTGGGCTACGTGATCATCGCTGCGCGCGAGGGGATCGGCGAAATTGATCGCAAACATCCGTTCACGTGGAATGCCGTTCGACTCCATCCGCCACAGCGTTGTGATCCAGAGCGCCGCCTGGTCGCCATTGCCATGCACAAACAGGATCGGCGGGACCTCGATGCTCCCGGAAGCCGTCGCCGCCAGTGCCGGAAAATTGCCGACCAAAAGGGGCAAAGCTGCGGCCCCCCTGAGTAGCTCTCGCCGCGTCAGCCCCATCGTCCTGCTCCCCTGCTCTTCAAAGACTTACCATGCTTTGACGGCTCGAATAGCTCAAGTGAGCACAAATTTCCTGACCAGGATGGCCTCAACCTTTTCGCAGCGCCCTCTACACCCGCTGGTGGCGCGACGTCGAGGCAACGAAAGCAAAGACAGTGGGTTGAAGACTATCGAGCCGAAGGCATTGGCGACACTTGAGTCTCCCGGCGCGCCGGGCCTCCTTGGTCGCAGAGGTCGGCCCATGAAAAAAGCCGCTGAACTGAAGTTCAGCGGCTCGCCGTCGAAAAAATTGTTTCGGAATGAAAGGGCCCCCGCCCCGTCCCCTGCCGACATCTCAATTACGGCAAACCGGATCGCTTGTGGATTCCGGACGAATACGGTGATGGGGGCAAATCGCGCGGGCCAAAGCCAAGATGCCGGCCAGACGCAAGCGTGATTTCGAGCTGTGACAAAGCTCGACTAGGCTGGCGCGTATTGAAGTTTGTGCAGGAGAGAACAATGGACCGCAGGAGCGTGCTGGCCGGCTTGTGTGGCGCGGCGATGGTAATGCCCGAGATCGCGAGGGCAGATGATGGTACGCCGGCCCAAATTGGTGAGGCTTTTGCCTCGACTTTGTCGGCTCATGACATGGACGCTTTCGCGGCCTTGTTCGCGGACGACTATGTCAATCACCAGGTCAGCGCGGCGGCGCCAACGCCGCCGCCCGGCGCACACCACAAACAGCTTACCGTGGACTTCTTCACGGCGCGGCTGCACGGCCTGCCGGATCTCAAGGTTTCGAGCGAGCGGATGGTGGCGACGGACGACCAGGTCGCGGCCAGCTTCGTTTACGAGGGCACCCAGCGGGGCGTGCTCCTCGGCGTAGCTCCGAGCGGAAAACATATGCGCTTCACGTCATGCGATATCTTTCGCATCGCCAACGGGAAGATCGCCGAGCATTGGGGCATGGGCGATATCGCAGGCCAGCTCGCGCAGATGAAAAGCTAGCAGGCACCGACATGGCTGCGGACGCAATCCCTTAGATCGCAAACATCCAGACCGCGATGATGGTGCCGAGCGTGGCAAGCCCTGAGATGGTCCAGCCTGCGGCGTAGGCCGCATCATCTTCCCGGCTGTCTTGGATCGTCTCCGTTCGTAGCATTGCGCTGCGCCAATCCATGGCCTTTCTCCGAAGGCCCTGCCCTTGCCGAAACAACCCACTTGGCCACGAGCCGTTCCGTCAACGCCGCGCCTCCCGCAAAAGTGACGAACCGATGGCAAGCCGCTTCACGAATAACTGATCGTTGAGGCTGAACCGCTTCCAAGCTTGTTCCGTTATGGTGCGCGCGCCGGTGAAAAAAACAAACGGAGGCTTTCGCATGCGCAAACTGATCATCGCCACCACCGCACTCGCCTTTATCTCGTCGACGGCATTCATCTCGTCGACGGCGTTCGCTCAGACGTCAACGACGCCCGCGGCCAGCGGCGACACCATGAGCAAGAGCGACACCATGAAGAAAAAGCCCAAGAAGGCGAAGAAAGCGTCGGCCAAGAAGACCGACGACACCACCAAGCAGTAAGCGATGCGACCGGACGCCCGCCGCGGCTTCACTTCGTCCCCTGCCGCGCCGCAAGCGTCGGCTTGGTGACGCCGTCGAGCCCCTGCAACAGCAGCACCGCAAGCAGCGCGCGCTGCGGACCGAGATAGCCGTCGACCGGCCTGTACCATTCATGGACCGAGTGCCAGTTCCCGCCCTCGCCACCGCCGCCGATCGTCACCGCGGGAATGCCGAGCGACATCGGCTGGTTGGAATCGGTACTGGCACCGGCCAGCGTCACGTTTCGTCCGGGCGCGACCGCCGCGACCGACTTTTGCGCAGCCAGAACGACCGGCGAATCCACCGCCACCATGCCGGCCGGGCGGTCGCCGATCAGCTTGATATCGAGGACAAGCTTGTCGCTGTTCCAGCGCGCGTTCTCTTCCACGACCGCCTGCTTCACGAGACCCAGCAGCTTCGCCTCGAGCTTGAGCAGCTCTTCGGTCGAGTTCGAGCGCATGTCGACGGCCATCCTCGCTTCGGAGGCGATGGCGTTGACCGAGGTGCCACCGCGCACGGTGCCGACGGTAAAGGTGGTCTTGGGATCGGACGGCGTCTGCAAATCCGCGATCTTGGCAATCGCACGGCCCATGGCATGGATCGCGCTCGGCAGTCCGAACTCCTGGAAGGAATGGCCGCCGGGGCCCTTGAAGACAAATTCATAGCGGTGACTGCCGGTGGCCCGGTTGACGACACGGTCGATGCCGAGCCCATCGATGGAAATGAATCCATCGATATCGGTGTGATCGCGGAACAGGGCCTTCATGCCGCGCAGATTGCCGAGCTCTTCCTCGCCGACATCGCCAACGAACATGATGTCCCCGACGGTCGAGATGCCGTTTGCGTTCATCGCCTTGATGACCGAAAGCAGCGCGACCAAGCCACGCGCATCATCGCCAAGTCCCGGCGCCACGAAGGTGCCGTCCTTCTCCTTCACCGTGACGTCGGTGCCTTCGGGAAACACCGTATCCAGATGCGCGGCAATCGCGAGCTTGGGATGGCCGCCGCCGGTACCCTTGCGCAGCGCGATCACGTTGCCCTCGGCATCGATGCTGGCGTCCGTGAGGCCGAGTTCCTGCATCCGCTTCAGGTAATATTCGGCGCGGACTTTCTCCTTGTATGGCGGCGAAGCGATCTCGGTGATGCGCTTCTGCTCGGCAAAGGTCGCGGCATCGTCGGCCTTGATGGTTTCAAGCGCCGCCTTCACCTTCGGATTGTCGGCGAGAGACTGAACGGCGGCATCGAGGGTCACCGGGTCTGCGCGCCCCTGCATCGTCAATGCGACCGCAGCGACAAACGCGATACAGGCGAGCATCCGGTTTTTCTTGTTGGGCATCTTGAGCTCCACCTCCGTCTGCGCATGATCTTTTCGGAAAACCGCTACACACTTTTCCGGATCATGCGCTACCCGGCCAGTCCCACTTCCTTCAGCCGCTCGCCAAACCAGAGCGACATCGCCTGGTCGATCCTGCCGCCGACATAGACGTCCGACGAGGTGACATTGTTTTTTGCGAGCGTCAGCAACACGCCCATGGCGTAGGCGAACCACAGATGCGGATCGGTCAGGCCCTTGAGCTTGTGCTGATCATGCTCGAGGGGCTGGTGATTGCTCGCCTTGCGGATTTCGATCGCCAGGAGATTGTTGGGAATGTCGCGCTGGTGCACGACGATGTCGGGGTAGATCGACTTTGCGAGATGATCGTCGGTCGAGATGACGGTTCCGTGCGGCAGGCGCAGCGTGCGTTCGCCGAGCCGGTCATAGTCGCAATCGACCTCCCAACCCGCAAAGTTCGCTTCGACGAGCACCGCCAGTCGATGCGTCAGCGTGCCCTCGCCGAGATCGTGCTCCAGGACATAGGCCTCGCGCGCGTAAAACTCCTGCAACGCGGCGATCAGCTTGTTCAGTTCGGTCTGCATGGTGTCTCCAGGAAACACTTTCGAGAAACACCTTCGTCATTGCGGGTAGCCAATGATGAGACTATCGCTTTTTTGCGACGGGTCTACAGACGTTGCATTTTCTTAAAACTGCACCTCGATCAGCCGCGGCCCTTGAGCCGCGATGGCTTCCGCCAGCGCCTTGTTGAAGTCGTCGGCGGTGCTGACGGCGCGGCCCTCGACGCCCATGCCCCTGGCGAGCGCGACGAAGTCGATGGTCGGCCGGTCGATTTTGAGCATGTCCTGGGCGCGCTGGCCGGGCTCGCCGGCGCCGACGCCGTCGAACTCGCCGCGCAGGATCTGGTAGATGCGGTTGGCGAACACGATGGTGACGACGTTGAGGCCCTCGCGCGCCTGCGTCCACAGGGACTGGATGGTGTACATCGCGCTGCCGTCGCCGACCATGCAGATCACCTTGCGGTCCGGACAGGCCACCGCGGCACCGGTCGCAACCGGCGTCGAGAAGCCGATCGAGCCGCCCATGTTCTGCAGCCAGTCATGCGGCGCGGCGGCCGCCGTCGGCGGGAAGAAGCCGCGGCCCGTGGTGATGGATTCGTCGACGATGATCGCATTCTCGGGGATGGCGCAGGCGATCGCCTGAGCGATGGAAGTATGGCTGAGAGCCCCGGTCGGCTTGTTGAGTTCCGTGGCCTTCTGCGGCTTGACGTCAGTCGGCTTGGCGCCGAGCGAATCCGCGAGCGCTTCCAGCGCGGCCACCGAATTGTCGCCCCAGGCGGTCAGGCGATGCACCTCGCAGCCCTCGGGCTTGAGTTTGCTCGGCTTGTTCGGATAGGCGAAGAAGGCGACGGGGTCGTTGGCTTCGACCAGCACGATGTTCTTGAAGTTCTTCAGGATCGGCAGCGCCGACTCGATCACGTAAGGGATGCGGTCGATCGAGAAGCGGCCACGGCCGCGCGCCATGCGCGGATGATAGGTCTGGCCCATCACCTTGCAGCCGGTCTTGCCGGCGATCTGCTCTGCCAGCGCCAGCGCCTTCTCGGTCAGCGCACCGCCGGTGACGAGCAAGAGATTGGTGTCGCCGCCCGAATGCAGCACCCTGGCCGCCTTCTCGACGGCTTCCGTCGAAAAGCCCGGCTGCTGTTTCGGCGCCGCGACCTGCGCGATACCGTCGGCCTCGTTCCAGGCGGTATCGGCGGGCAGGATCAGGGTCGCGATCTGCGGCGGCGAACTAGAGGCGGCGGCGATCGCCGCGGCGCCGTCGGCGGCAATCGATTTGGCGTTCGGCGAGGTCCGCACCCATTCCGACATCGGCCGCGCCAAGCCCTCGATGTCGGAGGTCAGCGGCGCGTTCAGGGCGATGTGGTAGGTCGCGTGCTGGCCGACGATGTTGACGATGCCGGAATGCGCCTTCTTGGCGTTGTGCAGGTTGGCGAGGCCATTGGCGAGGCCGGGGCCGAGATGCAGCAGCGTCGAGGCCGGCGTGCCCTTCATCCGGTAATAGCCGTCGGCCGCTCCCGTCACCACGCCCTCGAACAGGCCGAGCACGCAGCGCATCCCCTCGACGCGGTCGAGGGCGGCGACGAAATGCATCTCGGAGGTGCCGGGATTGGTGAAGCAGACGTTAACGCCGCCCGCGACCAGGGTCCGCACCAGACTTTCCGCACCGTTCATCATTCCGCTCCCGTTCGCGAGGCTGTTGTTGGCAAAGGCAGATCAACCATTGTTCCGCCTGTTCGTCAAAGGGGGCTAATGCATTGATCACCCACGATGACGCAGAGCTTCTTAACCGCGACATCCAAAATCGCTAAAACTCGCTTGCGGAAGCGATCCGGCACGGCCAGTCTGTCGAATAGCGGCTATTTTCGCGAGGAAGAAAATGATCCGGGGGTTGGTTGCATTTGGCGCCGTGCTGGCGCTTCTGGCCGGCGCGGGCCACGCGCAGGCGCAAGGCTTCTTCGGCGACTCCCGCGACATCATGAACGGCGGCCCCAACTACTTCGAAGGGGCGAGCCCGATTCCCCGCACCGTCGTCACCTACCCGACCAATTACGCGCCGGGCACAGTCGTCGTGAATACCGCCGAGCGGCGCCTTTACCTGATCCAGTCGGACGGTACGGCGATCCGCTACGGCATCGGCGTCGGCCGCGACGGCTTTCGCTGGAGCGGCGTGCATCGCGTCAGCGCCAAGAAGGTATGGCCGGGCTGGACCCCGCCAGTGCAAATGCGCCGCCGGCGCCCGGACCTGCCCGGCCACATGGCGGGCGGCATCGAGAACCCGCTCGGCGCGCGAGCGCTCTATCTCGGCTCGACGCTTTACCGCATCCACGGTTCCAATGAGCCGGAGACAATCGGACAAGCGGTCTCCTCCGGCTGCTTCCGCATGACCAATGAGGACGTGGTCGACCTCTATAACCGCGTGCCCGTCGGCGCCACGGTGGTGGTAAAGAACTAGACCCGCGTTCCCACGAGGAGCGGCCTGCGCCTTGCGTGCGCAGGCCGGTTGCGGCAGCGTCGCAGCATCATGCGCGCTCTCTCGATTTTTTCGCTTCGTATCGCGGCCGTCTGCGTGGCAATCGCGCTGACGGTTCCTGTTTGGCCGCGACCGGCATCATCCGAAGACCCCAAATCTGAAAACCCAAAGATTACCGCGCGCAAGCGCGCGGAGCGGAAAGACTTCACCGACGCCGAGATCATCGAGGGATTTCTCAAGACGAGCTTTGGCGCCGAGTTCCAGCTTGCCGGGCGCGTCGATCGCATCCGTAAATATGACGGGCCTGTGCGCGTGTTCGCCGGCGGCAATCGCGCCGATCGCAAGGCTGCGCTCGCCAAGGTGGTCGCCGACATCGGTCAGCGCGTGCAGCATCTCGACATCGCGATGGCCGAAAGGCCGGAGGACGCCACCATCACCGTGCAGCTGGTGCGCGACCGCGACCTCTATCGCACCATCGCCAAGGATTATGGCGGCGAACGCGCCAGGGAGATCAAGACATCGCTCGATCCGCAATGCCTCTCCGGCTTCCGCAAGAACGAGAAGTTCGAGATCATCCATTCCGACGTCGTCCTCACGGTCGACAACGGCGATTTCGTCTTCTTCGATTGCGCCTATGAGGAGCTGTTGCAGGCGTTGGGTCCGATCAACGACACGAGCACCGTGCCCTGGACCATGTTCAACGACAAGGTTTCCATGGGCTTCTTCGATGTCTACGATCAGTACATCCTCAACCTCCTCTACGATCCGCACATCAAGCCCGGCATGACGGTCGAGGAAGTCAAAGCCGTGCTGCCGGCGGCGCTTGCGGATACCAAGGCGTGGGTGAGGAAGGCGAATAATCTGCCGGAGTGACGACGTGCGATATCGTCATTCCGGGATGGTCCGAAGGACCAGACCACAGATGCGCAATTGCGCATCGGGGAATCTCGAGATTCCGGGTTCGGTGCTACGTACCGCCCCGGAATGACGATACTAGTGCCGCCGATTTGAAGTCCCTGCACCGCAAGCCGAGAAATGGACCAGGGACTTCAAATCGAAAAGCGGCACTAGAATCATAAGTTTGCTAGTGCCCAAGGCTTTCCGAAGTTCGTATAAGTGGTTGCTGCAATGGTGTACGAACTTCGGAAAGTGGGCACTAGTGGAAACGCCGGCGCGCTGCGCATGACGATTTCACTTTTTGTCGACCGGATCGCATATGCCCTTCAACGCCGTCCACTCCTTCTCCGTCAGCAACGGCGGCCCAGAGGGCGGACGATCTTCGGCGGTCATGCGCTGCAAGCGCTCCTCGGTCAGCGGATGGCCGGCGAGGAACGACAGGCTGCGGCCGCCCTCCTTGCCAGTGACGCGGAACAAGAGCTCGCCCATCGGTTTGGGTGAACGGCCGAGCTTATGCATCACCTCGATCGTGACGCTGTCGGCGTTCTGCTCGGCTTCGCGCGAGTAGGAGGCGGTAACCAGCGAGCGCGAGGCAAAGATCAGCGCGCTCGAGCCGGTGACGTCGCCAAACAACAGCCCGATCAGGAACGAGGTGCCTCCGTTGTAGATCATGCCGCGCAGGTTGTCGCGGTGCCGCAGGTGCCCGAGCTCATGCGCGAGCACGCCTGCGATCTCGTCGGGATTTTGCGCCTTCGCCAGCAGCGCGCTGAACAGGTAGACCTTGCCGCCCGGCAGGGCGAAGGCATTGGGGATCTCGGTGGCGAGCACGACGGATTGCACATCGGTGTCGAGGCCGGCGGCCTCGCGCAGCTGTTTCAGGAGTTTTGTGTAGGCTGCCTGTCCCGCCGCGCGATTGCAGACGCGATCGCCGAACACGGTCCTGATCTGCACTTCCGAGGCTTCACCGACGCGCCGCTCGAAGGCTTTCGGCACCAGGGGGGCGAGATGGTCCGCGGCCAAAGGAAGTGCAAACAGCACGAGCATGACGATGGAGACGCTGGCCGCCACCGACAGGCCCACGATCTTTGCCACCGTGCCGCCACCAATGCGATTTTCGCCGAGGCGCGCGCAGCGCAAGGCAAGCCCGGCGGCAAGCGCCTCATCCCGGATTTCCAGTCGCGCCAGCGGCGGCGCGGACAGGCAGCTCACGCGCAGCATGCCGGCAGGGCTATCGGCTCGACGGATGTCGTCATAGGCCCAGTTGACCGGCGCCGCGCCGTCCTCGCGGATTTCGAGCGCATCTCCAAACGCGAGGCTGACGATGCGCCGCCGACTCGACATCCCGTCGAAATAAACGGTCGCGTTGTCGAGGGCCGATACGCCGTCCGCGAAAATGCTCACAAGCTAGAATCCAGCAACGTCGAGACCATCGGCGAAGCCCTCGCCGAGCGCGCTCGCAAGCTCGCCCTTGGCGGTGACATTGGCCGCCGCGCCGATGTTATGCACGCGGACGGTGCCCAGCACCTTCAACCACAAATCCCGCATCAGAACGACACGCATCACAAGATTGATGCCCAGCACAAAGGCGAGATAACCGGCGCCGGCCAGCACCAGCAACGGAATATTGCTGGCGAACGCCTTGGTCTGGAAAAAATCACGGAACGTCATGCCGCTTGCGCCGACGACGAGAGCGACCGACAGGCCCAGGTAAGCCAGGAAAATGACGCCCAGCAAAGCGATCCAGCCGATGGCTGTCCAGTACAAGCCGATCAGCGCACCGCGCGACATCGTCGATTCCGGACGCACCTCGCCAAAGCGAATTCCCGACAGCCACCAGCGCCACTCCACCGCCTTGAATCCGGCGTAGACAAAGGGCGCGCCGATCGTGAAATAGAGTGCAAACGGGGTCAGCAGCCACAGCCACCATCCCTGCTTGAAAAACTCCCACCCGCGGCCTTCGAAGCTGCCTTGCAGATCGCCGTAGTAGGAATGGCGCATCTTGTAGCGTTCGAGCGCGGCCTCGCGCCATGGCAGCGCAAGGCCCAGCGTGACGAGCACAAAAAGCCCCCACAGCATCGCGCGCCAGGCATAGGCCCAACCCGAACCGTCCATCCAGAAGCGCACGCCGCGCCAGACGGTGCGCGTCAGCCGGTAGCGCCGCGCCCGATAGATCGCGAATTGCCCGAAGGCGTAGAAAGCGAAGATCAGCGGAAGCGTGGCGAATGCCTTGAAGCGGCGCTCCACCTCGATCGTCACCAGGAAATAGGTGAGATAGATCGGCACCAGAATCGCCATCGCGAGCAGGAATCCAATCAGGAGCTCCTTGCCGCGGCCGGTATATTCCGCGGCATCGCCGGCGACCTCCGTGTTCGACCACAAATGCCGGCGGATGTCGGTGGCGAGCCAGAACCGGTAGAAGCCGGCGGTGACGAGTTCCAGCGCAGCCCCCCGCGCAGTAAGGCGAACGAAATCGCCGCGCTTGCCAGTGAACATGGCTGACACCGGCGGCAGCGGCGGCGGTTGCATTGGGGTCGGGTGCAACGGCACAAAGTTCAAGTCATTCACGCGTCAGCTCCGCGGCACCATGAAATCGAACGGCATCACAGCTTGGTCGAGCCGCGTGCTTTCTGGTTCGCCAGACTAGCGGACCAATATTGCAGCCATTCGACCGCAGATTGCCATATGAGACGGCTTTTCCGCGTGAGGCCGATCACAGTTGGCGGGACGACGTGCCCCTCCCGCCGGGTGTCACTCGCCTGGCTTGAGCGACGGATTTGGGTCCGTCGACGCGTCGAGATCGCTCCCGTCACCCGCCGCCGCGAGGCGCTCGACGATCAGCGCCAGCGCTTGTTCCAGCTCCGGGTCGTCGAGCCGCAGCAGCGCCTTCATCAGACGGAGCTGTCGGTAGGTTCTTGCCGTCTCGCCGTCCGGCGGCGCAAGGGAAGGGTCGAAAGGATTGGTCATAAGGCACAGGTACGGGGTTGGAGCTGGTTCGGTTTCAAGATCATTCATGACAGACGATGCCGTCATGCATCGCGGCGAAGTTCAGGATCTGCCCGGCGCAGGCCGCCGGCTCTAGCATACCGAGCAAGGCATAGGGACTGTTCAGGTGGACGACGCGCACGGAGGCGATGTGGTCGCGCAGCGCCTGCTCCTGCTCGGCGGTGGAGATGTTGCTGCCGGTCGGATAGAGCGCGAGCACGGGCGCCTTGATTTTTTCCAGATACGGCTTGGCATCGACCGCGCCTGCGACATCCACCATCGCGGTGACCACCTCGACATCGGCCTTGCCGACCTCGCGCGCGTACCAATCCATGAAGGCCGGATCGAAACCGGCAGGAAAGCGCGCCAGCCTATTCGACTTGCGCACCCAGCCCTCGACGCCGAGCGCGCGAATGGCATCGACCCAGCTCGGATAGCCGACCGCATAGGAATCGCGCAGCCAGTCATTGGCCCAGACCGCGGGAGCGATGACGGAGAGCGTGCGCACACGTCTTGCCTGCTCGGCCGCGAACACCAGCGCGATAGCGCCGCCGATCGCTTCCCCCGCGAGATGAAAGTCGCCGGCGCCGGCGTGATCGGCCACGGCTGCGATATCGGCGAGATAGGCCTGAAGCGAGATCGCGCGATGGGGATCGGCCAGCGGCCCGGATCGGCCGAGCCCGCGCAGATCCGGACAGAGCACCCGGTAGAAGCGGGCGAGATAGGGAATCATGTTGAACCAGAACTCGCCGGAGCGCGCGAAACCGTGGACCAGCACGATGGTACCGGCCTTGCGCCAGCGGTCGGTGTAGTCATGCACCGCATAATGCAGCGTGGCTCCATCGCCGGTGACGAATGTCGGCATCGCAGCGCTCAATCCTGTTTCAGATGCAGCTCGTTGGCGAGCCGTTGCATCTGCGTGAACTCGTCTTGTACGTATTTGTTGGCCTCTTCCGCGCTGATATCCCAGAACTCCTCGCCGCGCTTCTCCGCGATCGCCTTGAATTCGGGCGTCGTCGCCGCCTTGATGAGGATGTCGCGCAGCTTGTCGAACCTGCCCTGCGGTATATCGCGCGGCGCGATCACGGCGCGCCACAACCGCGTCTCCGCCTGCGGCATTTTGACGTCAGTGAGACTCTCCACGTCGGGCAACGCCGCAAAGCGGCGCACCGTCGTCGTGAGCAGGCACTTGGCCTTTTTCTCCGCGACATAGGGCACGATGGTGGCCATGCCACCGGCGTAGATATCGATCGAGCCGGTCAGGAAGGCGGTCACGGTCTGGTCCGCGCCTTGATAGGGAATCATGCGCTGGCGAATCCCGGTCGGCTCGAAGATCCGCGCCGTCGCGAACTGCACGAAAGCACCGACGCCGTCCGAGCCATAGGTATATTTGTCGGGATGGTTGCGCAGCTCGCTCAGGAGCTGCTGCGCGTTGTCGGCCGGAAAATCCGGATGCACGCAGAGCACGCCGGCCGCCTGCGTGATCATCGCGACGATGCGGTAGTCGGACGGCTGGTAACTGGCCGTCGCCGCATGCGGCGCCATGGTCAAGGCACCATTGACGACGCCGCCCAGCGTGTAGCCGTCAGGTGCGGATTGCGTGACGTAGCTGACGCCGGTGATTCCACTCGCGCCGGACCGGTTCAGGATCACAAACGACTGCCCGAGCATCGGGGACGCCACCTGCGTCAGCGAGCGCATCATGGTGTCGGTGCTGCTGCCCGCCCCGGCCGGCACGACGAGCTGGATCGGCCGGT
>Ga0310811_10010128_pt1 | contig 12184 bp, 12 predicted proteins | sample YCmetagenome_FD_207642 | JGI IMG/M metagenome (GOLD analysis project Ga0310811, IMG submission 207642) | Soil microbial communities from experimental microcosm in Duke University, North Carolina, United States - YC | ecosystem: Engineered > Artificial ecosystem > Soil microcosm > Unclassified ... | reverse complement strand
TGGTGCGTCATGAATGTCACTGGGTGATGGTTGTATTATGCCACGGTTAGCCAGACGTGCATGTCGTCAAAACAGAGGACAACCGCCTCGTTTCTTGTCGTTATACCAATTTGAATCATTTTAACCGTTAATCTCCCGACGCCACCGTCCACATCCCCTTCGGCGTCGCCAGTGTGCCGGCGCCAACGGTCTGCTCCATTTTCAGGGCTTCGACATGGCCATCGCAAAAAACATAATTGAAGCGATTCTTGTGGGCCTTATACAACATCTGCCCTTGGTTGACCGCCGTGCTGGAACCCGGACTTTGCTGGGCGGTGTTGGAATCCGTCTGGTAAAGCGGATTCAGGCTGGAAGACTGCGGGCCAATGCAAATGCACGTCCAGATGTTGCCGGCGGCCTGTTGACCGTGCGTGTTTTCCGCCAGTAAAATTGACCCGGTTGGATCCGCCACCACGAAAGTTTTATAGCCGCGCGCGTTCCAGTCCGCAAACGGCCCCGTATCCGTCCAGTAAATGCCCACCCCATGCCGATTGTTGCTGTTCAGATTGGGCAACGGATAGCTCCGATTGTTATCCGGCACCTGATAATCGCTGGACCAGTTCGGCCCGACCGCGTTCATGGCGTAGGAACGCATGGCCAGATAGGGCGCAGTTCCGCCCATCCAATCCACCTTGGGAAACTGATCCGCCGGACACTGCAAAACCTTGGGCGCATCACCGGCAAACAAGACCCCGACTTGCAGATCCGCATCCGACGAATGGCCGCCGATGTATTTGTTGATCCAGGAATCCCAAGAAAGCTGGAAGTTTGCGTTCGCCCAGCCGGCTGGCGGATAGGCGTCATTATTGTCGGTGGTAAAAATGTTCAGGCCCAAACCAAGCTGCCTCATGCCGTTCAGGCACTGCATCCGCTGCGCTCGGGCCTTGGCACTGGCCAAAGCGGGCAGCAACATGGCCGCCAAAATCGCAATGATGGCGATGACCACCAACAGCTCGATCAAGGTAAATCCCCGGCGGAAGACATCTGGCCTCGCTGGAATTATGTGAACGGTGATGGCGGACGCGGTTTTCATGACGTAGGGCCGGCTATTGATTGACCAGCACAATGTGCATGGTGGACTTATTGATGGAGTATTTTTTCCCGGCGGGCGGCGGCGGAATCGTCGCGTTTGCCGTGGCGGCAAAGTCTTCAAAGCTGGCCGGCTTGCGGCGGTTCGCCATCACCCAGCGAAGCAACGAACGGTTTAGCTCGGCCAAATCCGGTTCACCGTTTGGCGTTACGGCGGGCGCGGGGGCGGCCGGGGGCGGCGAATAAACCGGCTCGTGCGTCTGGACGGCGGCGGCAACGGCGTTGGATTCGGCGGCGGATACATTGGATGCCGGCGAACTGGCCTTGTGACAACCCGTCGAAGACAGGGCAACCAGCAAACTGAAACTCAGACTGGTCGCGCTGCAAAATGTCAGCCACGCCGCCCGCCGGCGCGCACCGGAAACATATTTTGCGGCGACGCGAAGAATCATGGTCTTGGTTTCAAAAAATCGGGGTTGATTCCTGATCAGAATAAGCCATGACGGCTTTTTGTATTGTCGTTAAAAGTCGCGACACGCCGCCGCGCCGATGCCGGCGGAAAACTGATGTTTCCATTTGGCTTCGGACGCGCCAATTGATTTAATGGCCGGCAACCACCACCAGTCATCATGAATAAATCATTTTATATCTCCCGCCGTTCGTTTCTCCAAAAATGCACGCTCGCCGCCGCCGCCACCGGTTTGCCGTTGTGGTTTGTGGAGCGCGAGCTTTCCGCCGCCGAAGTGGCCAAGACCATCACCAGCCCCAATGACCGGCCCGGCATCGCGCTCATCGGCTGCGGTGGCCAGGGTCAGGGCGACGCCGGAAACGCCCAGCGTTTTGGCGACGTCATCGCCGTGTGCGACGTGGACCAAAAGTATTGCGACGAGGCCGCGCAACGCTTTACGAAAGACGGCAAAGCCCCTGCAAAATACAGTGACTTTCGCAAGCTGCTGGAGCGCGACGACATTCATGCCGTCGTCCATGCAACGCCCGACCACTGGCACACGCTCATCAACATCGCCGCCGCCAACGCCAAAAAAGATGTCTATGGCGAGAAGCCGCTGACACTCACAATTGACGAAGGCCGGCATGTCATCAAAGCCGTGCGCGACAACAAAACAGTTTTCCAGACCGGCACCCAGCAGCGCAGCAGCAAGCGTTTCCGCCTCGCGTGCGAACTCGTCCGTAACGGACGCATCGGCACCTTGAAAGAAGTGGACGTGTTCGTGCCGGCGGGCATCCGCCACGGCCCATTCCAAAAAGCTTCCGTGCCTGACGGATTTGATTACCAGTTCTGGCTCGGTCAGGCGCCGGAGGCGGAATACTTCACCGAACGCTGCCACACTACATTTCGTTGGTGGTTTGAATATGCGGGCGGCCCGGTTACCGACTGGGGCGCGCATCACAACGACATCGCCCGCTGGGGCATCGGCCTTGACGGCCCAATCAGCGTGGAGGCCAAAATCACTTTGCCGGCCATCCCCGGCGGCTACGATACGCCCGGCGAATTTGAAGCCACGCTCGACTGGGCCAACGGTGTGAAGCAGGTCGTTAAAACCACGCCGGACGACAGCCCGTTCGGTGGAATCATCAATGAAAATGGCCAGCGCAACGGCATCAAGTTCATCGGCACCGATGGCTGGATCTGGGTCAACCGCGATGAGATCACCGCCAGTGACAAGCAACTGCTGACCACGCCGCTGCCCGACAATGCGATCAAGCTGGAGGTCAGCAACGATCACATGGGCAATTTCTTCAACTGCACCCGTTCGCGCAAAGACCCGGTTGCCAGCATTGAAACCGGCCATCGCTCGGCCGTCATCGGTCATCTCATCATCATCGCGATGTGGACGGGAAAGAAACTGCAGTGGGATCCGGCGAAAGAAATATTCACCGGCGACGGCGCGGCGGAAGCCAACAAACACCTCGCCCGCGAAATGCGGAAGCCTTACGACTACAGTTTCGTGAGCTAGAAATGTGACCGGTAAAAAACCGGCGGCAATCCGCCCAGTTCAAAGTTTCGCCGCTGCCGCCAGATCGGCGAGCACGACGGCAGATTCGGACTGAATTCGGCCCGCCGGAATGGAAACATCACCCTGGCGCAAGCGCGCGAGCATTTCGACTTTTTCCACGCCGGTCGCCACCCAGAGAATTTTCCGCGCGCGATTGATCAACGGATAGGTCAACGTCATGCGCCGGCGTTTCTGATAAACACCCGTCAAGGCCACATCCCGATCCGTCACTCCGCAAACGGCGTCACCGGGAACGAGTGAAGCCGTGTGCCCGTCCGCGCCGAGACCGAGGTGAACCAAGTCCAGCACTGGTGGCGTGCCGGCAATTTTTTGCAATGTTTGCGCGTAGCTCGCAGCAGCGGCTTCCAAGTCCGTTTCCTCGACGGGCATCGCATAAATCTGCCGCTCTGGCAATGGCGCGTGGGACAACAGACTTTCACGCAGATGCGTCAGGTTGCGGTCAGGATCGCCAGCGGGCGCGATGCGTTCATCCACCTGAACAATGTGGACGCCGGCCCACGGGACCTCCTCGTTCGCCAGCGCCCGCAACATCTGCCACGGCGTTTTACCGCCGCTGACAGCCATCACAAAACGTCCGCGTTCCGCCATCGCCGTGCGCGCTTCAGCGGCGATGAACCGGGCCGCCGTTTTGGCCACGACCTCCGCGTCCGGAAGAATTTCAATAATCATTTGGCCTCCGAAATAAATTTATCGCGAAGCCTTCATTTTGCGATAACGGCGGATCAAATTATTCGTCGAACTGTCGTGATTCAACTTTGGCGGCGTTTTGCTTTCGAGTTCGGGAACAATGCGTTGCGCCAGCGCCTTGCCGAGTTCCACGCCCCATTGATCGAACGGATTCACGCTCCAGATCGCGCCTTGCACGAAAACAATGTGTTCGTAAAGCGCCACGAGCGAACCGAGGATTTCCGGCGTGAGTCGGTCGGCGAGAAGCGTGTTCGACGGCCGGTTGCCTTCGAAAACCTTGTGCGGCACCAGTGCGGCGGGAACGCCTTCAGCTTTGACCGCCTCCGCAGTTTTGCCAAACGCCAGCGCCTCGCTCTGCGCGAAAACATTCGCGAGCAGGATGTCATGATGCCGGCCGAGCGGCGTCAACGCCTTGGCAAACGCGATGAAATCGCACGGAATCAGCCGCGTGCCTTGGTGGATGAGCTGGTAAAATGAGTGCTGGCCGTTCGTGCCGGGTTCGCCCCAGTAAATTGGGCAGGTTTCATAATCCACGGTTTTGCCGGCGAGCGTGACGTGCTTGCCGTTGCTTTCCATCGTCAACTGCTGAAGATACGCCGGAAACCGTTTCAGATAATTTTCGTAAGGCAGCACCGCGACGGTTTCCGCGCCGAGGAAATTGGTGTTCCAAACGCTCAACAAACCCATCAATACCGGCAGATTTTTCTCGAACGGCGCGGTGCGGAAATGTTCATCCATCGTGTGAAAACCCTTGAGCAACGCGCGGAAATTTTCCGGCCCGACCGCCAGCATCGTCGAAAGACCGATGGCCGAATCCATTGAGTAACGGCCGCCGACCCAATCCCAGAAGCCGAACATGTTCGCCGTATCAATACCGAACGCTGAAACCTTTTCCGCATTCGTCGAGACCGCGACAAAATGTTTCGCCACGGCCTTTTGATTTCCGCCCAGACCTTTGAGCAGCCAAGTCCGCGCGCTTTCCGCGTTCGTCATCGTCTCCTGCGTCGTGAAAGTTTTGGACGAGACGATGAAGATCGTTTCCGCCGGGTTCAAATCTTGAACGGCCTCGACAAAATCAATTCCGTCCACGTTCGACACAAATCGGAACGTCAGGCTGCGGTCGGTGTAATGCTTGAGCGCTTCATAAGCCATCACCGGGCCAAGGTCGGAGCCGCCGATGCCGATGTTGACAATGTTCTTGATGCGTTTGCCGGTGTGGCCTTTCCACGCGCCGCTGCGAATGCGCCGGGCAAACGCCGTCATCTTGTCGAGCACGGCGTGAACGTCGGGCACGACATTTTTTCCGTCCACGAGAATCTTGGCATTCTTTGGCGCGCGCAAGGCGACGTGCAATACGGCGCGATTTTCCGTGAAATTTATCTTCTCGCCGCTGAACATCGCATCCATCCGCCCGCGCAGATTTGATTCCTTCGCCAGCCGCAGCAGCAACTTGATGGTTGCACTAGTAACCCGGTTCTTCGAGTAATCCAGGAACAATCCGGCGGCCTGCGCGGTCAGCCGTTCGCCACGCTTCGGATCGGCGGCGAACAGCTTGCGCAAATGCGACTTTCCAATTTTGTTCTGGTGGGCGGCAAGCGCTTTCCACGCCGGCCGTTGCGTCAATGGTTTGAGTTTCGATTTCATGTTTAAAGTGGTTTCAAATTTAGTCGGCCATCAATTTAATCATCACAATCCGGCTCCTGGCAATTCTAGTTCCTTTTTCAAATGCTTCAGGTGGAAACGCTGGCAGCTTCCGTTGGATTCCAGGACAAAAAAAGCACGGCCGCCTTGGCCAATGAGTTTGGCGGGCGACGCGGTGAAGTCAATTCCGGCCTTGCTGCGCTGGCCGGCAGGTGAAGAAGTTAGCGCCAACTGGCAAGAATTACATCGGCAGGTGAGACATCGGGTTGATAGACCGTCATCTTGACGGTGTCCGTGACATTGGGAACCGAGAGTTCCGGCACGGTGAAGTAATAGCCCGGCATCGCGGGATAGACGACGAGTTGCGGATGAAATCCCGCTTCTTCCGGCCATTTTGCTGAGATGACGCTCCAAGCCTGGCCCAATGATTTGGAACTTTCGCCAGGAATATATTCATGGCCGTCGTATGTCACCTTCACCATGCAGCAGATATGGTTGCCGGATAGCACCGGGAACATCCACTGGCCCGTGGACTTGAGCAACGGCTTGACGCGCTGGCCCGGCTGGTATTTCGCCCGGTCGGTTTCTGAAATCGTGTAGATTGGAACCGCCTTGCCCAGCGTCGCCTTTTGAAAAGCGTCTTCCGCCCGGAAACCGTAGGAGTCTGGGTATTTGCTGGCGAGAACCAGCATGTTTTCCATCGCAACCTCGCCCGCACGAGCCAGGCGTTGCTCAGAGGTGAGTTGACGCCAGTGCGGCACAACCGGTTTGCTGGGCACCGGAGCCACGGAAGCAGAGGTGGTGGCAACCGCAACGGCCGCCGGCTGGGTGGCCGGCAGGGTGATCTCAATGGATTCCGTATGAGAAGCCGTCGCACCGGGAGCCGCTTTGGTTATTTTCAAAGTCTCCAACATGTGGGTCCACGCACCGGCGATGCCGGTTTCGGCCGGATGGGTGGTCGTGGGGGTGGTCGTGGTTTTTACCTCGAGAGTTTGGGCGGTAGGTGTCGTGATCGCCACTGCCGCCGTGGTCGTCACCGCTTTTGCCGCAGTAGCCGCCGGCTTGGCAGCAACCGGAACCGCAGCCGCTGAAGCACGGTCCGCTGCCAAAGGCCGGCTATGGGTCAGATGGTAGAGGTAATAACCATAGGCCAACGCCGCGAGCGCAACCGCCGCCAGCATCAAACCCATCCGCAACCGCCGCTGTTGTTGCGGTTTTGGCCGGGCCACATTGGCCCCTGCAAATTGAAATTGGTATTTCACAAAAAAACAAATGCACTCCGCCCACCGGCACCAACCTTTGCCATCCGTGGTTTAGACCGGATGATTGATGCGACAAACCTAACCTTCGTCGAGTTAAGCACATTCCAAGCCAACGAAGCGGGTGCATTTAACTATCTGAACAGGACTTGTTCGCCTGCATCCACCGGACATAAACACATGCCTTTAACCGTGAATGAACCGCAAATTTTTCGCCTCAATCAAAAGGTGTCTCAAAACCATTCGCTTGTGTCTCACGCATGGACGGCAGGCAATTAACCGCCAGGCCAGCCATGCCATTTCACTTTGCCGCCACCGGCAATTCCTCTAAATTGCCGCCATGTTCTTCAAAGCCGCAGATTTGTTTGACCTCACGCAGACCGAACACGCCATTCTCTTCGACGGATGCGACTACGCCTGGGACGCGCTCAAGAAGATTGAAGCCTACCTTGCTAAAATCCCGCGCCAAAAGACACCGCCGCGCTTTCCCGGCGCGAGCATCGGCGACCGCGTCATTATCGGCGAAGGCACGGTGGTTGAACCCGGCGTGCTGATCAAAGGCCCGGCCATCATCGGGAAAAACTGCCAGATCCGCCACAACGCCTACATCCGTGAAAATGTCCTCATCGGCGACAACTGCGTGGTGGGCAACGCCAGCGAACTCAAGAACGCGCTCCTTTTCAACGGCGCGCAGGTGCCGCATTACAATTACATCGGCGACTCGATTCTCGGCCACAAGGCGCACCTTGGCGCGGGTGCGAAGATTTCCAATGTAAAACTTTTTCCCGGCAACATCGAAGTGGACGTGAACGGACTGCCGCACGACACCGGCCTGCGCAAATTTGGTGCGCTGCTGGGTGACCACGCGGAAGTCGGTTGCAACGCGGTGCTGAATCCCGGCAGCATTCTTGAGCGCGGCACGGTGGTTTATCCGAACGTCTTCTGGCGCGGCATCCTGCCCGCGAACATGATCGCGAAGAACAAGGCGGAGATTGAAGTCGTCGTCAAACGACCGAGGGAAAACTAATCATGCCAGAATCTCCTAAGCGATACCACGTGTTCAAAGGGAGTAATAAATCAATTACTCCAAGCACTCTGCTATGGCGATACATGACATTCGAAAAATTCTATTGGCTATTGGAAACTTCGAAACTTTATCACACTCGGCTAGACCAGTTTCATGATCCTTTCGAAGGTGCAGTGACAAACGCCTACGCACGTATGCGAGATGCGGGTGAAATAAAACCACATTTTAGCTTAAAAGAATTCGAACCGTGGAATTTCAAGCTGGGACGATTAAGTCAATATGCAACATGTTGGCATGCCTCAGAACACGAGTCTGACGCATTGTGGCAGCTTTATGCTCCGGGTGGCGCTGGCATAGCAATTGTTTCTTCAATGGGACGAATTGAGAAATCTGTAGATTTAACTTCATATTCGTATGGGCGACTTGGTGAGGTTGAATATGTGGATTTTGAGACTCACGACATGTGGCGTGACGAGTCTCCTACGGTCATTAGGCCAGGACATTTGAAACGGAAAAGCTTCGAGTATGAAAAGGAAGTTCGCGGCATTGTCGCAACAAATTTAATTACAGACGGGGGCAAATTTACATTGGATGAATCTTTTCTTGAAAAGCAACGCAAAGAACAACCAAAAGGGATTGCTCCCAATGTGGATTTGAAAACGTTACTTCAATCAATTGTGATAAGTCCTTTAGCTGCTGAATTTGTCGAAGAGCTTGTTATTAAAACCAGTGAACGCCAAGGATTGGGCCATCTTGTAACCAAGTCGAAACTGTTAGGAAATCCCGCGTATTAGAAATGTATTGATGCCCCTTCGCCTCCTCAGACTGTTCCTCATTTTTGCCGCCTTGGGCTGGGGCGTGACAGGCATCGGCGTGTTTGCCAGTTGGCCGCAGGTCAATGAAATCGCACAGGGCATGGGTGCCAAATCCATCGCTTATGACCCGATGCTGGATTACTGGCTGCGCATGATTTCGGGCGCGTTTGCGTTGGTCGGCCTGTGGTATCTCGCGTTGGCGCTCTGGCCCAGGAAATTCGCCGTGGCCATCCCGTGGTTCGGTGCATTGATGCTGCTGGAAGGCGTCATCCTGTTGGCGCATGGCTTGCGGCTGGGGCTGGGGCCGTTTCCTTTCTACGGCGATGTCTCGGCCTGTCTCATTCTCGGCACGGGAATTTTGATTTTGTCCCGCGCTGTGCGGTCATAGGCGCATTTTACCTGCAAAAGCGGACTTCACTGGCTGGCATCCGATTTGCTTGAGAAAAATTATTTAGATTTATGGATGCAACTGTTTCAGCTCCTCTTCTTAGCCGGGTCAAATCCTGGCAACTCGTCGGGCTTGGCATCACCGGCTGGTGCACGCTTTACAGCGCCGCCATCCTCACCGCGAATGCCAGCACCATCATGATCGGCAATGCCCAGGGCGGCTGCTTCGCCGTCACGATGACGCTCGCGGGCATCGAGGCCAGACGCTACAAAAAAACACCAGCCGCCCCGGTGGATGCCCTCGATTGGGCCGGCGGCGTTTCCACGGAACACTTGAACCAGACCATCGCACAGGTGATGCGAAAACGGGATTTCCGGATCGAAACCTGCCAGCCGGTGGAAACCGAGATGGGTTTCGGCGTGCGTGCCATCAACGCCGGACGCACTTTGGTGTTTGAAACCGGACGTTGGAAAGAGGCGGTCATTGACCTGCTCCACGTCCAGGCTACTGAGGCCAACCGCCGAAAGGTGCGCGCCGATCTGGCCATCATCGTCGGTGCCGGCGTGCCTGATGAAGCCACCCAAACCTTTGTCCAGACGCACTCCGTCCAGCTTCTTGTCGGCCAGGAACTCAAGGACATGTTCGACTCGGAAGAGGCGCTGGAAGCTGAAAAAACGGCGAGTGCCGAAAAGGCGCTTAACGCAAAGAATCCGGCGGACAAAAAAGTTTGAACGGGCGGTTCAAAATTTTAATTCTTCGCAAAGGTCTTCCTGATTTCAACGTTCAACGCGCTGATGTGCTGCATCTGTTTTCTGGCCCGGCTTCTTCGTTCTTAGTCATGGAGAAAAATATCGCCGTCATTGCTGGGAACAATTTGTTCCACACTGAAGCGACCCGTTGCCCGGCTGCGCAGCGGCGCGTCAAAATGCACTGTGATGTTGGAATTTCCAGACGGATTGTAGATGGCGGTGCCGCCGGTGAATGCGCGCTCCCAGGCTCCATCCGGGCGTTGAAAGCCGGGCTGCTTGGGCTGGCCGAGCCGCTTGTCCCAAAAGTCATACCAGTCGTGTAAATGGTCGGGCGTCGGCAGTTCGTCCGGGTCAGAGAACAGGCAATATCCGTCTGACTGCGTCAATGCGAGCGTGGTCACGGCGCGCATCAAATTGAGATCCTGCCGCGAATGGTGATACCACGTCTCGACGCAATTGACATGCGGGCGACGCAAGTTCGCTTCCGCCCAGCGCAAGGTTTTAGAAATGCGTCGCCAATCCTCCGGCGTCGCGCTGCGATAACATTCCATGAACAGGCCGTTGACGTAAAGAGCGGTCTTAGGGATTTCCCGGTCGTTGGCGTTCACCAGAATCAGCGCATCCGGGCCAATGGCATCGCGGACGCGCCGGATTAAATTCAAATGCGGTTCATCATCGCTCCACCAATCGAGCATCACGCCGTCAAAAACACCCGTCGCCATGACCGCCCGTGCGCGATTGGCAACCTGTGCCTGCCAATCGGGCTGCGCCACATCCAGCAGACGGTAGCCGCCTTCGGCCCAGCCCATGATGAATTTCCCATCTGCATCCCGCTTCCACCAAGGCGAGTCTTCGGGAATGAAACCCTTGGGCGCATCGCGATAACGAACCTCGGCGAGCAACACCAGCTTGGGATTTTTCGCCAGCAGCGTTGCGCGTTGCGCCTTGGCAACAGCTAGGCTGGCCGGAGTGAACTTGAACGTCATGCCTTCGCCTTCAAACGCTCCCTCGGATTGCAGGCCGATCATTGAAGGATGGATGAAAATCAAATCGTGCAGCGCCATCATGGAAATCTTATCCATGTTGGGCAAGGGCGTTGCGCCGTTCCAAGCTTGGAAGACAGACGGGAAATCCCGGTGCGGAATCCGTTCCGCCACCGGCGTGTCCTCAGCGAAGGCGGTGAGCGTCAGCAGCAAGAGGAGTTGAACAACGCATATTTTCATGCGATTGACTCTGGCGGGGCCAAGCCGATTGTCCAGAAAAAGTTCAAACAGCGGCGGCTGCGGCCGGATACGTAACTGAATGAATTGCCGTTCAGCACATCATCTTCCTGAACATTTGTCCGCTTGACTTGGTTTCAGTTTGCGGCGGAAATGGGCGCATGATTACCCGTCGCGATTTGACCGTTGCCGCCATTGCCGCCTTCACCGCCGTCGCCGTGATGGCACTGGCGCAGTCCGCCGGCAAACCGGTGATGCACTCCTGCGTCTTCAACTGGGCCGATCTCAAACCCATGCCGACGAAGATGGGCGAAAGCCGCCGGGTTTTTGACGCACCCACCCCGATACTCACGGAGTTCGAATGTCATATCACGACCTTGAATCCGGGCGAAGCGCCGCACCCGCCACATCAGCACGCACATGAGGAATTGATGATCATTAAGGAAGGCACGCTGGCGGCATTGCAGGGCGATAAAACAAACATCGTCACGACCGGCGGAATTATTTTTGAGGCATCGAATGAACTTCACGGTCTGCGCAATGTAGGGACCAACCCGGCGACGTATTATGTCCTGAAGATCGTGCCGCATGATTTGACCGAAAAATGACGCGAAACATTTCCTGATTCCCTGATTCCCCGAAGTTTTTCCCCGGACTGAACAGGCTGGCGAAAATTTTGTCAAATTCTGTAAATCCTGTCTTTCCGTTTCAAAATTGATACCTTGCACGCATGAGCGACCTGACCATTGGACTTTTGAGCGCGCTGCTGGCGACCAACCAGCCGCAGGCCGTCAGCAACGTCATCGAGCAGCAGACCGGCGTGGCGGTGAACATCGCCGCTGACCCGGCGGAACAGGAGTTGCGTCAGGTGATGATCGCCGATGACGATGCGCAAGATGAAGTCAACGGCTGGATTCGGGCCTTCGATGCCTCCGGCACCAACCGCACCCGGGAAGCCTCGCAGGCGTTGAACAAGCGTATCATCGCACGCTTCGAGCTGGTGCGCGCCGCCTATGGCAAATTTCTCCGCGATCATCCCGACAGCGCGCATGGTTTTCTGGCCTATGGCAGTTTCCTCAATGACATCGGCGACGAGGAAGGGGCGCACATCCAATACGAAAATTCCAAGCAGCTCGACCCGAAAAATCCCGCTGTCTGGAACAATCTGGCGAATTATTACGGCGAATTCAGCCCTGTGACCAAGGCGTTCAGCTATTACGAACAGGCCATCAAACTCAATCCGAATGAACCGGTGTATTACCAGAATTTCGCCACGACGGTTTATCTGTTCCGC
>Ga0310811_10010127_pt1 | contig 12184 bp, 11 predicted proteins | sample YCmetagenome_FD_207642 | JGI IMG/M metagenome (GOLD analysis project Ga0310811, IMG submission 207642) | Soil microbial communities from experimental microcosm in Duke University, North Carolina, United States - YC | ecosystem: Engineered > Artificial ecosystem > Soil microcosm > Unclassified ... | reverse complement strand
TCCGCATTTTCACTGCTTACATAATCACCAAATCTTCGCCCTATACTTCCACTCATTAGCTAGACTTTCAGTTATAGTTCTGGTAGCTCTCCTTCTAGGATTCAGTAGCTTCCCCAGACTTGCAGCTCATTAGTTTTAGTAGTAGCTCAATAGCTCACTATACAGCTCCTGATATATAGTCTTGTCCTCATTGTCTGGAGTGACATTTTCATATTCTCCCTCTCTCTCTCTCTCTCACACACACACACACACACTCTCTCTCTCTCTCTCTCTCTCTTGAGCCTTGAGCTTAGTCCAGAAACCCTTGGGTTGAATAGCAGCTAGGCAGCATTCACCCAACATAGTTCTGCTAGCCAGCAGAATTGTTGACCCTTCAGCGCGCTCTGGACGTGGTGATTCGAGCATTGGAGTTTGAGCCTGTAGGACCTCAAAATCAATAGGTAGATGTGATGTTCCTTACACCGCCCTAGGAGTTGCAATCAAAGAAGCTTGATGGAGAGGAACCAAGCACCCCAAGTGCGCCAGCCTTGTGCCCTCGCCTACACCACAAACACCACGCGCTTCAAGCGCTTCAGCTGCGCATCAAAGAAAAACATATACCTTTGCTGTTTCATAGGATATCGTATATTTTACCCTGGGTTTCGTCCAGCGCTCTTTCATTTCACTTTCTCTCGTCATACACTGTCCAAAGAATTAATAACACACTGATATATATGCATATAGGGTCGCCTAGAAGAACATAGAAGAAAAACAATACAACGACCTTAGATTGTGCCCGTCTAGCTCAATAGGATATTACTTTCTCTTCACATGCATGACACAGCACCATGCTCTTTTTACCTTAGAATGTGCACATATGTGCGCAGTCTTTCCATGCTCACGCACATGCACGCGCTTCCTGTGCCTTGCTTATAGGAAGGTATAGATGTCGACAGCCGCATGAAGAAGACAAGTCGGATAGGACATCCGCAAAGTTACCATTTTCCCTTCATATTTTCGCATATAGTTTACTCACGCTGTTCAAACTTTTAGCACCTAATATTTAGCACGCCTAGCAGGACTTGGTTTGGACATGGATTGGATCGCTCTTCGACCACACCATTTTGCATCATGCTCATGCACGCATATTGGACTTTGAGATCATTGCGCAACAGCACCTTGTGTCCCCACAAAATACAACACATGCGACACTCACGCGTATTCCGGCGCCTTGCACGCGCGCACATTCTCGCGCCTTGCACGTGCGCACTTTCCCGCGCTTTCACACCTTGCACCTGCACAACTTCCTGCACTTCACATATACCATTGCGCGATAATTCCTACACTCACACGTTCATTGCCCAACAATCTGAGCATCATACATGCATTGCACATGCGACACTCATGCGTATTCTCACGCCTTGCACTCGCGCACACGCACTTTCCCGTGCTTTCACACCTTGCACCTGCGCAACTTCCTGCGATTCACGTATACCATCACACAATAATCCCTGCACTTGCACATTCATCGCCCAACAACCCAAGCATCGTACATGCATCGCACTTGCATACTATCACGCAAAATCCTCACCACACATGCACTGAGTGGGGACACTCAGAATTTAAGTCCCTAGGAGATGTAAGGAATAATGCCTCTCATCGTGTGATATGGCACTTTTCACTAGGGAATACATGGCACGAACTTGCAGCACCACTCTGGGTGCTATCTGCAGCTATTCCTATATGAGGCGCAGCTTTCCCGCGCAACGCACGCCATGCGCGCACACTTCCTGCGCTTCATGATGCGTGCACACTTCCTGCGCTTCACGATGCGTGCGCTTTCCCGCGCTTGAAGCGCCCTATAGTGCCAGCCATCCAGAAGCATCCATCCACTGTCCGCCAAGCTCTCTAAGTGCATATATTCCTATTTCCCTTATTTGCATATTGTTCCACTTTTATTTTTATCATGGACCCTTACTTTACATACCTTACTCGGTAGTGCTTCGGCTCCGCATGACAGCGCTTAGGTGCCATATATAAGCACCAGCAGTACTTACTATTGGGGGACTTTTCGGTGGACAGAACTTTGCACCCACTATTTACCTAGCAGAATATAGTTGGAATCCATTCGTTTTACACTCTCTCATTTGCGCATATACGCGCGCACTTTCCCACGCTTCGCGCAGCACACGCGCGCATTCCCACACCTTCATGCCTTGCGCGCACCTGCGCTTTCTCACGCCCTGCATTGGCCGACCAGTAGCGCCTTCAGCGCATACAACTAGATCCTTGCTGCACTCACTTCCCCTTTAGGGTCAAACGCACTTGTCATCTCAGGTATAGCAGACTAGGCAACGCGCGACCTACAACAATTATAGATACAGTCAGGAGCTTTGTTCGCGCCTTGCTGTGTTGTAGTTTCTACAACGGGTTGGCCAATTCACAGACCTTCTTTCATATGCCAATGTGGCACAGCAGGCTTTCTCATCTGATCAAGGATCAACTCTCCATCTCACAATTCCTGCATTGGAGACACTTCACAAATCATGGTCTTCATGAGCGGAAAGGCACAAGTATATTCGGTTTGCCAGTCCACTCAAGGCAGCAGCAAAGAAGCTAGATGAATATTACAAGAAAACTACAGACACTGCTGCCTATGTTATTGCCATGTGTTCGTCATTTTCTATTCTCATCATCCTGACTCTAACAAACTCTACCATACTAGTACTTGATCCCACATCCAAACTCGCATACTTCAAAAAGCACTGGCCAACAAATTTACTCAATGATGTGCTTGCTTGTGCCAAAACTGTCTTTGAACAACACTACAATGAGCTCAATCAGTCACTTGCATTGTTGCAGCCAGCAACTACAAAAAGTAAGGTTGGCAGCCTCAAGAGACTTATTCAGGAAGTTCAGAGCGACTCCAAAGATGACTCTGAGGCAGAACCAGGAGCTGCATCCATCAGGGATCCATCGAAAACATGGAGGGTTGAGTTCACAAGCTATATTGAAACCACTGAGGCCGCTCCCTTGGCAGGTATAACCACTATTCAGTGGTAGGGTGTAAGTCATTTTCACTCACATCATCAAGGCTCCATAACATGTAAAGTGTTCTCTTCATAACAAACTTATATTCTGGGAGCCTGGTCCCTCATCCCTTACAGAAGAGCAGATGATGAGCCTGGATTGGATACACTGATTTTGGAGGAGGAAGATTCAGAGTCTGATGTTGATTCAGTGGATGATGATGAAGTACTGTAGGACTTGAGCGCTACTTACTATATTGAATTTTGAATCATTTTATTTTTGAAAGCCATTGTTGAGCCCAAGCCGAGCCATGGCTTTGGCCTATGGCTCAGCCTGAGGTTTTGCAAGGCCTAAGCTCCCAAAAGCCAAGCCTGAACCAGGCCCACACATCACTACTTCATCCACTCTCATGTGAGGAATGGCACCTTCGACCTCATTTACTGCCCTAGTGAGGAGAATGTTGCTGACACATTCACAAAACCATTGCCTGGTCCATGCCAAGAGAAACTTAGAAGCATGATGAAGGTGGAGTGTGCTCAAGGGGGAGTGTTGAAGGGCATGCCAGATGCATCAGAATAGGTACAAGTGCATTATCTCAGAGGCTCAAGTATCCTTAGCTGAGTGTCATCATTCATGTCAAAAGGTCTTAGAATTATTTTACTTTCATTCCTACTCTACCTGTAGTTAAAAATGGTCTCTCATGGCACTAGACATCGGAGTCTTCCTCCCAGATACTGAGATTATATATATATTCTAGCTCTTACTCTCTTGCACGCTTGCCTCTACTCACTAGATAAAAAGTGAGATTGCATGTTGATGTCAGGGACTGCTTGAAGTAGCACTTACACAGATGTTTGTGTCCATAGTACTGATATGGCAGGTGGAAGCTTCTGAATTAAACAAAGATAAACAACTCCACATGTTGATACATTCTGCTGCAAGAAATTTGTGTGGGGCTTGTGCTGACACATTGCATCCATTGCATGATCTATTTGAATAGCTTAAATTTGCTATGGTTTGACCTAATCATCATCTTTCAACTCTTGCATTCTGCACATCCTCAGGCTAGTATGAAACAATGGGAAAGGTGCACCAAATGTACTAGTATGATCTATGGCTGAAGTATACACTGATACTATGATTAGTATGAGGAACTGGTTCAAACACCTTTATGAGGCACCAGAACTGTCATTGTTTATTTAACCTGAGCTGAGAGTGGTGAAGAACTGGATTCACAAATCTTTCTTCAGTTCAAGCCCATCTAATAGCCCTTGATTTCTGACAACCTTGATGAGAATCACAGGTTTGAGTTTTGCTTTTGGCCTGCATGTGATGCTCATGCCTACCATGCTCAGACAGTGTCTTGCCCAAAATACTGTGATATCCGCCGAGTCAAGCTCCACAAGCCAGATAATCGCTACCTTGTGACAGACATGCTCAATTCTTACCAAGGAGGTACTCAAAGCAGTATATCATCGGGAATCATGTTTAAACTGTGAGTTTACACCTTGTGTTTACATCCACATGCTAAAAATTCTGCAGGTATATCCTTGACAGCCGTTTATGTGTCAATCTGTCTGTTTTATGCAATCGCATTGAGGATAGTCCTCTTGCATTGTCAATCACAGAATAGATCCCACCACCAATGAACTTCCACTGCACCATTGTGTCCTCCACTGCAACCATAGGAAGCGGATCCTTGGCAATACAACATCTCCTTGTATGGCTCTCCTCCTACTCCCACAGCTAGTCTCACCCATCCTGTGGGGAGCAATGCACACTCTTACCTACAGAATTTTGCTGCTGCATACCAGCCACAGGCGTCCCCAAGCTCTTATCATGGTTTCCTGACTTCGCTCCCCCCAGCTTCACATGCTTGCTACCAGCAACCTCACCAAGTCATCAAAGTGGAAAGCATTCCAGACTTTGTAACTAGCTCTTTATATCCTGCCAGCTAATATTTACTCACCCAACAGCTTGGCAGTTTATGATGGTTTTTTGGAGACAGGTGCATGCTCGTTGCATGTCTGGACCATTATACCTGACGTCCTCAGCATCAGGTTCACCTCCAATTGGGCAGAACAACACTAGTATCTCAGGACTGATAATGTGCTGTATGCCAAGCCAAATCAATTCATCGTCATCAATGAGCATGCCCATGCTTCCTGTGCCTGTTCTGCAACAAGCATATTTTGGATCATCCATTGTCAGTGATTGTGAACACACGTGTCAGCAACAGCAATGGCAGGCTTTGAGAGTTCAGACATGGGGTTTGTAGGAACAGAGAACTGTGCAATCTGTGGAGGTACCACTTGTGATGAGGTTTACAGACCTACTGGAACCTGAGGATGGTGGTGCTGAAGGCGGGTCGGACATTGCAGCATTTAATCACCCACAGGTCCAGCTCCAATGGTAGACTCCATATTAGTTCAGGGAAGCATCACTTCATGCCCCAGGGCTTCAGGTGTGCAGCAACTTGGCAGGGCTTTTTCTTGTTGAAAGTGACATTGAGTCTCTGGTTTGGACAGCAAAGAACATGCAGACAGTGACTTGTGTACCCTACATGCAAACAACATCAAAGGAAGCTTACCACTTGATCTTTTTCCAGCAGGAATTTGGCGCAGTATCATCCCTATGCCTCACTCCCTCAGCTTGCACCAAAGTGTGCTGCATGAAAAGACATCAAACCAGAGTCGATCATCTATGCTTGTTCTTGGATGCAATAGGGATTCTAATAAAGCGATTGCTCAGCACAGGTAGAGATTCTGCACACTTTGCAGACCGTGTTTAATGCTCACAAATGAGCAGATTCTATGCTCTCCAGGCTCACTCATAGACTGGAGAAGTGCACCAACTTCTTCAGATGCTTCAACCTATCCTGCATCCAATGGATTATCATATTATCTAATATAAGTTTTTAAACGATCAGCCTACATTTATGAAGTGAAGATGAGTAGTACTGGAGTCCAAAATCAAACAGTTTCTGTGAATCTGATTAACAATCCATTTTAACTCTATATGGCTTAGCACTATAGCTACCACCTATTACAACTTGATTCTGTAGTAGTCAACCATTACCATACTGGATTCTGCTACTGTGCTTCTGCTCGCTACAAAGGACTTCAAGTTCACATTATCCCACTAACTTGATGGAGTCTAATGTATATTTATTTGACAACTGCCTTTCTTGACACCAGACAGCCACCATATAAAACCTCAGTGGTGGGAGCTGCATCAACTTGCCTGTCTGCACCTCCTATCTCATACCCTCACCTTGATTGATCTTTTGTCCCTGTTAAGGTCATACTCAAGGGGTAATGGATCCGAAGGGCTTCGGCCTCAGCTCGTACGCTGTGCCCCTTTCCCGAGTATAGCCCCGTATTTCAGAATGCTATACGTATCATATCCGAAGATCCGGATGGCTACTGTAGTGTATCCGAAGGTCCGGACGACTATCGTATGATATCCGGGTATAGAGACAAGTAACGTATTCTTATCCGAAGACAAGGAATAGTATCGTATACTCGTCCAAAGGTAAGGATTAGTATCGTACTCCTATCCGAAGATAAGGAATAGTATCGTATACTTATCCGGATGGCGTCCAGATATCGGACAGGAGCATAAAGACTAGTCTAGACAAGTCTAGGACTAGAAACCAGCAGAGTATTGACTATCCGTAGATAGAGGCGGATGCGTATAGACTATCGGATACAATCCTTAAGTCTCGGAGGGTGACAAGAGTTGTTAAGACTCGAGTTCGGATAACGGAATGAGGACAATCTAAGATGATATTCGAACTGGGGTGCTATAAGACATATACAAGAGTTTATATACGATAGAACTACGCGAGGGGCTATGCACAAAGTATCGCAATGTATAAGCAATGCTTATTAGAAGTCAATCATAAGCTGGAAGATAATCACAAGTGAAGCGGATCAGTAAACATAGCCGGAAATTAATCACAAGTGAAACAGATCAGTAAAACATAGCCGGAAGAAAGCATAACCGATACACCGGAAAGGAGGATATACTAAATGGAGGAAATAAGCAGTGTTTAACATTATATGAACAGGATATGAATGAAGAAGCTTATCGTGACAGATCCAGTATGGATCTGTGGATCGGATCTGATCGGATCTGACATCCGGAACTTCGGATGAGAAGCGCGAATGTATGGGATATGACAGTCCCCTTCTTTCTGTAGACATCCATGTCACAGCCAGGAACGGTGGAGGACTTCCCCCAGTCCTGAGGTTCATCACAATCAATATCAGTGCCAATGTCTGAACCAGGCACAGTGGAGGGCTCCCTCCTGTCCTGAGGTTCATCACAGTCAATATCAGTGCCAACATCTGAGGGTGCTCGCCAAAGGTGGAAAATCACCAAGTTAGAAGAAAAACTACAGGTGCTGGAATCAGGGCAGGCATTCAAACAAAGGTATGAGCATCACTGCAGTATGTCTAGTTCAGTTCACTCACCATGACTGTGACTCAGGGAGGCGAACTACTACATGTCCAAGGGAAGGGCCCTCAGATGCACAGTTACATTGTATGATGCCATTGAAGATCTCATAGCCGAGAATGATAGGAGATGCAATGACCATGAGTCAGACAAAACTATAAACATTGAGTAAGTCTTTCACCTACACCTTGTGTTTGCTATCATTTTACCAATCTGTTATTACAGTCAGGAGCATTTGCAATTTGGATACATTGCCCTTAACAACACCCTCACATGGTTTCACCAAAGGGCTTCAGAGATGGAGTACGATGAGTACTTGCAGATGTTGAAGAAGGTATGATTTTCCTGTATAAATAATTTACATTCTGCTCAGTTGCCATGTAGCTCAGGCAGGGGGCAGATGGTGCTCAGGGAGATGACATCTTGAAGCTCAAGAGCCTCGTCATTGACTGGGTCGATTGTGAACTGAAACCTAATCCCCCCATTGACCCCAATGACAAAAACTGTCTTGGATTCATCAATGATGCATGTGGTAGACTGCTTTGCCCAACCAAGCTGGACTGGAGCAATCCAATATAACTATCTTATTGAGCTTTTTTTGTTACACTGACCATCTACCAGCGTCAGAGCAGGAATCAGAGATCGTGCAGACAGTTATGTCATGACAGAAATGTCCTGGCCAGCTTTCCTGTACAAAAAGTACATGGCTGATCAGGACAACCTGGAGGAGGGCCTCTTCAAGAGCAGTCTTTTAGTTCAGGTTTGTCATCTGGTTTAGAGCTCGACAAATATCTAACATTTAGCAGGCCTTCAAAGCTATATTCATGTCTCCCTCCTCTGCCAAGGAGGTCACTGATGAAGGCAACAGGGCCAATATCATTGCTAATAACAATGTGCCAATAAGAATTTGTATGCTGGTAAGAAAGTCAAGACGCACATAGCGCAAATAATCAAGATGCATAAAGTCACTCCCCATTCAATTGCTTATGTATCATGTCAAGTAAGTGATTGTTTTTCTAATTTCTTGCCAAGCACTAATGACTAATAATGAGTATTTAGTTGCGATTTGCCCTTTCCTCTGTGACCTTGTGGTGCTCTATTGACGGTGATTTCAACTACATCCCATTTTGGCAAACCATTGTAGACTTCTTTGAATGGCCCCCTGGTTGTGCAGCATGGTTCAAAGTTAAGCAACTTCTGGCATGGTGGACAAGGTGCATTGTTCACATGTTTAACAATCCTCAACTGATTTCTGTCTCTCAGGAAGGTTTTTGGAACAAGTCATCATGCGGAACTTAGTGATGGGGCGAAGGCTAAGATGTCTGTAAATGTGCTAGCCAGACAAAGAGCACAAATAGATGATGCCACATTTGATTCAGACTAATTCCTTTCTCGTGCCAGTCACTTTCCGGCATCTACTACCTTGATATCTTTGATATCCCACAACCATCTTTTTCTTAGATGTTTGGATAATCATGCATACCTTATTGTTGTAGTTACAGTTTTCTGTTTTTAATGTGATAGTTTTCAAAATGCTTGTTTAGTGTGAAGCTCCAGTGCTGTATACTGTGTCTGAGATGCAATATATTATTTTCAGGCCTCAGATTGCCAGGCTCAGTGATATACTATTCGCCATCACGCTATGGGAGAGAGCCTTAATTACAATCTTATTAATTCATGGACATATTATGAATGATGTAACTGAGGCTTCAGATGTCAGATCTACGTGCATATAGTTTGAAAATCTGAATTACAGATATACAGTGTAAGAGTGGTGATATCTGTATATACTACTCACCATTTGCATCACAGACAGCAAGTATAAACTCAAGAAGTCACAAAAAGCAGTGATACCGTGGTGATACATGTATGTCATGGACTTCGTTCCTATCCAAAGAGAAAATATTGTATACATGAGAATTGATAGCACCCTACTCATCATTCCTATCTACAGACAGAAAGCACAGAGGTGCAAGGGGGGTGAAATAGTGCAAGAATGGTGATATGTGTTGTTTCCTAATTTGATTCCACTTGCACAGAAGGAATATGTATTAGCACAGTGACAAAGTTATGATCCTTCGTCTGCAGACTTCTAAATCAATGTCTCACATATTGGGAGGTTGGCACCAACACCTAGGATTGCACAGTGATGAAATATTTGTCCCATCAACAAATGGAATAACCAAGGCTGCCAAATGCCCATGTAAACATTTACTTTAGCAGGGCACACAGACTGCCGATTTCATGGATAATCAGGTGACAACAATAAAATTGTAGGTTTGCAAGGTCATAGCAATGGCCAAAATATTTGTCCCATCAACAAATGGAATAACTGAGGCTGCCAAATGCCCACATAAACATTTACTTTAGCAGGGCACACAGACCACCAATTTCACAGATAATGAGGTAAGAACAATAAAATCATAGGTCTGTGAGGTCATAGCTATAGTTGGATGTAGTGACATCACAGCCCCACTCATCATACATGGGATAGTCAGGATATTTACATTAGTGGTACTCAAAACAAAGTTTGAAACTTCGCTTAGACCTCGCCTAAATGCTTTCAACTCTCGGCTAAAGCCTTGAAGAAACTCAGCTGATGACCCAGATTCAAGGTCAGGCTGGCATTGTACGGTGGACCTTGAAACCACCATGCCTCCTGCCCGTTGTTCTGCACACCTCAAAGCCAATACGCCATCGCACTTGGGGGCGATGGACGAAGAGTCGAATCATCGAGCTCATACCACCTCAAACCCACCTCTAGAGCAGTCTGGACCTTGGCTCACGATCCAGTGGCACAATGACCGTGCACTGACAGACATGCTAGTGAACTATTTAATGACTCACCCTGCTGACTGTAGGGTTTTGTTTTATTCTGACGGCAAGAAAGCCATGGCTGCTGCAGATGATGGTCCCTCAGGTTCAGATAAGGGGCAAATATATGGTGTTCTCGCCAAGCTCATCTTTACTGACCATGTCAAGTATGGTCCTGCATATGCAGTCAATGCAAAAAAATTCCGTGATGCAGTTTGCAATCGCATCAGGACGTAAGTCTAATCATATTTTTTATTCTGTTAATAAAAATTCTAAAATTCATGCAGTCTTAGGGGTAAATACAAAAAATCAAAGCATTGTTCGGTAGTACAGGCGCTGGTGTAATGCCAGCTGAGGGGACTTCAGCAAAAAACCTGCTGGGTGAGTTTTTAGTCAAATTTTCTCATTGTCGGCTGATTGATTGTTGAAGATGCCACGCTCTTGGAACTGCCATGGTATACGGAACTCAATGCCATCTGGCACTCGAATCCATCCATGGCTGCAAAGGTGCACTTGTCAAGACCTGGTGTCAACCATGCAGGTAACTTCTACTCACTTGTTCAACCGCATGGTGGGGCGGGTCCCTCTATGTACTATGGCCAGCAGCCATCACAGACTTCCGACATCTCAAATCCATCTGCACCCCACACACTTCAAGATAATTCATTTGCTGGCAGTATGTACCCGCCAGCAGCTGCTCGTCGTCCCCCCTTACCATCATACCTGCCCCCTCCTCCCTTACCACCGCATTCACCGCCTTATGTGCCTGACGTCCACCTTCCCGGCCTTCCGTCAGATGACGATGACGACATTGCCGACAACTACGGCCCATTGCATTCCCCCTTGGGGGATGCATTGGACCATGTTGAGGGTGGCGATGACAACAACATGATCCTTGATGATGGCCCTGGTAGCCCTTCCCCAGTCGCGGGGAAGAAGTGACAACTGCCATCCTCACCCTCTCCTCCTCCCTCCCCCCCAGTGCCGTTCATCATGCCATCAAGGACTCCAGCATCCACCTACAACAATTGTTTGGCGTTCGGCGTGCAGAAGCTGTCGAGTCGTAGGGGGTGATGCAAAATTGCATCAGTGATGTTGCGCAGCACATCCATGCCCTCGTCAATGACACACAACACCAGTTCGTCGTCAGAGTACCATATGTCTCCAACACCCCAGACATCGCTCCCGAATAGCGCCAGCAGCTCAAAGAAGAAGGCGAAGTCGGATGTGTCGCAGCAGGTGGAGCAGGTGAGGGATGAAATTGAGAGCTTGCACTCTAGTGTGATGTCATGCCACGAGGGCAAACATCAACACTACATTGCCAAGCTCGAAGCCAAAAGTGAGCACAACCATGATTTGAAAAAATACGACTGGCTTTGCGCCACCTGGGAGCATGAAGCCTCCCAAGCTGCGGTCAGCCATCAGCGCCTGCAGGAGGTGAAAGACGCTGAAATTCAGCTTCGTGAGATGGATATTCGAGTCCACCAAGCACATTCCAAGGTGCTCAACAAGGAAGCAGAGACTCTCCGTCTCAAGATCCAGTTCCACCAAATGATGCAGGCCTCCAAGGCCTCATCAGATGGAGGAACTGGATGATCACCTCGTTGTACGTACCCTTGTCGTTGTCCGTCCCCCTCGTCGTTGTCTGCCCCTCATTGTTGTCCGCCCCTTGTCGTTGTCCGCCCCTCATCCTGTCCGCCTTGTCATCTTATTGTCACCATCATCGTCACCATCATCATCATCATCACCATCGTCATTGTCATTGCCACCATCGTCATTGTCATCAACGTCGTTCTCATTGTCGTCGTTGTCAGGGTTGTGTTGTTGTCATCATTTGTTGTTGCTCATTTGTTCCATTGGATATGTACATGTTTTATGTCTTATGGTACTTTCATTCATG
>Ga0310811_10010126_pt1 | contig 12185 bp, 11 predicted proteins | sample YCmetagenome_FD_207642 | JGI IMG/M metagenome (GOLD analysis project Ga0310811, IMG submission 207642) | Soil microbial communities from experimental microcosm in Duke University, North Carolina, United States - YC | ecosystem: Engineered > Artificial ecosystem > Soil microcosm > Unclassified ... | reverse complement strand
GCCAAAGGAGACCTGGGTTCCCGCTTGCGCGGGAATGACGAGTGGGCGAATGTCACTCTTCCTCCACCACCGCCGTCGTCTCGATCTCGACCTTGGCGGCGGGTTCGACGAGGCCCTTGACCTCGACCAGCGCCATCGCCGGATAGTTCGGGCCCATGATCTCGCGCCAGGCGGCGCCGATCTCGTCGCGCTCGCGCAAATATTCGGCGCGGTCGATGACGTAGCAGGTCATGCGGACGATATGCTGCGGGCCCGCGCCGTCCTGCGCGAGGATCTCGAGCGTGTTGATCAGCGCCTGCGCGAATTGCTCATGGAGGCGGAATGACGGGAAGCTTTCGTGCTCGTCCCAACCCACGACCCCGGCCGTGAAAATCATGCGCCCCTTGGCGGAAATGCCGTTCGAATAGCCTTTTGGCCGAGGCCAACCGGGCGGCTGGAGAGTCTTCATGTGGCGGCCCCCTTCAGCAAATCGCGCGCGATGATCTGCCGCTGCACTTCGCTCGCGCCCTCGTAGATGCGCAAGGCGCGGATGTCGCGATAGAGCTCCTCGACCTTGACTCCGCGCGTGACTCCGGCGCCGCCGTGCATCTGCACCGCCATGTCGATGACCTGGGCACCGGCTTCGGTGGCGTGGAGCTTGGCCATGGCCGCGGCGCGGCGGTTGGATGCAATTCCCTCTGGCCCGCCTTCGTCCTGCTGCCACGCGGCGCGGTAGATGAGCAGCGCCGACGCGTCGTTGAGCAGCGCCATGTCGGCGAGCTTCGCCTGCGTCACCGAATTGTCGGCGAGCGTGGCGCTGCCAAGGCGGCGGCTGGTGGCGAAGTTCAGCGCTTCGTCGAGCGCTCGCCGCGCGAAGCCAAGCGCAGCAGCACCGACGGTCACCCGGAACAGGTTCAGCGTCTCCATCCCGATGCGGAAGCCCTCGCCAGGCTCGCCGAGGATCGCGTCGGCGGGGATTCGCACGTTGTCGTAGGTGAGACGGGCGAGCGGGTGCGGCGCGATCACCTCGATCCGCTCGGCGACCGTCACCGCCTCAGCCGGGACGATGAACGCCGAAAGCCCGCGCGAACCCTCGCCTTCGCCGGTGCGGGCGAAGGTCACGTAAAAGTCCGCGATGCCGCCGTTGGAGATGAGCGTCTTCTCGCCGACCAGCACCCACTCGTTGCCGTCCTTCATCGCCGACGTGGAGATGTTCGCCGCGTCCGACCCGCACTCGGGCTCGGTCATCGCGAATGCGGCGATCGCCTGCCCGCTGGCCACGCGCGGCAGCCATTCGCGCTTCTGGTCGATCGTTCCGAACAGGCTGATCGCGCCCGAGCCGAGACCCTGCATGGCGAACGCAAAATCGGCGAGCGCGCTGTGATAAGCGAACGTCTCGCGGGCGAGGGCGAGGCTGCGCACGTCGGGGCGCGTGTCGCCATTGGCGACGCACAGCTTGAGGAATCCCGCGGCGCCGAGTTCTCGCACGAGCATCCGGCATTCGCTGTCGAGGTCGTCGGCGTAGCGGTTCGCGCAGTTGACCGTGCACCATTGTTCGAGCTGGTCGGCAAGTTCGCGATGCCGAATCTCGAAGAAGGGCCAGGCGAGGTCAGTCACCGTAGAACTCCGGCGGGCGCTTCGCGGCGAAGGCCTCGTACGCGCGTTGAAAGTCCTTTGTCTGCATGCAGTCGGCCTGCGCTTGCGCCTCCATCTCGAGCGCTTCTTCGATGGAGACGTTCCATTCGGCGTCCAGTTGCTTCTTGGTGACCGCGTGGGCGAAGCTCGGGCCCGCCGCGATCTGGCCGGCCAGCGCATAGGCCTCGGCGGCCACGTCCTCGACCACGCGGTTGTAGAAGCCCCAGGCGAGCCCTTCGTCGCTGGTCATTACCCGGCCGGTGAACAGCAGCTCGGCGGCGCGGCCGTGGCCGATGATCCGCGGCAGAATCGCGCAGGCCCCCATGTCCGCGCCTGACAGGCCGACGCGGGTGAATAGGAAGGCCGTCTTGCAGCCGGGCTGGCCGAAGCGGATGTCGCTCGCCATCGCCATGATCGCGCCCGCGCCCGCGCAGACGCCCTCGACCGCGGCGACGATCGGCCGCGGACAGGTGCGCATCGCGCGCACCAGGTCGCCCGTCATGCGCGTGAACTTCAGCAGGCCGTCACGGTCCATCTTCGTGAGCGGGCCGATGATCTCGTGGATGTCGCCGCCCGAGCAGAAATTGCCGCCTGCGCCGCGAATGATGACGGCCTTCACCTCGCGCGCGCCGTTCAGTGCTCGGAAGGTGTTGCGAAGTTCGTCATAGCTGAGGAAGGTCAGCGGGTTCTTGCGCTCGGGGCGGTTGAGCGTGACCGTCGCGACTCCATTCTCGAACTTCCACAGGAAGTGGTTCGGCTGGAAGGTCGCGGGATCGAAGCTCACGCGCTCGTGCCTCCGTCGAGCGTGATCGCCGCGCCGTTGATGTCGCGGCTCAAGGGCAGGCAGAGCATGGCAATGACGTTACCGATCACCTGCGGATCGACCAGCCGCCCGCTCGCATTCATGTTGGTGATGATTCCGCGCGAATCCTCGGCGCTGCGTCCGGTGATCTCGGACACGCGCGCCACGGACTGGTCGGTCATCGGCGTATCGACATAGCCGGGGCAGACCGCGTTCACCGTGAGGTTGGTCTTCGCATATTCCGCGGCGAGGCTGCGCATCAGGCCGAGCAGGCCGTGCTTCGAGGCCGCGTAATGGGCGGCGTAGGGCACGCCGCGCAGGCTTGCCACCGACGCGACGAACACCAGCCGCCCATTTTCGCTCTTGAGCAGGTCGCCGATCGCGGCGCGGGCGCAATCGAACGCGGCGGTGAGGTTGGTCGCGATGATCCGGTCCCAGCTCTCGCGGCTCATCTTGTGAAAGGGGGCGCTCTCGGCGATCCCGGCGTTGACGATGAGCAGGTCGATCGGTCCGTTCGCGGCGCGGGCTTCGTCGAAGGCGGCGCTGACGCGATCCGAGTCGGTCACATCGCACTGAATCGCGGTTCCGCCGAGCCCTTCGGCGACGGCTTTCAGCGGCTCGATGCGCCGGCCGAGCAGCGATAGCTTTGCTCCGGCCGCATTGAGATGCTCGGCGGCCGCGGCGCCGATCCCGGTACCGCCGCCGGTGATCAGCGCGTGCCGCCCCTCCAGCGCCCTGCTGTCCATCGTTTCAGCATTGGCCGAAGCGCCTTGAGGTGGCAAGGCGCGGCCATGAAAGTCGCAATCCTCGAAACCGGACGCCCGCCCGGCAACCTCGCCGAGGAGTTCGGCGATTATCCCGCGATGTTCGGCCAGCTGCTCGGTCCCGGGTTCGAGACCGAGAGCTTCGACGTGCAGGCAGGCAAGCTGCCGGATCCCACGGCGCACCACGCCTACATGATCACCGGCTCACCGGCCGGGGTGTACGATCCGCTGCCGTGGATCGAGCCGCTGCAGCAGTTCATCCGCTCGGTGAACGGCGCCAAGATGGTCGGCATCTGCTTCGGGCATCAGATCATGGCCGAAGCGCTCGGCGGCCATGTCGAGAAATCCGACAAGGGCTGGGGCGCAGGACTGCATCGCTACACGGTCGTGCGCTCGGAACCGTGGATCGACACGGCCGGGACGATCGCGATTCCGGCCTCGCACCAGGATCAGGTGGTGCTTCAGCCGCCCGACACCGACGTGGTCGCCGCGTCCGACTTCACCCCGTTCGCCGCGCTCGCCTGGACCGATCGGCCGGCGATCAGCTTCCAGTTCCATCCCGAATTCTCGCCGGCCTTCGCCAAGGCGCTGATCGAAAAGCGCTACGACATCGTGCCTGATCCGATTACGGCGATCGCCTCACTCGATGCGCCCAACGACAACGCCGTGGTCGCGGGCTGGATACGCAATTTTCTCAATGGAGAATCGGAATGAAGACCCGCGCCGCCGTCGCGTTCGAGGCCAAGAAACCGCTCGAGATCGTCGAGGTCGACCTCGACGGGCCCAAGCAGGGCGAGGTGCTGGTCGAGGTCATGGCGACCGGCATCTGCCACACCGACGCCTACACGCTCGACGGGTTCGACAGCGAAGGCATCTTCCCGTCGATCCTCGGCCATGAGGGCGCGGGGATCGTGCGCGAGATCGGACCGGGCGTGACCAGCGTGAAGCCCGGCGATCACGTCATCCCGCTGTACACGCCCGAATGCCGCCAGTGTAAGTCCTGCCTCAGCGGCAAGACCAACCTCTGCACCGCGATCCGCGCGACGCAGGGCAAGGGCCTGATGCCCGACGGCACCAGCCGCTTCAGCTACAAGGGCGAGACCATCTTCCATTACATGGGCTGCTCGACCTTCTCGAACTTCACCGTGCTGCCCGAGATCGCGGTCGCCAAGATCCGCGAGGACGCGCCGTTCAAGACCAGCTGCTACATCGGCTGCGGAGTGACGACCGGCGTCGGTGCCGTTGTGAAGACCGCCAAAGTCGAGCCCGGCGCGAACGTCGTGGTGTTCGGCCTCGGCGGCATCGGCCTCAACGTCATCCAGGGCGCGAAGATGGTCGGCGCGAACAGGATCGTCGGCGTCGACATCAACCCCGGCCGCGAGGAATGGGGCCGCAAGTTCGGCATGACCGACTTCCTCAATTCCAAGGGAATGTCGCGCGAAGAGATCGTCGCGAAGATATTCGAGATCACCGACGGCGGCGCCGATTATACGTTCGACGCGACCGGCAACACCGAGGTGATGCGGACGGCATTGGAATGCTGCCACCGCGGCTGGGGCACCAGCATTATCATCGGCGTCGCGGAGGCAGGGAAGGAGATCGCAACCCGGCCCTTCCAGCTGGTCACCGGCCGCAATTGGCGCGGCACGGCGTTCGGCGGCGCGAAAGGCCGCACCGACGTGCCCAAGATCGTCGACTGGTACATGGACGGCAAGATCGCGATCGACTCGATGATCACGCACACTTTGAAGCTCGAGGACATCAACAAGGGCTTCGACCTGATGCACGCGGGCGAGAGCATCCGGTCGGTGGTCATTTACTAAAGGAGGAATGGGCATGTTCAGCCACATCATGGTCGGATCGAATGACATCGACCGGTCGAAGCAATTCTATGACTCGCTATTCGGCAAGGAGGCTCACGTCGATGACAAGGGCCGCCTCGCCTATCGCAACAAGGGCGCTGTGTTCATGGTGACGAAGCCGATCGACGGGCAGCCGGCACACTGTGCGAATGGTGGCACCATCGGGTTCGATTTCGACAGTCCTGAAGAGGTCGACGCCTGGCACAAGGCCGGAGTCGGGGCCGGCGGCACGTCGATCGAAGACCCGCCCGGCTATCGCGAAGGCGGTTTCGGCAAGCTCTATCTCGCCTATCTGCGCGATCCGGACGGTAACAAGCTTTGCGGGCTGCACCGGCCGCCGCAGTGACGCTGGAGATCGTTTCCGAGAACAAGTCGCAGGGCGGGCGACAGCTCGTCGTGAAGCATGGATCGGCGGGGACTTCGACCGAGATGACCTTCTCGATCTTCCTTCCTCCCCAGAGCGAGCGCGGAAGGAAGCTGCCGGTCATCTGGTATCTTTCCGGCCTCACCTGCACGCATGCGAACGTCACCGAGAAGGGCGAATATCGCGCTGCGTGCGCGGAGCTGGGACTGATCTTCGTCGCGCCGGACACGAGCCCGCGCGGCGAGGATGTCCCCGATGCAGAGGGCTACGACTTCGGCAAGGGCGCGGGCTTCTATGTCGATGCGACCGAGGAGCCGTGGGCGAAGAACTTCCGCATGTGGAGCTATGTGACGGAGGAGCTGCCGCGGCTCATCGAGGCAGAGTTTCCGGTCGACATGGACAGCCAGGGCATCACCGGCCACTCGATGGGCGGCCATGGCGCGCTGACGGTTGCGTTGAACCATCCTGGGCGCTTCAAGAGCGTCTCCGCCTTTTCGCCAATCGTTGCGCCGAGCGAGGTGCCGTGGGGACAAAAAGCGCTCGCCGGCTATCTCGGCGACGATCGCGCGAGCTGGCGGAAGCATGACGCCGTGGCGCTAATTGAGGGTGGCGCGTCCGTCGATGAAATCCTCGTCGACGTCGGCACCGCGGACCCGTTCATCGAAAAGGAATTGCGGCCCGAACTTCTGGAGCGAGCATGCGCGGCGGCCGGCATCCCGCTGACGCTTCGGCGTCAGGAGGGGTACGACCACAGCTATTATTTCATCTCGACGTTCATGGCGGAGCATCTCGCCTGGCACGCGGAGAGATTGCGAAGGGGATAGGGGATGACGCTCAACCGCCGCGAGTTCGTTCAAATAGCGGCGGCGATGGGCGCCTCGCTGGCGTGGGGGGGATCGGCCCGCGCGTCGCGGACCAACTGGCGCGAAACGCGCGAGCTTTATCCGCAAGGCGTCGCCTCGGGCGATCCCGACCCGAGCAGCGTCATCCTGTGGACTCGCCGGCCGTTTGACGGCGGCGCGCGGCAATTGCTCACGGTCGAGGTCGCCGAAGACCCGCAATTCCGCCGCGTCACCGCGCATTCGTCCGCGCCGGTCTCGCCGGCAGCCGACTGGACCACGCGCGTACTCGTTGGCGGGCTGAAACCCGCGCACACCTATTGGTACCGGTTCAGCGACGCGCAGGGAAACGGGAGCCGCGTCGGCCGTACCCGCACCGCTCCACTGCCCAACGATGCGCGGCCGGTGAACTTCGCCTTCGTCAGCTGCCAGGACGTCAACGAAGGCAAGCTCAACGCCTACAGGCGGATGATCTTCGAGGACGAGCGCCTCGCACCCGCGGACCAGCTCGATTTCGTGCTGCACCTGGGCGACTTCATTTACGAGATCGTCGAATATCCCGAGGAAGTGAAAACCCGCTACGACCGCACCATTTACGAGGTCGCGCGCATCCCCGACGGCGGCAAGGTCGGCAATTTCCATTTTCCACTGAACGTCGATGGCTATCGGGCCGTCTACAAGGGCTATCTCGCCGATCCCGACCTGCAGGACGCCCGCGCGCGCTGGCCGTTCGTGGCCATGTGGGACAATCACGAATTCTCGTGGCAGGGCTGGCAAAGCATCCAGCAGGCGGTCAAGGCGCGGCCGGGGCAAAGCATCAAGGTCGCCGCTAACCAGGCCTGGTGGGAGTATTTGCCGTCGCGGTGCAAGAAGGCCGGCGGCGCGTCGTGGGAGAAGTTCGAGGCTCCCGCGGTCAAGGATGTTGCCATCGAAAAGTGGGACGAGAATGGGCTAGGCGACGAACCCAACAACCTGGCCGCGATCAACAGCCTGATCGGCTATCGCACGTTCCGCTACGGTAAGCTGCTCGACCTAATCATTACCGATCAGCACAGCTATCGCAGCGCGGATCCGTTCAGCGACGACTCGCTGAACAAGCTGGGCGATTGGGCAGCCTACGATGGGTGGTTCCCCGAAGACCTGCAGCAAGTCCTCGAAGGGGGCCGTGCCTTCAATGGCGGCAACCCGCCCGCGGAACTCGTGTTCGGGGAGGCTCGCATTCCGAACCCCCAGAAGGACGCGCCGCCACAGACCATTCTTGGCGCTACGCAGAAAGCATGGTTCAAGGACCAGCTGCGCAACTCCAAGGCGACATGGAAGATCTGGGGCAATTCTGAAGGCACACTCGACGAGCGCATCGACCCACAGAACCTGCCCGCTGGCATGCTTCCCAAGCCGTGGCCGGCCGGCTTCGTCAATGCCAGCCCCAGCGATTATGGCTGCGCTTGGACGGAGCGCAGCGAGATCTACGACCTTGTCCGCGACGCGAAAATCACCGGCTTTGCGATTGTCTCGGGTGACCGTCACAGCTTCTGGGCGGGATATGCGACGTCCCAGCTCCCGGCGGGGAAGTTTGAGCCAGTGGGTCTCAGCTTCGTCGGCGCCTCGCTGTCGAGCGCCGGCGCGATGGAGGCCCTCGAGCACCGGCCGCCCAGCAAGTTTCCCTTGCGGCAGTTGTACCTGGTTGACCGTCCCGGTTCGGCAAAGCCTGATTGGACGTACAATATGTGCGTAAAGCACGGAGTCCGCTCGTGCCTCGAATATGCGAAGAGCTTCGACCTCGAGCGGGCGCGGGCGCTGTCTAATCGCGAGCTTGCGCCGCATCTCGAATTCATAGACGCGGGCGGTCATGGCTATGCGAAGGTTCGGCTCACCGGTGACGAGATGCGAACGGAGTTCGTCTGCATTCCGCGGCCCATCACACGGAGCGATCAGCCCGATGGTGGGCCGATGCGCTATCGCGTCGTCCATACCGCTAAGCTATGGGGGCCGGGCGAGCGGCCGCAGCTGGCGCAGCAAGTCCTGGAGGGCGACGTCGGCCTCTCCATCTGAGGCACGGGCGTGGGCGTAGACGGCGGCTGGTACTGGCAGGCGCTATCGGTCGCGACGGCGCTCGCGTGCGGCCTTCTGATCGGCATCGAGCGCGGCTGGAAGCTCAAGGACCAGAAGCCCGGCACTCGGGTCGCGGGCGTGCGCACCTTCAGCATGCTCGGGCTCGGCAGCGGGATTGCGGGGCTTCTGGGGTCGATGAGCCTCGTCCTGGTCTCGGGGGCAATCGTGATCGCAATGGTCGCGATCCTCGTAATCGCCTATTCGCGCGCACTCGAAAGCCACCACGATGCGACCAGCGCCGTTGCCGCGATCGCGACCGTCGCCATCGGATTCCTGGCAGGGATCGGGAACCCTGCGCTGGCGATTGCCTGTGCCGCGATCGGTGTCGCGTTCCTCGCGCTTCGGCAGGAACTGCACGGCCTGATCGAGAAGCTCGACGCCGACGACGTCAAGGCGCTCGCGCGTTACGCCGTCATCGCGGGCGCGATCCTGCCCTTCCTGCCCAGCGGCCATTACGGTCCGCTCGGCGCGTGGAACCCGCAGCGGCTGTGGCTGGTCGTCGTGCTGGTCACCGGCTTTTCCTTCCTCGGCTACGTCGCGAACCGGATTTTCGGCGAGCGGCACGGCACGATCGCGACGGCCCTGATCGGCGGGGCATACAGCTCCACGGCAGTGACACAGGCCTTGGCGCAGCGGCTCGGGCGAGAGAAGGAGGTCGGTGCCGAGCCTGCCGGAATCGCGCTCGCGACGGGCGTCATGTACCTGCGCGTGCCGATCCTGATTGCAGTGTTCGCGACGCGCGTGCTGCCTGCCATTTGTGTGTTGCTGTTGCCGGCGATCATCGTCGCCTGGGCTGCCGGCTTCTGGCTCTATCGCAAGGCGCCGAAGAGCGACGCGCCGACGCCGCCGGGCAATCCGATCGCGCTGCTTCCGGCGCTCGGCTTCCTCGTCTTCGTCGCCATCGCCGCAGTCGCCGCGAAGTGGGCGCAGGGCGAATTCGGGCAAAGCGGGATCGCGGTGCTGCTGCTGATCGTCGGCAGCATGGACGTCGACGTCGCGATCATCACGCTCGGCGGTCTTCCGGTCGTCGCGATCGGCGCGCTTCCAGCGGCAATGGCGATCAGTGGGACGATTATCGTCAACATGGCCGTGAAGATCGGGATCACGCTGGTCTATGCAGGGCGAAAGGGAGTCTCGGCGGCGATCGCGATGACCGCGAGCGTGCTTGTCCTCGGCGTGATGATCGCACTGGCGTGGATGAGACTGTAGTGCGCGCTGTCACCACGACAGAACGGCAGTGCCGCGGACTGCCTAGTCGTGGTGACCCCAACGGGACTCGAACCCGTGTTTTCGCCGTGAAAGGGCGACGTCCTAGACCGCTAGACGATGGGGCCGCTTGAGAAGCGGCTCGCCGGTTAGGCGAGCGACCCATCAGGGTCAAGCGAGCGCGGCATCCTCCAGGTGCATCTCGGCCGCGTTGCCGCCGTTCCATTCGTCGCGCTTGATCGATCCCGCCAGCCACCAGCGCACGTCGGCGGATGAGGCGAGCAGGGCGCGGCCGAGCTCGGTCTCCGCGCTCCGGAAGGCGATCCACTTGAAGCTCTTGCCATCGTCCCCCGTCGCGATGCCGCGGACATGGCCTTCGCCGACGATTCCCGTCTTGAGCAGCCGCACCGGCCCGGCAGCCACCCGCGGGCTCGGCCAGCCCGCGCCATAGGGTCCGGCGACGTCGAGTGCATCGCACAAGGCGCCCGCCACTCCCCCTGGCGCGAGCAGCGCGTCGAGCAACAGCGCCTTCTCGCCGCGAGCCCTTTCGACATCGGCGGAGAGCCTGTCGTTGATGAATTCGCGGAACTCTTGCAGCCCGCCCGGCGCTAGCGTCAGGCCGGCAGCCATCGCGTGTCCGCCACCCGCGAGGAGAAGGCCGCTGTCCTTGGCGGCAAGCACCGCCGCTCCGAGGTCGACTCCCGAGATCGACCGGCCGGAGCCCTTGCCCGTGCCATCCTCCGTCTCGGCGATGACGATGGCGGGGCGCCCGAAGCGTTCCTTCAGTCGCCCAGCGACGATTCCGATCACCCCCTGGTGCCAGCCGCCACTCATCACCGTGATCACCGGGTTGCCGTTCTGCTCGTGTGCCTGCGCCTCGGCCTGCTCGCACACCAGCATCTCGATCGCGCGCCGCTCCTCGTTGAGCCGATCGAGCTCGGCGGCGATGCTCCGCGCCTCCTCGGGGTCGGTCGAGGTCAACAGCCGCACGCCCAGGTCGGATTTGCCTACGCGCCCGCCGGCATTGATCCGCGGCCCGAGCGCGAAGCCCAGGTCGCGGCAGCTCGGCGGCTTCACCAGCCGAGCGGCTTCGGCGAGGGCGGAAAGGCCGATGTTCTCTCGCGCCGCCATGACGCGGAGGCCCTGGGTCACGAACGCGCGATTGAGGCTCTTGAGGCGTGCGACGTCGGCCACCGTGCCGAGCGCGACGAGGTCGAGGAGGTCGAGCATCTTCGGCTCGGCGAGCGCCTCGAAGAATCCGCGGCCGCGTAGCTCGCGCACCAAGGCGACGCCGAGCAGGAACGCCATTCCGACGGCGGCGAGATGACCATGTGCGGCGCCATCGGCGCTTTCGTCGAGCCGGTTGGGATTGATTAGCGCGAAAGCGACGGGAAGAAGACTCGCGCATTGATGATGGTCGACGACGATCACGTCGAGACCGGCAGAGCGCGCTTCCTCGATCGCGTCGAAGGCTTGCGCTCCGCAATCGACGCACACGGCTACGGTCGCGCCGCGCGCCTTCAGCTCGACCAGCGCTTTTCCGGACGGGCCATAGCCCTCCATCAGGCGGTCCGGGATGTAGACGATCGGCTCGGCGCCTAGCCTGCGGAGGAGCAGCGTCAGCAGCGCGGCGCTGGTCGCGCCGTCGACATCATAGTCGCCGAAGATCGCGATCGTCTCCGCCTGCTGCACCGCATCGGCGAGCCGCTTGGCGCCCTTGTCCATGTCCTGAAAGCAGCTCGGGTCGGGCAGGAAGTCGCGGATTTTCGGGTCGCGGTGCCGCGGCAGATCCTCGCGCGACACTCCTCGCGCAAGCAACAGCTCGTCGACCAGATCGTCCATTCCGAGGCTCGGGTCGGGCGAGCGCCGCCACCGCCACGGTTGGCCGGTCACGGATCGTTCGATGTTGAGCGCGGCCGGCATGGCCGCAAGGTAAGAGTCGCGGATTCCCGGGTCTAGAGCCCGCGGTGCTTAAGGTCGTGATATTCTGTGGATACGCGCCGCACCGTCCCCGTGCTCGCGCGCATCACGATACTCTCGGTCGTGACGCAGCCCTGTCGCCGATGCACGCCTTCGAGCAACGACCCGTCGGTCACGCCGGTCGCGGCGAAGATGCAGTCGCCCTTCGCCATATCCTCGAGCGTGTAGATGCGCTCGAGGTCCTCGATCCCCCAGCGGCGGGCGCGCGCGATCTCGTCGTCGTTGCGGAATACGAGCCGGCCCTGCATCTGCCCGCCGACGCAGCGCAGGGCCGAAGCCGCGAGCACGCCCTCCGGCGCTCCGCCGGTGCCGATATAGACGTCGATCCCGGTGTCCGGGTCGGCGGTCGCGATCACGCCCGCAACGTCGCCGTCGGGGATGAGCCTGATCCCGCAGCCGAGCTCGCGAAGCTGGCGGATGATGTCGTCATGGCGTTCGCGCTCGAGCACGCAGGCGGTGATCTCGCCCGGCTCGACACCCTTCGCTTTGGCGATCGCGCGGACGTTGTCGGCGGCCGACTTGTTGAGGTCGATGGTGCCTTCGGGATAGCCCGGCCCCACCGCGATCTTCTCCATGTAGGTGTCCGGCGCGTTCAGCAGGCAGCCGTTCTCGGCGATGGCGAGGACCGCAAGCGCGTTGGGG
>Ga0310811_10010125_pt1 | contig 12185 bp, 6 predicted proteins | sample YCmetagenome_FD_207642 | JGI IMG/M metagenome (GOLD analysis project Ga0310811, IMG submission 207642) | Soil microbial communities from experimental microcosm in Duke University, North Carolina, United States - YC | ecosystem: Engineered > Artificial ecosystem > Soil microcosm > Unclassified ... | reverse complement strand
AGGCCACCACGCGGCGGCCGCTCATGACCGAGCGGATCGCGGTGAGGATCTCCTCGCGCGTGGCGGTCTTGAGCATGTACGCATTGGCGCCCTGCGTGAGCGCGCGCCTCACGCGGGCATCGCCCGGGTAGGACGTAAGCACGATGATGCGCGCCTGCGGAAACTCCGCACTGATGGCATGGATGGCCTGCAGGCCGTCCACGCCGGGCATCTGCAGGTCGATCAGGGCGACGTCGGGCAGCAGTTCGCGGAAGCGGACGATGGCCTCCGCGCCATCCGCCGCCTGGCCGACCACTTCCATGTCGGGACTGCTTTCCAGGGCTACGGCGATGCCATCGCGCATGATGGGATGGTCATCGGCGATCAGCACCCGGATGCGGTCTTCGCCGCCTGTCACCATCGCTCCTCCCGGCTCGGCCATCCTTCGTCCGCGCCGCGCGGACACTTCGACAGCGCTGACACTATCTGGGCACGCGCCACAAGGTTCAATGCCCATTCGGGTGAATCTGCTCGCCGCATGCGCACGCCGTCGTTATGATTCCTATCCATTCGGCTGACGTGGCAGAAAAGCATGACGATGGTTGGCCGGCGACACGCGCTGCTTCGATCGGGAGGCGCGCCCGCGCGGCTGCGTGCGCGCTCCTGGCGCGTGCTGTTGTTCCTGCTGTGCTGCCTGGCCACCGCGGCGAATGCCCTGGCTTCCGGCAACGCCATCGAATTCCGCCGCAAGCAATGGACCATCGATTCGGGCGCGCCGGCCGACATCTGGGCGTTGGCGCAGGGCCGCAGCGGATACCTGTGGCTCGGTACCGGCAATGGCCTGTACCGCTTCGACGGCGTGCGTTTCGAGCGCTTCGAGCCGTTGGCGGGCGAGGCCTTTCGCTCCAACGACATCACCGCGTTGAAGATGATGCCGGACGATGCGTTATGGATCGGCTTCTACTACGGCGGCGCGAGCCTCGAGCGCAACGGTCATCTGGTCCACTACGCGCCCGGCGCTTCGTTTCCTTCAGGCATGGTGTACGCCTTCGATCAGACACGCGACGGCGCCGTGTGGGCGGCGACGGATGGCGGGCTGGCCCGTTTCGATGGCCGCGAGTGGCGCATCGTGGGTCAGGACTGGCATTACCCCGCCAAGCGGGCCGATTGGGTGATTGCCGCACGCGACGGCACGCTGTGGGTGACCACCGGCGAACGTCTCGTGTTCCTGCGACCCGGCGCGACGCGTTTCGAGGAAACCGACCAGTCGGTGTATCGCGGCAGCGTGATCGCGCAGGCACCTGACGGCACCTTGTGGCTGTCGGACCACGACCACGGCACGCGCGCCCTGCCCGGCCTGGATGCCGACCATCCGCGCATCGGCGAGCGCGCGCCCAATGCCAACGATTACGGCTGGAGCCACCGCCTGCTGTTCGACCAGTACGGCAGCCTCTGGGGCACCGGCGTGGACAACGGCGGCATCTACCGCGTCGCCGACTACACGCGTCATGCGAAGGGCGAGTCGCTGCGCCCCACCGACATCGCCGAGCTGTTCGACCGCAGCAGCGGCCTGGTCACCAATCGCACGGTTCCCTTGCTGCAGGACGCGGAAGGCACCGTGTGGGCCGGCACCAACATGGGCCTGGTGAGCTTTCATCGCAACAACGTCAAGGTGCCGACGGACGTACCGCTGGGCAACGCATCCAACTACGCGATGGCCGTGGATGACCACGGCAGGCCGTGGATCGTCAACAACGGCACGCTGTGGCGCATCGATCCTCAAGGTGCTACCCGGGTGCGCGGCGACCTGCACGACATCAACAGTGCGCTGTTTGATCACGACGGCCACCTGTGGATGATCGGCCGCCACGATCTGTACCGGCTGGACGGCGGAACGCTGGACAGCATTCCGCTGCCCACCGACGTCGGCACCGTCAGCGCCTTTGCCATCGACCACGACGGCACGCCCTGGGTGTCCTTCGTCGGGCTCGGCCTTTACCGCGTCGACAACGGCCGCTTCGTATCCTCGTCACCCAGCCCCGCGCTCGCCTCGCTGACGCCCACCGCGCTGGCCGTCGACAACGCCGGCCACCTGTGGCTCGGCTATCCGGACAACGTGCTGGCGGACTTCGACGGCAGGCAGGCCCGCGTGTACCGACGCGAGGATGGTCTGCACGTCGGCCACATCACGGTGATCAAGCCGCTGGATGGCGAAGTGCTGATCGGCGGCGAACTGGGACTCGCCCGCCTGCGCGAGGGCCGCGCGCAATCGATCGTCATCGCCGACAACGACGTCTTCAGCGGGATCAGCGGCATCGTCAAGGACGCGGGCGGCGACCTCTGGCTCAACGCCGGCAAGGGCGTGGTACGCCTGACCGCCAAGGAAGCCGAGATGGCCTTCAGCCATCCAGGCTATCGACCGGCCTACCGCCTGTTCGATTACGACGACGGCCTGCCCGGCATCGCGCTGCAGGCGGCCATCGCACCCACCGCCTTCAGCGATGCGGACCACAATCTGTGGTTCCTCACCAACCAGGGGCCTGCGTGGATCCAGCCCGGCGAGATCCACAGCAATGCGCTACCTCCGCCCGTGGATGTCCTCGGCCTCACGGCCGATGGCACGCGGCACGCGCCGACGCCAGGACTGCGCCTGCCCAAGGGCACCGACAACGTGCAGATCCAGTACACCGCGGCCAGCCTGGCCATTCCCGGCCGGGTGCGCTTCCGTTACAAGCTGGATGGGGTGGACACGGCATGGCAGGACGCGGGAAGCCGACGTGAGGCGTTCTACGCGAATCTCGCCCCGGGCACCTACCGCTTCCATGTCATCGCGGCGAACGACGACGGCGTGTGGAACAACAAGGGCGCGGAGTTCGCCTTCACCATCGCGCCGTGGTTCTACCAGACGGGCTGGTTCGCCGCGGCGTGCGCACTCGTGGCGCTCGCGGCAGTGATCGCGTTTTTCGCCTGGCGCACGCGACTGGCCGCCGAACGCATCCATCTGCAACTGAGCGAGCGCATGGACGAGCGCGAGCGCATCGCGCGGGACATCCACGACACCCTGCTGCAAGGCATCCAGGGCCTGCTGCTGCGATTGCAGGCATTGGTCTCGGGCATGCATGCGGACGACCGCCATGCAGCAGCCTTGAAGGACGCTATTGCGCAGGCACGCGAGATGGTGATCGAAGGACGCGGCAAGATCGTGTCGCTGCGTGGCGACAGCCCTGAATACACCGAGCTGGTGCAATCGTTGCTGGCGGTGGGCGAAAACCTCGCCTCGCTCTACCACACGGACTTCCACATCCGGTCCGAAGGCAAGGCGCGCCCCATCCTTCCCAGCGCGTTCGATGAAATCCTCGACATCGTGCGCGAGGGTATCCGCAACGCGTTCGTGCACGCGCAGGCGACGCGCATCGATGTGCTGGTCGTGTACGAGCAACGCCAGCTGCGCATCGTCGTGACGGACGACGGCAGCGGCATCGACGAGCAAGCCCTGCGAGACGCCGCTCAGCGCGGACACTGGGGCGTCACGGGGATGCACGAACGCGCGGGCAAACTGGGCGCGAAGCTGGTGCTCGGCCATCGCGCGCCGCATGGCACCGAGCTCACGCTGAGGGTGCCATGCCGCGTGGCGTTCCGGGACGAACCGCCCCGGTTCACGCCACCCAGGCGCCGCGCGGTCTCCTGACCGGCGTTACTTCGCTTCCTTCTCCATCAGCTTGTCGACCAGGCTCGCGGGCACTTCTTCGTAATGGTCGAACTCCATGGTGAACGTGCCGCGCCCACGCGTGGCCGAGCGCAGGAAGTTGATGTAACCGAACATCTCGGCCAGCGGCACGAAGCCCTGCACGAAAGCCTGCGTGCCACGCTGCCCCTGGTCGCTGACGGTACCGCGACGGCGATTGATGTCGCCGATCACATCGCCGAGATAATCCGGTTCGGTGACCACTTCCAGCCGCATCACCGGCTCCAGCAGCTTCGGCTTGCTGAGCCGCTGCGCCTCGCGGAAGCACTGCTTGGTGGCGATCTCGAAGGCGAGCGCAGACGAATCCACGTCGTGGAACTTGCCGTCAATCAGGCGTGCCTTGAAATCGACCACCTCGTAGCCGGCCACCTGTCCCTCGCGCGCCTCCACCGTTACCGCATGCTCCACCGCCGGGATGTACTCGCGCGGAATGCGGCCGCCGACGATTTCATCGGAGAACACGATGCCGCCGCCGGTATCCAGCGGTTCGAACACCATGGTGACTTCGGCGAACTGGCCCGAGCCGCCCGACTGCTTCTTGTGCGTGTAGGTGTGCTGCACGGCCTTGCCGAACGCCTCGCGGAAGCTCACCTTGGGTTTGCCCATGTTCGCGTCCACGCCCAGTTCGGTGCGCATGCGATCGATGGTCACCTCCAGGTGCAGCTCGCCCATGCCCTTGAGCACGGTCTCGCCGGTTTCCTTGTCCACTTCCAGCCGCAGCGACGGATCGGCCTTCACCATCTTGTAGAGCGCGGCGGAGAGCTTGTCGACATCGTTGCGATGCTTGGGCTCCACCGACACGCTGATCACCGGGTCGGGGAAACGCATGCGTTCGAGCAGCGCCGGATGCGCCGGATCGCACAGCGAATCGCCCGTCTCGGTTTCCTTCAGCGAAACGAAGGCGCAGATGTCGCCCGCGCGCACCTCGTCGATCTCGCGCGTGGCATTGGCCTGCACTTCGACGATGCGACCCACGCGCTCCTTCCTGCCGCGCGTGACGTTGAGCAGGTTGTCGCCCTTCTTGATCACGCCCGAATAAATGCGGCAGAAGGTCAGCGTGCCGAACTGGTCGTTGATCACTTTGAAGGCGAGCACGCGCGCCGGTGCATCGTCGATGACGCCCTGCTCGCCCACCACATGGCCGTTTTCGTCCACCAGCGCGATGCCGCCGTTTTCGCCCGGGAAAGGCAGGTAGTCCACCACGGCATCCAGCAGCTGCTGCACGCCCTTGTTGCGATAGGACGAACCGCAGAACACCGGCACGAGCTTGCCCGACACACAGCCCTTGCGGATGCATGCCTTGAGCGTCTCCATGTCGAACGCGCCGGTTTCGATCAGCTTTTCGAACGCCGCATCGTCCATCGACAGCGCACGCTCCAACGTCTCTTCGCGCAGCTTGGGCAGGTCGGCGATCCATGCCTGGTCGGCCGCGGCGGAAAACTTCACGCGGCCGGGAATGTCCGCCAGCGGCACGGTTTCCCACGGGCTGTCCTTGTCGTCGCCCTGCCACAGGTAGCCCACGCCGGCCACGAGATCGACCATGCCGATGAACTCGTCGTGCGAACCCAGCGGCACCTGGCACAACAGCACGTTGGCGCCCAGGCGCTCGCGGATGCCCTTCACGCAATGGTCGAAGTTCGCGCCGATGCGGTCCATCTTGTTGACGTAGCAAAGGCGCGGCACGTTGTACTGGTCGGCCAGGCGCCAGTTGGTCTCGGTCTGCGGCTCCACGCCGGCCACGCCGTCGAACACCACCACCGCGCCGTCGAGCACGCGCAGGCTACGGTTCACCTCGATGGTGAAATCCACGTGGCCGGGCGTATCGATCAGGTTGATCTGGTAGCCCTTCCACTCGGTGGAGACCGCCGCCGACTGGATGGTGATGCCACGCTTGCGCTCCTGCTCCAGGTAGTCGGTCGTGGTCGAGCCCTTGCCTTCCTTGGTGTCGTGCACGTCGATGATCTGGTGCTTTTTACCCGTGTAATAGAGGATGCGCTCGGTCGTCGTGGTCTTGCCCGCGTCGATGTGGGCGATGATGCCGATGTTGCGGTACAGCGGTAGCGCTTTTTGCCGAGCCATATGATCCTGTCCAGAAATATCCACTTAGCCGGAAGGGCGACGACCTGATCGGCCATCGTCACCCCGGAACCCTCGCCACACATAAGGTCGTTCAGCCGCGCATCAATGCCGCGTGAAGACCAGCCCCGGGGCCCGCCTGGCGACCGGTAGCACTTGACGCGACCGACGGGCGCGTCGCCTGATGGGTGGCACCGCCCCCATCCCCTGCTCCGCCCACCCACTGTCAATACCCTGACGGCTCGTCGCGTCATGACGATCCGTTATGAGCTCGAAACCATTGGTCATTGGACATGTTTGGACGTCTATACCGCTATTGACGCCATCGTCACGTGGCGTATAGCCTGCAATTGTTGCAACGCATCAATCACGTGGGAAACCCAAAAACATGCATAAAAACCGCCCCCTCCCCGCCAGCACCCCGACTCTCGCCGCCCTGGCCCTGCTCACTTCGATCTCCAGCCTGCACGCACAGGACGCGAATCCGCCCACGCCCGACAACGCCAAGAAACTCGGCACCGTGATCGTCACCGGCACGCGCGCGGACAACCGCACCGAAAGCAGTTCGCTCACCCCGATCGACGTCGTTTCCGCCCAAACGCTCAAGCAGACCGGCACCACCGAGCTCACCACGGCATTGGCGCGCATCATCCCTTCGCTTACCTTCCCGCGCCCTGCGGCGGCCGATACGGCTGATTCGCAGCGCCCGGCGCAGCTGCGCGGGCTTTCGCCGGACCAGGTGCTGGTGCTGGTGGACGGCAAACGCTGGCACCCCGGCGCGATCCTGCTCACCAACGGCGTACTGGGGCGCGGCTCGCAGGCGGTGGACCTCAACACCATCCCGATGGGGGCCATCGACCATATCGAAGTGCTGCGCGACGGCGCCTCAGCCCAGTATGGCTCCGACGCCATCGCCGGCGTGATCAACATCGTGCTGAAAAAGGGCGCACAGGGCGGCGACGTCGAAGTTACCGGCGGCCAGTATTCCGCGGGCGACGGCCGCCAGTGGCAGGGTTCGGCCAACTTCGGCATTCCGCTCAACAACGACAAGGGCTGGGTCCGCTTCACCCTGCAGGACGGCAACCAGGACTACACCAACCGCGCCGAGCCCAATCGAACGCGCCCGTGGGAAGGCACCACGCAGCGCTATGGCGACCCGGCGGTGAAGGACCACAACCTGTTCCTCAACGCGCAGTACGACCTCACGCCCGGCGTGCAGCTCTACGCGTTCGGCCATTACAGCAATCGCGACACGACCTCGCCCGCCTTCTTCCGCAACGTGGCCAGCAGCAATTCGGTGCCCTCGCTTTACCCGAACGGGTACCTGCCGCTGGAGCATGCCGATTCCACCGACCAGTCCCTGGTGTTCGGCGTACGCGGCAAGACGGCCGGCGGCTGGCGCTGGGACGTGAGCGGCAACTACGGCGGCAACCGCGTCTCCTATGCCACGGAGAACAGCGTCAATCGAGCCTTCCTGCACGACTTCGGATACAGCCCCACCGACTTCCATGACGGCATCCTGCGCGCGACGCAGCAGTCGTTCGACGTGGACATCGCCAAGGAACTCTCGACCAGCTGGCTGCCCAACCCCGTGACGCTGGCCTTCGGCGCGGAATACCTGCGCCAGACCTACAAGATCGAGGCGGGCGACCCGGCCTCCTGGTATACCGGCACGTCGGGTGTTTCCGGCGGCGCGCAGGGCTTCGGCGGTTACCAGCCGACGGATGCGGGCTCGTACAGCCGTCATGACGTCGCCGAGTACGTGAGCGTGGAAACCAACCTCACCGACCGATTCGGTACCTCCCTCGCCCTGCGTCACGAGGATTACACCGACTTCGGCAACACCACCTCCGGTGCCCTGGCCGGCCGCTTCGACTTCACCGACCGCTTCGCCATCCGCGGCAGTGCCACCACCGGCTTTCGCGCGCCGTCGCTGGCCCAACAGCATTACTCGTACACCTCGTCGCTGTATTACGGCGCCGGCAATTCGCTGCAACTGCCGCCGGGCATCTACAACACCGGCCTGGTGCCGGTGAACAGCCAGGTCGGCCAGCTGCTGGGTGCCGAATCGCTGGAGCCGGAGAAGTCGCGCAACTTCACGCTGGGTCTGGTGTGGAATCCGCTTGATGCGCTGAACCTGAGCCTGGACATCTACCAGATCAAGGTCAACAACCGCATCACGCTGAGCAGCAACCTCGCCACCACCTCGCCGACCGTGCGGGCGTATCTGGCCGCCAACGGCGTCACCAACACCAACTACAGTGGCATCGCGTACTTCACCAACGCGGTGGATACACGCACGCGCGGCGCGGACCTGGTGGCGAGCTACCTCAGCGACTTCGGCAACAACGGCACGCTGCAGAGCACGCTCAGCTACAACTACAACAAGAACAAGGTCACCGACATCAAGGCCAACCCGGCGATCCTCGACCAGCTCGGCGTGAACCTCAAGCGCATCGACCGTCGCGACCAGTACGGCCTGCTGGCCGATACCACGCCGCGCAGCAAGCTGATCCTCAACGAGGTGTACGGCGTGGGCCACTGGGGCTTCAACGGCACGCTCACCCGTTATGGCAGCTTCGTGTCGTACAACTCCACCACCGCCTCGCTTGACCAGACCTTCGGCGCCAAGTGGATCCTCGACCTCGCGGTGAACTACAACCTCGATCGCTGGACCTTCACCCTGGGTGGCGACAACGTGCTCAACACCTACCCCGACAAGGTGATCCACGCCAACGACAACAATGGCACGCTGCCCTACTCGGTGTTCTCGCCGTTCGGCTTCAACGGCGCCTACGTGTACGGCAAGGTCGCCTATCGCTGGTGATCGCAGCGGCGCGCATCCGCCGGGTGCGCGCCGCCCTTCATGGCTTAGCCGACCTTCACCGGGTTGAAACGGCGGCTATGCCATAGCTACACGGACACCTTCCCTTCCGGAGATACCCATGCCCACCGACGCCCACCTCAGCCCGGAGTTCATCGCCAAGCAGCGCCAGCGGCTGGAGGCCTTGCGGCAGCAGGTGCTGGGTGGCGAGCTGGCCTCCAACGCCAATCGCCGGGCTTTCGGCGAGGAGCACGGCGACGAGCCCATGGAGTTCGAGGATGAAGCCCAGGATTCGGCGCAGGAGGAAGTGCGCCAGGCACAACGCGACACCGATGCCCAGCGCATCGACCATATCGAGCGCGCCCTGCGCAAGATCGACGACGGCACCTATGGCTACTCCGACTTGAGCGGCAAGCCCATTCCGCAGGCAAGACTTGAAGCGACGCCGGAGGCCATCTTCACTGTCGACGAGGAAAGTGCCGGCGAACGCCGTCAGCCTTGATTCCGGGCCTTCCGCCACGATCTAGAGGCGAGCCGCCGGCGCCGTGCCGCCGTGCGCAACCCATCAGGTTCGCCGAGGAGCATTTGTCGTGAGTGCATCAGCCCCGTTCGACCTCTCGCCGCCGTCGCCACTTCAGTTCGACCAGCTTGCCGCCACGCTCACTGCCGAGGAGCGCGAGGTGTTGCTCGATCACGGCACCGAATCGCCGTTCTGCGGCGTGCTGCTGTCGGAGAAGCGCGCAGGCGTGTACTGCTGCCGCCTGTGCGGACTGCCGTTGTTCCTGGCCGGCAACAAGTTCGACAGCCGCACCGGCTGGCCGAGCTTCACCACGCCATTCGACGAACGCCATCTGGCTTATGTGCGCGACACCAGCTACGGCATGGTGCGCACGGAGATCCGCTGCGCGCGTTGCGGCAGCCATCAGGGCCACGTGTTCGATGACGGCCCGCCGCCGACGCACCAGCGCTACTGCATCAATTCGGTCTCGCTCGAGTTCGTGGCCGAGACCGACCCGCTTCCCGATAAGCTGGGACGTGGCGCTCCCGAAGGCGCGCCGTGGCATCTCGCCACGGCCTGAATCGACCATCCACTCTCCAGCAGGGAGCCCTCCATGACTCTCCATTCGCGCTACCGCCACCCGGTGTGGCTCGCGGCAGGCGTACGCACGCCTTTTTCCAAGGTGGATGGCGCATTGGCCAACTACGACGCCATCGCGCTCTCCGTGCCGGTCGTGCGCCACATGCTGGACAGCCTGCCGGGCGGCAAGACGCCCGATGTCGCGGTGTGGGGCACGGTCGTGCCCAACCTGACCTGGAGCAATCTCGCGCGCGAAGTGCTGATGGATGCGGGCGCGCCCGCCACCATTCCGGCCTTTTCCACGGTGATGGCCTGCTCCACCAGCATGATCGGCATGATCGAAGCCGCCGGCATGCTCGATGACGACAGCATGCAGCTGGCTTTGGTGGGCGGCGTGGACAGCCTGAGCCGCATTCAGCTCGGTCTCAACCAGCGGCTGTCGGATTGGATTCGCCGCTTTCAGAAGGCGCGCTCGGTCGGCGAGAAGGTATCGCACGCGCTGTCGCTGAAGCTCGGCGATATCAGCCTGTACATCCCCGGCATCGTCAATCGCACCAGCGGTTTGAGCATGGGCGAGCACACCGAGATCACCGCCAAGGAATGGCATCTGAAGCGCGACGACCAGGACCAGATCGCCTACGACAGCCACCGCAATGCGGTGGACGCCTGGAACAGAGGGTTCTTCGATGACCTGGTGATCCCCATCGGCGAGTTCCGTCGCGACAGCATCCCGCGCGCGGATACTTCGCTGGAAAAACTCGCCAAGCTCCCGCCGGCATTCGATCGCACCAGCGGCCAGGGCACGCTCACCGCGGGCAACTCCTCGCCGCTCACCGACGGTGCGGCCAGCCTTTGGGTGGCGACGCAACGCGGACTCGAACGCCTGCCCAGCCACGTGCCGCGCGTGAAGCTGATCGACTGGGAGATCGCCGCCGTCGACTTCCGCACCGAAGGCCTGCTGATGGCGCCGGCCTACGCGATCCCGCGCTTGCTTGCGCGCCATGGCCTGTCTTACCAGGACATCGGGCTGTGGGAAATCCATGAGGCGTTCGCGGCGCAGGTGCTTTCACACATCGCCGCGCTGCAGAGCAGCGAATTCCTGAAGCACAAGGCCGGCACCGATCACGAGTTCGGCGCGTTCCCGCGCGACCTGATGAATCCCAATGGCGGCAGCCTTGCCATCGGCCATCCTTTCGGCGCCACGGGCGCACGCATTCTCAGCCAGGCGGTGAAGGAACTCGCGGTCATGCCGTCGGGCACGCGCGCCATCGTCAGCATCTGTGCCGATGGCGGCCAGGGAACGGTAGCGCTGCTCGAAGCGGGCTGATCCACCACGGCATAAGCGTTTGCTAGGATGCCCCCACTTCGTCGGTGGGGGAGCACCATGGCATTGCAGCGATCGCTACGCGCGACGGTATTGGCTGGTCTGTTGACTTCGATGTCGGCCTTTGCGGCCGACAAGCCCGCGGCCGGCAGCGAGTTCGTGGCCTATGCGCAGCCGGTGATCGCCTTCACCCACGCCACCGTCATCGACGGCACCGGGGGCAAGGCGAAGAAGGATCAGACATTGCTGATCGACAAGGGCCGCATCGTCGCGCTCGACAAGGGCAGCCGCGTGAAGATCCCCGACGGCGCCACCATCATCGACGCGAAGGGCAAGACGCTGCTGCCCGGCTTCGTGATGGTGCACGAGCACATGTTCTATCCCGCCGCGGGCGTGGAATACAACGAGATGAGCTACAGCTTCCCGCGGCTGTACCTCGCGGGCGGCACCACCACCATGCGCACGGCGGGCTCGATGATGCCCTACGCCGACCTCAACGTGCGCGACGCCATTGCACGCGGCGACGCCATTGGCCCCGACATGGACGTGACCGGCCCGTACCTCAACGGCCCGGGTCTGCCGATCCCTGCCGTGCACTCGCTCACTGGCGTGGACGATGCCGAGCGCACCGTCAACTACTGGGCGGACGAAGGTGTCACCTCGTACAAGGCGTACATGCAGATCACGCGCGCGGAGCTGCAGCGTGTCATCGATGTGGCGCACAAGCGCAATGCGAAGGTCACGGCACATCTGTGCTCGGTGACCTATCGCGAAGCGGTCGACATGGGCATCGACAACCTGGAGCACGGGTTTTTCGTCGCCACCGACTTCGTCAAGGACAAACGTCCCGACGAGTGCCCGCGCAGTGCCGACGTCGCCCAGTCCTTTGCCACGCTGGACCCGAAATCGCCCGAGGTGAAAGCGCTGATCAAGCTGATGGTCGACCACCATCTCGCGCTCACCTCGACGCTCACGGTTTTCGAAACCTTCGTTGCCGGTCGTCCCAAAGCGCCGCAGGGCGCGCTTGACCTCATGCTTCCCGAGGTGCGTACGCAGTACGAGGACAGCTGGAACAAAGTGCAGACCGCCAAGGGTCGTTACACCCCTGAGCTCTACGCCAAGCTTGCCAGTCTCGAGAAGCAGTTCGCCGACGCCGGCG
>Ga0310811_10010123_pt1 | contig 12186 bp, 7 predicted proteins | sample YCmetagenome_FD_207642 | JGI IMG/M metagenome (GOLD analysis project Ga0310811, IMG submission 207642) | Soil microbial communities from experimental microcosm in Duke University, North Carolina, United States - YC | ecosystem: Engineered > Artificial ecosystem > Soil microcosm > Unclassified ... | reverse complement strand
GCCGAGGATGGCTCGCTCAAGCTGCCGCAGCGCCTGTTTCCGTTGCTGGAGGCGAACATCAGGTGCAGCCGCGAGGTCGGCCGGCTGGCCAATGTGATTGCCGCCTGGCTCGATTTGATGGCGACAAGACCCTCGCGCGACTCTGCCAATGACTGGTTCACCGCCTGGGCGAAAGCCGGCGCCGACAAAGCCGCAGCGCTGGACAATGCGGCGCTGTTCCCTGCTGTCTTCCGCCGCGACGTTCGCTTGCGCGCGGCATTTGGCATCTAGAATGCTGAGCAGGTCACTCTAGTCAGTCTGCGGGAGTGCTTCGCGGACGAGCAAGCTATAGAGACAGAACGCAAGGGCGGCCATGGTAGCCCCGATGAAGAGTGAAGTCACAAATGAACCGGTATGTTGGAGGGTAATACCCGTGACGATTGGCGCCACCGCCGCGCCAATGTATCCGCCAAAATTCATAATACTTCCAACGGAGCCGACAATGCGTTGCGGCGCGATCACGGTCACTAGCGCCCAACAGGAAGTGCCCGCCATGTGCGCAAAGAATAATGTTCCGGAGATCAGCGCCAAGGCGACGGAAAGGCTTGGGCTGAGACAGAGAGGGAAGGCGCAGGCCGTCACACCGATCATGGCGACCGAAGGCATCAGACGTCGCACGAACAACGTCGGTTTTCCACGGCGGATCAAAGCGTCGGCGATGAAACCTGCCGACAATGCTCCCAGATAGCCAAATAGCGGCGGAATTGCCGCCAGCAGACCGGTCGTTGCGATTGGTACGTTGAACGTTCTTTCGAGATAGGGAGGCAACCAAGTTAAAAAAAGCCATTGAACGTAATTCTGGCAAGCAAATCCTCCGGCAATTCCCCAAATCGTTCTGTGGCGAAAAAGAGCACGCCAGTGGCTGAATTTGAAAGATTTGCTGTCTGTTTTCACGTCGTCAAAACCGATCTCGAAATGATCAGCTTTTCTGACACCAAATTCAGAAGGTGAGCGATACAGAGCAGTCCAGATAAACGCAGCCACGAAGCCGGCAGCTCCACAAAGCAAGAACATCGCGCGCCAACCAAAAGTGAGCATCATGGCCGTCAATAACGGTGGCCCAATCAGCGCCCCGAGTTGTCCTCCCGAGAACACAAGCGAGATTGGCAACCCTCGTTTTTCTCGTCGAAACCAGCTGGCAAGCACCGTTGCCGCAGAAGGAACGTTCGGGGCCTCAAATATCCCTAGCGCTACCCGAGCAGAAAAAAATTGCGTCAAGTTTCGGCAGAAACCCCCAAGGGCCTGGGACAGCGACCAAAGAACGAGGCTGCACCCTATCATTCTGCGCGCCCCGATCCGATCGATGAGAAAGCCTGACGGTAATTGAGCGAGGGCATAGGCCCAAAGAAAAGCGGAAAGAAGAACCCCCATCTGCGCTGGGGAAAGGTGCAGCTCGGTTGCGATGAGCGGGTTGGCGATGGCAAGCGATCCCCTGTCCAGCGAATTGATGACGGAGTTTATGACCAACAGCAGAATCACCAGCCAGCGAAAGCGCGCTGTCCGTTGCGAAAGGGCTTGTTGCATACGTCCCCCTTGGGGTTGCCATTTGATAATGGATACTAGGCAACTAGCGATGTTATTGTTCAGCGTTGACGCTAGTTGCCCTATTGCGGCGCGTCCTCACAAAGCAATCTCTGATATTGGTTTGATCCTCATCTCCGGGATTTAATGACGGAGCCGGAGTAAATGTCTTCTTCAGTCAACCGATTGAGCATCGCTTCGCCAGCCGAGAACCGGCGGATATTTTCGCAGATAATGTCTAATGCTCTGCCGGTGCGGTCTGGCACAGTTGGAGTCACGTGCGGTGTGATCAAAACGTTTGGGGCGTCCCAGAGTGGACTCGAAGCCGGAAGAGGTTCAGTCGCGAACGTGTCCAATCCTGCGCCGGCGATCTGACCTTCCGAAAGCGCTTTGACAAGAGCATCCTCGTCCACCACCGCTCCGCGCGCCATATTGATCAGGTACCCGTCGGGGCCGATATTACTCAACTCTTTGGTGCCGATGAGGTGATGTGTGGCGTCTGACAAAGCAAGTGCCAAGACCACGAAATCACTTTGCTCGAGCAATGGAGTCAAAGTATCTCCGGCGTCGGTGCTATACAGGCAATCCACGCCCGGGAGAGGGGATGTCTCGCGGCGGCGATAACCGAGCACATGCATGCCAAAAGCTTTCGCTCTGACGGCGAGCTCTCGACCGGTATGGCCAAGCCCAATGATGCCCATAGTGCGACCGAAAAGTCCGCGCAGGCTCTCTTGGCCAGGTATGCCCCACTGGTGGGCACGCTGTGCGTCCAAAAAATGGGGATATCGGTAGACGAGAGCGAGAGCAAAAAAGATCGCGTGTTCTGCAAGAACGGGAGCTGACCGCCCCGCGGAGCCGGTAATAACAAGTCCTGACCGAAAGGCTTCCGGTTTGGCGGCTTTGTTCAGCCCTGCGTGATCGATATGGATCCACTTAAGGCGCGGCGACCTATAAAATCGTTCATCGGGATCTTTCTTTAGGATCGCCACATCTGCAGCCTCCAGTGCAGACTCAAACCCCGGGCTGTCAGCACTCGAAAAGCGGAGCACGCGAGCTCCTTCTAAGGCCTTGGCAAGTCGGGACCAATGACTGTCCTGATATCCAAGCGTCGTTACGACTGTAAGTCCGGTCATGCTCATTTATCTTTTCCCGCCTGTCCGGAAGCGATGACAATAACTTCGAAGTGCTTGACCGGTGGAATCTCAAGCCACAAATACCCCGCCGGATCTGTATTCCCGGCTTTGATTGCCTTTCCTGCGACCAACGCATTTGCAGACCCGGTGCATCCCTGCACGCCCAGGCGCAATCCGCTGATTGCCGGCGGCTCCTCGTATGCGCTATGGCGTTGGCCCGCATAGTTGACGATATGCACTACCCGATCACCGGTTCCGTTATCTTTGGCCCGAATTGCAACCTCGACGGGACCAGCGCCGATCAATTTCACAGGGCTCTGCGAGGCCGAATTGATTAGCTGCGCGAGAAGCTCGCGGTGTTCTGGAAGACCGTCGCGGAAATACAACCAATCCGGCAGCCATGGTAAGTAGATGGCTCGGCCGCGCCCAGATCGCCGCACGAGAAAGCCTGGGTTTTCGTCCGGAGAGACTTCAGAGAAGCAAAGCTCCGGCGGTCCGTATTTCGGCGGTGGCAAAAGCTTCAACAGGCTTTCTGCATCTTTCTTCTTCTCAACGAAAAAATATGGGCCGTCGAGGTGCAACAGTCGCGTTCTCGGAAAACTAAGCTCCTCGGCGCCGATCTCGACATAAGTCTCGAGCGCGCTTGCCGCGAGGTTGAGGCGATGAGCAGGAAAGCTTTCTAGCGCGAAACTCTGCCGTGGGCGGCCCAATTCGTCATACAACCCTGTCTCGCCAGTCGCGATGAGTGTTCCCCCAGCCGCTACGAAAGCATCAAGTGCGGCGGCCTCGGCGTCGCTAACACAGCTTACATTTGACATAACTATGACGTCATAGGCCGATAGTCGCTCCGCCGCATCAGCCTTGTGGATGTTCTCATCACTGACATAGTCAAACGGAATGCGGCTTTCCAGAAGGATGCGATAGGCTCCGCGGAAACAACCAGTACGTTGGCTACCGGTTATTGTCGCAGCGCCATAGGTGTCGGTAGCGCGTGAATGATAGAGCGCGACCTTTGCGAGCGATCTTGTGCGAACAAAGTTTCTTTCATTGGCCGCGTGCCACACCATAAACTGGTGAACTGGCTCAATTGGCTCAGCATTGGGTTGGTCAAATAGGCCTAGGAGGTAGTAATCAAGCTGAGCTCCTCCCGCCAGCGCCTGACCAAAGCGGAGCATTTGGTGTGCAGAAGTTTCGGAAGAATAACGCCAGCGATAATCCAAAAAATTTGTCGATGCGACTGCGTACGGTTTACCTTGCCCAATAGCCGTAGCCCAGCGTGTAAGCTCTCCGGCCTGGTGCGGCCATTCGGGCGCCGACCGCTTAATTGAACGCTGCAATTCAAGTCGCATGAAATCGCACGGGCCATGTCCGCCACCCATGACGCCCGTCTTGGGCCGCACAGCCTTCACCGTATCATATATGCGTTGTGCCGCAGCTTGGCTCGTGCGGCGCTGGAAAGTGAGATAGTTCCTATAAGCGGGATCCTCGAAATCCTCCCGCTCGGGCAGAGTGCTTTGGAACATGGCCGCGAAGCCATCCCTGCAGTTTCGGCACCAGCAAATGCCGTGGTATGTGCCGCTATAGTCAAATGGCCGATAGCCGGTCATGTTGAAAAAGACACCGTCGAGATCATAGCGAGCCAGTGACTCGCGCAAGATTTCGAGCGCATAACCACCTGCCCAACTGCCATTAACGCATGCTTGGTATGTCCCATTGTATTCTTGCGGCTCGCCGGCCTTGTTATGCACGAACCACTCTGGGTGAGCGTGGTAGGCCTTCGCCGTTCCTTTCGAGAGGTCGTAGCGACCGACCATGCGCAATCCCTCCGCATGCAATGCCTGCAGCATATCGCCGGTAAGGTCTCGCGTGATAAATGGATTGGTTGCCTGCAATCTCAGCTCAGTAGGGTAAAAGGCGAATATTCCTCCAACATTGAATGTGATTGCCGTCGCGCCAAAGTTTCGCGCTTCCCGTGCAAGCTTAATTGGATCAAGGGCGGCGTCTGTGAGGCGCAAGTTTGTTTGAACGATCCTGTAAGGCTCGTACCACCAAGGAAGGCTGGCACGGTCGACATTCTGCATGACGCTCTCTTTCACTTTTAGCTCTCTGACCAATACTGACCGATGAGGCTGAATACATCTAGGAGTGCGCGCCGAGGCGACACGTTTTCCGCATCCCGGAAGGAACCCAGGCCTTAAATCATTGCATCAGGCATCCCCCGCGTTAGCCTTCAATCAGAACTGACGATCCGAATAGCCAAAAGGTTTTGGCTGATCTCCGCTGTGCCTGGCGATGCCAGAAGCATTTTGGAGCGGAATCAAGGGGGAAACATGTTGCATAAAAATACCTTGCGTTTCATGACGACGTTGCTTTGCGCAACCAGCGTATTCGCCTTGTTCGCTGTGGCTCACGCACAAGAGGCGCCCGCCCAGGCGACCGAGAGTGTTGTAGTCACCGGTTCCCGCGTCATCACCGATATCTCGAATTCGCCAACGCCAATCACGGCGGTGTCGACCTCTGAGCTGTTGCAAACTACGCCAACCGATATACCGACCGCGTTGAATAAGCTTCCCGTATTCTTTGGATCGTCAACTCCGAACGACCCAAACGATAATCATGCGGGCCAGCCAAATGGCGCCAAATTCTTGGGCAATGTTCTCGATCTCCGCAATTTTGGTGCCCAACGCACCCTGGTCCTTTTGGATGGTCATCGTCAGACCCCATCGAATATTGACGGCACTATCGATATCGACACCTTACCTCAAACCTTAATGCAACGGGTGGATGTGGTGACGGGCGGCGCGTCGGCCGTATACGGTTCTGACGCCGTCACCGGCGTTGTAAATTTCATTCTCAACACAAAATTCTCGGGATGGAAGGTAGACGCGAGTTCGGGCATTTCGACCTATGGTGACGGTGCTTCGCAGCAGATATCGGTCACCGGTGGTAGCGATCTGTTCGGTGGCCGAGGCCACATCGAAGGAGCGGTCCGCTATTTCCATCAGGACGGCATTTTATTCAGCACCCGCCCATGGGCAGATCCAGAGGCGGAATGGTCAACGACTGGCGCGGGCACTGCAGCGCAGCCGTATCAGAATGTAGTGGGCGCGCGTTTTAACAATTTTGCCTATGGCGGGCTGGTGACGAGTTGTGGGGGATGCGCTGCGACAGGGATGCAGTTTGGTGTCAACGGCGTACTCACCCCATTCGTGCCGGGCACGCCAACAACCTCGTCCACCCTTTCCCTCGGTGGCGATGGCGTCGTCGCCCAGGCGGCCAGCGCGCTTGCCGGCAGCGTCAACTATCAGAGCTTCGGCAGGTTCAGTTACAATATCAACGACACAACAACCGCTTACATCCAGGTTGTGGCGGCCCAAAACTTTATCGCTGGTCAACACGTTAATGATTACGTGCAGTCTGGCACGGTTCCGAAGCAAGTCTTCGTCAACAACCCGTTCCTTTCTCCTGCAGCGCAGGCACTGTTGGCTAACAAGACCGGTCTCTTCACAGATCAGCAGTACTACGAATTTCCATATTATCCTGGATACATCGAGCAGAATCTCAATCGTAACCTGCAGATTGCGGCAGGTCTGGATGGAACGTTGCTCGGCAAATTCGATTGGGATCTTTACCTTTCGTTCGGTGACAATCGGCTCAAAGCTAGCCAGCCGAATGACCAATCCAATGCTAAGCTAGCCGCTGCGATGGATGCAGTGGTGAACCCTGCAAACGGACAAATTGTTTGTCAGGTTTCGCTCAGTCAATACGCAAGTTTGTATCCCGGTTGCATACCGATGAACCGGTTCGGGCCTACTGCAACGACCCTGTCGCAATTCAATTATGTGCGAACTGACAGCTGGAATATTCCGCACCAGCAGCAATTTGATGTAGGCGGTAGTATCTCCGGCGCTGTTTTGGATTTGCCGGCTGGCCCTCTCAGGGCGGCTCTCGACACCGAATATCGCCGGTTGAGCTATGGCGTTGAGTCTAATGGCGTGCCTGGCTTTGTCGATTGCACGGGGCTGCGGCTTTGCGTGGCGAATATGGCGCAAACAATGCACGGCATCGTTCTCGGCCAGCCAAATGTCTCAGACCATGTCTTCGAGATCGCCGGCGAGTTGAATGCCCCGATAATCAAGGATGCTCCGCTAGTCCAAAGCCTCGACCTTAATCTCGCCGGTCGGTATACCGATTATAGTATTTCCGGCGCGGTCCAGACCTGGAAGGTCGGTCTAGATTACCATGTCAATGACAGTATCCATTTCCGCGGCACGACTTCAGTAGACGTTCGTGCCCCCACCCTTCAGGATCTATATGCGCCGATTCAGATTACGCATATCGGTTTTACCGATCCGCATACTGGCAATCAGAATCAGCAGGTCAACGTTCAAACGCAGGGCAACATCCATCTCGTCCCGGAAGTCGCGCGGACCTATACCGGCGGAGTAGTTCTGACACCCACTTTTGCGCCAGGTCTGACGGTGTCGGTAGACTATTATCAGATTGGTCTGAAGAACGCGATAAGCAGTGTGAGTGGCACTACGACCGGTGTGGTGAACATATGCGAGGCGTCTAATGGAAGTTCACCGCTTTGTTCGCTATTTGTTAGACCGCTACCTTTCAGCAACAATTCCACGGCCAATTTCCCGACACTGATTCTCTCCCAAAATCTTAACGCGTCAGCGGCAAACACGAGCGGCGTAGATGCCGAGCTGGATTATAGCTTTGCGCTTTCGGACCTTTTGGATTCGGTGGGTGGCACCTTGGATCTGAGAAGTTTACTTAGCTATCAGCCCAACAACACCACTGCGACATTTGTGGGCGCCCCCACATTACAGACGGTTCAACCCAAGGGACGGCTTACGACCTTTGTAACATACACCCTTAATGATTGGACGTTCGCCATGGCCGACCGCTTTTCCGCTGAGTTCAACAGATCTGCACAACCAAGTCTGTTGTACTTTGCCGACCCATACATGAAGTCACTTAACTATATTGACCTGACTGTTAGTAAAAAGTTCAAGCTCGACGACGATGAAATCGAAGCTTATGTCAATGTTCAAAATCTTATCAATACGCCGCCACCGGTAGAGCCCGCTGCGAACGCCAGCCCTGGACCGAATCCTAATGGGGACCCTGGTCTTCTCGGCATCGATTCAATCGGTCGCTATGTCACTATCGGGGTCCGCGCTAACTTCTAATGGGTACGAGCGAACTTTGGCAGTGCTTATAGACGCCCCCCGAGGTTCGACTAAGGAATTCCTGGCGAGAATATTCTAGGACGGTACTTTACGATCGGATTGCGCACCAGTTTCTAGGGTTGCGCAGTTCGCCTGAGCCGGCTCCGGTCCCCTGGCCGGAGCCGGACGGCCTCTTTCCTTCTGATTTCGTTTTTTGCGAGCCAGTAAACCTTCCGCCGAAGGCCATGGCTTCATCTCGGCGTCCGCGGGCTCAGCGATATCGTTTGGTCACAGAGCCGAGACAGAATCCGGCGCTGATTTGCGAACTGCACCGGGTGCTGTCTGAATTAATTCGTCTCCGCCCGGACGCCGAACAAATTTGCCAAATCTATATTTTTGACTACGATGCCCGTGGCTCCGTTGAGACTGTTGGCCCATGATCTGGCCTCAGAGGTCGCGGGCAGTGACGTGCAGCCAATAAGTTAGGTCGTTGCACCTGCTGCCTTTGCAGCTGCCGAAGATGGTCCAAACAATATTGTCGGCTGGGCAGCAGATGCATTCGAACCATCCGCTATACCGATCGCGCAAACATCCGCTGAAATCGCGCGGGCGGCTTCTTTGACCTGAAGTCCCAGAGCCGAAATACGTTTCTTGCCGATCCGCGTCGTAGGTCCGGACGTCGAAACGGCTGCTACAACGCATCCATCTCGGTCGAATATCGGAGCGGATATGCAACGTAGCCCGATATGATGCTCCTCATCGTCAACCGCGTATCCGCTGTCCCTGACTCTTTCAAGTTCGGCGCAGAACTGCTGAATTGAGACGATGGTGTTCTCGGTAAACCGCTCCAGCCGATAGCGACCAAGAACATTAGACCGCAATTGGCCCGGCATCGCAGAAAGGATCGCCTTACCCACTGCGGAGCAATGAAGCGGTACCCGCATTCCCGGGCGGTTGAATACCCGCATAATTTGTCGCGACTCTACCTGCGCGACATGGACGGTCTGATCTCCATCCCGAAGTGCGAGGTTGACCGTCTCGCCGACAAGCTCCCGCAGATTGTACATGTGAGGCCGTGCAGCACCGATGATGCCGCTATTTTTCGTGAATGCGCACCCAGTGACAAACGCCTGGAAGCCGATAATCCACCTTTTCCGCGTCTGGCTGTATCGGACGTATCTTTCCTGCTCCAGAGTCGTTAGCAATCGATGCACTGTTGAGACCGCGAGCCCGGCGCGGCGGGCAAGATCCGTCAGGGCGATACCATCCTCCGACGTTTCGGCGATGTAGTTGAGTAACGCGATTGCGCGTACCAACGATTGAACCTGGTCACTCCCGCGAAGCCCTGTTTTGGCGAGCATCTGGTGTGCCCTCCCTGATGTTGCCCCGACCAAGAGGCGAGGGATATATCTTATGCCAATCATCTCATATTGTATATAATCGGTCAATATAGTATATTGACACTATTGGGAAGAGCGCCAATTCTGCTGAAAATCCCCAGGACAACTCTATGGACAGCCCCAATTCCGAACCAGCCACAAAGAGTGTCCCCGCGCCGGGGCATCCGAACTATCACCGGGTCCAGGATCTAATTCGGGCGGACATCGTCGAGGGAAGGCTTAAGGCAAACGTCCGCCTTAAAGTCGCGGAGTTGGCCAAGCGTTACGGCGTCAGCGCGATCCCGATCCGTGAAGCATTGCAACGCCTTGAAGGAGAGGGGCTCATAATTATCGAGCCCAACTGTGGTGCGCGGGTTCGGATGCTCGATGAGCGCTTCTTGCGCAACATTACCGATATCAGCCTCTTGCTGGAACCGTACATAGTGCGGGGTTTTGTTAAAACCGCGAGCGACGATGATGTGAAAGAATTGCAAGCCATTCAGAAGCGCATCGAAAAAGCAGCTCGCTTAGGAGACTTCGATACTTTTCATGACGAAAACGGAAAGTTCCACGCCTGCATGCACCGACGGCACTATAACGATGAAGCGCTCCGCATCATGGCTCAACACGGTGCGTTGAGGCGGACGCTGTCGGGAAAGTACCGCGTCAGCAACGTGCGTATGAATCAATCATGCCAAGAGCATCGGAAGATATTGGATGCCGTCATAGCCGGCGATGCGGAAGCGGCTGGAGAAGCGATGGCAGAGCATAGTGCACGATCCAAGGCCTACCTTCTTGGACTTGTAAGAGCCGACCGCGGCGCATCGGAATCGAATAGGATTGGACGCGATCAAAGCAAGGAAAAACTCCATCCAGCACGACCGTGAGGTTGATGGGGCCGTCCGGGCAAGGTCGCAGCGTACATTTCAAGCGGAACATGAAGCATAGAATGAGAAGCGGAATGCCAACGAATGAGATCGACGAGCCCGTTAACGACTCGACTGTGAAGAGTCTTTCTGCAGAAGCCCAAGGTAGTCGCCGCCGTTTTAGTCGGCGCACTGCCATGGCAGCTGCTGGAGCGCATGGTTTTTTGGTTTGTATGGTGGCTAAGGCCCGTGCCGCAATCCCTTTGAACGTGACTTCGCTTAATAACGTGCTTGAAACCTGGAGGGGTGCGATGCTCGCTGGGAACGGGGTGGTCCTCGAAAATTTGTTACACGATCACCTAAAATATATGCATTCAAGCGGCCTTGTACAAACTAAGGCCGATGTTTTGCATGACCTCGCGGGCAAGAAGTTCTTTTCCTCTCTTGGGCACGTGGAGAGCACCGCCGAGATCGTTGACAATTTAGGCGTGGCTGTACTTACAGTTGATCAAGTCAAAAATCTTTCCGATGGGAAGACGAGGGCGAGCCGCATAAAGGTAGAGACGACGTGGATCAACAAAGAAGGGCAGTGGAAATTGTTGACCCGTGCGAGCGCTCTCATTTCTCAAACGCCCGCCGCCATGCCATCCCCAACGATCCAGACACAATAGTGGTCGGGCTGTCGCCCCCTTTTTGAGAAGTCGGTAACACCTGGTCCAAGGTCAGAGAGTTGTGCGATCGTCATCAATTGCTGCAGCTAACTTTCCTGAATTCAATTTGTGATGCGCCCTCGAACTTACCTTTGATAATCGTGGAATTGACGTTGCGCTAATGCTGGATGCGGTCGCCCAGGGCTAAGGTTTGCTTCGTGCCGCGATCAGCTGCTATTGGCAGGACGAGGTAGCTACTTTTGCGTCTCTGCGCGCCTGATGCAACAGCGGCTCGGTATAGCCGCTCGGCTGTTCCTTGCCCTTGAACACCAGATCGCAGGCTGCCTTGAAGGCGACGCCGTCATAGGCGGGCGCCATGGGCGTATAGAGCGGATCGCCCGCATTCTGCTGGTCCACCACCTTGGCCATGCGCTTCAGGGTTTCCAGCACCTGGCCCTCTTTGCAGATGCCATGCTCCAGCCAATTGGCGATGTGCTGGCTTGAGATGCGCAAGGTGGCGCGGTCTTCCATCAATCCGACATTGTGGATGTCTGGCACCTTGGAACAGCCCACCCCCTGGTCCACCCAGCGCACGACATAGCCCAGGATGCCCTGGGCGTTATTGTCCAGCTCCTGCTGCACTTCCTCAGGCGACCAGTTCGGCCGGTCGGCCAGCGGAATGGTGAGAATGTCGGACAGCTTGGCCCGCGGCCGTGACTTCAACTCGTCCTGCCGGTCTTTCACGCTGACTTGGTGATAGTGCAGGGCATGCAGGGTGGCGGCGGTGGGTGAGGGCACCCAGGCGCAGGAGGCTCCGGCCATGGGATGGCCGATCTTGGCCTTCAGCATGTCGGCCATCCGGTCGGGCATGGCCCACATGCCCTTGCCGATCTGGGCCTTGCCCTGGAAGCCGCAGGCCAGGCCGATATCCACATTCTGGTCTTCATAGGCCGCCAGCCATTTGCTGGTCTTCATTTCGCCCTTGCGCACCATGGCGCCGGCATACATGGAGGTGTGCATCTCATCGCCGGTGCGGTCGAGGAAGCCGGTGTTGATGAAGACGATGCGATCCTTGGCGGCGCGGATACATTCCTTCAGGTTGACGCTAGTGCGGCGCTCTTCGTCCATTACCCCCATCTTCGCGGTGTTGCGGGCCAGCCCCAGAATGTCTTCCACGCCATCGAATATCGCGCTGGTGAAGGCGACTTCCTTGGGCCCGTGCATCTTGGGCTTGACGATATAGATGCTGCCTTTGCGGCTGTTGCGGCGCTTGCCCCTGATGTCATGCAGGGCGATCAGACTGGTGATCACCCCATCCATCAGGCCTTCGCCGATCTCGCTGCCGTCCGGCAAAAGAATGGCATCGCTGGTCATCAGATGGCCGACGTCGCGAATGAACAGCAGGCTGCGCCCTGGCA
>Ga0310811_10010122_pt1 | contig 12188 bp, 10 predicted proteins | sample YCmetagenome_FD_207642 | JGI IMG/M metagenome (GOLD analysis project Ga0310811, IMG submission 207642) | Soil microbial communities from experimental microcosm in Duke University, North Carolina, United States - YC | ecosystem: Engineered > Artificial ecosystem > Soil microcosm > Unclassified ... | reverse complement strand
TGAGCTGCGCGCTGAGTGATTCGCCGGCGGGCTGTCGGTCGCACGTCGACTACTCTCTGGGCTACCTCTTCCAAACGGAGGGATCGCGCGTCGACACTGGGCGAGACACGCTGCTCGACCGCGCCGTGGAGTACTACGACTCGGCACTGGCGGCCGACCCGAACAATCGCGCCGCGCTTTACAACAAGGCACTGAGCATTCGCGCATTGGGCACGCGCGCGTCGCCGGAGCCGTTTCTTCGAGAGGCTGCGGTGCGCGATCCCGTTCGCGGCGCGACGTATCTGGCGCTCCTTGGAGACTATTTCTGGGACCAGGCGCGCTGGCGAGATGCCGTCGGCGCGTATCGTGGAGCACTCGATGCCGACCCCGACAACGCCGCTACACGCGCGGCACTCGTTCAGTGCTATCGCCGCTGGCGCGATCCGAGCGTCCTCCCCGAGCTGTTGAACGTTGGCGACGCGTGGCAGGTGCGCTTTCCGGAGTCGGCGGCCGACGCATATCGGGCGGTCGTCCAGCGCGCGCTGGCCGGCGCGCGACGTGGCGAAGAACCGGAGCTCGCCGCTCGGGCGATCGTCAAGTTGGTCTGGGTCCAGGATCGGTTCGGCGATTCATTGCTGGCGCGGTCCCCAAATGACACGAGCGCGCTGGGTCGCTGGGCGCCGCTGCTGCAGTTCGAGGCGTTCCTGCGAACCGCGTCGACCGATTCCGCGCCCTGGTGGTCGACTGGCGACCGTCGCCAGTCGCTGGCCCGGGCCGCGCTCGTGCGCGGTTCCGAGGCGAGCGCCAATGGTGACGATGCACGCGCCGAGCGGTTGTGGGCGGCGGGCGCGAACCTGGCGGCTCGTCGAAGCCGCGAGTCGGTCGACCTGCTGCGCGAGCTCGCGCTGCTTTACTCGCGCCGGCCCGAGATCGACCGTGGTGGTGGCAAGTTCCGCCGCGTCGAAGACCAGATATTCGTCGAGAAGGGCGCTGCCCTCGTATCGGGAGACCTCGAGGCCGCGCAACGCTTTCATACGACGCTCTTTTTGATTTACTCACAGCGCGGCACCTGGCGGTCTCCATATCCCGCGCGCAATGCGCTCGATCAGCTCACATGGGCGCTTCGCGCCGCCGACGAGCGTGCGACCGCGGAGCATTTCTATCAGCCGCTGCCCGAGTTGCGTGAGCGTTTGGCCACGCTGCTCGACTCGCTGCGAGAGAGTCGCGCCGGAGCGCGAGACATGGCCATCAGCGCCGTGCGGGCGTGGCTCGACACCGACGATCCGGAGTCCGCGCAGCGGAGCGCGCGCCTGGCCCGCCGGCTTGGCGCGGACGTGCAACTGACGGCGCTCGACGCCCTGATCGCGCGGCGCACACGCGCCACCGGTTCGTGCGACCGTTCGACGCTTGCCACGCTGGAACCAGCGGCCTTTGCCGCACGACAGCGCTTCAAGGGCTACGCCGATTGCCGCGCGAATGCCGCGGCGTTCGCGATCGCCGATGCGCCGGGCTTCACCCTCGTCGGGATCGAGGACGTTCAGCGATTCGAGCGGGTTGCGTCCGGCCTGCTCGCTTCCGTGGGCATGCCACCACTCCACGCCGGCCACCTGGAACCGGCGCAGCCGGATCGCGACGCGATTCCCGTCGCGCTGGCAACCGAAACGGTGCCGCGCTGGCTCGACCTCGAGCCGGACGAGCGCCTCGCGCTCCGCGCGATCGTCGCGCTGGGCAACGCGGCGACGGGCGCGCGGATGCGCGTCGAGAGCGGGAACATCGAGATCACGCCGGGCGCGCAGCCGATCGGCGCCGCGACCCTCGACCGGTTGCGTAGCCTGCCCGGAGCGAAGCAGGTTGCGCTCGCGCGAAGTCCCTCCAGGTAGCGCGAACCGCCGACTGACGTCAGTTCCGCCAGCGCCACAAGCTCACGAGACCGTCAACGTGACCCGGACCTCTCCGCGCATCGACGAGGTCCACGTGAGCGACTCGACCGACAACACGATGGGCGCGAACCTCATGTGCACGCTCGGACCGGAGCCATAGCGAAACGCTCCCCGGAAACGTTGATCCGCGACCGTGAAGCCTCCCACCTGAAGCCTCGGAGCGACACGAAGTCCCATCGTGAATGGGTTCACGGTGATTTGTGTCCTGCCCTCGCCGCTCACCGGCCGCGACACCATGCCGATCGCACTCACGCGGAGCGCGCCAATGGACGCCCTCGGCATGAGGTACAACCTGGCCTGCGTCGCCAGTTTCTCGCGGGCAACGGCGGCGATGATACCTGTCGTGGCTCCGCGTGTGAATTGCATCCTGGTGCCCACGCCCAGAATCGGCGTAAGCGGGCCCGCTTGCCGGTTTCCCGTGACACCGCCGACGAGCATGCCGCTGCCGACTCGCGCGGCCCCGATCAGCGATCCGGCGCCGGTCGTCGCGTAGCGGGCAAGTATGAAGCTCTCTCCACGTAGCCGTGGCCGCCGCGCCGTTTCACGTTGCTGGGCCATCGCCGCATGGCTCAGCAAAACGAACGCGAGGCCGGCGAGAGCGGTCCACATGATGTCGATTCTCACCGCCGTCTCCGATGTGTCTCGAAGACAGGAGGCGCTGAACGTCCCGCTCCGGGCTCACCGTGCCGGCCCGCTCTCCGGACTCAGGCGCTCCGCGTAGCGCTTCGCGTCCTGCGGCCGTCCCCACGCGAGGTACAACGCGACAAAGCGACGTAGCACGCGCTGACTGTCAGGGTGCTCTTCAGGCGGCTGTTCACGCAATGTAACAAGCGCACGGTTCAAGCCTGCCTCCGCCTCCGGATACCGGCGCAGCAACGTCAGGACACGGGCGCGATCAGCGTACCAGATCGCGAGTCGCGCATGCCTGGTTCCGGACAGTCGCTGTTGCAGCTCGATCGCGTCGCGGAACAAGTCGTCCGCTTCGCGATAGCGGCCCATGTCGGCCAGCATGTTCGCGAGGTCGGCGGTCGCACCCGCGTAGAGCGCGTGCTGCGTTCCTACCGAGGCGGCGTAGTCCGCCAGCGCTTCGCGATACAACGCCTCCGCCTCGACATCGCGATGCTGCCGATGCAGAAACGCGGCAAGCACGGCCTTGCTCTCCCCGACCTGCTCATGCCTGGGACCGAGGGTCGACCGCCTGATGCTCAAAATGTCTCGAAGCAGCTTTTCCGCCTCCGCCTTGTGACCCTGCATCTCGACGATGTCGACGAGGCTGTTCATTGCGTGCACAAGCTGGAGGCTGCGTTCGCCGTACTCACTCCGCTGCACGGCCAACGCGCCCCGGTACAGCCGCTCGGCCTCGCCGTACTGGGCGCGCTTCAGGGTGAGCAGGTCCGCAAGAAAAGTCTGCGCCTCGGCAACGCTCACATGCTTCGGGCCGTGCGCGACTTGGCGCAGTTCGATGGCTTCGCGGAGCGTGCTCTCCGATTCGTCGATCTTGCCGGTGCGGGAAAGCGACGTGGCGAGAGGAATCAGCGCCGCCGTGAGTCGGTCGTCCGTCGCGGGCACCGTGCGACGGAGCATCGCCACTGATCGCCGGTAATATGCTTCGCTTTCGGCGACGCGTCCAACGTACGGCATGAGAAAGCCGAGCAGCCCCAGCGTCTCGGCGATTGCCGGATCATCCGGACCGAGCAGCCGCTCCTTCATGTCGAGCGATGCCTGATAGAGCGACTCGGCGCGGGCGTACATGGACAGAGTGCGGTAGTGAGTCCCGAGGCGCTGCAGGCTCAGGGCGACGTCGATGTGCGTCGGTCCAAACGTCGAACGTCTCAGCGCGAGCGCGCGAGTCAGCAATCGCTCGGCGTCGGCGTGCCGGCCAAGTTTATCATAAATCTCGCCCAATGCGTCGAACATCCGGGCCTGCAGGCCGGGCTGCGCCGTCAGCCGCTCGGCTTCCGCGGTGCCGCGACGCAGGATCTCGCGAGCGGCAACCGTGTCGACGAGCGCGGACGTCGGATCGCTCGCAGCCACGAGCTCGAGCAGGAACGACGTCACGCCGTCGGACTGGCGCATCGCGGCTTCTGCTCGATGGCGCGCCGCGCGCGCCACGCCCGCCTGCCACAGCGCCGCGCCAAGGCCCGCGGCAAGACAGAGGAAAACGAGCACTGCGGCCGCGACGCCGGCGCGATGCCGCGCCGCGAACTTCGTCGCGCGATACCACACACTGTCGGGCCGCGCCCGGACGGGACGGCCGTCGAGATACCGGCGGATGTCCTCGGCGAGCGCTCCCGCCGAGTCGTAGCGGCGACCGGGCTCCTTGGCGAGCGCCTTGAGCGAGATGACGTCGAGATCGCCGCGGAGGCTCCGGCGCAGACGCTCCCCCGACATGCTGCCGCTGGCATCCGTCTGCGCCACGGCGCTCGGCGGCTTGGCGGTCTCCTCGCATACCACTCGGACCATCTCGGCCGGCGCGAGGCCGCCCATTTCGTGAGGACGTCGGCCGGTCAACAACTCGTAGAGCACGACGCCGAGCGCGTAGATGTCGGTGAGCGTCGACATTCGTCCGCGGCGCAACTGCTCGGGACTCGCATACGCGAGCGTCACCCAGGGCGCGGTCTGCGTCGCATCCAGCGACCCGTCGTCCTCGAGTACCTTGGCGAGCCCGAAGTCGAGCAGCTTGGGGCGTCCGTCCTTGGCGACGAGGATGTTCCCCGGCTTGAGATCGCGATGCACCACGAGCTGTTGATGCGCATAATGGACGGCATCGCACACGGTGGCGAACAACGCCAGCCGGCGGCGCAGCGACAAGCCGTGAGTCGCGCAGTACTGCACCAGATCGACGCCCTCGATGTATTCCATCGCAACGAACGGCTGGCCGCTCGGCGTCGAGCCGCCGTCGATGAATCGCGCGATGCCGGGATGCTCGAGCTTCGCGAGGATCCGACGTTCCTCGAGCAGTCGGGTCTCGAGGCTCGAGGTCGTGAAACCACCCCGGATGAGTTTGAGCGCCACCGTCTGTGTGAAGCCGTCGCCGGAGCGCTCCGCCAGATACACGACGCCCATGCCGCCTTCGCCGAGCTTGCGCAGCAGACGGTAGGGACCGACCCACTCCAACGTCGGCAGTCGCTCAGGCTCGTTGCTCAAGCGTCCGAGCGGTCCGGGAGCATCATGCGCCGTGAGCAGAGCGAGCACTTCGCGACGCAGCGGATCATCCTCCGCGGAATAGGCCGATAGTCGCGCCTCACGCTCTGGCGGTGCGAGCTCGGCGAGCAGATGGAACAGCTCCTCGACACGATCCCACCGCACACCGGTCGTCATGGCGCGGGACTCCCGCGATCGTCGCTGATCTCGCGATTGAGCCACGCGCGTGCCAACGCCCAATCGCGCTTGACGGTCGCCGGCGAAATGCCCAGCGCGCCGGCGGTCTGATCCACGTCCATGCCGCCGAAGAACCGGCACTCGACGACTCGCGCCTGCCGCTCGTTCAGCACGGCGAGTCGCGAGAGTGCCTCATCGAGGGCGACGAGCTCGTCGGGGCGCTCGGTCGCGGCGACCATCGCATTCTCCAGCGTCACAGGCTGCGCCGAGGCGCCCCCCCGCTTTTCCGCGCGCTTCATTCGGGCGTAGCTGATCAAAATGCGTCGCATCGCCTGCGCGCAGGCGCCGAAGAAGTGATCCCGGCCTTGCCAGGAGATGCGGTCGAGCTGCACGAGCTTGAGATATGCCTCGTGCACGAGCGCCGTCGGACTGAGCGTGTGGTCGTGGCGCTCTCGCCGGAGCTCGCGTTCCGCCATGCGATGCAGATGGTCGTAGACCGCGGGCAGCAAACGGTCGAGCGCGGCGCGCTCACCGCGCGACAGGTCGAGCAATGCTTGCGTGACGCTCGGATCCGGCATGACGAATCTCGAAAATACTTCGGTTGCGAACTCTCGGTGGTGCGAATTCGTGTCACAACCGGGCCAGCTGCCACGTCATTTCGGCCCCGCACACCAGCACATCAGATAGTCGCCCCTCGTGATCCCGGTCGCGTGGCGGCCGCGCTTCCTGATTTAGCGGCGAACGTCTGACGCTCACCCCAATCCATCCGGAGACGGATAATGGTCAATTGGAAGCCCGACAAGTCCTTTTATCCATCACCCAAGGAGGCGATACAGGCGCCCCCCGAGACCCTCGCATACGTTGCGCTCCTGAACTCGAAGGGGCAAGGCGAGGCCGACGGAATCGGGGTCGTAGATCTGGACCCGCAGTCGCGGAGCTATGGGCAGCTCGTTCACAAGACGGAGTTCCCCAACGCCGATAACGAGCTGCACCACTTCGGCTGGAATGCCTGCAGCTCCTGCCTCTGCCCGTACGCGCCGCACGCCCATGCCGAGCGCCGCTATCTCGTCGTGCCGGGAACCGGGTCGTCGCGGATTCATATCCTCGACACCAAGGCGAACCCGGCGCGTCCGGAAGTGATCAAGGTCATCGACGGCGCCGAGGTCCAGGCGAAGACGGGCTACGCCGCGCCGCACACCGTGCACTGCGGTCCCGATGGCGTGCTCGTGAACGCGCTCGGGGCGCCCGGCGGCGACGGCCCCGGCGGGATTTTCACGCTCGATCCCGACACATTCGACATCAAGGGCCGTTGGGAGAAGGACCGCGGCGACCAGTACCTGTCATACGATTTCTGGTGGCATCTCGGCCACGACACGTTGGTCACGAGCGAGTGGGGCACGCCAAACATGGTGAAGGACGGCGTGAATCCCGAGCTGCTGCTCAGCGGCAAGTATGGCAACTCGCTGCACGTGTGGGACCTGCGACGCCGTGTCCAGAAACAGCGGCTCGTGCTGGGACCACAGTACCAGATGACGCTGGAGCTGCGGCCGGCGCACAACCCGACGCGCGCGTACGGCTTCGTCGGTGTCGTGATGTCGCTCGAGGATCTCTCGTCGTCGATCTGGATGTGGTATCTCGACAAGGAGAACAGCAGCAGCGCGGGCGAATGGAAGATTCGCAAGGTGATCGACATTCCCGCCCAGCCGGCGTGCGCCGACGATCTGCCGCCGCTGCTCCAAGGGTTCGCCGCCGTGCCGCCGCTCGTCACCGACATCAACCTGTCCGTGGACGACCGTTGGCTCTACGTGTCGTGCTGGGGCACCGGCGAGCTCCGGCAGTACGATGTCCAAGATCCGTTCAATCCGCGACTCGCGGGATCCGTCCGCATCGGCGGGATCGTCGGCCGCAAGCCGCACCCGAGCAAGCCGTCGGAGTCGCTGAACGGCGGCCCGCAGATGGTGGAAGTCAGTCGCGACGGGAAGCGCGTGTATCTCACCAACGCGCTCTACTCGCCGTGGGACGCGCAGTTCTACCCCGATGGCATCAACGGCTGGATGGCGAAGATCGATGCGTCGGACACCGGTGGCATGGCGCTCGACCCGCGCTGCTTCGTCAAGTTCGATGGACTGCGTCCGCATCAGGTGAGGCTGCAAGGCGGCGATTCCTCCTCGGACTCGTTCTGCTTCTCGTGAGTATGGTCTCGAGTGCGGTTGCGATCGCGACACTCGGCGTGTGGCACGGGATCAATCCCGGCATGGGATGGCTGTTCGCCGTCGCGCTCGGGCTGCAGGAAGGCAGGGCCCGCGCCGTGTGGAGAGCCCTGCCCCCGCTCGCGATCGGTCATGCGATCGCGGTGGGCGCAGCCCTCGCCGTGGCCCTCACCCTAGAGGCGCTGATCGACCCCGCCATCGTCAGACTCGGCGTCGCGGCATCGCTGTTCGTGTTCGGCGTGTCGCGCCTCGTCCGCTCGCGTCATCCGCGATACGGCGGAATGCTCGTCGGCGCGAAGGATCTCGCGGTGTGGTCAGCGCTGATGGCATCCGCGCACGGCGCGGGGTTGATGCTCGTGCCGTTCGCGACGGACGTCCCGGTGACGCACGCGCACGCGATGCGTGGGATGACAATGAGTGTCGCGCCGGCGACGTGGTCGCCAGCGATCGAGGCGGCGTCGCTGCACACCGTCGCTTACCTGTTGACGACAGCGATCGTCGCGCTCCTGGTGTATTCGCGAGTCGGATTGAGAATTCTACGAACGCACTGGATCAACCTGGATCTGATCTGGAGTGGTGCGCTCATTCTCACGGCGCTCGTCACCGTCCTCCTCTAGACGACGCGGCTATACTCAATCGCCGGCGCTCGTCTCCGTAACGCGTGGCAGCACGCGCTTGACGTCGCGAATCAACTGTCGCGCGATGTCGTCGCCCAGCGAATCCGCGCCGGCAACGTAGCGGGCCGCGCTGGTGGAATCGAGGCGCGCCAGGCTGACCGGAATGGGCACGACGACGCGTACCAGCGCCTCCTCGGTGTGGCCAAGGAGCGCGGCATCGCGCAGCAAGTTCCACTTGACCGCGTATTCGCTCGACACGACGCGGCCACGACCCTGATACCAGTAGTACACGACGGCCGTCTGGACGCCATTCTTGATCATGTAGTGATTCACCACGTATCGCGATCCGTCGACGTCGATCGGCCGCACGTCGCCTCGCAGCACTTCCCAGCCCGCACCGGGCAGGCAGTTGCGCGGTGAGTGGATCGTCTTTCCCTGCCCCTGGCGATCGTAGTAGGAGACCAGCGTCTGGAATTGCGACGCCGAGTCGCGCACGTAGGCGCGTGCAACGTAATCGGTCATGCCGGCGATCCGGCGTTCGTCGTCGCCAATGTGCTGATCGACCGTCTGGTAGCCCGGAATGACGGGAAGAATCGATGTCAGCGGCGCCGCCAGCGGCATCTCGCGCTGTGAGTGCGTTTGCCAGATGAATGCGCAACCCACGAGCAGCACGAACGCTGGGACGTACGACTGCCATCTGCCGACGCTAGACATGCTCCACCTGCCTCGGGACCACGATTCGTTCGACAAGGCTCCCCAGCCACGCGATCGTGCCCAGGGCGACCATCGAGACGAGGAAGAGAAGCCAGCCCTCCGTCTTGTGCATGAATCCTTCGCCCAGCGCCGGGTCCACGAAGTAAACAAGAAACCCCGTCAGGAACACGCGCACGCCGTTGATCACGACCGCGATCGGAATCGCAAGGAGAAGCAGCGCGATGCGGGCTGCGGGTGTCCGAAGCAGCAGAGCGCCCATGAGCACGGCCATGCTGATGAGAGCAGTGAGCGATCGTAGACCGCTGCACGCTTCGGTGACGAACAGTTCGCGACCAGGAATGTGAATGACGTTGCCGGCGAGTCGCACGGGAACGTTGCGCATCTCGAGCAACGCGGCGCCCATCTGCGATGCCTTGAACTGCAACGGCAGCGCAAGCGCCTGCGTGATGAGCTCAGGGAGCGGAATCGAGAGGCAGATGAGCGCGAATGGGAGCCACCAGCGCAGGACCTGTCTGAACCCGAACTGGTACGCCGTGAGCCCGGCGAGGGCGAGCACCATCGACCCGCGCATGGTGAAGAGCTCTGCCGCGAGGCCGGCGGCGCAGCGCACGAGGACGGCGAGCACCAGGAGTACGATGCCGACGCTGTGATTGGGTCGCGCATCAGGTGCGATTCCCGAACGCCAGGCAAGCCAGATGGCGACGGGTGCGAGCAACAATCCGTGTCCCGCTTCGGGCGACGTCCACCAATCGTGCACGAGCAGCGTGGCCGGTCTCGCGAAGAGAATCGCGAAGGCGACGGCGGTTACGAGGAGCGGGACCAGCACCTGCGATGGAATGCTGGCGAGCCCGAACCATGTCGGGCGCACGCTGATCGCTGGCGGTTGTGCTCCGGTGGTGAGCCCGGCCGATCCCCGTGCGCTCGTGTCAACTTCCATCAAAGCGATCCTCGAGAATGCTCACTCAGCCAGGATGGCGATGCGAGGCTCGTGCAGCGCCGTCAACGGTGACCGCCGGCGAATATAGCATGCGGCAAGGTCTTCGTGGCGATCACGTTGTCGCATCATTCCGGAGTCCACAAATGTGCACGGGCCGGGCGGAAGGATCCGCCCGGCCCGAGTTCTCAGAGAGAGTCAAGCTGCGCAGCGCGCTCCCGAATGGGGAACGCGATGTGAACTATGAATTCCGCCGACGCCGCCGAACGAGGCCACCGACTCCGAGCAGTCCGGTGCCGACGAGGAACAGGCTGGCGGGTTCCGGCGTGCTCGTCGTTGGCGTGCATTCGGGCGTCGTGGTGCCGACGACTGCGCCCGTGCTGCTGATCTTCAGGGAGCAAGCGGTTCCGTTCACACCCTGCAGATGGACCCAGGCGAAGGTTGATCCCGGCACGTTCGTGCCGGTGAACGTGAGCGTCACGGTGGCGGGTGGCGTCAGTCCATTGTTGATGCCGCTCGTCCCGGCGCAGAGCTGGAAAGTCGCCAGATTCCCGATGCCGGAGCAGCTAGTCGTGTTGGGGTCGATGGTCCAGCCAGTGATGGCCGGATCGATGGCGCCGCCGCTGAAGTTGGCGTATCCGCCGATGCCGACGGCCGTCAACGTTCCGGTGCTGGTGCCACCAGTCTGATAGGTGAGCGTGAAGCTGTTGTCGCTGAACGCGAACGAGAAGCAGAAATTGAAGCTTCCGTAGTTCTGACACGCCGCCTTTGCCGTCGCCATCGGCAGCATCGCGAGGACCGCAGCGACCACTGTGGTTTGAAGCAGTTTCCTAAGCATCCTTGGCTCCCCTGAGAAGAAAGCGAATCGAGACGACCGCACCGTACAAATAGACCAACCCGAAGCCCAAACCCATCGCCATGGTGCGAACGATGGTCCGTTTGATTTCAGCTGCCGCCTGTGGTGGCACGGCTGGCGCACTCACCGCCCGCAACGCGACGGGCACGTCCAGCAGAAACACGACCATCGACGCAGCAACGAATACCGCTAATAGACCCAACACGACCGATACCGCAGCTAGATTCGCTTTCACCGCTCGCGCCAGCGCCGACGCGAGTACTGCCAGTAACCCGATCGTCGGCAACGGCAGCGAGCCTAGCGTCGTCGCGACTGTTCCAAATTCCCACTCCGGCGATCCGAAGCTAGCCGGATACCAATGCAGCACGATGTCCACCGCCCCGATCGCCGCCAACAGCACACCAAAGCGCCCCAGAATGCGCCAAGCCGTCCGTGGCGCTGACACAGTGATCGGATCGGCAGAAAGCCGATCCGCCTGAATCAGCACGTGAGGCGGCGTGATCGTTCGGGTTTCCCGGGCCACTTGAGGCATACCTTGAATGTGCGAATGGATGGACCGAGAGCCCTGAACGTACGTTCCCGGTGCGGCCCTATGCAGAGTGCGTGCCGACTGAGCCATTTGACCAACTTGAAGGAATCTGTCCTGCAAAGCGTTACAAATCAACGTATTACGTTTTTGAGCTGTCAATCGGTTTGACCCGTCTGTCAAAACCTTTGTGGTCGCTGCCCAACAGAACCGTTGGCCGATGTCAACATTTTTGCCGGACTCAGCTTTTGAGACTGATGCGACTCGGTCGGCGGCCGGGGGCGCTCGAGTTCGCGCGTCCGTGGCGCGCGCGGCGCCCGCAAAGGCCAGATCGTCGTCGCCGAACGTGTCGGGAGGCGAAGAAGCGGTCCGGGATCTTGCGCAATTGAAATAGGCGAGCGAAGTCATTTGCGGCGAACACTGGACGAGTCGACACTCATTCCGGGACACCGACCGTGCTCACGATTTCATCCGCCCGCCGCTTGCGCGCGCCAGGCTATCTGATCATGGCAACGCTGATCGTGCTGCAAATCATCGATGTCGGCGTCCGAAGCTGGCCGTTCAGGATGCAGTCGCCGACGTGGCGACTGGGCTACATCGGCGCGAGCGCCGGTGCCGCGGCGACGCCACTGCTCGGCCTCCTGATCGTGTTCGGCATCGCCGTCGCGACGGACGACGAGGCAGCGGCGTATGTCGTTGCGCTCGTGTCCGCGCTCGCCGCGGCGTTGTGTGTCGTCGGCGCCGGCGTGTTTTCGCTCGACCTCCTCCAGGTGCGGAACGAAGTTCGGTCAGGACTCGCCGGGCAGTACGAGATCGGCTCGATGTGGGTGGCAGTGCGCGTCCTCGTCACCGCGGCCTCGTTCGTCGTTCTGGCGGTGAGCGCGTGGCGCGCGGCCAAGAGCGCCGCGCGGCATCGCGCAATCGAGCAGCCGATTGGCCGCGCCGGGTTCCTCGTCAGTCCGGCACATGCGCGGCCCACGATCGCGCGGTCGGCGCATATCGGAGCGGAGAGCAAGAGCTGACCAGGCTTGCGCGCGGAGCGCACGGATTTCAACGTCGGGAGGAGGCAATCGCGCCTCATCACTGAACAG
>Ga0310811_10010121_pt1 | contig 12188 bp, 14 predicted proteins | sample YCmetagenome_FD_207642 | JGI IMG/M metagenome (GOLD analysis project Ga0310811, IMG submission 207642) | Soil microbial communities from experimental microcosm in Duke University, North Carolina, United States - YC | ecosystem: Engineered > Artificial ecosystem > Soil microcosm > Unclassified ... | reverse complement strand
CGTTCTTCAGGAAGCAAATTGGACGACCGGACCAAGCTCGAGTCCGCCGACAGCCATGCCTTGCGCATGGCTTGCGGGGCGGCCAACAGCATCGCCTTCGTCTCCGGCAACTTCAACGTCGTCCACCCCGGACATTTACGGTTATTGAAGTTCGCGGCCGAGCAGGCCGATCTGCTTGTGGTCGGCGTCCTCCCTGACACCGCCTCCGGCGTTACGGTTCCGCAGCAGGTCCGCCTCGAGAATGTGTGCTCGATCAACGTGGTCGACTACGCGGTTTCCCTGAACGTGCCGGCCGAGACCTTCATTGCCTCTCTGAAGCCAAACGTGGTGGTCAAGGGCAAGGAATACGAGCAGCGCAACAATCCTGAGCAGGCGGTCGTCGAGGCCTATGGCGGACGGCTGGTGTTCAGCTCCGGCGAGCTGCGGTTTGCCTCGCTGTCGCTGGTCGAGCGGGATTTTACCGCGGCGGACGTCTCCGCCGTCACCAAGCCGCTCGATTTCCCGAGCCGCCACGGCTTTCAGCTGGGTCAGCTCAAATCGACGCTGGCCAAGATGGCGGGCATGCGCGTGCTCGTCGTCGGCGACCTCATTATCGACGAATATGTCGCCTGTGACGCGATCGGCATGTCGCAGGAGGACCCGACGATCGTGGTGACGCCGATTGTCACCAAGACCTTCGTTGGCGGCGCCGGCGTCGTCGCTGCGCATGCGCGCGGCCTCGGCGCCGAGGTGCGCTATTGCACGGTCGTCGGCGAGGATGAAGCCGCTTCCTTCGCAGTGGAGTCGTTGGAGGAGCAAGGCGTGCGTTGCGACCACTTCGCGGACGCCACCCGGCCTACCACGCGCAAGCGTCGTTATCGCGCTCTGAACAAGACACTGCTCCGCGTCAATCATCTGCGCCATCATGCCCCGAGCGCGGACATCCAGGCGAAAATGCTCCGAGCCGTCGAACAGGCCCTGCCAAGCTGTGACCTGCTTCTGTTCTCCTGTTTCAACTACGGCTGCCTGCCGCAAGACCTCGTCGATGCCATCACAGCCAAGGCAAGCGAGCGCGACGTGATGCTCGCAGCCGACAGCCAGGCCTCCTCCCAGCTCGGCGATGTCTCCCGCTTCAAGGGCATGAGCCTGATCACGCCGACCGAACGTGAGGCACGACTCGCGCTGAACGACTTCGAGACCGGCCTTGCCTTCATTGGCGAGCGGCTGATCCACAAGGCTTCTGCCCGGAACCTCGTTATCACTCTCGGCGCTGAGGGCATGCTGGTCCATACGCTGCGCGACGGCGAGTTCCTGACCGATCGCCTGCCCGCGCTCAACCCTTCGCCCAAGGATGTCGCCGGCGCCGGCGACAGCTTCTTCACCAGCTCGACCATGGCGATGCGGGTCGGCGCCGACATCTGGCAGAGCTCCTACCTTGGCGCGCTGGCCGCGGCATTACAGGTGTCGCGTGTCGGAAACAGCCCGATGACGGTCGACGAGCTCCTGTCGGAAGTCGACAGCCCGGGTTTCGAGGAGGACTAGGAGAGGAGGATGCGCGCACTTCTTCTCGCCGGTGGAATGGGACTCCGCCTGTTGCCGATCACGGCGACGCGGCCGAAATGCATGGTCGAGATCAACGGCCGGCCGCTCCTGGACTATTGGCTCGAGCTGTTGTTCGAGGCAGGCATTGAGCGCGCACTCGTCAACACCCATTGGCTTGCAGACCAGGTAACGGCCTTTGTGCGGGCATCGCGCTGGACCGATCGGATCGACTTGGTCCATGAGGAAGAATTGCTCGGCACCGGCGGCACGGTGCTGGAGAACCGGGCATGGTTCCAGGAAAAACCTTTCATCGTCGCGCATGCCGATAATCTTACCGATTTCGATGTGTGCGGATTGATCGAAGCACACCACGCGCGGCCGGTGGGACATGCCATCACCATGCTCGGCTTTCGCACCGATACCCCCCGCTCCTGCGGCATCCTGGAGCTCAACGAACGCGGAACCGTAGTTGCGTTCCACGAGAAGGTTGACGATCCCCCGGGGAATCTGGCTAACGGCGCGGTCTACATCTTCGAGCCCGAAATCGTGGACGCAATTGCAATGATGGGCCGGCCCGTGGTCGATCTGTCGACCGAGATCATCCCGCGCTTCATCGGCCGCATCCTCTGCGTGGAAACCGCGGGCTATCACCGCGACATCGGGACGCCCGAAAGCCTGAGGCGCGCCATCGCCGACACTTCAGTCCGCCGCTCCGATCGCGCCGGCATTGCCTGAGGGACCAGCATGAAGATCTTTCTCACCGGTGCCTGTGGCTACAAGGGAAGCGTGCTCGTCCCGAAGCTGTTGAAAGCGGGACATGAGGTCGTGGCCTTCGACATCATGTGGTTCGGCAATTTCCTCGAGCCGCATCCCGATTTGACCGTGGTGCCCGGCGACATTCGCGACCCCAACGCCTATGATCTCGCCGGCATCGACGCCATCATCCATCTGTCGAGCGTGGCGAACGACCCTTGCGGCGATCTCGATCCGAAGCTGACCTGGGAAGTCTCATGTCTTGCGACCATGCAGCTCGCAGATCGCGCCAGGCGACAGGGCGTCAAGCGCTTCATCTATGCTTCTTCGGGCAGCGTCTACGGCATCAAGGACGAGGAGCAGGTCACCGAGGACCTGGAGCTGCTGCCGATCTCAGAATACAACAAGACCAAGATGTGCGGCGAGCGCATCATATTGTCCTACAGGGACGACATGGTGGTGCAGATCGTCCGTCCCGCAACGGTCTGCGGATTCTCGCCGCGGCAGCGGCTCGACGTCTCCGTCAACATGCTGACCATGCAGGCGCTGACCAACGGCCGCATCACCGTGTTCGGCGGCGATCAGACCCGACCCAACATCCACATCGACGATATCACCGATCTCTACCTGTTCCTGCTCGATCATCCCGAGCATCAGGGCGTCTACAATGCCGGCTTCGAGAACATCTCCATTCTCGACATTGCCAACATGGTGGTGAAGCACGTCAATGCCGACATCGTCGTCACGCCGTCCAACGATCCGCGGAGCTATCGGGTCAATTCCGATCGCCTGCTCGCCACCGGCTTCCGGCCGAAGAAGACGGTCGAGGACGCCATCACCGAGATGATCGGCATGTACTCGCAGGGCCGGCTGAAGAACGAGGACCGCTGGTACAATCTGAAATGGATGGAACGGGAGGTGCTGAAATGACTGCGACCGCGCCTGCGTTTGCCGCGCCGTCGGCGCTGTTCGGCGATTATTCCGAACGGCTCAGCTCCGCGCTCCGCCAGTTCGACTGGGCGCCGGTCGAAGGTCTCGCCCACGACCTGCTCGATTGCTGGCGCACCGGCCGCCAGGTCTTCCTTGCCGGCAATGGCGGCAGCGGCGGCAATGCCAATCATCTCGCCAACGATTTCCTCTATCCGCTGTCGAAGACGCATGGCTCGGGTCTGCGGGTCCACTCGCTCTGCGCCAATCCGGCCGCCCTCACCTGCCTCGCCAATGACGAGGGCTATGAAGAGATTTTCGCGATGCAGCTCGCGGTGCTGGCGCGCGAGGACGACGTGCTGATCGTGCTCTCGGGCTCCGGCAACTCCCCGAACATCCTGCGGGCCTTGGAGGAAGCCAAGAACATCGGCATGACCAGCTACGCCATGCTCGGCTTCTCGGGCGGCAAGGCCAAGGACCTCGCCGACGTGCCAATCCATTTCGAGATCGACGACATGCAGATTGCCGAGGATGCGCAGATGATCGTCGGCCACATGCTGCTGCAATGGCTCTTTAGCCAGCGCGACGAGGTCAATGCGTCGAAGGACAGCGTAGCGGAACTGCGACAGACATGGCGACGCATGAAAAATTCCTGATCCTCGGCTCGAACTCGTTTTCGGGCGCGACCATGGCCGATCATCTCGCGGCCTTGGGTCATGACGTGCTCGCGGCGAGCCGGTCGGAGGAAGCGCATCAGGCATTCCTGCCCTACAAATGGCAGGCACGGCCGGGACGCGTGCGCTTTGCGCGGATCGATCTCAACCATGATCTCGCCGAGCTGAAGTCGCTGCTTGCCAAGGAGCGTCCGACCCATGTCGTGAATTTCGCGGCCCAGAGCATGGTCGGCGAGAGCTGGCAGAATCCGGATCATTGGATGATGACCAATGTCGTCTCCACGGTGCGGCTGCACGAGCTGTTGCGCAACTATGACGGGCTCGAGCGCTACGTCCATGTCACGACGCCGGAGGTCTATGGCTCGACCGACGGCTGGGTGACCGAAGCAGCTCCCTTCAATCCCTCCACGCCCTACGCCGTGTCGCGCGCCGCCGCGGATATGAGCCTGCGGACGTATTTTGCGAACTACCAATTCCCTGTTGTCTTCACCCGCGCGGCCAATGTCTATGGCCCCGGCCAGCAGCTCTATCGCATCGTGCCGCGCACCATCGTGGCGGCGATGGGTGGCGAGAAGCTCCGGCTCGACGGCGGCGGCAAATCGATCCGCGTCTTCATCCATATGTCCGATGTCGCGGATGCCACCGTGAAGATCGCGCGCGGCGGCCGGTTGGGCGAGGCCTATCATATTTCCGGCCACGAGCTGGTCTCGATCCGCACGCTGGTCGAGACCATCCTGAAGCAGCTCCGAAAGTCCTTTGAGGATTGCGTCGAGATCGCGCCGGAAAGGCCGGGCAAGGATACCGCCTACATGCTCGACACCACCAAGCTCCGGACCGAGCTCGGCTGGCGCGACGCCATCTCGTTGGAGCGCGGCATCGACGACGTGATCCGCTGGGCCGAGCGCTTCAAGAGCGAGCTGGCCAAGCTGTCTTCCAAATACGTCCACAAGCCCTGAAGGAGAAGCGCGATGGGGACAGGACGATGAATGTTGCCATCCGCGGCTCCGGCACACGGATTGACGCCGGCGCTCTGGCGCGTCAGGCGGCGAAACTGCGCGGCAAGGTGATCGAGATGTCGCATGCGGCGCAGGCCGCTCACCTCGCCTCCTCGCTTTCCTGCTCCGATATCATCACCGCCGCCTATTGGCATGTGCTGAATATCGACCCGCGCGAGTCAAAACATCCGCTACGCGACCGCTTCATCCTGTCCAAAGGGCACGCCGCGGCGGCGCTCTATGCCGCCCTGGCGATGAAGTCCTTTTTCCCGATCGAAGAGCTCGACACCTATTGCAAGGACGGTGGCCGCCTCGCCGAGCATCCGCCGGCCAATCTTCTGCCCGGTGTCGAGGCCGCTACCGGTTCGCTCGGCCATGGACTGCCGCTCGGCTGCGGCATGGCGCTGTCGGGCCGGATCAAGGGTGAGACTTTTCGCGTTTTCGCCCTGCTCTCCGATGGCGAGAACAACGAGGGTTCGGTTTGGGAGGCCGCGATGTTCGCCGCCGCCCAGAGACTCGAAAATGTCTGCGTCATCGTCGACTACAACAAGTGGCAGGCCACCGCGCGCTCGAACGAGACGTTGATGCTGGCCCCGCTTGCGGACAAATGGACGGCGTTCGGTTGGGATGCGCGCGAGATCGACGGCCATGACGTTGGCGCGCTGGCGGAAGCGATGCAGCGCGTGCCCAACGGCTCGGGCAAACCGGTCGCACTGATCGCCCACACGGTTAAGGGCAAGGGCGTGTCGTTCATGGAGGACGACAACAACTGGCACTACCGCGCGCCGACCGCCGAGGAAGTCGCAAAGGCACACAAGGAGCTCGGGCTCGCATGAGGAACGCCTTTGCGGACGAACTGACCAAGCTTGGCGACGATGATCCGCGCGTGGTCATGCTGTCGGGCGACATCGGCAACCGCTTGTTCGACAAATTCAAAGCCAGGCACGACTCGCGCTTCTTCAATTGCGGCGTCGCGGAAGCCAACATGATGGGGGTCGCCGCCGGCATGGCCATGAACGGCCTGCGGCCGGTGGCCTATACCATCACGCCCTTCATCACCACGCGCTGCCTCGAGCAGATCCGCACCGACGTCTGCTATCACGAGGCGCCCGTTACCATCGTGGCCGTCGGCGCGGGCCTCGCTTATTCCGGTCTTGGACCGACGCATCATGCCTGCGAGGACATCTCCTTCCTGCGCTCGTTGCCCAACATGGTGGTGATTTGCCCCGGCGATTCCTTTGAGGTTCGCGCCGCGCTGCGGGCTTCGCTCAAGCAGGCTCATCCGGTCTATATCCGGCTCGGCAAGAAGGGCGAGCCGGTGGTGCACAAAGGACCATTGGCGGATTTCGCGATCGGCAGAGCTATCACCGTCGCGCGCGGCAGCGACGTCTGTCTGCTGTCGACCGGCAACATGTTGCCGGAGGCGGTCGAAGCGGCGCATGAACTGGAGAAGCACGGCATTTCGGCCGAAGTCGTCAGCTTCCATACCGTGAAGCCGCTGGACGAATCCTGCCTCACTGATGCCTTTACCCGCTTTCCGTTGGTGGCGACCATTGAGGAGCATTCGCGGATTGGCGGCTTCGGCGCGGCGGTCGCGGAGTGGCTCGTCGATACCAGAGTTACACCGCGGCAATTCATTCGCTTCGGGACGCCCGACGCCTTCTTCAAGAAATCCGGCGAACAGGAATTTGCGCGCGAAGCCCTTGGCCTCACCGCGCACCAGATCGCCGACAAGATCACCACCGCCTTGCGTCAGGGTTGAGAGAAATGAAGACCACCGCCGCCCTTCTCGTTCAGACCGGAGCGCCGCTGGTGTTAGCGGAGATCGATATCCCCGCGCTCAAGCCCGGCCAGGTGCTGGTCGAGATCGCCTATTCCGGCGCTTGCGGCACGCAGGTGATGGAATGGCGCGGCGACAAGGGCGAGGACAAATGGGTGCCGCATTGTCTCGGCCATGAGGGCACCGGGACGGTGCTCGAGACCGGCAGCGCCGTCACCAAAATGAAGGCGGGCGACAGGGTCGTATTGTCCTGGATCAAGGGCAGCGGCATCGAGGCTGGCGGCGCGGTCTATGCGTGGGGTGAGAAGAAGGTCAATGCCGGCGGCGTCACCACCTTTCAGCGCCATGCGGTGGTGAGCGAGAACCGCCTGACATTGTTGCCGGCTGAACTACCGATGGACCTCGCGGTGCTGCTCGGCTGCGCGGCACCAACCGGCATGGGCGCGGTCTACAATGTGCTCAAGGCGCAGCCGGGTGATGCGGTAGCCGTATTCGGTACCGGTGGCGTCGGCCTGCATGCGGTGATGGCTGCGGCGCTGGTCGGCGCCATGCCGGTCATCGCCATCGATCCCAACCCGACGAGGCGGGCGCTCGCGCCGCTCTACGGCGCCACCCATGTGATCGATCCCGGCGCCGCCGATGTGCTTACGGAGATCAAGAAGATCATCCCGCAAGGCGTGGATATTGCTGTGGAATCTTCCGGTGTCCCGGCAGCAATGGAAATGGCCGTCAACGCCACCCGTCAACAGGGCGGCCGCGCCGTCGTGATCGGCAATGCGCGCCACGGCTCTGTGCTCTCTCTCAGTCCATCGGTGTTCAACCAGGGCAAGAGCCTGATGGGGACCTGGGGCGGCGACAGCGTTCCCGACCGCGACTATGGCCGCTATGCGCGCCTGCTCGGTGCCGGGCGATTTCCGGTTCGCAATCTCCTCTCAAAACCCTACGCGCTCGAGCAGGCTGACCAGGCCTTGCAGGATCTCGCCTCCGGCAAGATCGGTCGTCCCCTGATCGACATGTCGCTACGGGCCTAGGCCATGCGGATCGGGATCGACTTCGACAACACCATCGCCTGCTACGACGGCGTTTTTCATGCGGCGGCGCTGGAACGAGATTTGATCCCGGCCAATCTCGCCTCCGACAAGAGCGCGGTCCGCGATTATCTCAACAGCAACAACCGCGCCGATGATTTCACGGAGTTGCAGGGCCACGTCTATGGCACACGCATGGAACTGGCCGCGCCCTACCCCGGCTTTGCCGAATTTATCGCGACCGCCCGCAAGGCCGGCCACCACCTCTTCATCGTCAGCCACAAGACACGGCATCCGATCCTCGGCCCAAGGCACGACCTGCATGCGGCCGCTCGCGGCTTTCTGATTGCGCGCGGCCTGGTTGGCAGCGCCGGCGGACAAATCGATCCGGCCGACGTGTTCTTCGAATTGACCAAGGAAGCCAAGGTCGCCCGCATCGTCGCGCTCGGCTGCGAGGCGTTTGTCGACGACCTCCCGGAAATCTTTGCGTCGCCGGATTTCCCCGCCACAACGCGCAGCATCCTGTTCGATCCCGCCAATCAATTGGCGGACCTCGCGCGTCAACGACAGCTCGACCGCCGCGGGACATGGGCGGAGATAGAGGCGGAGCTTTGCCGTGAATGCGTCTGAGGCGCGCGCCAGCGATCGCTTGCTCGCGCTGGCCGGTCGGCTCGCGAATCAGGCAGGCTGCGGCAGCGCCCGAAACCTGTCGCGGCTCGCCGGCGGCAAGAACAACCAGGTCTACCGCGTCGATACCGAAGGCGGCGTGCCGCTGGTCCTGAAACGCTATTTCAGCGACCCGCGCGATGGCCGCGACCGCCTGTCGGCCGAATGGAATTTCCTGGAACTCGCCTGGCAGGACGGCGTCCGCGCCACTCCACAGCCGCTGGCAAAGGACGCAGGCGCCGAGGCCGCGCTTTACAGCTTTGTCGCAGGTCGGAAACTTGGCGCCAACGAATTGGAGGACCGGCATGTCGACGCCGCCGCCGATTTCATTCTTGCCATCAACTCCAAAAAGCGCAGCACGATCGAACCCGCTTCCGACGCCTGCTTCTCCATTTCGGATCACCTGCAATTGGTAGAACGTCGCTTGCTGCGTTTGGCGACACTCGATCAAGAGGCCCCGCACGCCGCCAAAGCGCAAGGCTTCGTCTTCACGAACTTGAAGCGCGCATGGGATGCGGTGCGCAACCGAACACTGCGCGAAGCGCTCGCGCTCGGCCTCGACTTGCACCGCAGCTTGAGCGACGCCGAATGCTGCCAGTCGCCGTCGGATTTCGGCTTCCATAACGCGCTAGCGGCAGACGACGGCCGTCTGACCTTTCTCGATTTCGAATATGCCGGGCGCGACGACCCGGCGAAGCTCGTCGTCGACTTCTTTTGTCAGCCAGAGGTTCCGGTCCCGCCGTCCTGCCGCGATCGCTTCGTCGCAAGGCTCGCGGCCCTGCCGCTGGACGAAGCGGCGCAGGCGCGCTGCCGCATCCTTTTGGACGTGGCCCGCGTCAAATGGGCCTGCATCCTCCTCAACGAGTTCCTGCCCGTTGGCGCTGCCCGCCGCGCCTTCGCCGATCCCAGCGAACGCGAGGCACGTTGCGCGGCGCAGCTCGAAAAGGCAAAAGCGAAACTTGCGGAGATTCGAACCTGATTATTTGCGCATGATCTTTTCGGAAACCGCTACACACTTTTCCGGATCATGCGCTAGAAAGCAACGAGAATGGCTTACCGGGAATTCATCAGCCTCCTTCACACCTCGACCAAGCGCGATTATCTCGCGCGCGTCACCCAGCGCGACAAGGCTGAGGTGGCCGAACTCGCGGTGAAATTCGATCGCGACTATTGGGACGGCAGCCGCGAGACCGGCTATGGCGGCTACAAATATGATGGCCGCTGGCGCAAAGTGGCTGACGCGATGGTAGCAAGCTATGGTCTCAAACCCGGCATGCGCGTGCTCGATGTCGGCTCCGGCAAGGGTTTTCTGCTGCACGACTTCACCGAGAGCGTGCCGGGGATAGAGGTTGCCGGCATCGACATCTCGGCCTATGGCGTCGCCAACACGATCGAAAGCGTCAGGTCGTTCTGCCAGGTCGGATCGGCGGCGAAGCTGCCCTATCCTGACAAGCACTTCGATCTCGTGATCTCCATCAACACGCTGCACAATCTCTATAACTACGAACTCGACGCGGCGTTCAAGGAGATCGAGCGTGTCGGCCGCGGCGCGAAATACATCTGCGTCGAAGCCTATCGCAACGAGCGCGAGAAGGTGAACCTGATGTACTGGCAGCTTACCTGCCGCATCTTCCATACGCCGGCCGAGTGGGATTTTGATTTCAAGCAGTCCGGCTATACCGGCGACCATGAGTTCATCTTCTTCGAATGAGTTCGCGCCGAGCCTGAGACGGATCTCATGCGTTGCCTGATCGTCGGAGTGGATGGATCGTTTGGCGGTGCCCTGTCTCGGTCGCTCCGAAGTCGCGGGCATGAGGTGGTAGCAACGACACGGCGTCGCGAGCGTGCGGGCGGACTTTTTCTCGATCTCGCCGCGCCCCTGCCGCCGCTGCCGCAGGCGGAGGCCGTGGTCATCTGTGCTGCCATGACACGCCTCGAAGAATGCCGGCGATATCCCGAGCTTGCCCATCGTGTGAATGTCGAGGCGCCGCTCGAGATCGGCCGCGCATTCACGCAGGCAGGCGCCCGCGTGCTCCTGCTCTCGACCAGCGCGGTGTTTGGTTGCCTCGCGCCGCAGGTCGAGGAGAGCTCGAGGCCGATGCCGCGGAGCGAGTACGGGCGTAGCAAGGCGGAAGCGGAATCGCGCCTGCTTGAACTAGGCTCACAGGTCTCTGTCCTGCGGCTGACCAAGGTCGTCAAGCCGAACGCGGGTTTGCAGTCGGAATGGATTCGGCATCTCGGCGAATGCAGACCGGTGCAGGCCTTTGACGACTGCCGCTTTTGTCCGCTCACGGTCGCGCATGTGGTCGACGCCATCACGGCCGTGGTCGAAGGCGGCCAAGGCGGGGCCTACCACCTCTCGGGGGCGACCGATGTCAGCTATGCAGAGGCGGCGAGCTTCTTCGCAGAGCGCATCGGAGTGGCCAATCAACTAATCCAGCCGATGCGCGGCGTCGACAGCGGACTTTCCGATGGAGAGCTGACGCGTTTTACCTCACTGGCCTGCGGCCGGCTCACGCGCCTTACCGGTTTCGTTCCTCCCGCGCCGCTCGACGTCCTGCAACATGTATATGGGCCCGAGATCGATGCGGCCCGGAAAATGCTGACCGTGCACGACCGTTAGCGGACTGGCGTTCGTTCGCGGGCTTTATGAACAGTTTCATTGCATCCCGCCGGCCGCGCAGGCCATCATACGCAGCAGCGCACATGTTTGGCGCGGCTGGGACTTGCTTCGATGATTTAAGAATGGTTCGTTCGGTGCAGTCGAGTTTGCAAGGAGGCTTGAGTCGAGCGGTATCTTTTTGAGGAGGCACTTTTGAGATCTTTTATTCGAGTGATGTTCATTTCGTTCATCTTGACCGTCCCTGCGCTCGCCCAGAAACTGGTCGATCCCTCCACCGTCGCACCGGAATATCGTGAGGCCGCCGAGAAGCGGCGCGCGGAACAGATCCGGCAACGCGACTGCGCCCACAAGGCCGACGTCGAGAAGGTGATGCCGCGCGAGCGAACGGCATTCCTGCTGCAATGCCTGGAAGCTGACGCAGCAGCGAAGTAGCAGGCCGGCTTGGTCCGTCGCGCTTAACCTAAATTATCGCGCCGTGCTTGAAGCGGTTGATAACCTTCACGCCTGCCTTGCTCCTGCGCGCGAGTTGCGGAAGAGTTCGAAGTTGTGGACGTATGGGCGTGGGGGCGTGGCATGCGTAACCAGGATAATGGTTTCGACTATCATCGCTATCGGCAATTGCTGTCCGAAGCGGTCGACGAAGACAAGCGGCTGGCGCTGATCAATCTTCTCATCGAGGAACGGGCCAAGGATCGTCTGGCGGCCCAGATCGCTTCCGATCGCGCGGCGATGACGGCTTCGACGATCGCAAAAGTGCTGCGTACACCGCGGGGCCGGTAAGGCATCGCTGTCGGCCTTTGAATGCCCGGCCGAAAAGCCGCCGGCGCAGAATCGCATTGCGATTCGATTAACGATGCCTGGCAATCGGCTATAAAGTTTTTTGTTCTAAGGATGTCCCCTCAAGGCCTGTTTGGGCCGATAAAAAGGGGGGTATCATGCAATTGATTGCTTCGATTACTGCCGATCGCTCTTTCAAGGCGATCGCGATGTTGTCTTGCTTCGGTCTGGTGGTGTCGCTCGGCTTGATGGCCTGCGGCATGGACCTGAACGCCGTCTGGCTCTAATCTTTCGGTCCGGCACCCGCAGCGCGCGAATGCGCACGCGGGGCCGGCATCGAAGGAATGATCCGTTGCCATTCTCCCGACGCGCGGCTCTCGCCGCGACCGTTCTGACCGCGCTCTTTGCCTCCAGCGCCTGGTCCGCACCGTCTTCCTCCGAGGC
>Ga0310811_10010120_pt1 | contig 12188 bp, 6 predicted proteins | sample YCmetagenome_FD_207642 | JGI IMG/M metagenome (GOLD analysis project Ga0310811, IMG submission 207642) | Soil microbial communities from experimental microcosm in Duke University, North Carolina, United States - YC | ecosystem: Engineered > Artificial ecosystem > Soil microcosm > Unclassified ... | reverse complement strand
AAAAGCACTGGAACACGGTGTTTATGACGTTGCCGCGGAAGCTGTTGCACGAGCAGATAGACCATTCCTACGAGCTCGTACGGGACAGCGTGCCCAAAAAGGTGCGCGAGGGACTCTGAGGCGGATACTCGAGGTTTTGCAATAACTTGGGGCATGATCCGTTCGATTGCTTTTTTCCTAACGCTCGTATGCGTCAGCACGCTGAGCGCGCAGATCGCACCCGGTAAATCGTGGCTGGATGCGGATGGGAACCATATACAGGCCCACGGCGGCGGTATCCTAAAGGTCGGCGATGTGTATTATTGGTATGGTGAACAACGCAGCCGCGGGCTCGATACCGCCAAACGCTTTGTCAGCTGTTACCGGTCCGGCGACCTGATGCATTGGACCTTTTTGGGCAATGCCCTGACCCTGGACGACCCGGAGCGACTGGGCGCCTACTGGGTGCTGGAAAGACCCAAGGTCTATTACAACGCGCCCACCAAAAAATACGTGATGTATTTCCACCTCGACGACCGGAGCTATAAGCTCGCGCGGGTGGGTATCGCCACGAGCGACCGGCCGGAAGGGCCGTTCGCCTATGTCAAGAGCTTCCGGCCGCTGGGGCATGAAAGCCGGGACATCGGCCAGTTCATCGACGATGACGGAACCGCCTACCTGGTGTTCGAGGACCGGCCGTTCGGATTCCGGATCGCGCGGCTCAACGCCGCCGACTACCTTAGCATAGACAAGGAGATGTGCCTGATCCCGGAGCACATGGAAGGCGGGGCCATCGTACATTATGGCGGACTGTACTACGCCATCGGCTCTGCCCTCACGGGCTGGAACCCCAACCCCAACAAGTACGCCACCGCGACGTCGCTCGAGGGCCCCTGGTCTGCCTTCCACGACATCGCACCGCCCGAATCCCGGACGTATGGCGCGCAATCGACGATGATGCTGAAGGTGGCGGGGAGCCGCGATACGACGGTGGTCTTTATGGGAGACATATGGAAGCCGCGGACGCAATGGGAGTCGGGCTATTTGTGGATGCCGGTGCGGATCGGCGGCGGCCGGCTGTCGGTGCCGGCGCCGAGGCCGTGGAAGATCGATGTCCACACGGGTGACTGGGCATATGCGGAGGATTCGCTGACGCAGATTCCTTCCGGCGTGCGGGTTACGGTGAAGGGAATAACCAACGAAATCCGATTTTATTCGCCCTCGATCGTCCGGGTAGTCAAGTATGAGCGCTGGGCGCCGGCGGCCGGGCTCTCGGTGGTAAAGCAGCCGGATTCGGTGGCGGTGCGGGTTGCCGTGGACGGCGACCGGGTGACGCTCCGGTCGGACTCGTTGATGGTGATGATGGATTTGCGCACGGGCAGGGTTTCGTTCAGGAGCGCCACGGTAGAGCTGTTGACAGAGAAGGAGTGGGGGACGCAGTTCTCGCCAAACCCCGACGGTTCGCAGCTGGTCCGCCAGGCGTTCCTGCTCGACCGGAACGAACCGATCTACGGCCTGGGGCAGCAACAGAACGGCCGTCTCGATCAACGGGGCACGCGGGTGCGGTTAGCGCAGGAGAACATGAAGATATGCCTGCCGTTCTTTCAGTCTATAAAAGGATACGGACTTTTCTGGGACAATGAGTCCGCTACCGAATTCACCGATAATCGGCAGGAAACGGCTTTCGAGTCTTCTGTCGCGGAAGGGGCCGACTACTATTTCATGTATGGGGGGAGCGCCGACGGCGTGGTTCGCCAGCTGCGCGACCTGACCGGGCAGTCGCCCTTGTTCCCGCTTTGGGCTTTTGGTTTCCTGCAGTCGAGGGAACGCTACAAGACGCAGTTCGAGCTGACGGATGTGGTGAGGCGGTACCGGGATCTGAAAGTGCCGCTCGACGGCATCATACAGGACTGGCAATATTGGGGGACCGACTCCAATTGGAACGCGATGCGTTTCGACCCCGTTCGTTTTCCCCGGCCAAAAGCTATGGTCGATACGGTCCACGATCTCCACGCGCATCTCTTTGTCGTGGCCTGGCCGGGATTCGGACCGCTGACGCCGCAATACGCGGAATTCAAGTCGAAGCATATGCTCCTCGACTTCGATGTTTATCCGTCGAATACCGGCGTCCGCCCCTACGACGTCTATAACCCGCAGGCAAGGGATATATACTGGCGGTACCTGGACTCGGGGGTGTTTTCCCTGGGTGTAGACGCCTGGTGGCTGGACTCTTCGGAGCCGGATCATACCAACGTGAGTGAAAAGGACTTCGACCTGCACACCAACCTGGGGACCTACCGGAGCGTGCAGAATGCCTTCCCGCTGGCGCATATCTCGGGAGTATACGATCATCAGCGGGCGACGACGTCCGCAAAACGTGTGGTGATCCTGACGCGATCGGCGTTCATGGGTCAGCAACGCTACGGCTCCTGCAACTGGAGCGGGGATGTGGTCTCCGACTGGAAGGTCCTCCGGACGCAAATCCCCGCCGGGCTCAACCTGTCGCTGAGCGGCATCCCGTATTGGAACACGGATATCGGCGGCTTCTTTGCAAACGCGTTCGTCGCCGGCGGGGGCGCGCATAACCCCGCGTTCCAGGAGCTCTATACGCGGTGGCTGCAGTTTGCCACGTTTACGCCGATGATGCGGTCGCATGGCACCGCCATACCCCGTGAAATCTACCAGTTCGGCGCGCCGGGTGACAGCATATACGACATCCAAAAGCGGTTCATCGAACTGCGGTATTCCTTGCTGCCGTACCTCTACAGCACGGCCTGGCGGGTGACCTCCGCGGGCGGTTCGTTCATGCGGGCCCTGTACATGGACTTTCCGTCGGACACGCTGGTGTACGATATCGACAACGAGTATATGTTCGGGCATTCGCTGCTGGTTTGCCCGGTAACCGACAAGGGCGCCGCCGTGCAGCCGGTCTACCTGCCCGCCGGTGCGGATTGGGTGGATTTCTGGACCGGCATCGTGGTTCGAGGCGGGACGACGGTTATGCGCGCGACACCGCTCGGGATCATCCCGCTGTATGTTCGGGCCGGGACCATCCTGCCGTGGGGGCCCGCGGTGCAATATGCTTCCGAACGCAAATGGGATGACTTGGGCGTGAGGGTGTACCCCGGCGCGGACGCCTCGTTTACCCTGTACGAGGATGAAGGAGATTCCTATGACTATGAACAGGGGAAGTATTCGACGATCGATTTTACGTGGGATGAACGGTCAAGGACGCTCACGGTGTCCGATCGTCGCGGTGCTTTCCCGGGGATGCCCGCCAGTCGCCGATTTACCGTGACGGTCGGTTCGACGATGCGCGTGATTTCGTATAAAGGCAAAAAAATATCCATTCGCTTATGAAATCGTTTTTGATCGCGCTCTGCTGCGTTTCCTGCGGTGCGGCGGCTGCGCAGGCGCCCTTGATAACGGATATTCCGTCCCGGCGAACGGTGGGCCTGGACGGGCGGTGGCAGTACATCGTCGACCCTTACGGGACGGGTTTCTATGACTACCGGTACCAGGAAATGAGACGCGGTGACCGGAATGCTTATTGGAATCCGGACGTCCCGTTGAACAAAACCGACAAGGTGGAATACGGGTATGCTGACAAGTACACCCTGATGGTGCCGGGCGACTGGAACCACCAGGACCCGAAATTCCTGTACTACGAGGGTACGGTCTGGTATAAGAAGTCGTTCGATTTTCACAAAGCCGTTTCGGGAGACCGGATCTTTTTATATTTCGGCGCCGTCAACTACCGGGCGGACGTATACCTGAACGGGGTGAAGCTGGGGATGCATATAGGCGGATTCACGCCGTTCGATTTTGAAGTGCCGGATTCGCTCCTGAGACCGACCGGGAATTTTCTGGTGGTCAAGGTCGACAATAAACGATACGCGGACGAGGTCCCCACGTTGAATACGGATTGGTGGAACTATGGCGGGATCACCCGGGACGTCCGCCTGGTGGAAGTTCCGCCGGTATTCGTGCGGGACTTCGATCTTCACCTGGCGGGCTCCGATATCGTTGGGTGCGTGCGGGCGCCGGGCGCGGCTTCCGTGACGGTGTCCATTCCGGAGCTGCATGTCCGGCAGACATTCCCCGGCGATAGTGCGCTTGTGCGTCTTTCCGCCCCGGGTCTTCAGCTATGGTCCCCCGCATCTCCGAGGCTGTATCGCGTAGTCGTTCGGGCTGGCGCGGACAGCGTGACCGACAAGATCGGTTTCCGTACGATCGTGGCGGATGGGCGCCGGCTGCTTCTCAACGGCAAACCTATTTTCCTGAAAGGCATTTGCATTCACGGCGAAATGGCTTCCGGACCGCGCCGGGCCTTCTCCCGGGCGGACGCCGCGCACTTGCTGGGGCTGGCCAGGGAGCTCGGCTGTAATATGGTCCGGCTGGCGCACTACCCGCACGACGAAACCATGACGCGCATGGCGGACTCGCTGGGTATCCTGGTCTGGTCGGAGATACCGGTGTACTGGACCATCGACTTCGGCAACCCGGCGGTCTATGACAAAGCGGAGGCCCAACTGCGCGAGATGATTACCCGGGATCACGACCGCGCCAGCGTCATCGTCTGGTCCGTGGGGAACGAAACACCCGTCAGCCCCGTCCGCACCGATTTTATGCGGCGGCTGATCGCCACCGCCCACCGGATGGACTCATCCCGGCTGGTATCGGCGGCCCTCGAGGTGAACTACTCTTCCGGCGCCAAAGAGCACGTGGTTGACGACCCGCTGGGGCAATACGTGGACCTGGTCGCGTTTAACGAATACCTGGGCTGGTACGGGGGCCTACCCTCCGCCTGCGCCACCGCGCGCTGGCGGACGATCTATGACAAGCCGCTGTTCATCAGCGAAACCGGGGCCGAGGCCCTGGGCGGCTACCACGCCGATTCGCTCACCCGCTGGAGCGAAGAGTACCAGGCCTGGTACTATCGGGAGCAGGTAGCGATGCTGCGCCACATGCCGGACAATTTCACGGGTATTTCGCCGTGGGTCCTGGTCGACTTCAGAAGCCCGAAACGCAATAACCCGCTCTACCAGGACGGGTGGAACAACAAAGGGCTGGTTTCCCACGCGGGACAGAAAAAGAAGGCATTTTGGATATTAAAAAAGTACTACTCGGAAATTCCTTAATTTCCGTATGAATGAAACCGCTGACCTTACTGCTTATCCTCACCCTGCCATTGTTCTGCCGCGCCCAATCGTGTCAGGGTGGCCTCGGCGACCCGATTGTCCAATACACCTTCGGGTCGGGGACCGCTACCTACGGTCCCGCTTTGACCGCCGGGATCACCAACCTTACCTATCAGCAGAGCCTATGCCCGCAGCAGTCCGGTACGAACCCAGCTGACGGAGGGTATGCGATCGTCCATCAATCCGGTTCGAATTGTTATCCCGGCGATTGGCTGGTTAACGTCCCGGACCATACGGGAGATCTCAACGGCTATTACATGCTGATCAATGCCTCCACCAACCCCAATCAATTCTATAACCAAACGGTGAGCGGACTTTGCGCCAACACGACCTACCAGTTCGCCGCATGGGTAGTCAATATGGCCTCTCACGCCGGCGAGCTCGACCCCAACATCACCTTCACTATAGAACAAACCGATGGAACGGCTATCGCCACCGGAAGCACGGGCGATATTGGCTTTGCGAACCCCGCGCAGTGGAAACAGTACGCGTTTTATTTCACCACTCCGCCAGGGGTGACGTCCGTTGTTTTGAAAATGATCAATACCGGGCCAGGGGGCTATGGGAACGACCTCGGTCTCGACGATATCACTTTCCGCACATCGGGGCCTACGGTGAAGATCAGCATGGCCGGGCACGGAGCCGACAGCGCGATGTTCTGTACCGATCCTGCCAACGTTTTGCAGATGACCGGGATCGTAGGCGGGTGCTATGCTTCCACCGCCTATCAATGGCAACAAAGCGCCGATCGGGGCGCCACCTGGCAAAACGTGCCGGGTGCGACGGCATTGACGTATAACACTACGCCCACCGCGGTAGGCAGTTATTGGTACCGGCTTGCTACAGCGGAAGCGGGCAATATTTCCAACGCAGCCTGTTTCGTTGCCTCAGCACCGGACTCCGCCGTCGTGTTACCTGTGGAAACTCCGGCCGTGAGCATCGATATGTCCCCGAACCCGCTCTGCGCGGATTCCGTAGCAACCTTTACCGCGTCGGGCAGCGGCACGGAAACGATACCGGCTTATGCCTGGACGGTCAATGGAGCGCCCGTGGGGACGGGTCAGGTGTTCAGTGGCGCGCTGGCGCAGGGAGACCAGGTCCAATGTATGATGACCAGCAGTTACGTGTGTGTCACGACGCCGACCGCGCAGAGCAATACCGTATCGGTGCAGACGATCCCGGATATCGCGGCGTCGGTTTCCGCCGCCGCGTTACCTGCCGTGGTCTGTGAAGGCTCGCCGGTGGAATTTACCGCGACCCCCGCGAATGGAGGCGCCGCGCCGGTTTTTGCCTGGACGGTCGACGGCCGGCCGGCGGGAAGCGATGCCCCAACATTCACGACGGCTGCCTTACACGGCGGGGATGTCGTCGGCGTCACCATGACCAGCAGCCTGCGGTGTACGATGCCGGCCAGCTCCGGCGCCGTACCGCTCACGGTATACGATACACCGATGATACGGCTGACAGCCGATACGGTGATCGGCAAGGGCGGGTCCGCCTTGTTGCACCCGGTCGTTACCGGTGACTATACCTCCTTTACCTGGGAGCCGGTCGCGTATCTTGGCGAACCCAACCAGTTGCAGACCGTGGCGTCACCGGTGTATACGACGACGTATACCCTTACAATGGTCAACGGACCCGGCTGCGCCTCCTCGGCCCCGGAAAAGGTAGAGGTATTTTATGGCTTCGTCATGCCCGACGCCTTTACGCCCAATGGGGACGGGCACAACGACGTCTATCGGATACCGTTGCCCCTAAGCATAGAGCGGTTTTCGATCTATGACCGATGGGGGAAGGTCATATTCCAAACAAACGATAGTAATGTGGGTTGGGATGGGACCTGCCAGGGTAAACTCCAGCCGATCGGCACCTATGTATGGATGGTCGTCTATGATGATCCGTTGGTCAAGAAGTGGGTGCAGCGGAAGGGGTTTGTGGCCCTGATCCGTTAGCTTTGGGCAAAAGACGGATATGATCAGGAGTTCGGCCTTTCTGTTGCTGTGTTGTATCGCGCTGGGGGCTGGCGCGCAAAAGCGGCCCGTGGATTATGTCAACCCCTTGTTGGGAACGGCAACCCTTTGGGACAGCGCCGACATCGGGTTTAAACCGACGCATCGAACCTGGGGCGCGGAGGTGTTCCCGGGCGCTTCGGTCCCCAACGCGATGGTGCAGCTGACACCGGTAACGCAGTTTCACAGCGGGTCGGGTTACCAGTACGAGGATACGGTGATCTATGGTTTTGCCCACACCAGCAAAGGGCACTGGAACCTGGGGTATGTGCCGCTGCTGCCCGTCACCGGCGGCTTTTCGGGTAACGACTACCGGTCGGGGTATACGCACGACCGGGAAAGCGCGCACCCGGGTTACTACCAGGTGTATCTTACGCGGTATGGCATCAACGCGGAGCTGACGTCCACGTTACGGTGCGCTTTCCATAGGTATACATTCCCTTCGGGAGCCCCGGAATCGGTCGTAGCCGATTTGTCGATGTCCAACGAGAGGGTTCGCCGGTGGGACATTTCACGAGTGGACGCGCACGTGTTTGCCGGGTTCCAGGAGGCGTCCGAAAAGATATATTTCTATGCGGTCGCCAACCATGCCCTTTCCGGTATCGACTCCACCGCCGCCAGCAACCGGCCGGTGCCGGTCGTGCATTTTGTATCGGCGCCGGGGCCGTTGGAGCTCCGGATCGGCTTTTCGTTCGTCAGCGTAGAGAATGCCCGTCAGAACCTGGAAAGGGAAATGGCCGGTAAATCCTTTGCCCAGGTCCGGCTCGACGCGGATCAAACGTGGGAGGATTTGTTGTCGAAGGTCCAGGTAACCGGCGGGACCGAACGGTCGAAAAGTATTTTCTATTCCTGTCTGTACCGGTCGTTCCTGTGGCCCGCGCTGAGGAGTGACGTCAATGGGGATTTTACGGATAAGGCGGGGAAGGTAGTCAACAAGGGGTTCAACTATTATACCGAGCCGTCCCTATGGGACGACTACCGGAACAAGGATGTGCTGCTGGGGTTGTTGACCCCGGACGTGGCCCGGGATGTCATCCGCTCGTTGATCGACAAAGGTGAGAAGACGGGGTTCATGCCGACGTTTTTCCATGGAGATCACGCCGCCCCGTTTATCGCGGGGAGCTACCTGCGGGGGATCAGGGGGTATGACGTGCAAAGCGCATATCACCTGCTCTTACGCAACGCCACGGTCGAGGGCGGCACGCGTCCCTATATACAGGAATACATAGACAAGGGGTATGTTTCCACACCCGTGGTCGAGCACCCGGTCATCGAAACCGTCGCCAAAGCGGGCACGACAAAGACGCTGGAGTACGCCTATGACGACTACGCCGTCGCTCTGCTGGCAAAGGCCCTGGGCGATACCGCGAACTACCGGATGCTGATGGGCCGGACTGGCAATTTCAAAAACGTATTCGACCCGGTAACCCGGTTTATGCGGGGGCGTTTGGCCAACGGGGAATGGGTAACGCCGTTCGACCCGGAATTCCCCTATTATGAATATATGTACCGGGAAGCCAATGCCTGGCAGTCGTCTTTCTTCGCGCCCCAGGACCCGGTCGGTCTTGCGAATCTATACGGTGGTCCCCGCGGCCTGGAAAAAAAGCTGGATTCGCTCTTTACGATCCCCTGGGATGGGGTGGAGGCGTACAATATCTCCGGGTTTATCGGCCAGTACTGCCAGGGGAACCAACCCGACCACAGCACGCCGTTCATGTATTACTACGCCAACCGGCAGGACAAAGCCCAGACGATCCTGGACAGCATCCTCCACCATTTTTACGGAATGGGTAAGTACGGTCTGGCATACGCCGGTATGGACGATGCCGGTGAAATGTCGTCCTGGTATGTCTTCAACGCGATGGGTTTCTACCCGTTTTCGCCGGCGGACCCGGCCTATATCGTGTCGGTGCCGATGTTCGACAAGGTCGTGATCCATGCGGGTTCGATCTTTACGGTCACGCGGTCGGGGAACGGACGGCGGATAACCTCGATCGATGTTGATGGGCGTCGTGTTAGCGGGTACTTTGTACAGGATTCGGTGTTGAGGAAAGGGGGGACGCTTATGGTTCATACGTCACAATAAATACCAGAAAATCGGGATTGACATTGGGGAGGGGTCATGGTAATTTGGATGTCTAATCAAATTGCATTACCGATGAGACATTCCGAATGTAATACGGCCCTGCACTTCCTGGATGACAACGATCCCCGGGCGTATTCGATCCGTTTGCCCGAACGGGCCAATGTGGATGTGGTCAATTTTATCCGGAAGGATTTCGACGAGCTGCGTCCCGCGTTCGCGTCGAATATTTTCTTTACCGATCCTTCGCTGCAGCGGGTATTCGAAAAAGGGGACTGGTGGGAAAAGATTGGCGCCCCACCCGGCACGGGCAAGGTCAGCGGCACCTGGGTTGCCCCGATTGGCGGTGGCTGCATGCAAACCTCATTTTTCGACCTGGCCTATATAAGGACGCCCTCCGGGTTATTTGGTTACCGGGGTACGCTCATCATACTGATGTCCGAACCCGGGGTGGCGCATCCCGAGCTATGCGTTTTTTTCCACCATGGAAAGCGGACCATTGTGACGAGGTCCAGTTTCGTATTGATGCCGTTTAGCCTTACGGACGCGGTTATCGCGTTGATACAGCTGGCGCATTATGTGAGGCATATGCCGGCGAAGGAAGAGACTCGCGTGCGGGACGGGGCTTGAGGGGTATCGACGAGGCGGTTATTGCGGCGGTCAATACATATTGGCTAGTCTCGCCTGACAAACCATTGCCCGGCGGCCTCTTTAAGGCCATTTGTTTCCTGGTCGTCGCCGGTGGCCCAGGCGATGATCCCGTCCGGGCGTATGAGTGCGGCGCCCAAGCCCAGCTGATCTTTAGCGCGGCATGAAACATACCTTATCTGGCCGCCGTACTCACCGGCCAGGGCCTTGAGCGGGTTGTTCGCGCCGAAATCAAGCAGGATACCCAGGCCGTCGTGCATATGTTCCCCTATCCTCGTGCCATCTTCGAGCTCGAAATCGGGGACGCTACGCCCCTCCAGCGGATGGCCGCCACCGAGGTCGTAATGTGTGAAAATACCCCACACCCTTCCGGCAAAATAGGTGGCGCCGTCGCGCGTGTTCATGAGGTCCCTGACGATGGCGTTCAATGCGCGGGCATCCGGGTCCGGTCTCATGATGGCGACCTGGGCGCGCGACCAGTCCAGCACCTGGACGCCAATGGGGTACCTTTCGGTATAGTAGCTGTCCAATAGACTTTCCGGCGCATGGCCCTGGATGGCTGCGGCGAGCTTCCAGCCAAGGTTCATGGCGTCGCCCAGCCCAAGGTTCAGCCCCTGGCCTCCCAGGGGCGCATGGATATGCGCGGCGTCGCCGGCTAGGAGCACCCGGCCGTTGCGATAAGCGGTAGCCTGCCGCGCCCGGTCGGTCCAGGTGGTCGCGATATGCAAAGTGTTAATGGTAACGTCCGTTTCCGAGACGCGGCGTAGGACCGCTTGCAGGTGCTCTAGCGTGATCGGTTGTCCTGCATCATGAAATTCACCATTGTCGAAGTCCTGGATGATGATGTAGCCTGGTTGGGACTGCATGTACATGCCTGATGAGGTCACGACACGGCCGGGCTTGAGCTTCTCCGGGTCGAGGATATCGGCCTGGACGGTATAACCGGTGAATTCCGGCTCGGTGCCGGCGAATTCGAAACCGCCGGACTTGCGGACGATGCTGCGGCTGCCGTCGCAACCAACGAGCCACATGGATTGTAAGGTCTGATCCCCTGCCCGTACTGTTACGCCATTGGCGGCCTGGTCAAAGCCCGTGATGGGACAGCCACGCCGGATTTCCACGCCAAGGGCTTCCGCCCTGCGGGTGAATATGGTTTCAAGCTCCGCCATTTCGGAGATCAGGCTGGGAGCTGTCGGGCCCGGCAGGCGATACGTCCATCCCGAGGTATCGATGTCCCCTTCATGGAACGGTATGCCCGCGAAGTGCCCCACCTGGCGGCGGGGTCCCTGTTTGGCATTTTGGTGGGGGTTCTTAAGGCGTTTGTGTATTTGGAGCTCGTCTAGCATTCCCCGACGGTAAAGCGCCTCGATGGTAGGCGCGGAAAGCCCGCGAATCCCGAACGGGAGTTGTTTGAGGGGCGAGCGCGGGTCCTCCGATTTTTCGAGAATAAGGACGGAACAGTTGGCCAGGGCCAATTCACAGGCGAGGAACAGCCCCACGGGGCCTGCGCCGGAAATAATGACATCTTTCATAGGGCACAAAGTTCCGGGATACCGCTGTCCTAGGCTTGTACAAACGCGACAAAATCGTCATGCCTGTCCCGCTTTGATTTCCGCGCGAATGCCCCGGGTGTAGCGCCGCTAAACCGCTTGAATTCCCTGCTCAGGTGGGACTGATCCGTATACCCCAGCTCCTGCGCCAGGCCAGCCAGGTTAGTGTCCGGATGGTTCCATAGATGATTGCGCACTTGCTCAAAGCGCATCAAGCTATTTACGTCTTTAACGGTATGGCCCGAAGCCTGTTTGAAATTCCTTTCCAGGGTGCGCACCGTCGCGTAGGCCGCCGACGCTACCTGGCTTACGGGCAGGGCGCCATTGGCTTTCCTCATAGCGGCGCCTGCCTTGAACAGCATACTGTCGATCGCGACGTGCGACCGCAAGTCTTCGAAGTATCTTATTACCTGGTCCAGCGCCTCCTTTATCTTGCCGGCTTCGACGCATTCATTCAGGGTCGGTTGCAATGCGGCGATCGGATGCTCAAAGGCGCGTACGCCGTCTTTGCCCGATGGCAGCCCGAGCAGGTCGAATACCGTCCAGGGAAAACACCGGATGCCGATGACCTCAAAGCGATCTTTCGTGTGGAAAACGACAGGCTGGTTGAGCAGTCCCATCATGAAGGGGGACGGCAGCGGATGCAATGCTTCTTTGCTTTCGATGCTACAACCGTTTCCAAAATGGAAGATGATCTCGGCATAGCCATCGGGGAGCA
>Ga0310811_10010119_pt1 | contig 12189 bp, 8 predicted proteins | sample YCmetagenome_FD_207642 | JGI IMG/M metagenome (GOLD analysis project Ga0310811, IMG submission 207642) | Soil microbial communities from experimental microcosm in Duke University, North Carolina, United States - YC | ecosystem: Engineered > Artificial ecosystem > Soil microcosm > Unclassified ... | reverse complement strand
AGCAAAGGTCAACTGGCCTGCCCGCAAAAGATCCGTCGGGCTGGTATTCCAGGACTTTGCCCTCTTTCCCCATCTCACGGTAAGGGAGAACCTGGAATATGCCATACCCAAAGGACAGGATGGAAAAATAGTGACGGAATTGATAGAGTGGATGGAACTCACGGCCCTCCGGGACAAGAGACCCGCGGCCTTATCCGGCGGACAGCAGCAAAGGGTGGCCCTTGCCCGCGCCATCGCCAGGAAACCCCGGATCCTCCTCCTGGACGAACCCCTCTCCGCCCTTGACGACGAAATGCGATGGAAGCTGCAGGATTATATTATCAGGGCTCACCGCGATTATGAGCTAACCACCATTCTCGTCAGCCATCACCTGCCGGAGATCTTTCGGCTGTCCGACGAAGTGATCTGTCTCGATAAAGGACAGATCGTACGGCAGGGCCAACCTTCGGATATTTTCCTGGAAGAAAAGATAAGCAGCAAATTCAAAGTCACCGGAGAGATCATAGAGATCGTAAAAAGCGACATTGTATTTATCGTAAGCGTGTTATGTGCCAACACCGTTGTGAAAGTGATAGCGACGGCGGACGAAATAGCCGGCCTGCGGATGGGGCAAAAGGTGATGGTAGCCTCCAAGGCTTTCAATCCCGTCATCCTCAGAATAGAATAAGGTTCCGTCAGCACCTCAATTCCAAAACCCCTGCGCCTTTATCTGGCTCCCCTCATACCCTTGTCTCTTCAAAAATTTTCGCATCCGCGTTACGGCAGGAGTATAACCGGCCAGGTAAAATATCAGTTCGGAGGGATCTGTAACAGACAGACCCGATACCCACTCTTCCAGGGCCGCATAGTCGCCGGACGAGCCTTTATGCAAAGGCTGAAAACCCAACCGGGAAAAATAACGGGCAAATTCTTCCCGGTGAGGCGGCTGGGCCATGGCGACAGCTCCGCATATCACCGTTTCAATATCCGCCAGCTGCTGCAGGGCAAAAAAATGACCGATGGCCGTCTCATCTCCCAAAAAGACCAGGCGCTTACGGGAGACAGGCTGCTGGTGAGAGGAGCCAATCCCCAGATAAGTAAGCGTATCCCCCGTACGGAGCCCCTTCGCCCAGCGGCTTCCCGGACCATCATGCGCCGTATCGATAAATAAGGTACAGGTCTGCGTTTCCGCATCCCAGCCGGAAGGGGTATAATCGCGGTAGGTAAGGGCATCCACTCTGCATTTCATGTGCTGGGTCCGGCTCCATTTATGCATATCACAACCGGGCATATACAAATCGATCTCCCGGAAAGTAGCAGGCTCCCATACCCGCACGGCCAGGACAGTGGCCGTTTTTGCCAATCGACTCTCCAACAGGGCGATTGCTTTCTGTGTTATCGCATTCATACGCAAATCAACGACAACATCCCGGACCGGGCAATAGATAAAGGACGGTAAATATTGGACTATTCGCGGTAATGCCGGCGGAAGGCTCCCGGGGTCAGCTGGACTGTCTTTTTAAACAGCCGGGAAAAATACGCGTGATCTTCATATCCCAGCTCATAGGCTATCTCCTTTACACTGCAATCACTGTGATACAAAAGCCGCTTGGCTTCCAACACGATCTCCTGCTGTATCCAATAGCTGACGGAAAAGCCGGTAGCGGCTTTTACCGCTTCATTCAGATAGGAAGGAGAGAGATTCAGCGCAATAGCATATTCCGCCGGGCTCTTCAGGGTCTTGTAATGCAGCGTCAGCGATTTTCGGAATTGCTGGGCGATCGCCAGGGACCGGGGCAATTTTTCAGCATGACCCTTAGCCGGACGTTGGGGTTGCCGGGCATAGGCGGCGGCCACCATGGCGACAAAAGAAGTCAATTGGCCATAGATCATCTGCTTGCTATAGTGCAGCGCAGGCTCCTGCCGGGTGATCATATGTATCAATTGCAAACACTTTATAATAGGGTCCAGGCCCATTGCGGGGATTGACAGGGGCTTTACCGACAACAAGGGATCTTCCAGCACCCCCCTGAACATATCCGGTACCAGCTCTGCATCCATGGCGATGAACCAGCCCGTGGTAGCATGATCCGAATCCAGATAATGATGCACCTGGCCTGGCAGGACAAAGAACAGGCCGGCTTTCTTAAGGGTAAAATATTGGAAGTCCACCATCATTTTACTGCGGCCCGTCTCCTGTAACAGGAAAATATAGTGATCATCCCGGTGTACGCCCATCAGCATGGCTTCCTTCGCGGCATACCGGGCATACACCCTTTCTATATGAAAGCCCTGGTCCGTGCTCTCTCGCAGCTTATGTAACGGTATGCTTTTTCTGGTGGCGGGCATCCCGCAAAAATAGATAAATAGGCTAAGGGATTGTACAGGGATTTTCTTAATTTTCCGGCATGTCATTGAGTTCATTATCAGTCTGGGAAAGAGAGAGCTTTTTTGCGCCTGCTGACATCGTCATCGCGGGCAGCGGTTTTGTGGGATTATGGAGCGCCTATTACCTGAAAAAATCAGCCCCGCACCTGTCTATCACCATCATCGAAAGAGGCATCATCCCTACAGGCGCCAGCACCCGCAACGCAGGTTTTGCCTGTTTTGGCAGCCTCACCGAACTGATGGCCGATGCACAGAAAATGGGAGAAGACGCCATGCTGGAACTGGTGGAAATGCGCTACAAAGGACTCAAAAGAATAACAAAGCTATTCCACGATAAAGACACCGGCTTCGAACGCCACGGAGGGTATGAACTGATCACCGATGAGAGGGACGTCAACGAGCTCCGCAGCAATATCGACTGGCTTAATCGTAAACTAAAGAAGATCGTTAAACAACAAAAGGTCTTCCAGCTTCAAAATGACAAAATTGAAGAATTCGGGTTCGCCGGCGTTCAACACCTCATCGCCAACAAGGCCGAAGCCCAGCTGCATTCGGGGAAATTATGTCAGGCCCTTTTAAAGCTGGTGCAGTCCATGGGTGTCACTGTATTAAACAATATAACCATAAAAAGCTTTGAGAAGATGAATGGTCACCTGGTCCTGCACACCGATCAGCCCTTCACCTTCACCACCTCCCAGCTGCTGGTCTGCACGAATGCATTTGCCCGGCAGTTATTGCCTCAGTTGGATATAGAGCCGGCAAGAGGACAGATCCTGGTCACCTCTCCCATCGAGCAGCTACCCTTCAAAGGCACTTTTCACTATGAAGAAGGCTTCTACTATTTTCGCGACCTGGGTGACCGTGTACTGCTGGGCGGGGCCCGTAATAAGGCTTTTGAAGCCGAACAGACGGATGAGATGACCATAACGGACACCATACAAAAGGAACTCGAACGTTTCCTGGGGGAAGTAATTTTACCCGGCCGCACCTGGCATATCGAACATCGTTGGAGTGGCATCATGGGAATGGGCGGCGACAAACAGCCCATCATCCGGCCTATCAATGACCATGTATTTTGCGCCGTCCGTATGAGCGGCATGGGGGTAGCCCTGGCTCCCATCATCGGAGAGAAGGTTGCCGCACTGATGACCGGGGAAGAAGCCGCGCAGGAATTCACGGAGTTTATGGAAGACTGACACACCGGAAGCCCACATGCTCCATGCCACTGTCTTCCGTGCTCTTCATCCTCCGGGCAACACGATACCCCGTGCAATAGCTCTCATTACAGAGAAAAGATCCGCCGCGGATCACCCGTTTACGGGCATAAGGCTCATCAGGATCATACGCTTTGATGGGGCCTTTCGGATCCTTTATTCCCCCCGGCCGGTCAACCTCTTTATAATAGGTATTATTATAATAATCGGCGCACCACTCCCATACATTACCCGCCATATCGTACAGGCCATATCCGTTCGGAGAAAATGACCGTACGGGCGCCGTATAAAAAAAATGATCTCCGATGGTATTCCTGTCCGGGAAATGTCCTTCCCAGAAATTACCCTTCACCTTCCCGGTATTCACCGCCTCATTCCCCCAGGGATACACACTGCCTTCCAACCCGCCCCTCGCCGCAAACTCCCATTCTGCTTCTGTGGGAAGCCTTTTGCCGGCCCATTTGCAATAGGCCTGCGCATCGTACCAGGAGATATGAACCACCGGGTAATTCTCCTTCCCTTTTAGATCGCTGCCTGGCCCATGAGGATGTTTCCAGCTGGCGCCCTTCTTCCAGGCCCACCACTGGGAGTAATCCAGCAACGAGACGGCATGATCAGGCTGGGAAAAGACCAGGGAGGCCGGCGCCAGCAAACTTTCATCCGGCTTCTCCGTGCCGGGAGGAAGCTGCTTCTTCAACTCCTCCCAATCAGGCTTCCGCTCGGCCGTGGTGACATAACCCGTCGCCTTTATAAAAGCTGCGAACTGTGCATTGGTGACCTCCGTCACATCGATCCAGAACCCGCTGACTGTCACCGTATGTTTGGGATATTCGTCCTCCGAACCCTGGTTATTATCAGCTCCCATCCGGAAAGTTCCACCCCTCACCCATACCATGCCCGGATGCGCCGCTTTCTCAGCAGCCGTCGGCCCCACCTCAGCCCCATCCCTCCGGCCACCCGGAGCCGCTGCCGCTTTATCAACCCTTCCATCCAAGCCGCTTCCCGGCAGGGCCAGCGTAGAATGGTCAGCGACTTTAGCCACCGCAAACCGGGAAGGGATATTCGACTCACAGCTAACGGCATTCTTTTTCACGGCCGTCGCGGCCGCCGCAGCCGCCGGAACAGAGTCTTCCGACGTCCCCTGCCCCACAGCCGATACAGATCCTTTGTTCCCCGGCCCCTTGCAGGCGATCACGCTTGCAAAAAGCCAAATGCCGAACCCCAGCCGATGCCGCACTGTCCGCCAATACCTGATTGTTCTTGCCCGCAATTGCATAGTTCCTTTTAATTTAATTGGCCGCCAATTCCGGCTCTATATCCGGCCTGGTAAAGCTACGTAATTCTCCGGTGCGTCCGGCAGCAGCCGGCTCATCCCCCACCATGGGGCCATTGACAGCCAGTTCGCTCCCCTCTTTCTTCGACTTGAAAACAGGCCATAGGAATTGAGCATACCATTCTTCCTGTTTGTAATGTTTGATACCGAAGCTGGTAGGATACCGCCGGGTAATGATGCCGGTGCCGAAGATCACATCCCATATAAAGAACATATTCCCAAAATTACCTTTGTAATTGCCTACCCCATCGTCAGCCGAATCCGCATGATGGGCATGATGGGTAGCGGGGGTCGATATCCCTCTCTCCAACACCCAGGCTATTGGATGTAATACCTTGTATTTATAAAAAGGTTTGTCCCAGGGAATGCTGGAATGGGCTCCCAGGGTTATCAGCGATTTGATACCGGTGACGAAGAGGGCTGCATAGCCCAGCCCCAGGTAAGTAAGGGCCGCCGTCAGATAGATCTGGGAGAAGAAGACCGTATAGATGACATTTTGCCGGCTCGCCATCGCCATCCCCATATAGGGAGCAGAATGGTGGGTACGATGAAACCGCCACAACCAGGGCACCTGGTGATGCAGACGGTGATACCAGTATTGCGTCAGATCATCCGCCACCGCGATGATAAAAAAAGCCCAGCCAAAAGGCACCCAGGAAAAAATATTTTTTACCCCGGGAAAGAGAATAGGTAATAGCTTCAGGGTGAAAAAAGTGATCAGCGGCCGTAAGATCACTTTTGGGATGACAAAACAAACGATATCGAGGATACGCTCGTTCTTATTCCATTTATTATCGTACAACCGGTACGCAAACTCAATAACACCCACGACGACCATGATGGCAGGTAACCCCCAGGTGCCCAGGTTCTTAAAAATTGCTTCCAGGAAATGCGACCCGCCCGAAAGAGAAAGACCCGTTGACGCACCCCGGTCCCAGGGTCGCTCGCCGGTAAGGAAAAGGGTAAAAAACAGCAGTCCCACAGGCAGCGCATAAAGGAAGAGGCTGATCACGGCGTCCCTGAAAATTTTTACAGCCATCTGTTTTTGTATTTTCATAAATTTTATTTAAAGTATTTGGATAATAAACTTCAACCCATAGTAAAAGATCAGCAGCGGGACAAGGAATACCAGGATGCCTACCAGGATCTTTTTTATTAATAAGACGATGTCGTGTAATACCATGATTTTATTTTTTAGCAGCTTCACCCACTTTCACATTGGAATGGACCCTTCTTTTCAACACATCATCCCAGTCGATAAAAGGATAGATATTATATTGTTTCGCCTCTTTTTCAAAAAGAGCTTTTAATGTTTCCAACTTCTCCGGGTATTTTTTTGCCAGATCGATCCGCTCGTTGAAATCCTCATTCAGGTTATACAACTCCCAGACATCCTTATCAAAATCCCTAACCACCGGCGTTGCCTTCCCGGACAATACGCCGGCTTCATCTATGAAATCAGGATGATGATACGTCTCTGCCTTCCAGCCATCTTTGTAAATCGATCGTGACCCGAAGATGTAATAATACTGGTCCGTATGCCGGGAGGCCGCACGGGCATCGTCAAAGGAATACACCAGGGAAGTCCCCTGCAGGCTATCCTGCCGGATGCCCCGGATCTGATCGGGAAGCTTGATACCCACGAATTCCGCCGTCGTGGGGAGAAGATCGATCACATGCCCGTACTGATTGCGGATCCCCCCTTTGTCATGGATACCCTTTGGATAAAAGACGATGAGCGGATTCCTGGTTCCGCCTTCTGCATTGGCGTCCTGCTTCCAGAATTTAAAAGGAGTATTGGCAGCCTGGGCCCATCCCAGGGGATAATTGGCTTCCGTGCCGGCAGGAGTGCCGATCTCGCCGATCTTACCCAAATTGTATTGAATAGCTTCCTCATCCGTTAAAGGCTTGGAGAAAAGACTGCGGTCAACATCCCCGTGAAGGGTACCTTCCTTGCTCGCCCCATTATCCCCGATAACCGCAAACACGATCGTATTATCCAGTTGATGGATCTCTTTCAGATAATCCAACAGTCTACCTATCTGGTAGTCTATGTAGGTAAGGTAACCGGCATAAACTTCCATGAAACGGGCGTACAACCTCTTCTGATCGGCAGAGAGGGTGTTCCAGGCAGGGATGTTCGCATTGCGGGCAGGCAGCTGGGCATTGGCAGGTATGATACCCAGTCTTCTCTGGTTTGCAATGACTTTCTCCCTGTACACATCCCAGCCTTCGTCAAACTTCCCTTTATAGCGATTGCTCCAGGAAGTATCCACCTGGTGCGGTGCATGGGTGGCGCCAGGCGCATAATAAAGGAAAAAGGGTTTGCCGGGAGCCGCTTTTTGCTGCCTCCCGATATAGCTGATGGCTTTATCCGTGATCTGTTCATTCAAATTCCTGCCATCCGGAGTGACATGGGCATTGTCTTCCACTAAGTCCGGTTTATACTGATCGGTCTGAGACCCCAGAAAACCAAAGAAATGCTCGAAGCCCTTACCACTGGGCCAACGGTCAAAAGGCCCCGCATCCGTGGCTTCCTCATCCGGCGTCACCCCGTATTTCCCCACGGCAAAAGTATTATAACCATTGTCCCGCAGGATCTCGGCAATCGTTCCCTTGGTGGAAGGCACCCGCCCATCCCAGCCGGGAAAACCTGCCGAAAGAATCGTATGGGAGAAACCTCCTTCATGGACGGAGTGATGATTGCGGCCCGTCAATAAGGCAGCCCGGGTCGGCGCACAAATACCGGCCGTATGGAAATTCGTATAACGGAGACCATTATTGGCCAGGCTGTCAAAGACCGGCGTGTTGATCAGCCCCCCGAAAGGATGGGCGGCGCCAAAGCCGACGTCATCCAACAGGATCCAGACTACATTCGGCGCGCCGGCCGGAGCTTTTACCGGCTCGGGCCACCATTCCTTCGAATCGGCCAGGGTCCGGCCGACCACACCATGATAGGCCGTGTCCTGCGCGCTGGCCCATGAACCAGCAAAGCTAATCAGCATTACCCCAAAAAATATCTTATGCATTTTCTTATATTGATATAGTGAGTGTATTATTTTATCAGGGCCTGGGTGTCACTGCCGTTTGGATGATGGATCCTTTTGTTATACACATCATACCAGTCGATCAGCGGATACAGGTTATTTTTCTTTGCCTGTTCATCGAAGAGCTTCTTTAGCTCCTGTAATTTTTCGGGGTATTTTTTAGAGAGATCTGTCCGCTCGTTAAAATCCTCCTTCAGATTGTACAACTCCCAGGTATCATCCTCAAAACTTTTATCCGCAACCGGTTTGTCCAGGGAGAAATTGGTCAGATCGACATTGTCGGGATAATGCGCCGCCTCTGCCTTCCATCCATCATAATAAATGGAACGTGATCCGAAAATATAATAGTGCTGAATGAGATGCCTTGACGGAGCCTGGGCATTGGCAAAAGAATAAGCCAATGAGACGCCCTGCAGGCTGTCTTGTTTAATACCTCTTATAGCCTCGGGTAATTTCAGCCCCGCAAACTCCAACGTGGTAGGCAGCAGATCGATCACGTGCCCATATTGATTGCGGATCCCCCCTTTGTCGGAGATCCCTTTTGGATAAAAAACGATCAGGGGATTACGGGTGCCTCCTTCGGAATTAGCATCCTGTTTCCAGTACTTAAAGGGAGTATTGGCCGCCTGGGCCCATCCCAGGGGATAATTGGCCGAAGCCTCCGAGGTTCCTATATCGTCTATGTCTTCCAGGTTGGTCTTCAGATAGGCATCCTGCGCAGTAGTACGGGCAGGGTTCTTCCTGGGATTGATCACTCCATGATAAGTCCCTTCCTTGCTGGCGCCATTATCACCGATGACGACAAAGACCAGGGTATTATCAAGCAGCTTGCTGTCCCTCAGATAATTGATCAGTCGGCCCACCTGGTAGTCTGTATACGTAAGGTATCCCGCATATACTTCCATAAACCGGGCATACAATTTTTTCTGTGCGGGGGTTAGCGTATTCCATGCCGGTATGCGGGGATTGCGGTCCGGCAGTTGCGCACTGGCCGGAACAATTCCCAGCCTTCTCTGGTTGGTGATGACCTTCTCCCGGAAGGCATCCCATCCATCATCGAATTTCCCTTTGTACTGGTCGCTCCAGTATTTATCCACCTGGTGCGGTGCGTGGGTGGCGCCGGGCGCATAATAGAGGAAAAAAGGTTTCCCGGGAGCTGTCTTTTCCTGGCGGGCAATATAGCTGATAGCCTTATCCGTTATCTGCTCACTCAGGTGTCTTCCGTCAGGAGTGACATGTGCGTTGTCCTCCACCAGGTCAGGTTTGTACTGGTCGGTTTGGGAACCTAAAAATCCAAAGAAATGATCGAATCCTTTCCCGCTGGGCCAACGATCGAAGGGCCCGACATCCGTTGCGTCTTCATCGGGAGTCAGCCCGTATTTGCCCACGGCAAAAGTGTTATACCCGTTTTCCCGCAACACCTCCGCAATGGTGCCGTCTTTGGAGGGTATTTTCCCATCCCATCCGGGAAAACCGGCAGACGTGGATATATGGGAGAACCCACCTACGTGGACAGTATGGGAATTCCGGCCTGTTAACAAGGCCGAACGGGTAGGCGCACAGATGGCGGCCGTATGAAAATTGGTATACCGCAGCCCATTATCGGCAAGGCTGTCGAAGGTTGGTGTACGAATGACACCACCAAAAGTACTGGTGGCTCCAAATCCGACGTCATCCAGCAGGATCCAGATGATGTTGGGGGCTCCGGCCGGCGCTTTTACCACCTCCGGCCACCACTCTTTGGATTCATTCAATGTTTTTCCAACTACTCCTTTATAGGGTTGTTCGGGTGCCTGTGCAGATACCCTTGCCCCCGCTAGTATCAACGGTAATGATAATGTAAGATTTAGCAATATTCTTTTCATATAGATGTATTATTTACTTAATTAATAGCACGGCACGGCATCACCAACCGGGGTTTTGTTGAAAATTCGGGTTACGCCCTCCATACAGGTCGATTTCCGTTTGAGGAATGGGGAACAAAGTGTCCTTTAGCGACGCAGCCACTTTAGGGTTCTTATACATGCTATGCACCGCATTTAAATAATATTGCCCCGGCCCCTTGTCGCCCCTTCGCACCAGGTCGAACCACCGCTGGCTCTCCTGTATGAACTCCCTCCTTCGCTCGTTGAAAACGGAATCCCTGAAATCCGATTGGTTCAGGCCCGCTGACACATTATACGTATTATTGCCGTAATTGCCATTGCTGATATAGGAGCCGTAAGCCCTTCCTCTTACAATATTTATCGCAGCATAGGCATCCGGGGTAGGTCCCCCGTTTAGCTCATTCAACGCCTCGGCATAGAGCAGCAATACCTCGGCATACCGTATCACCGGGAAATTGATCTTACTGTTGGCGCCCTGATTCCCTGCCAGCGCGGTGGTAAAACCCGTGCTTTGGTCGACAAACTTCAGAAAATTAAAAAATGGCCATTTCACCCATTGCTGGGTAGTCTGATTGAATAGCGAATCATAAAAAGTAGCACTCCTGCGCTGGTCAGCCACATCGAATAAGTTGACGACGATTGTGCTGTCCGCGGGAATATCGGCGGTATACGCTGAATTACTCCAGGTAAAAGAGCTGAGGGTGTTCGTGCTGGTAAAACCTCCGGCCGTCCCGTTAAACTGTGCGGAAAATATATGTTCCTTGCCATTCTTGGTAGCAGCCTGAAATGCGTCCGAAAACTTGGGGAACAGATCATAACCGTAATTACCCGTTGTCGCATCCGTTAGGTTTGCCGTTCCGGCAGTTATCGTTTTCCGGAGTTCGGTTACGGCAGATCCCCAATCCCTTCTTGTCACATACACCTTAGCCAGCAGGGCATGCGCCGCACCACCGGTAACCCTCCCTATATTGGTGCCCGTATAACTGGCGGGTAAAGACACCGCCGAATCCAGGTCCGTAATGATCTGCTGGTACACGGAATCCACGGACGTACGTCCCACCAGGACATTCGCATTCGACAGCGTGGCCGGATCGTGCAACACCAGGGGCACAGCACCGAACAGGCGAACCAGGTCGAAATAATACAAGGCCCTGATAAAGCGGGCTTCCCTTACCAGGTTGGCTGCCGAATGAGTAACATCGATGAATTGAGCAGCCGGGATAAGAGGGATCTTATCGATAGCAATATTCGCCTTATTAATACCCCAATAAAGCTGGGCATAGATCTTATGTACCCTGTCATTCGTGCTTACATAAGTTGCCGTACCCAGTGCCCTTACATCCGGATTGGTATTCGAAGGGCTATACACCTGGTTATCGCTGGGATTATCCACGATGAGGTTCAGGTTGCGCCCATAAATGGGAAAGTCATTGTTAATGTCCGTGGACATTGTGCTATACACGGCCGTTACCGCTGCAATGGCATCCGCCTGTGTCTGATAAAAATTGTCCGTGGTAAGGCTCCCCTTGGGCACTTCGGTCAGTTTGTTGCACGCGAATAAAAAGCTTGTTCCCAGTATAATTGGTATGATCAGTTTCTTTTTCATGTCGTAATGGTTTGTAACCTAAAAAGTTATGTTCAGGCCTGTCTGGAAGGTTTTGTTGTTTGGATACACTCCGTAATCAATCCCCGGTTGTAGATTGTTCTGGTCATAGAAGTTGACTTCCGGGTCTAACCCTTTGTAATGAGTAATGGTAAAGAGGTTCTGAGCGGAGAAATACACCCTGATCTGCTTTGCCCTGAGCTTTGAGGCTATCGCAACAGGTACATTATAACCCAGCGTTATATTTTTCAATCGCAAATAGGACCCATCTTCGATATACGTATCCTGGACCTGCACCACCGGGGCATTCACCACCTTGGGGAATTTACCGCGTGGATTGGCAACGGAATCCCACCTGTCCAACAATACCGACGAGACGTTAGTAGTGGTAGTGGTTTTCTCCAACTGCTGCTGCAAGAGGTTGAAGATCTTATTCCCAAAGGATCCCTGCAGGAAAACAGACAGATCGAAATCTTTATAGGTAAAGGTATTGGATATACTGAGGGTGAATTTGGGCTGGGCATTGCCCAGGTTTTGTTTGTCGTTCGTCGTAATGGCAGCCCCTGTATTACCCGGTGCATGGAGGTATTTCCGGTCTCCCGTCACCTGGGAGACACCCGATAACAACGCTGCGGACTTGGCCCCGTAAACATCACTGGTTGTCAGAAGCCCATCCGTCCGATACCCCCAGAAAGTCCCTACCGGCAGACCCACCTTCACGATGACCGGGGACACCTGC
>Ga0310811_10010118_pt1 | contig 12189 bp, 13 predicted proteins | sample YCmetagenome_FD_207642 | JGI IMG/M metagenome (GOLD analysis project Ga0310811, IMG submission 207642) | Soil microbial communities from experimental microcosm in Duke University, North Carolina, United States - YC | ecosystem: Engineered > Artificial ecosystem > Soil microcosm > Unclassified ... | reverse complement strand
CCCAGTTGCTGCCGCAACGCCCGGGCGATCTCGCGGATCCACAGGAAGTCGCCGGCGACGGCGAGGAAGCGCTCGCCGCGGGCGGCCGGGTCGGTCATCGCGCGCAGGTGCAGGTCGGCCACGTCGCGCACGTCGACCACGCCGAAGCACAGCTGCGGGCAGCCGGGCATGGCGCCGTCCATCAGCCGCTGCACCAGCAGGATCGAGGTGGAATAGTCCGGCCCCAGCACCGGCCCGAACACGCCCACCGGATTGACCACCGCAAGCTCCAGCGCGCCGCCCTCGCGCGCGATGAAATCCCACGCGGCACGCTCGGCCAGGGTCTTGGACTTGATGTAGGGCAGCACGCCCTCGCCGTCGAGATCGGTCCAGCTGGTCTCGTCGAACGGCGCCGGCTGCGGCGCATGGCCATAGCCGACCGCCGCGAACGAAGAGGTCAGCACCACGCGCCTGACGCCGGCGTCGCGTGCGGCACGCAGCACGCGCAGCGCGCCATCGCGCGCGGGCACGATCAGTTCGTCCTCGTGCTGAGGGATGTCCGGCGGGAATGGCGAGGCCACGTGCAGCACGTAGTCGCAGCCGGCCACCGCTTCCGGCCAGCCGGCGTCGCGCCGCAGGTCGGCTTCGACGAAGGACAGCCGCTCGCCCGGCTCGACCCCGCCCTGCCTCAGCATCGCGCGCACCGCATCTTCCCGATCGAGGCTGCGCACAGTCGTGCGCACCCGATGCCCCGCGGCCAGCAGCTGCACGATGCAGTGACTGCCGATGAAACCCGACCCGCCCGTGACCAGAACCGTGCTCATGTCGATCTCCCGAAATTGCTCCGTTGCCACGCGATCGCGCGTTCTCAACCGCGGCCGGGAATCTTCAGCCCGCGCTGCACGGCCGGGCGCGCCAGCCCGCGTTCGAGCCAGCCGGCGACGTTGGCGTAGCGGTCGTAGTCGACCAGCGCGCGCGCCTCGTAGAGCGTGATCAGGTTGTTGACCCAGCCCAGCGTGGCGATGTCGGCGATGGTGTAGTCGTCGCCCATCAGCCAGCGGCGGCCTTCGAGCCGATCGTCGAGCACACCGAGCAGGCGCTTCGACTCGTCGACGTAGCGCCGGAGCGGGCGCTTGTCCTCGTACGCCTTGCCGGCGAACTTGTTGAAGAAACCGACCTGGCCGAACATCGGGCCGATCGACGCCATCTGGAAGAACAGCCACTGGATCGTCTCCCAGCGCCGGGCCGGGTCGGCCGGAATGAACTGGCCGCTCTTCTCAGCCAGGTACAGCAGGATCGCGCCCGACTCGAACAACGCCAGCGGCTCGCCACCGGGGCCGTGCGGGTCGATGATCGCGGGGATCTTGCCGTTCGGGTTGAGCGCGAGGAACTCCGCCGTGCGGTTCTCGTCCTGCATGATGTCGACCAGATGCGGCTCGTACGGCAAGCCGGTCTCCTCCAGCATGATCGACACTTTCACCCCGTTTGGCGTGTTGAGCGAATACAGCTGGATGCGGTCGGGATGCGCGGCTGGCCAGCGCGTGGTGATGGGGAAGTCGGACAACCGGGGCACGCGCCACTCCTGCAATGGGGAATCCGTGCAAGGTGGGTGCCCGTCCCCGCCGATTCAACCGCGGAGCATCGGTGACGCGTCGGCTGCGTCCTGACGGCGCTTCTACCAGGTTGCCTTCAACGCGCGCTCGATCTCCTCCAGCGGCGCACGGAACAGCGACTTGTTCAGTTCCTCCACTATCCGCCTGGCGGTCTCCTCGTGCAGCAGGGGACGCAACTGCCCCAGTGTCTGCGGATCGGCCGCGAGCACCATATGGGAGAATTCGTTCTTCAACGCAGCGGCGTTCAGTCGGCGCGCCAGTTGCTTGGCGAAGGTGGCTTCGTCGATCTCGGCGGTACTCCGCTCCGGCGGTTGGCGCCCGGCCGGGCCGTCGTCGGCCAGATCCTTCGGCTCCACCAGCTTCATCTGTTCGAGCGATACCTTGAGACCCTTGCCGACGTTGCGCAGGAGCCGCGCGCCGCTGCCATCGGCCACCACGACCCAGGTACCAGTGGGAATCTTCTTCATCGGGATCTCCTCGGATTGGCTGGCGCCGTTGACGACGACTCGCCGCCTTACCAAGGCTAGCGCCCGGGATGTGATGTCGACGGGAAGCCTGGCCCGCCCGGGCTAGCGCGCCGTCAGCACCTGCCGCAGCCGATCGGGCGCGCCCGGGACGCGTTCGAGATGCGGATGGCGCACGCCGCCGTGGTAGTCGATCCGCTGCGTGGTGAAGCTGTCGCCCTGGCGCAGCAGCAGTTCGATCGGCGGCTTCGCGGTTTTCGCAGCGCTCAGCGCGTTCCGCAACCGCTCGGCGCTGTAGGCGGTGCCGTCGACCGCCAGCACGCGCATGTCGCGCGCCAGCCCGGCCCTGAATGCGGGGCTGTCCCACAGCACCTCGTCGATCCGGCCGTCCGCACGGGCGATCTTCAGCCCCAGCGAAAAACGGAAATCGTCGTAGCCGTCCGCATCTTCGGCCGCCGTGATCGCGGCATTCGGTTCAGCGGTGTAGACCAGCCGCCAGCCGCTGCGCGCCAGGCCGTCGAGCGGGGCCGGCGTCGCGTCGAGACGCTGATGCAGGAAGGCCGCCCAGTCGAATGGCTGCAGCGCATTCAATGACGCCACCACGTCGCCGAAGCCGTAGCTCGACACCTGCACGCGCCCCTGCGAGCCGCCGAAGAAGCGCTGCGCGAAATCGTCCAGCGAACGCTTGCCGTGCGACAGCTCGCGCAGCTTGCCATCCGCGTCCAGCCACAGCAGCGCGCCCTCACCGTAGAAATCGTAGGCGCGCTGCCAGCTCTCCCAGGCCTGCGGCGCATCGTTGAAGTCGATGATGCCCTGGCTCACCGTGTCCTGCAGGCTGCGCCAGTCGCGGCCGCGCCGCTGCGCCTGCGTCGCCGACAGCTCGGCCAGCAGCGCATGCGCCTGCTTCTCGTCCAGCAAGCCCGAGCGCGCGGCCAGCACCAGCGCCCAGTAGTTGGTCTGGCCCTCGTACAGCCACAGCAAGTCATCGTGCATCGGCGTGTTGAAGTGCGGCGTCCACGACGGCGCGGGGCGCCGGTACTTGCCGTTCCACGCGTGCGAGTACTCGTGCGGCAACAGGTCGTTGCCGGTGAACGGCGCGCTGCCGCGCAGGTAGCCGGGGTAGGTGCCGTTCTCGCTGGACTGGTGGTGTTCCAGCCCGATCCCGCTGAACTGGTCCGACAGCGCCAGCAGGAAATCGTAGTGCGCGAACGGGCGCGTGCCGAACACCCGGTCGGCCTGGCGCACCAGCGCGCGGTGCGCGTCGAGCATCGCCGGCGTGGCGTCGAGCTGTTCCGGCGCATCGGCGACCACGTCGAGGTGCACCGGCTGGCGCGCGCCGGGGTCGAGGTCGTAGCGCTTGAACCAGCGGCCCGCGTACAGCGGCGAATCGACCAGGTCGACCAGCGCCAGCGGCGCGAAGCGCACCGTGTCGCCCTCGCGCGAGACGACATCCAGTGCGGTGCCGAACTGCCATCCGGCCGGCAGGATCAGGCTTGGCGCGAACCGGATCCGGCGCGCATCGAAGCCGGCCGGGTACAGCAGCACGCGATGCCACTGCAACGACAGCAGCGCCGGCGTCATCGCCACCCGGCCCTGCGCGTCGGAGGTGGGCGACAGGTACTGGAACGCGATGTCCAGCGCGTCGACGCCAGCCGGCACGTCGAGATGGAACGCGTACATGTCCACCGCGTCGCGCCGCCACGCGATGCGCGCGCCGTTGCCGCTGATGACGAGCCCGGCGAGCTGGTTGATCGGCCCGGTCGGGGCGTGATTGCCGGGGATCCACTGCGGATACCACAGCGTCAGCGGACCCGGCCGCACCGGGATGCGCTCGTGCACGCGCTGGATGCGTCGCGACACGTCGCTGGCGTCGACCGCCAGCGTGATCGTGCCCGGCCAGTCGGCATCGGCCACCGACGCGGCCGGCGCCGGTCCACCGTCACCACGCGCCAGCACCGGTGCCGCCAGCCACAGGCTGCAGGCCAGCACCACGATCCATCCCATGCGAACCATGCCGGATCCCCTGCAGCGGCGATTGAACCGGCATCCTACGACAGCAACGACGCGATCCGTACCCCGTGCCGCCGACCGCGCGTCATTCCGCCCGCCGCATGCAGCGCTGCCAGCGTTCGTCGACGCGCCTGGCGAACCACGCGGTGGTGAGCTTGCGGGTGATCTTCGGGCTTTTCAGCGTGATGCCCGGCAGCATCGCGCGCGGCAGCGGCTTGCCAGCGGTCCGTTCGGCCAACGCGAACACGCGGGCGTAAAGTTTCGTGTCCGCGAAATCCTGCCGCTCGCCCTGCTCCAGCGCGCGATGGATCGCCGAGTCGCCCATGTCGAGCCGTGCGCCCAGCGCACGTACCGCCAGTTCCGTCGCGCCGGCCGGATCGCCGAAGCCGGCATCGGGCGACACCAGGTCACCGTCCAGCGCCAGCGGAATCCCCGATGCCACGCTCACCGCATTCTGGAACGCCGCATTGCGGCTGGCGTAGCGGCCCGCATTGAAGTCGGCGAAGCGGTAGAGCGGCTGCGGGTAATCCGCCGGATAACCCAGCAAGTGCGCGATGCCGAAATACATGCCGCCGCGCCGGCTGAACACCTCGTCGCGGATCGAGCCCCGCAGCGGATACGGGTAACCCTGCGCATGGGCTTCGGCGAACGCGATGCTGACCTGCATCGGCCCGCCGGTGTGCACCGGGTTGAGGCCGCCGAACAGGCGCTTGCCCAACGGCACCATGCCGATGAAATCCTGGAAGATCGCGCTCAGCTGCTGCTCGGTGCGCGCCGCCGCCAGCCGCTCGCTGTAACGCCGGCCGTCCGGCGACTTCAGCCACAGCGCGGCGTCCACCACGAATCCCGGCACATGCTTCGAGGCGGCGCGGCGGTCGATCTCCTGCCGCGCGATCTTCGCCAGCCCCGGCACCACCGGATCGACCTGGAAGCCGGATTCCTGTTCCGCCACGGCCAGTACCGCGCACAGGTTCGCAGTGGTCGGTGCGATGTCTTGCGCCGCGAACGCAGCCTGGATGTCCGTCGCCCAGCCCTCGCGATCGCCCGCGCCGGCCGGCATCAGGCGCACGATCTGCGCACGCACCTGCGCCGGGCTGCGCGGCGGCGTTTCCTGCGTGCGCTGGGAGGCGCAACCGCCAAGCAACAGGGCGACGGCCAGCAGCAGCGTGACGGAACGGCTGCGCACGCTCCATCCTTTCGCCGGGGAAGCGAGCATGCCTATGCCCGCCGCAGCGACCAGAAACCGATGTCGCGCCGATGGCCGTAGCCGAGCTGCTCGTACAGCTGCTTCGCGCGATGGTTCTGGTGGCTCACGTGCAGGAACGGCAGGCGGCCGCGTTCGAGGTTGTCGTTCGACAGCAGCGCCACCAGGCGCCGCGCGTAGCCGCGGCCATTGAAGTCCGGATGCGTGCAGACCGCACTGATCTCCTGCTGCGCGTCGGTACCCAGCCGCTCGCCGATCATCGCCGCCAGCCGGCCGTCCTGGTAGATGCCGAAGTAGCGGCCCAGCTCCATCGTGCGCGGGCGGAAATAATGCGGATACACCAGTGCGGTCAGCGCCAGCACGTCGGCACGATGCGCCTCGGTCAACTCGATCACCGCCGGCCCGTCGACCACCGCGATCGGTGCGGGACAGATCATCTGCGCCAGCGGCGCAAACGCGTCGAGCACCCAGCCGCGCGGCAACGCGGGCGCCACGCCGAGCAGGTAGACGGACTCGTCCGCCCCGACCAGCGCGGCGACCGCAGCGGCCACATCGGCCTGCGCGCTCGCCACGCCCAGGAACGGCGCGAACGCTGCCGGGTAGCGCGCCGCTTCGCCGCGACGCAGCGCGATGTCCCGATGCCGGCTGCGCAGCGCGGACCAGAACGGGTTGTCGAGTTCGGCCAGGTTCATGCCGACATGCTAGCGCGCCGGCGCCTTCCGTCGAATGCCCCAGGCGACCCGCGACGGGCACGCGTCCATCGCGCACAATACCGGCCGGGCATCCGGGCGCGGCGCTTCGGGCAGGACACGAGTGATGGGGGCATGGCATGAACGATGACCACGCGGCGCCGCTTCATGCGGACGTGCAGGCGCAGGCCAGCACGCCGTCCTGGCTGCGCATCGAATCGATCGACCTGCTGCGCGGAATCATCATCGTCATCATGGCGCTGGACCACACCCGCGACTTCTTCGGCGCGCTGGACGCCAGCCCGACCGACCTGGCCACCACCACGGTACCGCTGTTCCTCACCCGCTGGATCACCAACATCTGCGCGCCGGTGTTCTTCCTGCTCACCGGCACCGGCGCCTGCCTGGCGCTGCGGCGCCTGTCGAAAGGGCAGTTGTCACGCTTCCTGCTCAGCCGCGGCCTGTGGCTGATCTTCCTCGAAATCGTGGTGATGCGCTTCGCGCTGCAGTTCAACCTCGACTACCGGGTGACCATACTCACCGTGCTGTGGGCACTGGGCTGGTCGATGATCGTGCTGGGCGTGCTGATCCACCTGCCCGACTGGGCGATCGCCGCGTTCGGTGCGGTGCTGGTGGTCGGCCACAACCTGCTCGACGGCATCCCGGCCAGCGCCTTCGGCAGCCTCGCGCCCGTGTGGTCGGTGCTGCATGCGCCGGGTTTCCTGGTGAACTCCAGCCGCCATGTCGTGCTGGTGGCCTACCCGCTGATCCCGTGGATCGGCGTGACCGCGCTGGGCTACCTGCTGGGGCAGGCATACCGCTGGAACGACGCCCGTCGCCGCACGCTGCTGTGGCGGCTCGGCCTGGGATTCAGCGTGGGCTTCGTGCTGCTGCGGCTGTGGAACGTCTACGGCGATCCGCTGGCGTGGTCGGCGCAGAAGTCGCCGCTGTGGACGCTGTTGTCGTTCCTCGACACGCAGAAATATCCGCCGTCGCTGCTGTTCCTGCTGATGACGCTGGGCCCGGCCCTGCTGCTGTTGCGTGCGTTCGATGGCGGCACGCCGCGCTGGCTGCGTCCGGCGCTGACCATCGGCAAGGTGCCGCTGTTCTTCTATGTGCTGCACTTCTACCTGATCCACCTGCTCGCCGTGGCCGCCAGCTACCTGCGCTACGGCAGCGTGGACGGCCTGTTCCGGTCGCCGGACCTCGGCCACTTCCCGTTCACCACGCCGCCGGGCTGGGCCGCGCCGCTGCCGGCGATCTACCTGCTGTGGGTTTTCGTGGTGATTGCGCTCTACCCGCTGTGCCGCTGGTATGCCGGCGTGAAGCGGCGCCGCAAGGACTGGTGGCTCAGCTATCTTTGAGCGCTGCACCGCACGAAGGCGGCCACGACTCGTTGCCGTCGGTGTGCCAGACAAGGAACTCGCCCGACTTCGGCTCGCCGGTGTCCCGCGCGAACAGCAGGGATTTTCCGCTGGGCGAGAACAGCGCACCGATCTCGCTGCCGTTGACGTTGACCTGCGGTCCCAGCTTCACGCGCGCCGACCAGCCACCCGGCCCCAGCCGGGATTCGTAGAGCCCGCCGTCGGCCATCACGATCATCCGCCTGCCGTCGGGCGACGGCAGCGGTTCGTATTCGTTCCCGGCCGTGTTGACGGCCGCGACGTTCTCCACCGTCCACTGTCCGGGCGCGCTCTCGCGGGCACGCCAGATATCGTTCTTGCCGACCCCGCCAGGACGATTGGAACCGAAGTACAGCCAGCCATCGGGAGCCGGCCGGGGAAACCATTCGGCCTCATGGGAATTCACCGGCGCCGGCAGGCGTACCGGCGTGCCCCACCGGCCATCCGCGTTCCTGTCCACGCGCCAGATGTCGAGGTCCTTGCTGCGCATGCCCGCGTTGGCGCGGCTGGAGATGAAGTAGAGGCGGCGGCCATCCGGGGTGAACCATGGATCGGCCTCGAGTCCCGCGCCCGCGAAGGATGGCGGCACCGGTGGCGTCCAGGCCTTGCCGTCGCAATGCGAGGTCAGGATGCGCCAGCCGGAAAACGACTTCGAACTGCGCACGAAATACAGGTCGCCATTCACCGGGTCGAACGCCGCATGCGACTCGAACAACCCGCTGAACACGCCGGCCGGCGTCCACGGCTGCACGGCTGCCGGCGAGTGGCCGCCTGCCGCCGCAACCGGTGCCGCGACCATCAGCAGCACGAACAGACTATGCCTCGCACACATGGCTCACGGCTCCGCTGTCGGGGGAGTGGCGATGATATCGTCCGCTCCATCCGGCAGCGCAACCGGCCCTTGTTCCGCCCCGCCACGAACCCATCTGATGCCGATGCACCCGCTGCAGCCATTCATCGAAGCCCACTCGCGCCTGTTCGTGCTGACCGGCGCGGGCTGCAGCACCGACTCGGGCATCCCCGACTATCGCGACCGCGACGGCCAGTGGAAGCGCCCGCCGCCGGTGAACTACGCCGCCTTCATGCACGAACCGGCCACGCGCCAGCGCTACTGGGCGCGCAGCATGGTCGGCTGGCGGCGCTTCGGCAACGCGTTGCCGAACACCACGCATCATGCACTGGCCGAACTGGAGCAGCGCGGACAGGTCGAGCTGCTGGTGACGCAGAACGTGGATCGCCTGCACCAGCGCGCCGGCAGCATGCGGGTGCTCGACCTGCACGGCCGCCTCGACGAGGTGCGCTGCACGGGCTGCGACTGGCGGCTCGGCCGCCGCGCGTTCCAGCAGATGCTGGTCGAGCGCAACCCGGCCTGGGCGCAGCTCGACGCCGCCGATGCGCCGGACGGCGATGCCGACCTGGAAGGCCACGACTTCGCCCGCTTCGACGTGCCGGCCTGCCCGCACTGCGGCGGCATCGTGAAACCCGACGTGGTGTTCTTCGGCGAAGCGGTGCCGCGCGAGCGCGTGGAAGCCGCCACGCGCGCCTGGCAGGCCGCCGACGCGGTGCTGGTGGTCGGCTCCTCGCTGATGGTGTATTCCGGCTACCGTTTCGTCGACGCCGCCGCACGCGCCGGCAAGCCGGTGGCCGCGGTGACGCTGGGCCGCACCCGCGCCGACGCGCTGCTCACGTTGAAGGTCGACGCGCCCTGCCACGAGGCGCTGGCCTTCCTGCGCGGGCAGGCGCGACTGGTCATGGACTGACCCGGATCGATCAGCTGGTGTGATCCAGGATGATCTTCCAGCCGCCGGCGGTCTTCTCCCACAGCAGCGAGAACACGCCGTCGTCCTGGCCGGCTTCGCCGCGGGCGGTGCGATCGAGATGGAAGCGGCCGGTCATGGCGGCGTAGCGCACTTCGCCGTGCGCGTCGGGCAGCAGGCGCACGTCCAGCTCGGCGTAGGTGAGCCGACCCATCTGCTCTTTCGTGGCGTAGTGCTTGCGATAGCTTTCGAGGATCGTGCGATAGCCCTTGCGCACGCCGGTCCCCACGAACGTGGTGTCGGGCGCGTCCTTGTAGCTGCGCATGAACTCCACGACGTCGCCGCGATTCCACGCGGCCGCCTGCTGCGCCATCACCTGGCGGATGGCGGCGGCGTCATCGGCGGGGGCAGCCGCCCTCGCCGATCCTGCCAGCGCCAGCGCCACCAGAACCTGCAACCCGATCAAGAACATTCTTGCTGTCACGATGTACTCCCATGCAATGCGCGTGATGGCCTGTCCGCCGGACCAGGTCGGTTTTCCCGTACTGGCCGCACCCTGCGGCGCGTCGTCCTACCTTGCGACGATCTTCTCGATGCGCCGATCCGGGACCAGCCACATCAGCGCGGCCAGCACGTAGATGAGTTGCGCGACCCATGGCCGCCAGAACGTCAGGGCAACCCCGATCAGGTAGAGCGCCGGCGAGGATTTTCCCTTCCAGTCGGAGCCGATGGCGCCGCGCAGCACCGAGTCCTTTCCGTCAGCGACGATGAGCGCCTGCTCGAGTATCCAGTAAGCCACGGCCGCCATCAGCAGCACGGCGCCATACGCCGCCGTCGGCCCCGGGGCGAGGTAGTTCTCGCCCATCCACGCCGTGGTGAACGGAAACAGGGACAGCCAGAACAGCAGGTGCAGGTTCGCCCACAGCGCACTTCCCGAGACCCGGTGACAGACCGAAAGCATGTGGTGGTGGTTGTTCCAGTAGATGCCGACGTAGACGAAGCTCAGCACGTAACTGAGCAACACCGGTGCGAGCGGCACGAGCGCGGACAGCGAATGCCCTTCCGGCGTCTTCAGCTCCAGCACCATGATCGTGATGATGATCGCGATGACCCCATCGCTGAACGCTTCCAGCCTGCCCTTGCCCACCTGATGCCCCCGGGTCCACGACGACGTCCGCCGGAACGCAGCATGCCTCAGTGCGGGACCGCCTGCCACGACTCCGCCACTTCCACGGCGAACGCGTCCATGGCGTGGGACTTGCCAGGCACGCCGTCGACGCGGGACCGCGCCAGCATCAGGCGCCGGTCGCCGGCCGCCGAGGACCGCGGGGCGCCGGCCATGGCCCACTCGCTGGCGCCCGGATCATTGCCCGCATGCGTCACCGCCGTGCCGGCATGGAGAAATTCGTGAACGACCCGCGCATGGAAGCCGGCGACAACATGCCGTTCGACGGCAAGCGCATGATCTCCGGCGGCTTCGTGCCGGCGGCAGGCTGCCGGCGCCGCCACGACGCGTCGATTTCCGCCCCGCCCATTCGTCCTGCACGATGAGGACCCATCCTCTGCAACGGGAACCACCATGGCCACCAACACTCTCCGCCTCCATCGCGTGCTGCGCGCACCGCCCGAGCGGATCTACCGCGCCTTCCTCGACGCCGACGCCATCGCCAAGTGGCTGCCGCCGAACGGCTTCACCTGCAAGGTGCACCAGCTCGACGCGCGCGTCGGCGGCAGCTACCGGATGACGTTCGCCAATTTCTCCACCGGCAATGGCCACAGCTTCGGCGGTACTTACCGGGAGCTCGTACCCGGCGAGCGCATCAAGTACAACGACCGCTTCGAGGACCCCAACCTGCCCGGCGAGATGACCACCACCATCACCTTCCGCGCCGTCTCCTGCGGCACCGAAATGCAGGTGGTGCAGGAAGGCCTGCCCGAGGTCATCCCGGTGGAGCAGTGCTACCTGGGCTGGCAGGAATCGCTGGTGCTGCTCGGCAAGCTCGTGGAAGCCGAGATCCCGGACTGACCGGCGCTGCGACAACCCGCCGGCGTGACCTGCCGTCGCGACGGGTCCACGTATGCGCATGGCGGAAATGGGCGGCGAACGATTCGCCGCCACCGCGGCCGCGGGCGGTCTCAACGATCAGCGCGGTGTCGCCGGCAGCACGCGCCGGGGCAGCGGCAGACAAGGCCCGTGGCGTGCTCTCCGGCACTGCGATGGCCGAGGGCCAAGCCGAAACCTGCGCACGATCTTGCGTGCATCCTCAGCGTACCGCGACCGCTCCGGATCACGCGCCGACCGTGCAGCGAACCGATTCCGGCGGTATCGCCGCCACCCCATCCGTTCGCATGAAATTACGTTTTGCATAACAACGGGTTATGCGGCTCCGCTGTTTTTTCATTGGTCGCTTTTGCCTGCAGGCGACTACGCTCGAAACCGTATGGCGCGCGGAGCCTACGACCGGAAACATCACGATCGTCGGTCGGGGATTCCGGCGTTCAAATGCTGTCCGCGATGCGGTGAAGCAAAGAAAGTCGACGGGGATGTACGGGGCGATTCACCAGGGTGGAGTGCACATCAGAATGAAAGCCGGATCTCGACACGCATCACATCGCAACCATGTCTTGCAGCGCAAGGCGCTGCCACTCGCCATCGGCGCCATCGCCCTGGGTATTGCCGGTGCCGCCTGGGCACAGGCGACCAACGGCACCATCTACGGCACGGTACCGGTGGCTGCAGGCGAAACCGTCCAGGTCACGGGCGGATCGGGTTTCAACCGCACCATCCCGGTGGGGTCATCGGGCAAATATTCCATCACCCTTCCGGTCGGCACCTATACGGTTTCCCTGCTGCAGGATGGCAAGGTCGTGCAGAGCCGCAGCGACGTCAGTCCGGTGGCGGCGGGCGCGGTGGCCGTGGATTTCTCGTCCTCCGCCGAGGCGGCCGCCAACGCGCAGACGCTGTCGACGATCAACGTCTCGGCCAACGCCCTTCCGCCGATCGACGTGAGCACGACCAACCAGGTCACCACGATCACGTCCAGGCAGTTGCAGCAACTGCCGCTGTCGC
>Ga0310811_10010117_pt1 | contig 12189 bp, 7 predicted proteins | sample YCmetagenome_FD_207642 | JGI IMG/M metagenome (GOLD analysis project Ga0310811, IMG submission 207642) | Soil microbial communities from experimental microcosm in Duke University, North Carolina, United States - YC | ecosystem: Engineered > Artificial ecosystem > Soil microcosm > Unclassified ... | reverse complement strand
CGAGGGCCTGAACCTCATTTCGCGGAGATTTATCGAATGTGCGCGGGAGGCATTGCGACTTTCCGTGAATCTGCCTGCTGGTGTCAAGCCTCCCGCCTAGCCCGGTCAATCTCCATGATTATCGTGATATAACCCCTGAGAATACTATTTTGCCTTCTATAATTTGCTGTCAGCTTAGAGCTCGATAACAAACAAGGAGAGGGCGGCTATGACAAGGGGAAGGACATTTTCACGCGCGTTGAGGGCGCTGCTTCTGGGCGGCACGGCGACCACGCTTGCGCCAGTTGCAGTGGCACAAGCGGCCGATCCAGCGCAGCAAGAACAGGTGGCCGCCTCGGCGCCGGGCGCGACGACCGCTCCATCCAGTACCGACTCGGACATCGTGGTAATCGGTAGCCGTATTGGCGGCTTTGCCGAAGGTGCTCTCCCGGTATCTGTTGTGGGAAGCGAAGAGCTCAAGAACTTCGGCGCGGTAAACACCGGCGAGTTGCTTTCGTACATTCCGGCCGTGGGCGATGTCCAGTTTTCCGACAATAATACCGGGACGAACGGAGCGCGAGGCGACGTCGCAGGGATAAGCTTGCGCGGGCTGGGAAGCGGTAACACGCTTACGTTGATCGACGGCCGGCGAATGGTCGTCCACCCGCTTACCCAGTCGATCGACGATGCCCCCACCTCGTTCTACAATGTGAACGCAATTCCTTCATCAGCAATTTCGCGGGTCGAAGTGCTTCGTGACGGCGCTTCCGCGCTTTATGGCGCGGATGCGACAGCCGGAGTCGTGAATTTCGTGACGTTCACAGACTATAAGGGGCTTAATCTTTCAACCCGCTACGGCATGTCCGATGATACCAATTTCGACGAGTTCAGCGCCAACGCCCGATTGGGCCTGAAGTTGAACGGAGGGGCGACCCGTATCAATGTCGCTGGGAGCTACTACCACCGCAGTCCGACCTTCTATCGTGAGCTGGACGACTGGTACAGCACACTCGACGATCGCCCGTTTCTTCCGTCCAACTGGGCGGGCGATACGCAGTTCGACAATCGGTCAACGATCGGCCCTTATGGCAGATTCACGGCCGGCCGGCTTAATGCCAACGGCACATTCACTCCCGTGCAGGTCAAGCGAGGGGCGACCGCAGTCACCAGCAGCGCGGGGCTCTTCTATGTTGCGCCCGGCTCCAGCGGCACAGAAGTCCGTTCCGGCTCCCAGCCGAGAGATCTGCGATATGATTATATCCGCGACGAGATCGTTTCGCCCGAATCGTCACGCTGGAACGCCAGTATCAACCTGAACCAGGATCTCGGCAATGGTGCCGAACTGTACGCCGGATTCAACTATTATAATTCAACGAGTATCACGCAGCGCTCCGCTGGGCCATTCGATCGCTCCCTGGCGCTGATTATCGTTCCCGCCAACAATTACTACAACCCCTTCGGGCCGATTGGCAGTCCCAACAGGTTGCCTGGTATCAATGCTCCAGCAGGGGGACTCGACGTTGTCGTGGAAGGTTATCGCCCCCTTGAAATGGGTCCCCGAATTATCCGGGTAGGCCAGTATAGCTATCGCGGGATCGCCGGCGTCCGGGCGAACCTGGGGAACTGGAAACTCGACAGCGCGCTGCTATATTCCGAAGCGCATGTGGTAGATGAGGAGTTCAACAGGGTTTCGAAGACGTTACTTCAAACCCAGGCCCTCCTGACGACTCCCGATGCCTTCAACTTTTTTGGCGGGCCGAATGCCAACAGCGAGGCAGTCCTAAGCAAGGTCCGGATCAGTGGCCTAAGGATCGGGAAATCCACGCTGGCGATGGCTGACTTCAAGCTGTCCAACAAGGAACTGTTCCGGCTTCCTGCAGGAGGCGTCGGCCTGGCGACAGGAGCCGAGTTCCGTCGCGAGACGATCCTGGATGACAGCGACCCGCGGCTCGATGGAACGATCACATTTACCAATGGTGCCATTCCGGATCCGAGCGATGTGGTGGGTGTGAGCGCCACCTCCGATTTCAGGGGGCGGCGGGACGTCGCATCGGCATATATGGAGGTCGTCGCGCCGATCGTGTCGGGCGATATGAACGTGCCACTAATCTACCGGCTGGATCTGCAACTTGCCGGTCGTTTCGAACACGGCAGCGATTTTGGCAATTCGGTAACGCCTAAAATCGCTGCTGAATGGTCGGTTACGCCTTGGTTGCACTTACGTAGCGGATACGGCCGGGGATTTCGCGCGCCGAACCTCGCTCAACTCAACCAGGGAACAATTACCCGCCGAGCGCAGGGCGACGTGGACTTCTATCGCAGCAACGTGACGATGACTGCTGACGACATCGGCGATACTTATCGTGCCTCGATCCGGCAGGGCAATCCGGATCTCAAGCCCGAAAAGTCGGAGACGTTCTATGGTGGCGCGCAGCTCGACTTCAACGGCAAGCTGGGGCGGGTCCGCTTCGGCGTCGATTATTTCCGCTATCGGCAGACCAATCTGATCAGTACGTTTGGCGTTGCAGAGCAACTCGCCCTGGATTTCCAGCTGAGACGAACCGGGTCGAGCAACCCCAATGTCGTTCGTGCGGCCCCCACAGCGGACGACCTTGCTGCTTTCGCGGCCTATAATGCTGCAAATCCGTCAAAGCAGCGAACCGCCGCTGGCGAGGTGCTCGTCGTTTTCGACCAATACACCAACCTCGATCCACGAACGGTCGAAGGGTTCGACTTCAGTTTCAATTACCGCACACCTAAAACAAGTCTAGGAACATTCGTGTTAGACGTGTCGGCGACCTACATGAAAAGGTTCGAACAGGAGAAGCGCAGTCTCGAGCCACTGTTGGCTGATCCGGAACTGGCGGCCAACTTCGCATCGGTCCAGCCAAATCAACTCGGACTTAACGGCCTTCCGAGATGGCGAGCCACCGGATCCCTGGACTGGTCGCTTGACAGGTATAGCGCAGCGGTCACGGTTCGCTATGTGGGGCCGGTCACCGATACCTCGGCTACAAACGATACGACCGGGGCGTTCTGGCCGGTTGATAGCCAGACAACCGTCAATCTTCGGCTCGGAGTCAAGCTCGGACAGAAAGGGACGGGTCTCTGGGGCACGCAGCTGGCGTTAGGCGTCAACAATGTCTTCGACAAAAATCCGCCGCGCGCAGACGAGGCGGGTGGCTTTTTTGGCTCGCTATACAATGCACAGGGCCGGGTATTCTACGCTTCCATCGAAAAGAATTTCTAGAGCCCGCCCTCCCCTTAGGGGCCCGATTAAAACAAACTGTGGCCGTCTAAAACGGGCGCCTTCCACGCGCACGAGAGGTGAAATTTGTCCAGTGAAATAGATGGTGCGTATCATGCCGCTGCCGGGCCGGCATCCCGAGGAGGCATGTGGAAGGCCGTCATCGTGGCGCTTCTTCTCGGAATCCTGTTCGGCGGCGCGGCTGGAGAGTTGGTCGCGAGCGGCTATCGTCACGACATCACGACGGTGTTGCAGACGGTAACCGATCTGTTCCTGCGATTGATCAAGATGATTGTCGCTCCGCTTGTCTTTGCTTCGCTGGTCACGGGAATTGCCCACATGGGGGATACCCGGGCGCTCGGCCGGATTGCCATTCGAACGCTCGGTTGGTTCCTGGGCGCTTCGGTGGTTTCGCTTGCTGTCGGGGCCGTTCTGGTAAACCTTCTTCAGCCGGGCTCCGGACTGAATATGGCCCTCCCGGCAGCGGGCAGCGTGGCGACGAGTGTAGCCACTCCCTCCGCCCGAGAATTCGTGACGCATCTGGTCCCGCGGTCCATCTTCGAAGCCCTCGCCTCGAACGACATCATCCAGATCGTAATATTCTCGGGCTTCGTTGGCCTGGCGCTAGCAACTTGCGGAGAGGTCGGCCGGCCATTGGTCCGTGCCGCCGAAGGCCTTATGGCGGTTATGCTCCAGATAACCGCGTATGTCATGCGCGCGGCACCGATCGCTGTATTTGCCGCGGTTGCAAGCGCCATTCTCGTAAATGGGCTTGGGGTCATGGTGACACTCGGCGCGTTTGTCGGCGGATTTTACCTGTCGCTTGCAGTGCTTTGGTTCATATTGTTGTTCGCGGGCTTCATAATTCTGAGATCCAGAGTTTTCTTACTCATCAAAGAACTCAGAAATCCCATTCTGCTGGCATTTTCCGCCGCGTCATCGGAGGCGGCGTTTCCGCAAACCCTTGCGAGCCTGACGCGGTTCGGTATCCCTCCCAAAATCACTAGTTTCGTACTGCCGCTTGGATATTCTTTCAATTTAGATGGATCGATGATGTACTGCACCTTTGCGGTGCTATTTATCGCTCAGGCATATGGCATTCAGCTATCCGCTGCACAGCAACTAACGATGCTCCTGCTGTTGCTCGTCACTTCGAAAGGTATGGCGGCGGTGCCGCGTGCAAGCTTGGTCGTGATATCTGCAACACTTAGCCATTTTAACATCCCGGAGGCTGGGCTCCTGCTCATTCTGGCGGTCGATCATTTTCTCGACATGGGGCGATCTGGGACCAACGTGATCGGCAACGCCATCGCGACCGCGGCCGTCGCGCGCTGGGAAGGAACGCGGGACCGCAAGACTACTCCCGATATCCCCTTCAATCCTGGATAATAATCGATGTTAGATGCTGATTGTCAACGTGAAACACCGACCGGTTTTCTCGCGAACGTAGAGGCGATGCTTGAAGCTGCGGCCGCCCATGTGCCCATGCAGGAAGGATTGCTGGAAAAGATTCGGGTTTGCAACGAGACCTATGTCACCCGCTTCGGCGTGAGGCTTCGTAACCGCATGTACACCTTCGAGGGTTGGCGCTGCGTGCATGCAAACCATCCCGCGCCGGCCAAGGGCGGCATCCGTTACGCGCCCGATGTGGACCAGCAGGAGGTGGAGGCACTCGCGGCCCTGATGAGCTACAAATCCGCGTTGATGGGCCTGCCGTTTGGTGGTTCGAAAGGCGCGCTCCGCATTGACCCGTCGCAATGGACAGCGCGCGAACTCGAGCGCATTACCCGCCGCTTTGCACAGGAACTCATCCGTCAGAACTTCCTTAGTTCGGCGCAGAACGTTCCGGCGCCCGATATAGGCACGTCGGAGCGTGAAATGGTCTGGATTGCCGACGAATATCGCCGTCTTCGGCCCAATGACATAAATGCAGAGGCTTGTGTCACCGGAAAGCCGCTGGCGGCAGGCGGGATCGAGGGCCGCACGGAAGCGACCGGGCGCGGTGTCCAGTTCGCGATCCGGGAATTGTTTGCCACAGAGCGTGACGTGGCTAGGACCGGGCTCAAGGGGGCGCTCAAAGGACGAACAGTTGTTGTCCAGGGGTTCGGCAATGTGGGTTACCACGCCGCGAAATTCCTAGCCGAAGACGGCTGCAAGATCGTTGCGATCATCGAGCGCAATGGTGCCTGTGTAAATCGCCAAGGCCTCGCCGTGGAAGAGCTCGCCCTTCACTTTCGATCCACGGGAAGCTTCCAAGGTTTCATCGGGGGCGAATTCATTGACGATGGCGCCCGCGTCCTTGAAATGGATTGCGATATCTTGATTCCCGCCGCCCGCGAGTCAGTGATCACCTCCGCCAATGCGGCGGCCATTCGAGCCAAGGTCATCGTGGAGGCCGCGAACGGGCCGATCACATTCGAGGCCGATCGCAGGCTCCGCGAGCGCGACGTGGTCATCATCCCAGACCTGTTCGCCAACGCTGGCGGCGTGACCGTCAGCTATTTCGAATGGGTCAAGAATATCACACATATTCCCTTTGGTTTGATGGAGCGGGGACACCGCCAGCGGGAAGGCGTGCTGCTGTCGTCCGCACTAGGCAACCTTATCGGCAAGTCTTTGCCAACTGATCTCGCCCATAATTTTGGAGGGGAAGAGATCGATCTAGTTCGTTCCGGACTCGAGACCAAGATGCGCGTCGTCTATGCGCAGATGTCCACACTCTGGAATGAAGCGGCGGGAATCCCGGATCTTCGGACGGCCGCCTATACGATTGCTCTTAGCAAGATGAAAACAATCTACGAGACCGTGGGCATCTGATTTGCGGGCACATTCTACGGCTTACGATGCCACCCTGTGACCCAGATGCCGTCAGTTGATCTGCGCGCTTGGCGTTAGCGGTCGGTCCAGGCGGCGTTCAAAAAATCGCTAGCGAGCGGGGATCGACAAGAACCGAGGGGCCAAGACAGCGATGGGTGTCGTCAGAGCCTATGCCGCAAACGACGCGCTTCTTCCCCTGAGCCGCCAGGCTCGGTCATAAATCGACCTCGCGCAGCATGGGCGCGCGAGGTCTTGCAGCCGCTCATGGAGACGGTCGCACGGTAGAAAGCCGTGGAGCAGCACGATGACGGGCGCATTCTCGGGGCTCGACCACGAGGTCCTTCCCGCGGATCGACCTCGACGCGGTTCCAAAGGGCACGCCGGGCGTGGCCCAACGGATTCATGAATGACGCGGGTGCGGCCCTCATGCCGGCGCCGATAATCGGACATCTGGAACGTCAAGGGAAAATTGGTGGCTACGAGGCGGCGGCCGAGGCCAGGGCTGGCTGTGGGCCGTTTATGACAGCGTCGCACACCCTGTCGGGGCGATACGCGAAGAGATGGCGATCACCAAAAGCGGCTCACCCCGCATCCGCCCAGCCTCTTAAAGCATGGACGATCGGGCGCGCGAGCGCTTCCCCGCCGTCAGTTGCCCGAGGCGTATCGGGCACGCCAGCGCCGACCTCGACGTCGGCCACAGGTCCGGCGCTCGACCCAGATCGCGATCCGAACGCGCAAGGTCGACGGGCTCAATTTGTTGGGACATTCGACGGCCCCAACGATGTCAACACGCACACGCTAACCGCGGCGCCACGCCCTATCGGCGGGGAGCTCCATTTCGGCGAGCCCGGCCGCCCGCCGGGTTGGTGCCAGTGGTTGTCGGTGGGCCGAAATCGAAATCAGCATATTCCACCGCAGACTACCTGCGCTCGATTAGATGCACCTTTAGTGCATGCATCTATGCGAGTCGGCGAAGCCAGGCGGAACCGGTTCGAAGATGCCCAGGATCAGCCTTCGGAGGATTGGCCTACCGCTGCCGATACGACGATTTCAACCAGAACGTCCGGCGCCCCCATCTCGCACTGAGCCGTCGCGCGGGTCGGGGCGGCGTTCGGCGCGGTCCAGGCATCCCAAACCTCGTTCATCCCGGCGAAGTCCCTGGCGATATCTCGCAGCCAGACCTGCGCAGTCAAAAGACGACTTCGGTCGGAGCCGACTTCGGCAAGCAATCCGTCAATGCGCGCAAGCGCTTGCTGGGTCTGTCCACGAATATCCTGGCTGCGATCTTCCTTGGCGGTCATGCCGGCGATGAAGACTATGCCGTTGTAAACTACCGCCTGGCTGGCGCGCGGTGTGCATCCGATACGTTCGACATCCGCCACAACGTTTCTCCCTAAAGACTGAGCCCTTCGCAAACCCGCCAAGCCCGACAGTGGCTGCGGCGCAAAGAACGCTCGCTCGGCCTGTAAGCGGGCGTAGTGCGCGATAGCCGGTCAAAACAAAGTCAAATATTCGGCCAAAGCATTCTGCGCGGTTATGGCATGGGCATGGGTCTTTCGCCGACCGCCTGGATTGGAACTTGGCGCCAGTTGTCGCCTCGATCCCTCGATACTCGGCTCGGGCATTCATAACCCCTAAGAATAAAGAGCCTCGGAATATGACATAGACGACTGAGCTTTGCTTCTGTTAGGCTTTGTTGAACGATGGCGCTGGGCACGACCTCGTTGGTTCTCGCTCCAAAGCGACGCACAATTCGAGTTTTGGATTCGCATCGAATCAAGAGCGCCCCGTAGTGAGTTGAGGAGAGCCATCAATGTCCGGACCATTCCGATGGAAAGCGCGTTACACCGTCATGTCTATCCTAGTGACGACGTTCCTCGTGTCATCGATGGACAAGGTCGCGATCTCCGTCGCCCTTCCATATATTGCGAAGGATCTGCATCTCAGTCCGGTAGTGATGGGCTCTGTTATGAGCGCCTTTTTCCTTAGCTATTCGATCGCTCAAATTCCCGGCGGTCTACTGGCGGACAAATTGGGTGTTCGCAAGGTTGCCGCTGTCGCCATGATCTGGTGGTCGACCTTTACGGGACTGACGGGCGCGACGACGAGCATTGTGCAGTTGATGAGTTCCAGATTTCTGTTTGGGTTGGGCGAAGGGCTCTTTCCGGCCTGCGCGTTTAAGACGATCGCGACATGGTTTCCGAAACGCGAGCGGGCGACAGCCAATTCCGTGATGTTCGCTGCAAATTTCCTAGGTGCCGCGATCGCACCGCTGTTGGTGGTAGCGATCATTTCCCTATGGAGTTGGAGACAGGTGTTTTTTGTGCTTTTCATACCGGGAATGATTGTTACCCTTCTATTCTGGCGATTCATTCCTAATCACCCATCGGGAAAAGCAGGCATTACCGACGCAGAGCTTGCCGAAATATTGGACGACGGTGAAAATCAAGCCAAACAATTTGGTGACCGGCTCATCGTGGTTTTGCTTAACCCGATCGTGGTCAAGTATTTCCTTATCGTATTCACGTTTGATCTGACCTATTGGGGCTTTGCGTCTTGGCTCCCCACCTATCTCATACAAGCAAGAGGCCTTTCGATGGTAGAGATGGGCGTCTTCGCATCCTTTCCGGCCTTCGCCGGAACGATCGGATGCGTGATTGCCGGCTGGATGTCAGATCGTTTTTTCAGCGAGAGGCGCCGGATGCCGATTATCGTAGCCGAGCTTTTTGCAGCCGTTTTCCTCTATCTGACATTCTCCGCGACGTCGACGGTCACCCTCGTGATCTTCCAGACGCTGTCGGGATTCGCACTGATGTTTTTCTTCGGGGTGTTCTGGGCCTTGCCGATGAACTCCGTTCCGGCGCGCAACATGGGCCTGACCGGGAGCTTCATTAACATGGCCGGCCAGATGGCGGCAGTCGTCGCGCCCATGGTGATCGGCTTCCTCGTCCACCTTTCTGGTGGACGCTTTGGGACGACCTTCGCCTTCCTGATTGCATCCCTGCTGGTCTCGAGCGGACTCGTGCTCACCCTCCCTGGCAAATGGGATCAGCGGAAAGAAGCGGCTCTCGCCTGAAGAAGTCCAGCCGAAGGATAGGGTGCGGGGGAACCTGGCATTCCGGACACCAAGTGTTGTCGTGCTGCCCGTCGCCCTTATGGGAACGATGAGACAACCCTCTCCGTCAGGCGGGAATCGGTTTCCGCCTTCTCATTCTGAGCGACGGGCAAGCCTTTAGGTGAGGTTTGTGTGGGCGGCCACATCCCCTGATCGTCCGAAGCGCTCGGGCCGGCCCATGGTACGCGGTATGGAGCCAACCCATATTCGCCGTCCCAGGTCGGAATGGCAGGCCCGGCTTGTCGGCACAATTGCGCAAAAACCGCAAACTTGTTCCCGTTATTCTCGCCAGAGATCGCGCACGTTGCCTGGAACACGGCGCAGAACGATACGAAGTGTTCCCGCGATATAGTATCGCCGAGATTCTCAAATATTGTAGAAAATGAGCAGGTAATGTGATTAATCGCGCCAAGGCACGGGAGAATCCCGAATGGATGACTATCTTCGGCAGCGCTAATTTGATGGCTCGATTGCGCATCGTGGTCGCCCCAAAGCGGGCGACCACTAAATGTCGGTCAATTGAAGCGCTTGATGCTCAGCGGCTCGATTGGGGTGCTGGTCGAGCCGGTGACAATCAATTCGGCCATGACCTCGCCGACGCCCGGCCCGAGTTGGAAGCCGTGCCCAGAGAACCCGCAGGCATGAAAAGCATTTTCCACGCTGGAGGACGCCCCCATGATCGGAAGGCTGTCAGGCGTAAAGCCTTCGATGCCGGACCATGACCGGACAATGGTCGCCGATGCCATGATCGGGAAGATCGAGATGGCAGCGTCGGCCGACATGCGTAGCTGCTCAAACCGGATCTCAGAGACGTTTGTGTCCGGGTTCGGCGTGCCACGGCGGCCGCCACCGATTACAACCGTGCCGTTGGTCATCTGCTTGAACGACAAGGGCCTGCCGATCGGTCCGCCCACAACTGCGTCACAGAAGTGAGGCATGCGGGCAGTGACGAGCATCATCGGCGCGACGGCTTCGATCGGTGCGTTTTCACCGAGCTGACGCGCAAACTCTCCTGCCCAGGCGCCGGCGCAGTTGAGAAGATGGTGTCCCGTAAAGGTCTCGCCCCCAAGGCAGAAGACCTGCCAATCCCCCCCCTGGCGACGAACGCGCTGGACCGTGGTGCATTCGCGGAAGCGAACCCCTATCGAGCGGGCTTTGCGCTGGAAAGCGAAGGTCGTCTGATAGGGAAGCGCGAAACCGTCTTCCAGACACGCCAGGCCGCCGATCAGGTGCGACGACGCCGCCGGCAGGAGTTCACGCAACTGCACCTGATCAAGGACGACTTCGTGATCGTAGCCCATGGCTCGGAGATCGGCGACACGAGCCTTCATCGTCTCCAACTGCGTTTCGTTTTCGGCAACCGCGATCTGCGGTGCGCGTTGAAAACCGCAATCGTCATCCAGCAACGACTCGATCCTGTTCCAGATATCCATCGAGCGCTGGGACAGCGCGATTTCCGCATAGTCGCGGCTCCTTCGCCGGACGCCGCCGGCATTCACGCCAGAGGCGTGACGCGCGACCGTATCCTTCTCGATCACTATGACCGAGAGCCCACGCATTCGCGCGTGAAGCGCTGTCGAGCACCCCTGAATGCCGCCCCCGATGATGACAAGGTCTGCAGTTTCCCTCATCCGACCTGGCCCATCTTGGTAACTGCACGATCGCTCGCTGCGGGGGTGAAGGCCGCCAGTTCCGCCAGCGCCAGCGGCTTCAACGGTGGCCTGATGCGATAGTAATCGACTACCGACGGCGGCTCGGCTCGGCACTCTGAAATGATTTCGGTAACCGCCAACCCGCACATGCGACCCTGGCAGGGCCCCATGCCGCTGCGCAGGAAGGCTTTCACTTGGTTTGGTCCTGGCGCGCCGAGGCCGACCGCCGCGCGGATGTGTCCGGCCGTCAATTCCTCACAACGGCAAACGATCGTGCCATCGGCCGGCGCGAGGATTTCGGCGGAAGGCGCATAAAGTGTCTCGAGGAATGGCCGGATCGATAATTCCCGCTGCAATTGCGATTGCAGCGCGGTCAGGTTGACCGCAGCCCTCTTGCCGGCTTTCTCCGCCACGCGGAGTCCGGTAAGGCGCCCCTGCAGTTCAGCGACGATCGCACCGCCGATGCCGCCACCGTCACCAGCGACATAGATATTGTCGACACTCGTTTCGCCATAACCGTCGAGTGTCGGCACGAAGCATCGCTGGCCCTCGTTCCAAAAATGCTCGCAGCGCAAAAGCCGGGTGATCTGCTGATTGGGAACCACACCTTGATGCAGAGCGACGAATTCGACAGGCAGCGTGTGCGACCGTCCTTTGGACCGGAACTTGATCGCTTCTGCCTGTCCATTACCGGTAATGGCAATTTCGGTCGCGTCACGATAGATCGGCACCCTGGCAAGCTTGACGGCGCGCATCATCGCAGCGCCCTTGCGTAGATATCTCAGACCCGCGCGATTAAACGGGAGCAGCCCCAGTGCGGCTACATAGCGCGAGCGCGGAACCGTCTCGATCATCGCGCGAGGCTTTGTGCCTGCGGCAAGCATCTGCGCTGCGATAAGCCATAGCAGAGGACCGGCGCCGACCAAGACGACATTATCGTGAATCAAACCGTTCGCCTTGAGCATGATCTGACAAGCACCCGCTGTCATGACGCCGGGCAGTGTCCAACCTGGCACCGGCATTGAGCGTTCAGTCGCGCCGGTTGCAACGATCATAGCCCGGGTCGAGAAACTCGAGGAGGCGCCGGACTTGGAAAAGAAGATGTCAAGCTCAGGATTTACATTCCATACGGTTGCCCCCGACAGATAGACTGCGCCGCTTGCTCGGAACTCCGAAGTGAGTTTCCTGCCTTTGCCATAATCGTCTCCAAGGATATTCAGGCACCGTGCATCCGCTTTCTCGACCGCACGATAAATCTGACCACCGGGCGCGTTCTGCTCATCCAGCAGGATCGTCGACAGACCGGCCCGCGCGCATTCAATTGCTGCCGCCATTCCGGCCGGACCGGCGCCGACGATCGCCACATCATATTTCGTCAT
>Ga0310811_10010116_pt1 | contig 12190 bp, 6 predicted proteins | sample YCmetagenome_FD_207642 | JGI IMG/M metagenome (GOLD analysis project Ga0310811, IMG submission 207642) | Soil microbial communities from experimental microcosm in Duke University, North Carolina, United States - YC | ecosystem: Engineered > Artificial ecosystem > Soil microcosm > Unclassified ... | reverse complement strand
TGTGTGCTGCCTCCACCCAGTCGAGGTCTTCCACGGCCACGAAGTAACCCGACCGTCGGCCTTCACCAGCACCCGCTCCGCATAGCCCCGACCACGCTGCAACTCTCCAAGTACCGCCGAGAGCCTTCGCGTCAGCTCCTCCTGCTTCCCGCTCCCTAACCTTGGCCCGAGCCCGCTCCACGGCGGCGTGAAAGCGTTCCCGATCGAATGGCTTGAGCAAATAGTCGATCGCACGACGCGTTGACCGGAGCCGCTCTGGCTTGCTTGACCTGCTCGCAACGCTGGCGCAGACTTGAGCCTTGCCACATATAGCACCTGCCGCGTTTCAGCTGATCCTGGTGAAGGGCCCATGACTCACTCGTAGCCCCAATGTCTCAAGGCCAGAGAGCACCCAAAGCCGAAGGAGATGCTTCGAAGCTCGACGCGCAGGTTGCGCTGGCGCTCCCTGAGCCCGGGCGCCTAGCACGTCCGGAGACTGCCGCTGCCTCCGGGTGGCAGCGCTGGCTCCCGGGTCTTCGAATCCTTCTCGGTTACCAGGCTGCCTGGGCTCCGAACGACGTGGTAGCCGGCCTGGTGTTGACCACGATGCTGGTCCCGGTCGGCATTGCCTATGCGGAAGCTTCCGGCGTTCCGGGTATTTACGGACTGTACGCCACCATAGTTCCGCTGCTGGCGTACGCCGTGTTCGGCCCCAGCCGGATCCTGGTGCTCGGGCCCGACTCCTCTCTCGCTGCGCTGATTCTCGCGGTCGTGCTTCCTCATTCCCAGGGCGATCCCGGCCGAGCTGTGGCGTTGGCCGGTATGATGGCGCTCGTGTCGGGTGGGGTTTCCATTGTGGCCGGGCTGTTGCGGCTCGGATTCATCACCGAGTTGCTGTCCAAGCCGATCCGTTATGGGTACATGAACGGCATCGCGCTCACGGTGTTGATCAGCCAGCTGCCCAAGCTGTTCGGCATTTCCATCGAGAGCGTCGGGCCGCTACGCGACGTCTGGCGAATCGCTCAGGCAGTGGTCGGTGGCGGGGCCAATTGGACTGCATTCGCAGTCGGCGCCGGGACCCTGGCGGTGATCCTGCTGCTCAAGCCCTTTCGGCGGGTCCCCGGCCTTCTGATCGCCGTGGCGGCGGCAACGGTCGTGGTTGGCATGCTCGACCTTGGAGCTACCGCCGGGGTAAAGGTGCTCGGCCCTCTGCCACAGGGCCTGCCCGCGTTCACCGTTCCGCATGTTCCGCTGGCCGACCTCAGCGCAGTGTTCATCGGTGGCTGCGCGATTGCGCTGGTCTCGTTTGCCGACACCAGCGTCCTGTCGCGCACATACGCGGCCAAGACTCAAACCTTCGTGGACCCAAACCAGGAGATCATCGGCCTGGGAGCTGCCAACGTCGCAGCCGGCTTCTTCCAGGGCATTCCGATCAGCAGCAGCTCGTCGCGCACGCCGGTGGCCGAGGCTTCCGGGGCGAAAACCCAGGTCACCGGCGTGGTCGGCGCCGTGGCGGTCGCCCTGCTGGTGATGTTTGCTCCCAACCTAATGCAAGACCTTCCCACCAGCGCACTGGCGGCAGTGGTCATCACCGCCGCCATTGGGCTGTTCGAGTTCAGCGACTTGCGCCGCATTTATCGCATCCAGCGCTGGGAGTTCTGGCTCTCAATTGCCTGCTTCGTCGGCGTGGCGGTGCTTGGCGCCATTCCCGGAATCGGGCTGGCGATCGTCATTGCTGTGATCGAATTCCTATGGGACGGCTGGCGTCCGCACTTCGCAGTGCTGGGGCGCGTGGACGGCCTGCGAGGGTATCACGACTTGAAGCGCTATCCGGAAGCCCGGCTCGTGCCCGGCCTTGTGCTCTTCCGCTGGGACGCGCCGCTGTTCTTTGCGAACGCCGAGCTATTTCATGAGCGGGTGCTGGACGCCGTAGGGGCTTCGCCCACCCCGGTGCGGCGAGTCCTCGTGGCCGCCGAGCCGGTGACCGGGGTGGACGTGACCTCTGCGGACATGCTTGCTGAACTCGAGCGGACTTTGCGCGCTACCCAGATTGAACTGCGCTTCGCCGAGATGAAGGACCCCGTCAAGGACCAGTTGAAGCGGCTGGAGCTGCTCGAGCAGCTGGGGACGGACATCTTCTACCCTACTATTGGCGCGGCGATCGATGCCTACCTGGTCGACTTCGCAGTCGACTGGAAACCCTGAGCCCTCAGCCTGCAGCAGCCTCGAGAACGCTCGCGCTTTTCCCAGGGACGTCCCGCCCCGGCGTCCTCTGCTCGCTCGGCACGCGATGGATCGGGTCGGCTCCGATCGTTCCCACCAGCGACGCCAGATAGGCGGGACTCCTCACCCGCTCGAGCTCTTCGCCCGCGTGCTCCAGCCGCTCGGCGATGCCCAGCCGCTCGGCTTCCTCCCGGTGCCCGGCGCGTGCCAGGAACTCCGTAAGGCTGTCCACGTGCCGCTGCCAGAGCGCGACGTCGCGCTCCTGCTTGATGGCAAGCCGTTCCTGATACCAGTCGCTCGCGAGCAGTGCCTCCCGGGTGAACAAGGCGCGGATCTCCGGATGGTTGGCGTCCTTTCCTTCATATAGGCCGTGGGCCATGATGTGGAGCAGCGCCTTGAGCGGGGGGCATGCGTCCTCGATGGTCCCGTCGGCGAAGTACTGTTCCGCCACCCGCTGCTGGGCCTCCACGATGTTGTTGACCCCATCGGCGAAGACCGCGGCATCCTGGATCTCGGGCTTGAGGATCTCCTCGGTGAACACCGCCGTGGGGTTGTCGAACACCCGACCGAAGAAGTTGTGCACGAACTTGGCAGTGATGCGGTAGCCCAGCCGGCTCGCGAGGACTTTTTCCCCCTCGTACTCGTAGTCTCCCAGCTTTTCCAGATGGCCCGCTTCGATCAGTCGCTTGGGGTCGCGCTCTTGGGGGAAAAGGCGGCACCAGATCTCCGGAACGAGGAGGCTGACGTCGTGGTCCACCCGGTAGTGCGGCCCGATGAAGCCGGCCGCCGAGCTGAAGCCGGCATATCCGGTGAGAAGCATCGACACGAGGGCGTTGTTCAGGTCCGCCGTCGCCGATAGGGCGTTGAACGGGCCTTTGGTCAGCGCGCCCTCGGAGCCTGCTCCCGTCGTGCTGGGCGACGTCCCCGTCACCGAGCACACGTAGTCCATGAACAGCTCGGGCAGTTCCTGGTAATGGATCGGGCCGTACACGCAGAGCGGCCGCACGCCCTCCGCCGGCGGATGATTGCGGCGGCCCGAGAGCACACCGATCACCGGGAACAGGAGGGGCTCCTCGAGCGGCAGCCGGCGATAGAGCCGTGCCCCCATCTCCGCCACGTAGCGATCGCGCGGATGGGCCAGATCGGGCCGGAGCTGGAGATAGCGCGGGTTCTTGGTGCGCTGCCCGCCGACCAGCCGGGGCTCCGCCGAACAGATGGAGAAGCCGCCGTCGTTGCGGGCGGCGTTCCGGGCCACGTGCTGACGCATGGGAAGGGTGAACGCGTCGTGCACCGAGACGTTCTCGACGATCTCCTGCGCGTCCTCCCGGGTCAGCGGCTCGAAGTTGGAGCAGAACAGGCCGAACCCGGCCATGTCTTCTTCCGTCTGGCGGTCGAACCCGGGATGAATCGCGTCGTCGGGACGCTGGAACAGCCTGAACTCGCAGTTCTCCGCCAGCTTGAGGCTCGGGTGGCCATCGTATTCCCGCGGAAGCCCTGTAAGCTGGCCTGCCGGTACCACAACCGACGCCGTGATGTCGTCTTCCATCTGCACTTTGTCGGCCGCGACGAAGTCCTGCCGCAGTTTGTAAGTGCGCCACGCGCCGCTCTCCTCGCGGCCGATGCGCAGGTAGTTGGCAACCAGACGCCGCCCCTCGTACTTGAGCTCGTGCCCGGGCGCGCCGTTGATGATGTCCACGCTGAATCGGCGTCTCCAATCACCACCCCACTCCGGCCGGTAGAACCGCTTGATCACGAACACGAGCGCGCGCACGTAATTCGGAATCGTCTCCAGCCACGCGTTGTACTCGGCGGTGAACTCGGCCGGATTGGGCGTGAGCAGCTTGATCACCGAGCCCAGGGAGCGCTCGGGTGACAAGATCCGGCGAGCCGCTCCGCGACCGTTGCCCCCGCGCAACTCCGGCTTGAGCGCGTCGTCGTAGCGCCGATCGAAGATGGCCTGCACAAAGTCCATGTCCTCATCGAAGCTCCGCACGTAGAACGACCCCGGCAGCACGGCGTCCACCAGGCTCTTGCTGATCTCGGATTTGCCGCCACCCGACACGGTGCACGGTTTGTGGCAGAAGGCGCCCTCCGGCACCGCACCGATCAACCGCCAGCTCGGCGCCGCCCGGTGCTTGGCCATCCGGATCTTGTAGCCGCTCGGATGGAGATAGATCCGGCCCGGCAGCATCTTGAGATGCTGCTCCTTGCCCCGGCTGGTCCACTTGATGTCCTGCCGGTGGACGTCGATCTCCATGTCCTCCGGCATGTAATGGATCTCAGGGTACATCGCGTCGGTGGCGTATCCAGAGTCGTGCAGCTTGGCGCGATCGCCGAGGAGCGCGAGGACTTCCGAGAAGCGCTGGTTGGCGCTCACCATCCGCACCAGATCGGGCACGAACCGGTCACCGAGATTGAAAGTCGCAAACGCCAGCGCCCCGCCGGCGTGCTCCTCCTCGGCCAGCCCGTAGAGGTTCGCGCTGTAACCGATCTGGGTTTTGACCTCCTTCTTGCAATACCCGAAGTAGTTGTCCGCCAAGATCGTCACCATCACGCCTTCTATGCCGCGCGAGGTGATCTTGAACGGCTTCCCGTTGTTGTAGAGCTCGCTGTCGGTGGCCCAGCACATGCCTGCGGCGCGCTGGGCTTCAGTCGCCCGGCTCACATGCGGCAGGCCAACGTCTTTCTTGCGAAGGCGGGTGAGGTGCGGCGCCAGGATCACGCAGCCGCTGGTGCCGGTCCAGCGGTCCACATCGAGCGCCGCGTCGTTGCCGGGAAGATAGGGATCGCCGGCGTTGCCGAAGATGCTCTCGACGAAGTCGAGGTTGGAGACCAGCCCGCCGGGGGCAAAGAAGCGGACTTCGTTGCGCTTCTCCGGAGAGACGTTGGGAACTGCGGGACACACGAGCGGCCGGAGCAGCAGCGACACCATCGTCTCGACCGGCTCCGGCCAGTTGGCCGTGAAGGGCAGCCGCATCAGGTGCGCCGGCGGCCGAAGTGCCTCCTGCAGCAGCCGGAGAAACGCCACCAGCGGCACTCGCAGCTTGTCGCCGGGGATCGGGAGCCCGCCCTCCGATACGTGGAAGACGCCCTGGGTGGTGCGTCGGTCGTTGATCGGGTTATGGAGCACGCCGTTGTCGAGCCGATAGCTCGAGACCAGCTCGTTGTGCCATCCGTCGGCGTCGATCGGAAGGGACAGCTCGCGCGCCAGCCCGTAGTGGTCGAGGATCAGGGTCTCGCCGGGAAGCCGCACCGGCTCGGCGAACTTGACCGCTGCCAGCAACCCATCGATGTAGTTCTGGATCCGCCGGTCGGCTGGGCAGAGGTGCTCCGAGAGGAGTCTGGCCTGCTCCCGGTAGCGGGCAAAGAGGTCGCCGGCCAGGTGGAGCACGTCCTCATCGCCCGTGTCCACGGGTATCTGCACACCCATTGCGGCGAGCTTGAGCAGGATCGAGCTTATGGCCGTCCGCCGCTCAGGCAGCCACGGCGTCCCGTCCGGTTTGAGCCCCACCGCACGCTCGAGCTCCACGCTTAGCCTCCCGGCCGAATTTCGCAGGGTCCTCGGATGAACGTCTCACTGGGCTAGTGATTCGTCAACCGGGAGGCAGCCGTCAGCCGCTAACGGCTAACGGCGAGCGGCTGATCACGATACAGGTCGGGGAACGAACGCTGCAACCGAGACACTTTGGGCGCATCGTTGTACACGATGTACGGCTGATACGGGTGCCGCTGCATGTAGCCCTGGTGGTAGTCCTCGGCGGGATAGAACGCCTTGAGCGGTACCAGCTCGGTCACGATCGGCTTGGGAAAGGCCTTCTTTGCCTGTAGCTCCGCAATGTACTGCTGGGCGGCCTGCTTCTGCTCGTCGTTGGCGTAGAACACGATCGAGCGATACTGGGTCCCGACGTCGGGACTCTGCCGGTTGAGCTGGGTGGGGTCGTGCGCCACCTGGAAGAACACCATCAGCAACTGCTTGTAGCTGATCTGCGTCGGATCGAATACCACCTTGACCGACTCGGCGTGGCCGGTGGTTCCCGAGCTGACTTGTTCATATGAAGGAGACGGCGCCGTACCGCCGGCGTAGCCGGAGGTGGCCGACTGGACCCCTTTCAGGTGCTCGAACACCCCCTCCACACCCCAGAAACACCCCCCGGCAAAGACCGCGGTCTGAGTTGGCGGGGCCATCAGGGTCAGGGCAACGAAAAGCGAAAGCATTGGAACCATTCCTCAGGATCGATTTCCAAGCTAACGCTGCCAGCCGGCTCCCGGTTTTCCTTCGGGGGCTGCCGAGCCCTTCATCTTATGTAGCGGCGGGCTAATAGCAGCCGCGATGGCCACGGAGGCTGGTCCGCTCCCCCATACAACCATATTGTAGGGCACCCTTTCGGACACGACTGGACCCCGCGGTGCGCGATCCGCTCCAGCACCTCGCCGACGCTCTCGCCGGCCGTTACGAGCCGTTGCGCGAGATCGGCCACGGCGGGACCTCCATCGTGTACCTGGCCAATGATCTCCGGCACGAGCGGCAGGTCGCCCTCAAGGTCCTCCGGCCGGAGCTGGCACTCTCGCTCGGCGCCGAGCGGTTCCTGAGCGAGATCAAGATCGCGGCCGGGCTCAACCACCCCCACATCCTTCCGGTCCACGACTCCGGCGACGCCGACGGCAGTCTCTTCTTCGTCATGCCGTTCGTCGAGGGCGAGACGCTGCGCGAACGGCTCGCCCGGGTCGGCCCGCTGCCGGTGGACCAAGCGACGCGCATCGCGCGGGAGGTCGCCGACGCGCTCTCTTACGCGCATTCCCGCGGGGTAGTCCATCGCGACATCAAGCCGGCCAACATCCTGCTGGTCGGTGAGCACGCCGTGGTGGCGGACTTCGGCATCGCGACGGCCATCGGGAGAAACGATCCGATGGCGTTCAGCGAGCTGGGCCTGGTCGTCGGCACGCCCGCGTACATGAGCCCGGAACAGGCGCGCGGCACGTCCACTGTGGACGGCCGCAGCGACCTCTACAGCCTCGGCTGCGTCCTCTACGAAATGCTTGCCGGCGAGCCGCCGTTCGTGCGGTCATCGCCCCAGGCGGTGCTCGCGAGCCACTGGAGCGATCAACCGGCGTCGCTGCGGAGCCACCGGCCGTCGATACCCATCGAGCTCGAGCAGGCAGTCACTCATCTGCTCGCCAAGCTTCCGGCGGATCGGTTTTCGACCGCATCCCAATTCGTTGCAGCGCTTCCGGCCGACAGCAGCGAAACGGCGATTACGCCCCGACCCCTGCCCGCCCTGCGCCGCAGGGTCCCCTGGATGGCGACGGCGCTGGCGGCCGGGGCGGCTGTGGCCGGGATCGCGCTGGCTGCATGGTTCGTCCGAACCCGCGCCAGGCCCGCGCTCGATACGTCTCTCTATCTCGTTCTCCCCTTCCGGCATCGCGGCCAATCTGCGCCCGCCCTGCTCGACGGAGACCAATGCGGCTCATTGCTGGATGAGTCGGTGCGAACGTGGAAGGGTGTCGCGGTGGTCGATCCACTCTGGGTGAGCGATGCGCGGGCCCGGAGCGGCGACAAGCCGCTTACGCTGGACGCGGCCATCGACCTGGCGAGGCGACGCGGCGCCGGTGCGATGATCTCGGGCGAGGTCTGGCAGTTCGGCGACAGCGTCTTCGTCCGCGGTGTGCTCTATGACGTTGTGCAGCGCGGCCGCGTCGTTCGCCAGCACACGGTCACGTTGGCCAACGACCTGCGCGATGCCCGCGCCCGCTTCAGTGAGTTGGCAAGCGCCCTTCTGAGCGGCGTGGCCTCCCCACCGCACGGCCCCATCGGGACCGCTTCGCTCGCCGCCTGGCGCGACTACGACGCCGGTCGCCGCGCGCTGCTGGCCTGGGATCTGGGCACCGCGCGACAACAGCTCGGCGCGGCCGTCGGAGAGGATCCTCAGTATGCCCGTGCCAATCTGGGCCTGGCAACGGTGCTCAGCTGGGCCGGCTCCCGGGAGAACGATTGGCGCGCCTACGCAACTGCAGCGGTGCGAGGGCAGGACCAACTGGATCCAGGAGAGCAGGAGCTGGCCAGGGCGCTCCTCGACTTGAGCGAGCGGCGCTATCCGGAGGCGTGCGAGGCGTTCCGCAGTATGGTCCAGCGCGACTCGCTCGATTTCGGCAGTTGGTTCGGACTGGGCGACTGCCTGAGCCGGGACCCGCTGGTCGTTGCGGACGCGCACAGCCCTTCGAGCTACCGGTTCCGCACCAGCTTCGCGGAGGCGGCCGGCGCGTTTCGCCGGGCGCTCGAGGCCTACCCGTCCGTTCACCAGGCGACCGACGGGTTCGGCTTGCGGCGCTTGAGCCGGGTGCTGTTCACCGAGCCTTCGTACTACCGGGTGGGTTACCGTCTTACTCCCGACACTGTCTGGTACGGGGCCTTTCCTTCCTTCGATCACGACTCGGTGGCGTTCGTCCCCTATCCGCTGGCCGACGTGCTGGGCGCCAAGGGCGATGCCAATCCGACGACCACGGGTGCGGCAGTCGCCTACGCCCGAGACGTCCTCGGCTCCGTGACCACGGTTTGGCTCCGCGCGTTTCCCAATAGTGCCGATGTCCTGGAAGTACATGCCGGGGTGCTCGAGACCGAAGGTGCGGTGGGCGACACGGCGAACGTCGAGCATTCCGCCCTGGCTGCGGTGGTGCGGGCCCGCCCGCTGACCCGAGATACGGTTCAGGCGCTTCGCCTGGCGGTCGCTGAAACTCGGCTCCGCCTCAAACTGAGCCAATTCCGGGCGGCGGAGCGTCTGGCTGACTCGCTCTTGAAGGCGCTTCCCCACCCTACGCCCGAGCAAGCGGAGAACATTGCAGGCCTGGCGGCCCTCACCGGGCGACCGGTGCTCGCGGCGAACCTGCTCGAGGCGACGGCATCCCGGGCTCCCCTGGATGACGCCGGGGAGCCTGCCCGGGTCGCTCCGCCGCTGACCGAAGCAGCGTTGCGGCTTCGGGCATTTGCATCGATGGGCGCACCGATAGACAGCCTGCGCGCGAGCATCGTTCGCACCAGCCGCCTGATCGAGAGCTACGCGGAGTCGAGCCGGGTGCCCGAGCTGCGGGAGATGTTGCTCGAACGGTCGCTCGCGCTTGCCTTTTCCACGCTGGGGAAGGCTGCGATCCCGGCCACTGCACCCCAGCACTACCTCTTACAGATGGAAGCGGCGCTCGCGAAGGGCGACACAGCCCGATACCGGAAGCTTCTGGCCGAAACCCGCGCTGCGCGGCAGCCTTTCAGGCCCGGCGACTACTCGATCGAGGGGACCTACGCGGAAGCGGCGACTCAGCTGATGGCCGGCGACACGGCGGACGCCGAGCATCTGCTCGATCTCTCGCTCAACGCGCTGCCCACACTCGGCACCGGCCTGGTCACCGAGGTGCCGCAAGCGGCGGCGATTACGCGGGCCATGGCCTTGCGTGCGGATCTCGCCGCGCGGCGGGGCGATGGGCCGACGGCCAAGCGTTGGGCAGACGGAGCCGCGACGCTCTGGGCATCGGCGGAACCCGCCTTGCGGCCGACAGTGGATCGCATGCGTCGAATCGCGGCAAGCGCGCAGTAGGGACAGCGGGGTTGCAGGTAACGCCACTTTGCTCCAGGAGGTAGCCGATGCCGGGCAATTCAGGAAAGCGCCTGATCTGGCTGGTGGTCATCGTGGTCCTGATCCTCATCGTCGTGCAGTTCATGCTTCCGGGAACGCATCCACCGCCCTTCACTCGAATCGGTGGCGCCACGCCGGAACAACTGGCGGCCACCTGCAACGATCCCGACCTCCATTTCGTCGGACTCCTTGGGCGTGAGGCTGAAGTCGATACCGGCGTCTTCGTCCGGCTGTCACCCGAGTATCGCAGCTTCAAGAATGATCCCGAAGATCTCAAGCAGGGTCGGGTCGTGGCGCTAATACAGCTGCGCCGGGGGGCTGGGTTCAAGGCCTTCGGCCTCAAAGACACTGCGGCGGCCTGCCTGTTCATCAGTGGCGAGTTTCCCAATGGTCTCGTAACTGCGGTGATATCGAAGAAGGGCGAGCTGCTGGCGGACTCGCTCAAGACAACCGTCGTGCCGAAGTTGCACTTGCTTCCGGAAGCCCACTGGGAGGCGGACAGCGCCGTGCGCGAGGGATTCAACCCGTGGCCCAGCCCGCTCTACGCCGAGAGCCCGGACACGATGCGACTGGCGAGCGGCCGGGCTGCGTGGTGGACAAGAGCGGTAAAAGCGGTGATGAAGGCAAGCGGCCAAACCAGCTGCACCAACCACAGCTGCTGCATTTCGAGCGGCGGCCACTGACGTGCCATCGTATCCGCGTCAGAACGGTTTGAAGCCCATGCTCCCATAGCGGGTGAGGTGCAACAGATCCCAGAGCGGAATCACATAGGCAATGGCAGCGAGGGCCACGGCTACCGCGAACCAGAGGCCCAGCTTGTCCCAGATCGCGACCCGGTGGCCTCCATCGGGCACGCCGAGTGGCTCGGCCCACTCGAGCGCCGGCTGCGGCTTGCGCGCGCCGGCCAACAGGGTGCCGACGATTACCATCACGAACAGTCCCGCGCTGGCAAACAGCACTACGCCGCCGAGCGCCGAGACGCGGGTGAGGCCCTGCCAGATCTGCGCCTGGGGGGCGCCGTTGTAGGAATCGGTAAAGATCCGGCGCGGCATTCCCATGAGGCCGGTCACGTGGTTCACGAACGAAAAGAGCACCATGCCCAGAAACCAGAGGTAGGGCTGCACTTTCGCCAGGAGCCCCAGCTCGAGGTCGCGCCCGCTCAGCCGCGGAACCAGGTAATACGCGGTGCCCATGAAAGTGAGCGCCACCGCACTTCCCACCGTGAGATGAAAGTGGGCGTGAACCCATGCGGTGTTGTGCACGACAGCGTTGAGGGCGTAGGCCCCGTTGATCGAGCCCCCGAAGCCCCCCACCATAAAGAGCAGACCGGCTAGCAGCGCGCTCGAGACGGTCGGATTGCCCCAGGGCAGCGCGCGAATCCACCCGAAGAGCCCCTTGCCACCGCGGAGCCTGCCGGCCACCTCGAGCGAGGCCACCACTGTGAACGCGGTGATGAAGCTCGGAAACGAGATGATCATCGTGTTGAACGTATGGAACAGCTTCCATCCTGCTGGAATCCCCGGGTCCTGGAATTGGTGATGGAACCCAACCGGCGTAGAGAAGATGAGAAATAGCGCGAACGTCATTCGCGCGAGCGGCTCCGAGAAGAGCTTGCCCCCTGCCTCGCGTGGAATGAGCGCGTACCAGATGACGTACGCGGGCAGAAGCCAGAAGTACACCAGCGGGTGTCCGAAGTACCAGAACAGGGTGCGCGCAAGCACCGGGTCCACGGTCTTCACCAGCCCCAGGGACCAGGGAATCAGCTGGAAGAGCATCTCCGCCGCGACGCCCATGGTCGCCAGGATCCAGAGCAGCGCGTTCGCCGTGGTCGCGTGGAGCGCCAGGCTCACGGGGCGGTCCGGGTGGGCGGCCCGCTGCTCGCGCCAGGTCGCGATGATGTTGGCCGCCCAACCCCAGGAAGCCACGACCAGCAAGGTGAGTCCTATATAGAAGAGCGGATGCGCCTGTAACGGTGGATAGAAGGTGTAGAGCACGCTCGACTTGAAGGCGAAGACCGTGGCCAGCGCCATCACGGTGCCGGCCAGAGCCAGCCAGAACATGGCCCAGCTGAACCTGGGCCACCGAAGCATGCCGGTTTCCTTCTGCGCCACGACGTAGCCCAGGCCCATGATGAAGAAGGTCGTGAACACCAGCGCCATGAGCACGCCGTGCGCGGTAACCGACATGTAGTACATACTGGCCGAGCGATACGGCACCTCCAGGTTCGCGCGGCTGATCGCCTGCATAAGGGCCATCGCCGCTGCGACGCCGAAGGCGATCACGGCCACCCAGATGTGCGCCAGCGCCAGGCGGTCCGCGGTCTTCATTGGGTCGCTCCCTCTTTGCCTTGCGCGGCCGGCGGTTGCCAC
>Ga0310811_10010115_pt1 | contig 12190 bp, 11 predicted proteins | sample YCmetagenome_FD_207642 | JGI IMG/M metagenome (GOLD analysis project Ga0310811, IMG submission 207642) | Soil microbial communities from experimental microcosm in Duke University, North Carolina, United States - YC | ecosystem: Engineered > Artificial ecosystem > Soil microcosm > Unclassified ... | reverse complement strand
CCTGTCCACGCTGATCAACGCGGATGGCGGCCAGGCGCGGATCAACGGGCACGACCTGGCCGCCGAGCCGGACGCGGTACGGGCCAGCATCGGCGTCACCGGACAGTTCTCCGCGGTGGACAGCCTTTTCACGGGGGAGGAGAACCTGCAGCTGATGGCCGACCTGCACCACCTCGGCCGCTGGGAGGGGCGGACCCGCGCGGCCGAGTTGCTGGAGCGGTTCGACCTGACCGAGGCGGCGCGCAAGCCGGCGTCGACCTACTCCGGCGGCATGCGCCGCCGGCTGGACCTGGCGATGACGCTGATCGGCCGGCCGCGGGTGATCTTCCTCGACGAGCCGACAACCGGGCTGGACCCGCGCAGCCGCCGCAACATGTGGCAGATCGTGCGGGAGCTGGTGGCCGACGGCGTGACCATCTTCCTGACCACGCAGTACCTGGACGAGGCCGACGAGCTGGCCGACACCATCGCCGTGCTGGACAACGGGAAGCTCGTCGCCGAGGGGACGGCGGACGAGCTCAAGCGGCGCATCCCGGGCGGGCACGTCCGGCTGCGTTTCGCCGACGAGAACGGCCTCGACACGGCCGTTGGCCTGCTGGCCGATGCCGTGCGGGACAACGACTCCCTGACCCTGCGCGTGCCCAACGACGGCAGCATGCGCTCGCTGAAGACGCTGATCGACCGGCTGGACGCCCTGGCCGTCCAGGTCGAGGAGCTTTCCGTGCACACGCCCGACCTCGACGACGTCTTCCTCGCCCTGACCGGCGACCAGCAGAAGGTGGCCGCGCGATGAGCACCCTGGACCTGAGCTTCCACCCGCTGCGCGACTCGGTGACCATGTTGCGCCGCAACCTCAGACACATGCTCCGCTATCCGTCGATGACGGTGATGCTGGTCGGCATGCCGGTGATCTTCCTGCTGCTGTTCGTGTACGTCTTCGGCGGCACGATGGGCGCCGGCATCGGCGGGGACCGCGCGGCCTACGTCAACTACGTCACGCCGGCGATCATCCTGATGGCCGTCACGTCGATCGTGCAGGGCACGGCGATCTCGGTCGCGATGGACATGACCGAGGGGGTGATCGCCCGGTTCCGCACCATGCACATCGCCCGCGTCTCGGTGCTGACCGGGCACGTGATCGGCAGCGTGCTCCAGGCGATCTTCGTGATGGCCGTGGTGATCGGGGTGGCGCTGCTGGTCGGCTTCCGACCGGACGCCGGGCCGGGAGCCTGGCTGGCCACCGCCGGTTTCCTGGTGCTGCTGACCGTCGCGCTGGTGTGGTTCGCGGTGGCGATCGGCCTGGTGGCCAAGACCGTTGAGAGCGCGAGCAACCTGCCGATGCCGCTGATCCTGTTGCCGTTCCTCGGCAGCGGCTTCGTGCCGACCGACTCGATGCCGGCCGGGCTGCGCTGGTTCGCCGAGTACCAGCCGTTCACGCCGGTCATCGAGACCCTGCGCGGGCTGCTGATGAACAAGCCGCTCGGCGACAACCTGTGGTTGGCGTCGGCCTGGTGCGCGGTGATCGCCATCGGCGGCTACGTCTGGTCGAAGCGACTGTTCAACCGCGAATACGCCCACTGACAGGAGCCGAGGATGTCTCACCTGAGCGAGTTCCCGCTGGCCCGTCCGACCGGCTGCCCGTTCGACCCGCCGGCCGCGCTCGGCACGCTGCGCGCCGAGGAACCGTTGGCGCGCATGACCTATCCCGATGGGCACGAGGGCTGGGTGGTCACCGGCTACGACATGGCCCGAGCCGTGCTGAGCGACCAGCGCTTCAGCTCCCGGCAGGAGCTGCTGCGCATGCCGTATCGGATCCCCGGCATGGAGCAGATGACCGAGATGCCGCCGGCGGCAGTCGGCGACATGACCGGCATCGACGCCCCCGAGCACACCCGCTTCCGGCGGCTGCTGGTCGGCAAGTTCACCGTCCGCCGGATGCGTCAGCTGACCGAACGCGTGGCCGAAGTGACCGACGAGCACATCGCGGCGATGCGTGAGCTGCGCCCGGAAGTGGACCTGGTGCAGGCTTTCGCCCACCCGGTGCCGGCGGTGATGATCTGCGAGCTGCTCGGCGTGCCCTACGCGGACCGCGAGACGTTCCAGCGCTACGTGTCGCTGTTGTTCTCGCCCGACGCGCTGCCGCAGGAACGCTACGAGGGCATCACCAAGCTGCACGAGTACGTGGGCGAACTGGTGCGGGCCAAGCGAAGCAAGCCGACCGACGACCTGTTCAGCGACCTGACCACCACCGATATGACCGACGACGAGCTGGCCGGCATCGGCGGGCTCCTGCTGGCCGCCGGGCTCGACACCACGGCCAACCAGATCGCGCTCGGCACCTACGCGCTGCTGCGCCGGCCGTCGCAGATCCCCTTGCTGCTCGCCGACCCTGACCGGGGTGTCGAGGAACTACTGCGCTACCTGACCATCACGCACACCAACGTGCGGACGGCGCTGGCGGACGTGGAAATCGGTGGGCAGGTGATCAAGGCCGGGGAGACGGTCACCCTGTCGTTGCAGGCCGCCAACCGCGACCCGCTGCGGTTCCCCGACCCGGACGAGCTGGACCTGAGCCGGGAGGCCATCGGGCACCTGACCTTCGGGCACGGTGTCCACCAGTGCCTCGGGCAACAGCTGGCCCGGGTCGAGATGCGGGTCGCCATGCCCGCGCTGTTCACCGCGTTCCCCACGCTGCGGCTGGCCGGCGAGCCGCCGCTGCGACCCGATCACCAGAACATCTACGGCGTGCAGTACCTGCCGGTCACCTGGGACAGCTAGGCGCAAGGGTCGACGGAAAACCGTTGGGGCAAAGCAGCCGCAAGGTCCGACACTGCGCGGTGTGCTGAAGAGCGAGGGATTCGCCACCGACCGGTATGCGGCGGTGCAGGAGACGTTCGAGGGCAACGACGAGGTGGGCGCGGCGGTCTGCGTCACGGTCGAGGGGGCGACGCAGGTCGACCTGTGGGGCGGGTTCGCCGACGGGGAGCGGACCCGCCCGTGGCAGCGGGACACGATCATCAACGTCTACTCGGTGACGAAGACGATGACGGCGCTGACGGCGTTGCTGCTGGCCGACCGGGGCGAGCTGGAGTTCGAGGCCCCGGTGGCCAAGTACTGGCCCGAGTTCGCGGCCGCCGGCAAGGAGTCGGTGCTGGTCAGCCAGCTGATGAGCCATTCATCGGGCCTGGCCGGCTGGCGGCAGCCGATCACCGTGGACGACCTGTACGACTGGGAGAAGGCGACCGCGCTGCTGGCCGCGCAGGAGCCGTTCTGGGCGCCGGGCACGGCCTCCGGCTATCACGCCGTGACCCAGGGCTACCTGGTCGGCGAGGTGATCCGGCGGATCACCGGCCGCACGGTGGGCACGGTGTTCCGGGAGGAGATCGCCGAGCCGCTCCAGGCGGACTTCCACATCGGCCTGCCGGCTTCGGCGGACGACCGGGTGGCCGAGCTGATCCCGCCGCCCGAGGGGCCGCCGTTCACCGACGGCACCGAACTCCAGGTCAACGTGTCGACAAATCCGCAGGTGGACCCGGCGGTGATCGGCACGAGGGCGTGGCGGGCGGCGGAGATCCCGGCCGGCAACGGCCACGGCAACGCCCGGTCGGTGGCGCAGATCCTCGCGCTGCTGGCCAACGGCGGTGCGGTCGGCGACAAGCAGCTGCTGTCGGAGGCGGGCTGCCGGCGGGCCCTCGAGGTGCAGGTCGAGGGCCGGGACCTGGTGCTCGACATGCCGATCCGCTGGGGCCTCGGCTTCGCCGTGAACTCGGGCTGGCTGCCCAATCCCAACACGATCAACTGGGGCGGCGCGGGCGGTTCGCTGGCGGTGGTCGACATGGACGCGCACGTCACGTTCGCGTACGTGATGAACAAGATGGCCGGCGGCACCACCGGCGACGAGCGCGGCATCGGCCTGTTGATGGCGGCGCTCACGACGTGACGAAAAGGCTTGCCGCCACGGCTAGAGTGACAGCGTGATCACCGGACCGGCCTTCGGCCATGCACGGGAAGGCGATCCGGTGGATCGCTGACCGGGCGCTCGCGTGGACCTCCGCATCGGGGACGACAACCCCCGAATCGACGAGTCCACAACCGAAAGCGAGCTATCCGAATGCCAGTCACGTTCAACCACACCATCATCCCGTGCCGGGACCGCGAGCAGACCGCCCGGTTCTACCGGGACCTGTTCGAGCTGCCCGAGGCCCCGTCCTGGGGTCCGTTCACCAACATCCAGATGAGCGACGGGGTGCTGATCCAGTTCGCCGAGCCGCCGCTGGACGAGATCCAGATGCACCACTACGCCTTCCTGGTCGACGACGAGCTGTTCGACCGGGCCCGGCAGCGGTTGCTCGACCAGGGCGTGCAGACCTGGGCCGATCCGTTCCAGCAGCAGCCCGACGAGATCAACACCCACCACGGCGGCCGGGGCGTGTACTTCTTCGACCCGGCCGGGCACGGCCTGGAGCTGATCACCCAGCCGTACCTGTGAACCGGTAGACGACGCTGGTCAGGCGCTCCGACTTCTCCCAGAGCCGGCGCGCCGCGGCCAGGTCGTGCGAACGCGGAGCCGACGCGGTGCGAACGGGATGGCCCTTGAACCCGTTCCACCCGTCGGGCCCGTAGTAGTCGCCGCCGCGCACGGCCGGATCGGTCGCGGCCCGCAGCGACGGCAGCGCCGCCTGGTCGCTGTCCTGGAGCATCCACGACATCAGTGGCGAGCCCAGCAGCCACTGCACGGGCCGTGGGCTCTCCCGCGCCAGCTGCGTGCGGGCCGAGCCGGGATGCACGGCCACCGAGATCGGCAACGCCCTGGCCGCGGCCAGCCGGCGCTGGAGTTCGTACGCGAACAGCAGGTTGGCCAGCTTGGACTGGGCGTAGGCGGCGATCGCCCGGTAGCGGTCGCGGGAGTTCAGGTCGTCGAAGTTGATCTCACCGGCCCGGTGCGCGTTGCTGGACACGGTGACGACACGGGAGCCGGCCACGTCCAGCATCGCCGGCAGCAGCAGGCCGGTCAGGGCGAAGTGGCCGAGGTGGTTGATGCCGATCTGGAGCTCGAACCCGTCCTGGGTGCGGCCGCGCGGCGTCATCATCACGCCGGCGTTGTTGATCAGCAGATCGATCCGGGGGTGCTCGGCGGTGATCCGCTCCACGCCGGCGCGCACCGAGGCCAGCGAGCCGAGGTCGAGCAGCACCGGCTCGCCGCCGGTCTCGGCCGCCGCGGCGTCGGCCCGGTCCTGGTCACGGCAGGCCAGCACCACCGTCGCACCGGCACGAGTCAACGCTCGGGCAGTGGCCAGGCCGACCCCGGTGTTCGCCCCGGTGACCACGGCGACGCGCCCCCGCTGATCGGGCATGTCGGCCGTGGTCCACCTGGTCATACCCCAACACTACGAGCCGATCAGCTCGCTGAGCAGCTTCGGATGATCGGCGAGTCCCGCGTGCAGCCAGCCGTCGAGCAGCGGCCGGCGGGCGGCGATGTCCACGCCGGCCCAGTCGATCGCGCCCAGCGGCGGCTGCGGGTCGTACTCGATCATCAGCTGCACCTGGCGGGCGATCTCCTCGCCGGCCAGCTCCTGCACCAGGTGCAGGGCCAGGTCGATGCCGGCGGAGACACCAGCGCCGGTCAGCACCTTGCCGTCACGAACCCAGCGCTGCGCCACCGGCGTCGCGCCGAACTTGGCCAACAGGTCCCGGCACATCCAGTGCGTGGTGGCGCGCCGGCCTTCCAGCAGCCCGGCGGCGCCGAGGATGAGCGAGCCGGTGCAGACCGAGCCGATGATCTCGGCGTGCTCGGCCATCGCCCGGACACGGCCGAGCAGCTGCTCGTCGGCCATCGCGGTGATCGTCGGCACCGTGCCACCCGGCAGGAACACGGCGTACGGCGCGGGCACCTCGTCGAAGGTGTGGCTGGCCATGACGCCGAGTGGGGTGTCGGTCGGCACCGGCGACTTGCTCTCGCCCAGCACCACCACGCGGTACTCCGGGGCGAACGCGGGCAGCGCGCCCAGCACCTGGAGCGGGCCGACCATGTCCAGCACGGTGAAGCCCGGGTACAGCACGAATGCGATGTCCTTCATGCTGTCCACGGTGTGCCCCGTCGAAACGCTTCGGCAATCGACGGCCGAGGTCCTGTCCTGAATCCTGGCATCCCTGTCTTTCGGACGGGTATCGTCGCCGTCATGCGCCGGGTGGTGATCGTCGGTTACCCGCAGGTCGAGCTGCTCGACGTGGCCTGCGTGTCGGACACCTTCGACACCGCCAACCGGCACGGCGCGACCCCGCCGTACTCGATCGAGCTGGCCACGCTCGGCGCGCAGCCGATCAGCAGCGGCTCGGGTCTGGTGCTGGCCGGGCAGCACGAGTTGGAGCGGATCACCGGCCCGCTGGACACGATCGTCGTGTCGGGTGGGTTCGGGCACGAGCAGGCCGCCGCCGATCCGGTGCTGGTGGCGCATGTCCGACGGCTGGCCCGGGAAAGTCGCCGGGTGGCCTCGGTCTGCTCGGGCGCGAGCGTGCTGGCCGCGGCCGGCCTGCTCGACGGCCGGCGCTGCACCACACACTGGTTCGTCGCCCGCAGCCTCCAGGAGCGCTATCCGCGCCTCGAGGTCGACCCGAAACCCTTGTACATCAAGGACGACAACGTCTACACCTCCGCCGGCGTGACGAGCGCGCTCGACCTCTCGCTGGCCCTGGTGGAGGAGGACCACGGCGCGGCGCTGGCCCGGTCGGTCGCCCGCGGGCTGGTGACGTACCTGCAACGGCCGGGCAATCAGGCCCAGGTGAGCATGTACGTGCAGGCCCCCGCGCCGGAGAACTCGGTGGTGCGCAAGCTGGTCACGCACATCGCGGCCAATCTGGACGAGGATCTCGGCGCGACCGCGCTGGCCGATCGGGCCGGCGTCAGCGAGCGGCACCTGACCCGGCTGTTCCTCGACCACATCGGCCGCCCGCCGGCGAAGTACGTGCGGGAGACCAGGACCGAGGCCGCGGCCCGGCTGCTCACCGGCACCGCGCTGCCGCTGGCGGCGATCGCCCGGCGCTGCGGCTTCGGCTCGGCCGAGACGCTGCGGCAGGCCTTCGTCGGCCAGTACGGAATTCCGCCGTCCCGCTACCGGAACCTGACATAACCTGTCAGGTATGGCTGGCAGGGTTCCCGCCATGAGCACGTTCCGATACACCCGCTGGGATGAGAAGGTCGTCGCCGAGGCCGAGGGCGGCCCCAAGGTGGCGCACGCCGACGTGGACTTCGTCTACGAGGGGCCGCTGAAGGGTGAGAGCCGGGCCCAGATCCTGCTGCACTACCGCCCGGACGGCACCGGCACGTTCGTCGGCTACGAGCTGCTGACCGGCTCGCTCGACGACGAGGCCGGCAGCTTCGTGTTGGCGCACAACGGAACCTTCGACGCGACCGGCATCGAGTCGACCTTCGAGGTCCGGCTCGGCGACGAGGTCAAGGCCACCGGCAGCTACAAGTCGGGCCCGAGCCAGGAGGTGCCGTACACCATCACTTCCCGGTGAGCAGATGCACGACCACGATGCCGATCACCGGGCCGGTGGCCAGCGCGCCCAGCGTGAACAGCACCCGGGTGACGATGTGGTTCTGCTCGCGGACCAGATCGCGGCCGCAGTTGCCGCAGGCCTTGAGCCCGCTCCACGGCGTGCCGCAGTAGGGGCAGCCCTTGCCTTCCAGCGCCGCCTTCTCGCGCGGGCGGATCAGCAGGAACTCGAAGAGCCCGGCCGCCACCCACAACACGATCACCGCGATCAGCCACGGCGTGGACGCTTCGAGCCACCTCACGCGGGCCATCGTGGCACAGCTAGTAACTTCGCTGCGTGTCGGATGGCTATGCGGTCGTTGACGTCGAGACGACGGGATTCGCGGCCGCCGGCCGTGATCGGGTGGTCGAAGTGGCCGTGGTGGCGGTGGATCGGACCGGGGTGGTCACCGACGAGTGGTGCACCGTGGTCAACCCGGGACGTGATCTCGGGCCGCAGCACATTCACCGGATCAGCGCAGGGGATGCCCGCCGCGCGCCGTCCTTCGCGCAGGTGGCCGGCGCGCTGGCGGCGCGGCTGGCCGGCCGGGTCATGGTGGCGCACAACCTGTCCTTCGACGCCCGGTTCATCGCCGCCGAGTTCGACCGCATCGGTCTGCCGGTGCCGGTGTCGTCGGAGCTGGGCCTGTGCACGATGGCGCTGGGCGCGGCCTATCTGCCGCAGCGCGACGGACGTTCGCTCAAGGCGAGTTGCGATGCGGCCGGTGTCGATCTGCGGGATGCACACTCCGCATTGGACGACGCCCACGCCGCGGCCGGCCTGCTCACGCACTACCTGAGCCGGGCCGGCCGGCCGGAGCCGTGGACGGATCTCCTTGCCGCGGCGTCGACCTGGGCCTGGCCGACGTTGCCGGCCGACGAGGTGGCCGAGTACCGGCGGGGCAGCTGGGTGCCGCCGACCCCGACAGGTGAGGTTCCCTCACTACGCATCGGCGACCTCGTCGTGTTCACCGGACAGACCATGCAACCCCGCGGTGAGCTGGTCGAACGGGCACTCGCGGCGGGACTACGGGTCAATGCGGGCTATGTCACACGGCAGACCGCGCTGCTGGTCGCGGCCGACCCGGAAACCATGTCCACCAAGGCCCGCGCCGCTCGCCGGTACGGCGTGCCCATCGTCTCGGCCGAGGCGTTCGAGACGCTGATCACCTGAAATCGGTCAAAGATCACCGGTACGGGTGGACCGGGCCCCTTGTTAAGCAGCCACCTCGGGGGCAGGCTCACTGGGGAAACCTCCCTGCTCCAGGAAGGTGCCAGGCGGATGAGTGCCGTGCACACGGCGGCGCCGATCACCACCGGGACGGTCTGGGACGAGCTGGTCTCCGAGCTTCCCGTTGGGGTGCTGCTGCAGGACGAACATGGGGCGGTGCTGGCGGCGAACAGCCTGGCCGGGCACCTGCTCGGGCTGAGCCGGGCCCAGTTGCTCCGCAACACCCGGCCCGACGGCTGGCAGGTCTGCGACGACTCCGGCGCGCCGCTGCCACAGGGCGCCGAGCTGGCCGCGCAGGTGCTGCGCGGCAACGGCCGGCTGGCCGTGCCGCTGGTGGTGCTGCGCAACGGGATCGCCGGCTCGCGGCTGTGGGCCGATTTCCACGCGGTCAGCCATCGCGGCCGGCCCAGCGTGCTGACCGTGCTCCAGCCGGTGCACACCGACGTGCCGCACAGCCGGGGGCTGATCGACCCGCTGACCGGGCTGCCCAGCCGGGCGCTGCTGCTCGATCGGCTGGAGCAGTCGCTGACCCGGTCCCGCACCAACGGCTCGCTGAGCACGTTCGTTCTGGTGGACGTGCGAAAACTGGCCGAGGTCAACGCCGAGCACGGCTTCGACGTCGGCGACGGGCTGCTGACCGTGCTGGCCGGGCGGCTGCGCCAGGGTCTGCGCGACGACCACACCGTGGCCCGCTACGGCGGCGACGAGTTCGCGGTGGTGGCCGAGCATCCGTGCGGCACGGGCGAGCCGATCGCCGCGCGGGTGCGGGAGCTGACCCAGCGGGCCGTGCTGGTCGGCAAGGTCCGGCTGCATCCCAGGGTCCGGGTCTGCTGGGCGACCAGCGACGGCTCGGCGCCGGCGCACACCGTGATCGGGCACGTCGAGAAGAGACTGCGCACGGCATAGCTTGACCGCCAGCCCGACAAAGCGCGAGGTCGCGCCGGTGCCTGGACCGTCGCCGGATTTTGGCCGCCGCAAAAGCAAAGAACCCCCGGGCTGGCTGCCCGGGGGTTCTTCAGTTGCTAGCTACTCAGACCTCAGCCCAGGTGCAGGCCCTCGGTCATCGAGCCGAGGCCGCTCAGCAGGTCCTGGCCCGGCAGCTCACGAGCGCCACCGGCCACGTTCGGCGTCACGCGAACGCCGTCCAGCTGCGGCAGCTGAGCCAGGTGCGCACCCGGGATCAGGTTGTCCGTGGGCAGCAGACCCGACATCGAAGGCATGTCGCGCTCCTGCGCGGGCAGCCCCGGCACCGCGTGGGCCAGCCCGGCCAGCGGGGCGGCCAGCGTCATCAGGCTGTCCACACCCAGACCCGCCACCGGCAGGCCGGCGTTGGTCGGCAGCGCCGACAGGCTCGGCATCGACGGCAGCTCACGGGCGCCCATCAGGCCCCGGCTGCTGATCGGCAGGTCCAGCGCCGGCTTCTCCTCGCCGACGACCGCGGAGGTCACGTTCTGGCCGTGCGCGAGCGCGGTGCCGAACACCTCCAGCGGCACGTTGAAGACCTGCACCAGCGCGCCGACCGGCAGGTGGCCGTTCAGGCCCGACAGCGTCTTGGTCACGCCGGCGGTGGACTGGCTGCCGCCCGAGGCAACGTCGGTGACGTTGACGCCCTTGGTGGCCGAGATGCCGCCGACGGTCGCGGCGTCGGTGAACACACCGGCGATCGCGGCCACCGGGACCTGGAGCAGGTCACCGGAGATGGAGCCGCCGGTGCCGTTGGTCTTGACGTCACCGCCGGCCAGGTCCACGACCTTGTTGGCGCCGGCGTGGAACGCCTGGCCCGCGGCGGACACGGCGTCCTGCGTCACCTGCGCGTCGGCCACGACCGGCACCGAGGCCAGGTTGCCGGCCACCGAGCCGAGCACGCCCGACGTGGTGGCCTCGCCACCGGCGGTGTTGATCGCCGAGGTCGAGCTCTTGTCGAAGGCCAGGCCCCCGGCGCCGACGGCGTCGTCCAGCACCTCGGCGTTGCCCACCAGCGGCACCTGGGCGAGGTTGCCCGAGATGGCGCCGAACATGCCCGTGGTGTGGGTGTTGCCACCGGCGAAGTTGCCGGTCCACGAGGTGGTCTCGTTGGCGGCGTTGCCGAGCGCGCCGACCGAGTCGGACAGCACCTGGGCGTTGACCGCGGCGGGCACCTGGGCGACGTTGCCGGCGACCGAGCCGAGCTTGCCGGACGTGGTGGTGTCGCCACCGGCCGACGGGTCGGTGTAGCTGTGCGCCATGGCGTTGGCGATGCCGCCCAGCGTCACCGCGTCACCCAGCACCTGCGCGGTCGCGGCGGCGGGCACCTTGGCCACGTTGCCGGAGATCGCGGCCTCGCTGCCGTCGGTCAGCACGTCCTTGCCGGCGGTGTCGAACACCTTGTTGTCGGCGACGGAGTTGCCGACGCCGGCCGCGGTGACGGTGTCACCCAGCACGCCGACGACCGGCGCCAGCGGCACCTGCGCGACGTTGCCCGCGACCGAACCGCCCTGGCCACCGGTGATGTCGGTGCCACCGGCGTTGGAGCTGGTCAGGTTGGCGGCGGTGGCGTTGTCCACGCCGGCGCCGGCGATGGCCGCACCGAAGCCCTGGATGGCGCCGGCCACCGGGACGTCGGCGATGTTGCCGGTGAGGGAGCCGCCCTTGCCCGACGCGTCGACGTCGCCGCCGGCGGTGGAGCTGGTGATGCCCTGCGCGATGGCGTCGCCGTTGCCGACCACGGTGGCGGTGTCGCCGAACAGCTGCGTGGGCAGCGAGACCGGGACCTGCGCGGCGTTGCCGGACGCGCTGCCCTTGTCGCCGTTGGCCTGCACGTCGTGACCGGCCGTGGTGGTGGTCTGCGACTTGGCGCCACCGGTGACGTTGGCGACCAGGCCGGCCGCGTCACCGAAGACCTGCACCGGCGCGGTGACCGGCACCGAGGCGGCGTTGCTGCTGACCGTGCCGCGGTCGTCGTTGGTGTTGACCTTGTCGCCGGCCTCGACGTCCTTGACCTCCTTGGCCAGGCCGTCGGCGTTGCCGGCCAGCGAGGCGCCGGCGCCGAAGATCTCGGCCGGCAGCGCCACCGGCACGGCGGCGATGTTGCCGCCGCCGACCGCGCCGTTGCCCAGCGAGCCGTTGTAGCCGCCGTCGACGACCGAGGAGTCGTTGGCGCCGGTGCCGCTGGCGTTGCCGATCAGCGAGCCGGCCGAGCCGAACGCGTCGACCGCGCCGGCGATCGGCGCGACCACGTCGTTGCCGCCCAGCGTCGACTTGTCGCCGTTGGTGTAGGTGTTGCCACCGGCCAGCGCGGTGACCTTGTTCAGGTCGGCTGCCTCGGCGGTGCCGATCCAGGTGACGCCGTCGCCGAAGACCTCGACGGGCAGCGCGACCTCGGGGTCGACGATGTTGCCGGAACCGGTCGACTTCACCCCGGTGGTGCCGGCCTGGCCGCCCGACA
>Ga0310811_10010114_pt1 | contig 12190 bp, 12 predicted proteins | sample YCmetagenome_FD_207642 | JGI IMG/M metagenome (GOLD analysis project Ga0310811, IMG submission 207642) | Soil microbial communities from experimental microcosm in Duke University, North Carolina, United States - YC | ecosystem: Engineered > Artificial ecosystem > Soil microcosm > Unclassified ... | reverse complement strand
TGATGGACTTCGGCATCGCGCGCGCCATGGGCGACGCGGGCATGACCATGACCCAGACCGCCGCCGTCATCGGCACCGCGCAGTACCTCTCGCCGGAGCAGGCCAAGGGCGAGCAGGTGGACGCGCGCTCGGACCTGTACTCCACCGGCTGCCTGCTCTACGAACTGCTCACCGGCCGCCCGCCGTTCATCGGCGACTCCCCGGTCGCGGTGGCCTACCAGCACGTGCGGGAGGCGCCGAACCCGCCGTCCTACTACGACCCCGAAGTGCCCCCGGTGGTCGACGCGATCGTGATGAAGGCGCTGGCCAAGAGCCCGGACGAGCGCTACCAGTCGGCCGACGAGATGCGCGCCGACCTGGAGCGGGCGCTGGACGGGCGGCCGGTGGCCGCGGCTCCCACGGTCGCGGCCGGCTTCGGCGCGGCCGCCCCGACCGCGGTGATGGCCCCCCCTGGCGGGCGCGGCTACAACGCGGGCGGCGGTTACGGATCCCCGCCGGCGCAGACCCGGTACGAGCCGGGCGGCTACCAGTCCGGCTCCGGCGAGGGCGTGGAGGACGAGATCCCGCGCTCGCGCCGGGCGACGCCGGCCACCACGGGCGGACGCAAGGCGAACAAGAACGACAAGACCGGCTGGATCATCCTCAGCGTGGTCGTGATCGTGCTGGTGGTCCTGGCCGGGCTGGTCTACAAGACGGTCTTCTCCGGCGGCACCGGCACCACCGGCACCGTCCCGACGATCACCGGCCTGACCCAGACGCAGGCTCAGCAGACGCTGCAGGACTCCAACTTCAAGCTGGGCACCTCCCTGTGCGGCCCGGGCAGCTCCAGCAACGCGATCCCGGCCGGCCGGATCCTGAAGCAGAATCCGCAGTCCGGCGCCGCGGAGAAGACCGGCACCGCGGTGGACTACTGCGTCTCGTCCGGGCCGGTGGTGCTGACCATGCCCAAGCAGTCGGATGTGAACGCGGCCTCGGGCACCTCGGTGGTCAACGAGCTCAAGGGCAAGGGCTACCTGAACGTCGGCACGAAGACCGAGTCGAGCAACTCGGTGCCGTCGGGCAACGCGATCGACATCCAGAACGCGAACGGCACCTCGGAGCTCGGCAAGGACGTCCCGGTGACCACCCCGCTGGTCGTGGTGGTCTCCGGCGGCCCGAACACCGAGACGGTGCCCTCGGTGGCCAACCAGACGTGTACGGCGGCCGCGGCGATGCTCAAGGCCGGCCCGTACGACTTCGACGTCACCACGACCGAGGAGCCCTCGCCGAACGGCGTGCCGCAGAACTACGCCATCGGCACCAACCCGGGTGCGAACTCCTCGGCGCAGGTCGGTTCGCAGGTGACGCTCTACTGCTCGACCGGCCCGACCGCGCAGCAGACCACGCCGACCACGAATCCCACCGCGACGTCGACCGACACCGGCGGCAACGGCGGCGGCTTCCTCGGCGGCCTCGGCGGCGACAACGGCGGCGGTCCGGGGAACTGAAGCCCGGAGCGCAACTGCGAGACGACGAGACGGCAACACTGCGAGACGCGAGACGGCGAGGTCGGGACGATGGCGCGCATCCTGGTTGTGGATAACTACGACTCGTTCGTGTACAACCTGGTGCAGTACCTCTACCAGCTCGGTGCCGAGTGCGAGGTGCGGCGCAACGACACCGTCGGCGTCGCGGACGCGGACGGCTTCGACGGCGTGCTGCTCTCCCCCGGCCCGGGCACGCCGGAGCAGGCCGGGGTGTGCGTGGAGATGGTGCGCCACTGCGCCGGCACCGGGCAGCCGCTGTTCGGGGTCTGCCTCGGCCTCCAGTCGATCGGCGTGGCCTTCGGCGCCACCGTGGGCCGTGCGCCGGAACTGATGCACGGCAAGACGAGCCCGGTGACGCACGACGGGCGCGGCGTGTTCGAGGGGCTGCCGAGCCCGTTCACCGCGACCCGCTACCACTCGCTGGCCGTCGATCCGGTCACCGTGCCGGACGAGCTGTCGGTCACCGCGCGCACCGGCGAAGTCGTCATGGGGCTGCGACACCGGGAGCTGCCGATCGAGGCGGTGCAGTTCCATCCGGAGTCGGTGCTCACCGACGGCGGGCACCGGATGCTCGCGAACTGGCTCGCGGTGTGCGGCGACCCGCGGGCGCGCGAGGCCGCGGTGGGGCTCGCGCCGACGCTCGCCGGCCGGGCCGGCTGAGGCCTTCCGCTCGCCGGCGGTCCGGTCAGCCGCCCACCGATCCGTTGCCGGAGAACGGAAGATGCGGCTCGGCCCAGGGGAACACCCAGCCGAAGAGTAAGACGACAACGAGTGAAGCGAGGATGAACGCGCAGAGCAGCTTCATCCACAGGCGGCCGGGCAGCCGGCGCCAGATCCAGCCGTACACGGAGCACTCCCTTCCGCACAGTCCACACCCCCCTGTGGATAACTCGAGGACTGCGGTGGACCACGCACAGCGAACCTCCCACAGCCCGGGGACGGCGCCGGCACGACACGCCGGACCCGGTCGCGGACTGCCGGGGTTGTTGTCGCATAATGCGGACTGTCCTAGACCGTCGTGCGCGGCTACGCTGTACCAGCGACAACCAGTCGCCGACTGACCTAATGACCTGGAGAGTTCCGTGCCGAAGTCCAAGACCCGGGACAAGGTGGCCTACACCCCGCCCGCAGAGCAGAAGCCGCAGAAGATCAAGATCGAGTCCTCGGCCTGGGTCCCGCGGTTCATGGTCGCCTTCTTCGTCATCGGCCTCGGCTGGATGGTGCTCTACTACCTGGCCTCGAACATCTCCTGGGTCAACTCGCTGGGCGCGTGGAACGTCGTGATCGGCTTCGGCTTCATCGCGGGCGGATTCGTCATCTCGACCCGCTGGCGCTGACCTTCGCGGGCGGGCGCCCGTGGCGGTGGAAGAGAGATTCGACGAGCAGGTTATCCACAGACTCAGGGCCCTTTTCCACACTGTGGAAAACTTGTGGAGGAAGCCCCCGCTGGAATGTGGATAACCTCGGGGCTGTGGACAACCGGTCTCAGGGCCCGGTCCACAGCACCGAGGCGAGCGCGGTGTCCATCAGCGAGTGCGAGTGCACCGTGACGATCACCGCGGTGGCCACCAGGATGGTCAGCCCGGCGCCGAGGGGCAGCAGATTCTGCGGATTGCGGTACCACACCGCGCGCCCCGCGGGCCGCGGGGCGAAGCCGAAGGCCAGGCCCATCACCAGTCCGGCGCCGAGGCCGCCGAGGTGGGCGCGCCAGTCGATGCCGGCCACGCTGAAGCCGTAGACCAGGTTGATGGCGATGACGAAGCCGATCGGGCGCAGATCCAGCTTCTCCCGGTAGGCCAGCACAGCGAGCACGCCGAGCAGTCCGAAGATCGCACCGGAGGCGCCGAGTGAGGCGTCGTAGCGCCCCATGAACGCGAAGGAGACCGCGCTCGCTCCGACGCCGCAGACCAGGTAGGTCAGGAAGTAGCGCAGCCGGCCGAGCCGCGCCTCCACCGGCAGGCCGATCCACCACAGCGAGAGCATGTTCAGGGCGATGTGCGCGATGTTCTCGTGCACGAACATGGACGTGACGAGCCGGTACCACTCGCCGTTGGCCACCCCTATGTTCACCGCGCTCGGCGTGGCCGAGGAGGAACCGGCCATCCCCAGCAGCTCGAGCCGGACCGTGAAGGCCTGGCCGACGAGCCGCTGGAGGCCGAACATCACCACGTTCACCGCGATCAGCGCAATGGTGACCACGCCCTGCCGGGCGTGCACCCGCCCGCCGACCGCGGTGCGCGGCTGGCGCACCGTTCTGGCTCCGCCCCTGACGCACTCCGGGCACTGATGGCCGACTGCGGCCGGCACCATGCACGAGGTGCAGATGTATCGCTCGCAGCGAGTGCACCGCAGATAAGTCTCCCGATCCCGGTGCCGGTAGCACACGGGCGCGCCGGAGGGACCCTGCTCGGGATTCCCGTCGGCGACGCCGGACGGCCGGCCGTCCGGCGGTGTGCTGCTCACTGTGCGTTTCCCTCCCCCAGTGCGACCGCCGGTCTCCGGCGGTGTGTGTTGGAGTGCCGGCACGGCGCTGGGCCGGCCGACGGGTGAAGCCTGCGGCGGGTCAGGCCTGGCGGCGCTCGATGGTGACCGACTGGAGGACGACGTCCTGCACCGGGCGGTCGCCGCCGCCGGTGCGCACGCTCGCGATCTCGTCCACGACCTTCTTGCTCGCCTCGTCGACGACCTCGCCGAAGATGGTGTGCTTGCCGTTGAGGTGCGCCGGGGTGGAGACGGTGATGAAGAACTGCGAGCCGTTGGTGCCCCGGCCGCCGCGCTGCCCGGCGTTCGCCATGGCCAGCAGGTACTTCTTGTCGAAGCGCAGGTCGGGGTGGATCTCGTCGTCGAAGGTGTAGCCCGGGCCGCCGAAGCCCTGGCCCAGCGGGTCGCCGCCCTGGATCATGAAGCCCGAGATGATGCGGTGGAAGATGGTGCCGTCGTAGAACGGACCGCTTCCCGGCTGGCCGGTCTTCGGGTCGGTCCAGTCACGCGTTCCCTCGGCGAGCTCCACGAAGTTGCGCACCGTCTTCGGCGCGTGGTTCGGGAAGAGCTGGATCGTGATGTCGCCGAGGTTCGTCTTCAGCACGGCATAGGTCTCTTCGGCCATGACGGGCCCTCTCTCGTATTCGGATAGCCACCCCCGCATTGCTATGTCCATCCTCCCACGGGGCAGATGGAGAAGTGTGCGCGCTCCGCCCTTGGTTGCCGTTCTGTGTCCTGAGCACGCAGACGCACTGAACGGCCCAAAAAGCGAATACGACGGTCATACCGGGGCACTAGGCCGAGAAGTGACCTGAGGAGGTATCGCTGTGAGCAAGACCACCGCCCTGCTGGATCAGGCGCAGCCGTTCCTGCGCGACCAGTACGCGACCGTGCGCAAGGAAGTGGGACCGCGCCTGGCCCACACTCGCGACCTCGCCGTGCCGATGGCGATGGACGCGTCCCACAAGGCCTGGGACATGTCGAACAAGGTGCGCAGCGAATACCTGCCGGAAGCGGTGAAGCGCACCACGCTCGCCGCCGCCGTGCTGCGCGGCGCCGAGCTCGAGCGCGCACAGGAGCGGCGCCTGCGCTGGAAGCTGGTCGCCGCGGCCACCGCCGCCGGCGCCGCGCTGGGTGCCGGCGCCGTGATGTGGCAGCGCAGGCGCGGCAACGAGGTCTGGTACGAAGAGGGCGTGGACGAGACGAAGCCGGCCGACGAGATGTCGGCCGATTCGCAGCACGAGCACGAGCACCACTAGGACTCAGGCGCCGTCCGGGCAAACCCGCCCGTCAATGCCGATGGAAGCGGCCGCGCGACCTAGGAGTCGGCGCGGCCGCTCGGCTGCTCAGCCGGCCAGGAGCCAGTCCACCGCCGCGAGCTTCACGCAGATCGTCACGCCGCGCATGGCGGTGTCCAGGTCGGAGACCGGCGGGAAGGAGGGGGCGAGCCGGATGTTGCGGTCCCGCGGCTCGTTGCCGTAGGGGTAGGTCGAGCCCGCCGGGGTGAGCGCGATGCCCGCCTCCTTGGCCAGCCGGATGACCTCGGCCGCTGTGCCGTCGAGCACGTCCAGGCTGATGAAGTAGCCGCCGTAGGCCTCGGTCCACTGGGCCACGCCGGTTCCGCCGAGCTCCTCGTCCAGGATCTGGCGCACCTTGGCGAACTTCGGCGCCAGGTTCTCCCGGTGACGCTCCATGAGCTTGCGCACGCCGTCGGCGTCCTGCAGGAAGCGCACGTGGCGCAGGTGGTTGACCTTGTCCGGGCCGATGGTGCGCTTGGCGATGTGCCCCTGGTACCAGGACAGGTTCGCCGGGGAGGTGCCGAGGAACGAGACCCCGGCGCCGGCGAAGGTCACCTTCGAGGTGGAGCCGAAGACGAACACCCGGTCCGCGTTCCCGGCCTGCTCGCACAGCCGGACGATCGGGGCGATGGTGATCTGGTCGTCGGTGAGGTGGTGCACGCTGTACGCGTCGTCCCAGAAGATGCGGAAGTCCGCGGCCGCGGTCGGCATCGCGGCGAGCCGCTCGGCCTGCCGGTCGGTCACGCTCACGCCGGTCGGGTTGCTGTACTTGGGCACGAACCACATGCCCTTGATCCGCGGATCGGAGGCGGCGAGCCGCTCGATCTCGTCGATGTCCAGGCCGCCATCGGCGGTCGGCTCGACCGGGATCATCTCGATGTCGAACTTCTGGCAGATGGAGAAGTGGCGGTCGTAACCGGGCACCGGGCAAATGAACGCCGGGCGCTCCACGTCCACCCAGCGCCGTTCGCCGCCGGGCAGCGGGAAGAGCATCGCGTGCATGACCGTGTCGTGCATCAGCGAGAGGCTGGAGTTGTCCGCGGCCAGCAGTTGCTCCACCGGCACCTGCAGCAGCGGGGCGAAGATCTCGCGCAGCTCGGTCAGCCCGAGCAGGCCCCCGTAGTTGCGGCAGTCCGTGCCGTCGGCGGCGCGGTAGTCGCCGGATCCGGGCAGGGAAAGCAGCTCGTCGGAGTAATCGAGCTGCTCGGCCGACGGCTTGCCGCGGGTGAGGTCGAGTTTCAACCCTCGCTCCTGGAACCGCGTGTACTCCTTGAGCAGTTCCTCGCGCAGCGAGCGCAGGGATTCGGGGCTGAGGGCGCTGAACTCGTCCATGGGGACCTGATCGCCTCCTGGTGCGGCCGTACGGGCGGACCAACCGTGGTGGTACCGATTCGGGCCCATCCTATCCGTGCGACGAAGATCACCCGACCCGTTTACCGCGGAGTGGGATGCCCGGACCGTCACACGCCCGCGGAGACCAGGGCCCTGATCGCGCGCTCGGCGGCCTTGGCGACCCGAGGAACCGGATCCGCGCACAGCGGCTCCACCGCCTCGAACGCGGCGCCGACCCGGTTGCGCGCGACCACATTGGCCGCCATCTCGCGCACCCGCCAGTGCGCGTCGCCGAGCGCCTCGACCAGCGCGGGCACGGCCGCGTCGTCCCACGCCCACAGCAGCCCCCGCGCGGCCCAGACCCGCAGCCAGTAGCGTGACCGGGGCCCGCCGTCGAGCACCAGGTTCCCGGGTGCGCCGCCCAGTGCCAGTACCAGCGCGTCGTCCACAGGCTGTGCACGCAGCAGCGCGATGCAGCCGTTGACCACCTCGTCCTTGCCGCGCCGCCCGCATTCGGCGGCGACCGCCTCCCTCGGCAACATGCCCCGAGCATACGGCCGCCTCCTGACAGCCGCCCGGCACTGCGGATGCGCGCGATGCCGTCGGTAACCGGAGGCGAGTAGTCGTCTCCCGGCTACTCCGGGATCAGCGCGCGCCGGCCTTGGAGACGATGCTCGCCATCTCGTCACGCCCGAACGCCCGCAGCGTCGTGGACCGGACGTTCCCCAGCGCGCCCAGCCGCAACAGGACCGACGTCACCGACTCGGCGTCCGGAGCCTCGACGATCACCACGAGGTCGTAGGAGCCGACCGTCCAGAAGAGGCTGACGATCCGTCCCCCGAACTGCTCCACCATCTCGCTGAAGGCGTCGGCTCGCCGGGTGGTCTCCGAATATTCCCGGATTCCCTGGTCGGTCCAGTTCAGCAGGACGACAAAGGTCTGCATGGCTCCTCGATCTCCGTAGACGACATCGCGAAGACCACCATTTCCGGGTCGGCGCCCCGCGGAACACCGCAACGGGAAGGTTCACTAGGACTGCGCAACACGCTCGCCCACACCGGCTAACGCCGTCGGCCCGCCAGCACCCGCACAAAGCCGACGCCAGCCGCTCCGGCGGTCTCGCTCAGCCCGACTTCTTGGCGAGGTCGGCGAGGAACTGGGGTACGCGCCCAGCGCCGAAGTCGTAGAAGCGCGCCCACCGCGGCTCGACCGCGATACGCGCCATCCGGTCGTACATGGCCCGGACGTTCCGCTCGAACTCGGCCGCGTACTCGGCGTCGAAGTTCTTCCGCGCGGCTGCGAGGTACTCCGGCACCACGCCGTCGACGATCGTCAGGTGCACGACGCCGCGTACCGACAGCGTCCTGGCCGAGCCGGGACTGTCACCGGCGTCGATGGTCAGGGCGACTTCCGGCCGCTCGGACAGCGCTCTCACCTTGGGTGCCGTGGCTGCGGTGGAGATGACGATCTCCTCGCCGGTCCAGAAGATGCCGACCGGGACGACGCGCGGCAACCCGTCGAGTCCGTTGTAAGCCAGCCGCGCCATCGACGCCTGGCTCAACAGTTCGTGGGCGTCGGCCAGCTCCTGTGCGATCTGCTTCGGGTCCATGGTCATCGTCCTCATCGGCCGGTCCGCGACGTGACGCTCATCGTATCCGCCGACGATCCCCACGACATGTACCTGCGTGATCTCACGTCCCGTGCCTTCCCTGACTCCGCGCAGCGAAGGACCCCCGGGACACATGACCCTGAGCACACGTCAGGCCACCTCCGAAGAGGTGGCCTGATCTGCTTGTACTCGCTGTGGAGCCAAGGGGACTCGAACCCCTAACCCCTGCCTTGCAAAGGCAGTGCTCTGCCAGTTGAGCTATGGCCCCCGGCCGGTCGGCCTGCGCGGCGCCCGGAGCGGGGCCGCGCGGCGACGGGGTGGTGGTGCGGATGCGGGCGAGTCAGCGGGTGGCGGCGGGCACCGGGTCCGTGGCCTCGGTCCACAGGTCCTGCTCGGACTTGTCGGCCGCCTTCACCTGCTTGTAGACGAGGAAACCGCCGGCGGCGACCACACCCAGCAGGAGCAGCTTCTTCATGGTACCCAGACCTCTCAGCTAGGGAAGCAGCCCGATCCCAGGATCGCGGGATCGGGCTGATACGCCGTGGACCTAGGTGGACTTGAACCACCGACCTCTTCCTTATCAGGGAAGCGCTCTAACCGACTGAGCTATAGGTCCATCGCGCCCTCAGGCGCTCCACGAGAGTACCGCATCCGGCGCGGTGAGCCCAAACCGGTTTGGCGCCACCGATCGCGTCACTGATCCTCGGCGAGCGTGACCTCGAGACCGCCCACGAAGCCCGAGGACAGGTTGTAGAGGTACGCGCCGAGCGTGGCGAGCGCCGTGACCAGCACGATGTCCACCAGGGCGACGATCAGCATGTAGCCCTCGACCTTGGTGAAGGAGAGCACCGAGGACAGGCTGAAGCTGTCCGCGCCGCTTCCGCTGCTGGTCAGGTCGCCGATGGTCTTGTTGAGCGAGTCGAACACACCGAGGCCGTTGAGCACCTCCCAGACCACCGCGGTGCCGACCAGGGTGACGATGCCGAGCGCGATCGAGAGCACGAACGCGACCTTCATCACCGACCACGGGTCCACCCTGGCCACCCGCAGCCGGGCCTTGCGCACCCGCACCTGCGCGCCGACCGGGCGGGACGAGGGGGAGGCCGAGCCGCGGGCGGCGCCGGAGGCCGTCTGGACTCCGGCGGCCACCGCGTTGCCGACCCGGTTGAGGGTGCGCCCGAAGCCGGAGACCTGCGCGTCCTGCGGGCGGGGCTGCGGCTGCTGGGGCTGGGCCTCCGGCTGCGGCACGGGCGGGGCCCCTGCGGCGTCGGCCGGCCGCGCGGACACGCCGTACCCGCGCCCGCCGCCCGGACGCGGACCTGCGGGGTTGACGCTGTCACTCACGGGTTTAGACCTTTCACCTGCGTCGACCGGGCCCCGCCGGGCCCGATCGACTCAATCCGCTGACCGACTTTTGCCGACAGAACGCAATCTACCGGGGACTACTCGGCCTCGGGCGCAGCCGAGGGTTCCGATTCCGTCACCGTTGCTTCCTCAGAGTGACCCTCGGTAATCCCGACGGACCCCTCCGCGCCCTCCTCGTCGAGCTCGGCCTCGGGGCCGGGTTCCGCGTTGCGGGCGATGGCGACCACCCCGTCCTTCTTGCCGACGTGGATCAGCTGCACGCCCATCGTGTCGCGGCCGGTCTCGCGCACGCCGGAGACCCGGGTGCGGATGACGCCTCCGGCCTGGGTGATGGCGAGCACCTCGTCGCCCTCCTCGACGATCAGCGCGCCGATCAGGTCGCCGCGCTCGGAGACCGTCTTGGCCGCGATCACACCGAGGCCGGCGCGGCCGCGCAGCGGGTACTTGTCCACCGCGGTGCGCTTGCCGTAGCCGCGGTCGGTGACGGTGAACACGAAGGTGCTCTCCTTCACGACGCTCATCGACAGCAGTTCGTCGTCCTCGCGGAACTTCATCCCGATCACGCCCGAGGTGGCCCGGCCCATCGGCCGCAGCGACTCGTCGGTCGCGGTGAACCTGATCGCCTGCGCCTGCTTGCTGACCAGCAGCAGGTCGTCCTCGGCGGAGCAGAGCTCGGCGGAGACCAGCTCGTCGTCCTCGCGCAGGTTGACCGCGATGACGCCGGCCGAGCGCGGCGAGTCGTAGTCCTTCAGCGGGGTCTTCTTGACCAGGCCCTTCTTGGTGGCGAGCACCAGGAACGGGGAGACCTCGTAGTCCCGCAGGTCGAGCACCTGGGCGATGTGCTCGTCCGGCTGGAAGGCCAGCAGGTTGGCCACGTGCTGGCCGCGGGCGTCGCGCCCGGAGTCCGGCAGCTCGTAGGCCTTGACCCGGTAGACACGGCCCTTGTTCGTGAAGAACAGGATCCAGTGGTGCGTGGTGGTGGTGAAGAAGTGGTCGACGATGTCGTCCTGCTTGAGCGCCGCGCCGCGCACGCCCTTGCCGCCGCGCTTCTGCGAGCGGTACTGGTCGGTCTTGGTGCGCTTGGCGTAGCCGCCGCGGGTGATGGTGACGACGATATCCTCCTCGGCGATCAGGTCCTCGATGGACATGTCGCCCTCGAAGGGCACGATCTCAGTACGCCGGTCGTCCCCGTAGCGCTCGACGATCGCCGTCAGCTCCTCGGAGATGATCTGCCGCTGCCGCTCCGGGGAGGACAGGATCGCCTGGTACTCGGCGATGCGCTGCATCAGCTCGTCGTGCTCGTCCTGGATACGCTGCCGCTCCAGGGCGGCGAGGCGGCGCAGCTGCATCTCCAGGATCGCGTTCGCCTGGATCTCGTCGATCTCCAGCAGCGCCATCAGGCCGACGCGCGCCGCCTCGGTGGTGTCGCTGCGCCGGATCGTCGCGATGACCTCGTCGATCGCGTCGAGCGCCTTGAGCAGCGCGCGCAGGATGTGCGCCCGCTCCTGCGCCTTGCGCAGCCGGAACCGGGTGCGCCGGACGATGACGTCGATCTGGTGCTCGACCCAGTAGCGGATGAACGCGTCCAGGCTCAGGGTGCGCGGCACGCCGTCGACCATCGCGAGCATGTTCGCGCCGAAGCTGTCCTGCAGCGGGGTGTGCTTGTACAGGTTGTTGAGCACGACCTTGGCGACCGCGTCCCGCTTGAGCACGATGACCAGCCGCTGGCCGGTGCGCGAGGAGCTCTCGTCGCGCACGTCCGCGATGCCCTGGATCTTGCCGTCCTTGACCAGGTCGGCGATCTTCGAGGCGAGGTTGTCCGGGTTGACCTGGTAGGGCAGCTCGGTCACCACCAGGCAGGTGCGGTTCTGCACCTCCTCGACCTCGACCACGGCCCGCATGATGATCGAGCCGCGGCCGGTGCGGTAGGCCTCCTCGATGCCGCGCCGGCCCATGATCCGGGCGCCGGTCGGGAAGTCGGGGCCCTTGATCCGCTCCAGCAGCGCCTCGAGCAGCTCGGCCGTGCCGGCCTCGGGGTTCTGCAGGTACCACTGCGCGCCCTCGGCCACCTCGCGCAGGTTGTGCATCGGAATGTTGGTGGCCATGCCGACCGCGATCCCGGAGGAGCCGTTGACCAGCAGGTTCGGGAAGCGCGAGGGCAGGACGGTGGGCTCCTGGGAGCGGCCGTCGTAGTTGGGCTGGAAGTCGACGGTCTCCTCGTCGATGTCCCGCAGCATCTCCATCGCCAGCGGGGCCAGCTTGCACTCGGTGTACCGCATGGCCGCGGCCGGGTCGTTGCCGGGCGAGCCGAAGTTCCCGTTGCCGTCCACCAGCGGCATGCGCAGCGACCACGGCTGCGCGAGCCGCACCAGGGTGTCGTAGATCGCGGTGTCGCCGTGCGGGTGGTAGACACCCATCACCTCGCCGACCACGCGCGCGCACTTGAAGTAGCCGCGGTCCGGCCGGTATCCGCCGTCGTACATCGCGTAGAGCACGCGGCGGTGCACCGGCTTGAGGCCGTCGCGCACCTCGGGCAGCGCGCGCCCGACGATGACCGCCATCGAGTAGTCCAGGTAGGA
>Ga0310811_10010113_pt1 | contig 12190 bp, 12 predicted proteins | sample YCmetagenome_FD_207642 | JGI IMG/M metagenome (GOLD analysis project Ga0310811, IMG submission 207642) | Soil microbial communities from experimental microcosm in Duke University, North Carolina, United States - YC | ecosystem: Engineered > Artificial ecosystem > Soil microcosm > Unclassified ... | reverse complement strand
CCTGCCATCCTCATTCTTGAAGATTGTCCTTCAGAAACATTGTCAGTAGAAAACAGTACTTGTACAAAGGATGCACTCATTTCACCACTTCATTAGGTCTTCCACCCAGTCTCTATCTCCACCATTGCGAATGAAGTTGATTATGTTGTAATAGAACTCCTGGTAATTGAATTGACCATCGATATCTGCCCACTTATTGTGTGAACTAATGCCAAAATGCACCTGCAAACGACAGTGTGAAAAGAACATTTTCAAGTAAGCTAGAAATTACTTGTACACAACTGTATGCAATATGTTCCACTTCAACAGTTGTCATGTTGTGTAGTACAGCATTGCAAGAGCGCGTTGCCTGTGAGTCATTGCCCAAAGCAGTTGACAGGCCTGTATAAATGTGATGCATCACCTAGACAAGCCATTAGTAGCATGCCAGAGATTGATTACAAAAAAACTCACACATTCAAGGAGGTATCCCCGCAATAGGCCCTTGGCCATAGCTTCATCATCATAGTCATGTCCAGGGAGTTCCCCAGACCAAGGAATGCTGGGAAATCATTTGCAAACCTGGCAATCTTTCCATTAAGAAGCTTCTTCTGGCCCCTGTGGACAAAACTCAGTAGGAATACACTGTGACAGTGTGAAACAACACATACTTGACTTTATCTCCATTGAATACTGCAAGCTGTGAAATGGGGCAAAGAAACGATGCCAATATAGGGTGATTGACACCCAGATGTGTCTTGGAGGAACTGCCTGTGTGGAAAGCTGGTTTTGTACCACCATCCGATGGAATTGCCACTGCATAGTGTCCAATTTGCAACTTTAAACAAGCTGCATCATCTGAATGTGTTGCACTAATTACTGTATTCATCTATTGTGTGCTTAAGTACTAAATATATGCACATATATGTAGCATATACTCACCTTTTGAGTGACCTTGGCCAGCTCCTTGGCTTTGGTACGGTTGTTGATAAGAGATTGAATACCTGGAGCTAGTTGGAGTAACTGCTGATATGTAGTTCTGCATGTATCAATTGCGAGTGTTTGATGAACTAAATGTGAACTTAGCTCTGAGTTTAAAGAATCTTAGATTGGATGTGACTCACAGAGCAGAGAGTCTCTTCTTGCGGCTCTCCTGATTAGCCTCGGATTCATTGAGTTCCCCATTCTCCATGACTTCCTCTTGCTGAATTAGACAGCTGATTTTGATGAGCTTATTGACTTTGCAAAACAAGTCAACACATCACACAATGGCATGTGCAGCTGCAAGGTACTCCTCATGGGGATCTTCCTAGGTTGATTTGGCCTTCTTGGTCTTCCTATTGTAAGTAATGAGTGTCCTAGACTTGGTTCTGATAGATAAAATCAGACTTACTTTGATTTTGAAGCATCCTTATTGGTGCTTGAGTGGACACACTTCTTGACTTGCTTGTTCAGGGGAGTACAAGAGTGTTTGGAAGAACTCAATGAGCTACTTTCACTATCAGATGATGAAGATTGAGAGGAAATTGAGATGGATCTGGGATGCTTTTATGGACCATGAGGATGATTGTGAGGGTATGAGATTAAGGTTGTATCACTATTATTTCACACATGTGAATTAACAAGTCCAAAGTTCAGCTAGGTCCATCTGAGTGCGGATCCATCTGGTCCACAAACTTACCATCAGCCTCCATGCCACTCAATTTGAAGAGCAGGACATCCTGTCTGACCTCGTCATTGATGAGGCTATTGAGCTCCATCACACTGTGCTAGCACTCTGTCCCCCTGGCCATTGTCCTCAATCATTGTCTCTCACCCAACTATCATCAAACTTTGAGCTGAGCAGGCTGAGTAAATGGTGTGTCCCTCATATTCAGCATGGTCCTTCCCAGGACACTGATTTCACTTATTGAGTCAAGGCAGTGGGGCTTGTTTAGTCCATTTTTGCTAGCACAGCAGCATGGTGGAGAATACAAGAGGATTGCATTGGACAATGATACCACTCCATAAGTCAAAGATCTGTCTTCTGTTCATACTATGGTGAATGTCAGGACCTTAGAAATATCATAGCTTGTGTTTTCTTTGAAGATCACATATCTCTGTGCGGTTTTCATTTGCACTTAACTCTCTAGTATCTCACATGTATCCACAGATGACCTGATACATTGTTATACAATATTACACATCCTCCATCTCTTCATCAGTCCCACACAAAGTCCCTTGCCTGTTCATTGAACCATGTTCTCTCCTTACACAATAGAGCTTGCCTCCCATGTGCATGAAGCACCATAATCAGATGCATGCCCTTGAATCTCATGCTATCAAGCTCCTTGTGCTCTTCCCTGACAGGTCTACAGCTTCAAGTTCCTGTCAGCTCTTTCTGGCTATCAACCAGTTTGTTTTCCTTGGCCACACTTGCACCTGAGTTGCAAGGTGAGTTATATATTTCGCACCTTCTCATTTTCATTTCAGCAATCACTCATGGACTTGGCACTGTTGCTAAGCCATATGCTACGAGTCAAGTGATTCTACATATTGCTACTATCATGCTTCAACAAGAGATTCTCAAAATGCTGATCCCTGCAGAACAAGTTATACCTACACTGTGACAGTCCAATATAAATATTCTACCACCATCCATGTTTGAGTCAACTTTGAGCGCTACCTACCTTACCTGGCCCCATCCTCTGTCCATTGAATTCATTTTGTATGGACGACCTTCACTGCTTGGGTTGTTTACATTCTTTCACAACTCAGAAACGCCTGAGTAGTCATGAAGCTCAGTGTGCCACTAACAAATCTCTAAATACTGATGTCTACAAAGTCAGTGCCACCTTGAAAAATGCAAGAAGCAAAAGCAGAAATGGGATTGGGATCAGGAGGAGTCTCAGTCACCAACACAGTGGGAAAAGACTCCCCCTGTTCACAACCAATCTCTTGCTAATGACTTGGAGCAGATGGATGTTGATGAAAATGGATGGTATGGCATTGATGAGGTAAGTACAACATTTTCAAGTCGACTGGTTGCTCACTGGTGGTATCATTAGGCTGAAAATGATGTTCCAAAAACTTCTGGTATTGCAGGCCCTTCCAGTACTGTTCCAGAGGCATCTTCTACTGTCTCTGCTCACTCTGGTTGACAAATCCAAATGCCAGCATGGTATGCAGATTATGTCCTGGGGATGGCAACCCACTTAGCATATATGCCTGTACCTAACTCACCTGGAGACGAATGAGGATCCCTTCCTGCTGATGTTCAAGATTAGCAGGTGCTTGTCCCTTACCAGACAGCACCTGATGTGTTAGGCCTTTTCTGCATCTATGCACAATGCCCCACTCTGATGCCAAGCAGCAACGAAGGCCTTGATGTGATTGCTGATGCCCCAACCTTCAATACCCAGGGCAATCCTCATCTGGAGAGATTACAGCTCATTCCCAGACTTCCCTCCCCAGATATCCAGCCTGAAGAGCTTTTTTCTGCATTCAGTAGCCCAACAGCGGGCCTTCTCTTCTGCTGGCAGTACTCTGAATCAAACTTTAAGTCAAATGCTGAAATGAGACACCTTGCATGGGATTTTCTCAATGACAATGAGTACAGGAGAGAAGATGCATGAGTCTATGATGATGTACGTGAGAAGAGACTTGTCCAAGACTATCTCAAGGATAGATCTAATCCATTCTGTGTGGAGAATGGCTGGCACTCCTCTTCTGTCAACATTCGCTTGCTGAAAGAAAAGGTGAAGTTCACATCAGAAGAAGCAGCTCCAGAAATGGAGATCTCAGGCATTTATCACCACTCACTCACTGACATCATCACTGTCATATCCCATACATTCATGCTTCTCATCCAAAGTTCTGGATACCAGATCCTATCAGATCTGATCCACAGATCTGTACTGGATCCGTTATGATAAGCTTCTTCATTCATATCCTGTTCATATAATGTTAAACACTGCTTATTTCCTCCATTTAGTATATCTTCCCTTCCGGTATATCGATTATGCTTACTTCTGGCTATGTACACTGATCTGTTAACCTGTGATTAACTTCTGGCCTACGATTGACTTGTAATAAGCATTGCTTATACATTGCAATACTTTGTGCATAGCCTTTCACTTAGTTCTATTGTATATAAACTCTTGTATATGTACTATAGCACCCCAGTTTGAATATCATCTTAGATTGTCTTCATTCTGTTATCCGGACTTGAGTCTTATCAACTCTTGTCACCCTCTGAGACTTAAAGATTGTATCTGATAGTCTAATGCATCTGCCTCTATATTTGGATAGTCTATACTCTGTTAGTTTCTAGTCTTAGACTTGTCTAGACTAGCCTTTATACTTCTGTCCAATATCCGGATGCCCTTCAGGTAAGTATATGATACTATTCCTTATCTTCAGATAGGAATACAATACTTGTTCCTACATCCAGATATCATATGATAGTCATCTGGACCTTCGGATACACTATGATAGCCATCTGGATCTTCAGATATAATAAGTATAGTATTCTGAAATATGGGGCTATACTCAGAAAAGGGGCACAGTGTACAAGCTGAGGCCGAAGCCCTTCGGATCCAAACCCATTTGAGTATGACCTTAACAATCACATCGGTCTTTGGGGACAGCATCATCTCCACCTTTCACTTAATGCCTTTCCATCAGAAATGGGAGATCTGTGAAGGTTGCACTGTAAGGGTCTATAGTGAGGCATATTCCTCACCTGCCTTTCTGGATGCTTACAAGGATATTAATGCACTTCCCCAAGATCCAGACGATAATCTTGAATAAGTTGTGGCCTCACTGGTGATGTGGTCAGATGCCACACACCTTGCCAGTTTCAGGAATGTGTCTCTCTGGCCCTTCTATCTTTTTTGGAAACCAGTCCAAGTACACACGAGGCAAGCTGACAATGTGCGCATGCCATCATGTTGCTTATATTCCCAATGTTAGTTGCTTTTTGTGTGATTATCATTTCAAATTACTCATTTTGATGTATTAAGCTTCCTGATGACTTCCAAGAATGCTACAGCCATTTTTTCAGTGAGGCATCATCAAGTGATGTCTATACTCACTGTAAGCAAGAGCTCATGCAAGCTATCTGGGTGCTTCTGCTTGATGAAAAGTTTATGGACGCCTATAAGAATGGCATTGTCATTAGATGTGGGGATGGCATCACATGACGTGTTTTCCCCCACTTCTTTACTTACTCTGCAGACTATGCTGAAAAGTAAGTTTATCATATTACATTAAACCTTTGCATCTCACATTCGGTCTATTATTACAGAATTCTGTTAGCTTGCATCAAGTTCCTTGGTGAGTGTCCATGTCCACGCTGCCTTGTCAAGAAAGCAGATGTTCCAAAGATGGGGACAAAGCCTGATATGGAGTGTCATGAGGCAACTCGGCAGGTCAATGACAACCAGCATCATCATAAAGTGGAAAAAGCCCAACACCTTATTTTTAAGCATGGTATCAGCATCACTGGCAAGTGTATTAAGGACCTTTTGCAAGATGAGTCACTGGTCCCTACTCGTGTAAGTAATCTATCTATTGGTAGTATTATATATGCATATCTGATCGATTCATATCATAGAATGCATTCTCTACATGCTTCCTCAGATACCTATTTAATTTCTTCTCAATGTTTGTTGTTGACCTCCTTCATGAGTTTGAACTGGGTGTGTGGAAATTAATATTCACCCACTTGATGTGCATTCTTGCTGCTGTGGGTGGTGTGGCAGTTCAAGAACTCAATCTGAGGTATGAGTCATTTTTGTGGTTGTAACTAACACGAACAGTTACATATGTATTACAGGTATTGTCAGGTTCCTACTTTTGGCAGAGGAACAATTAGACATTTCCACACAAACACATCTGCAATGAAGTGTCTTGCAGCCCATGATTTTGAAGATCTGTTGCAGGTAAGATTGATTCTATCAGAGTTTAATGTTGTGATTGATGCGCCATCAATTTCCAGTGTGCTATTCCAGTATTTGAAGGATTCCTCCCTCCCAATCACAACAAAATTGTTCTTGACCTCCTCTTTGACCTTGCTATGTGGCATGCCTATGCAAAACTTTGCATGCATACTGATGACACTCTTACATTTTTTGACTCAGCAACTGTTGTCCTCAGTCAATCAGTCTGCAGGTTTCAATGCACTACTTGTGCATATTATCATACCACAGAACTTCCTCATGAGTATGCTGCCTGTGAATGCCACAAGGCAGTATTAGCCTTGAAACAAACTCAATCTGGAAACCAGTTGTAGAAAGGCAAGTCTATGTCAAACCTTAAATTGAAGACATTGAATCTCTACACCTACAAATACCACACACTCGCTGACTACCCAAATACCATCCGACAAATGGGTACTACGGACAGCTATACAACACAGCCAGTAAGTGCTCTATCATTTCACCATTACTATAGAATACTATCTAATCTACCATGATCCACAGGGAGAACTAGAGCACTGTCATGTGAAACATCAGTACCCACACACACCTAAGAAGAAGGATCAAACACTTATCAGCATGACTTCCCGGGAGGGAATAGAACAGCTCGTTCAGAAGGTTATTGCTGCATACACAGCACAGCAAGAGAACCCAAGACCATGATGTGTCCAAATGTCTCCCTCGGATCACTATTCCATTGCCAAGCATGCCCGGTGTAGGGATTAGTTTCCCTCTAAGCTGGTATTAACAGTTTTTACTTAGCTTTCTTACCTTACTTTTCCTTGCTTATGTCCACATTTTCACTGCTTACATAATCACCAAATCTTCGCCCTATACTTCCACTCATTAGCAAGACTTTCAGTTATAGTTCTGGTAGCTCTCCTTCTAGGATTCAGTAGCTTCCCCAGACTTGCAGCTTATTAGTTTTAGTAGTAGCTTAATAGCTCACTATACAGCTCCTGATACACAGTCTTGTCTTTATTGTCTGAAGTGATATTTTCATATTCTCCCTCCCTCCCTCTCTCTCTCTCACACACACACACACTCTCTCTCTTGAGCCCTGAGCTTAGTACAGAAGCCCTTGGGTCAAATAGCAGCTAGGCAGCATTCACCCAACTTTGTTCTGCATCCCAGCAGAATTGTTGACCCTTCACCAGGCAAGTGATGATCTCACAGCATGGTTAAGTGAGCATGGAGATGATCCTGCTATCAAGGTAGGTATTTTTATGACAGTATATTCAACCAGAGTCTCATTGTGATTGCTTAGAACTTCATCCCATAACTTAAGGACCATCTGCTTGCTTGACTGTGTGGTCTCGCATATGATGGAGATGAACACAACTTCTCTGATGTGGATCATGATTCTGTCCTCATCACTGACAATAAACTATTCAAGCATAGTATTCTGCATGTTAATTACATGACCTACAATCTGCGACAAGAACAAAATACCATAAATCCCTGTACTCATGCTGACATTATGGTTCTCTCCCATGAAGATGAATGAACTCACCCCTACTGGTATGCTCGCATGATTGGGATTTTTCACGTCAAAGTGGAGTACTGTCAGGACAAGACTGCACTGCACTGGTCCACAAAATGCATGGAGTGTTTATTTGTTCAGTGGTTCAGATGGGATGCTTCACATGCAGGTTGGGCTGCAAAGTGTCTGCAGTGACTTGAGTTCTTTGATGAACACAGCCCTGATGCATATAGATTCTTAGACCCAGACAATGTCATTCGTGGAGTGCACTTGATTCCTGGTTTTGCATATTGTATCGATCCTCAAGATTCCAAGTCTGCTTGCTGTTTCTTCTATTTAAACATGTGCATACTATTCATTTCATTTATATCTGACATCACTAAACTATGCATAGGCTTGTTGATTGCGATATGTTCATGAGGTTCCATAGTGGTGGAATTGGCCACAAGGCTACATGAGACTGGAATGATGATCTCCAGCATGAGGGACATGGAGTTGAAGATGATGGAGACACCAATGAAGAGGATGGAGATGCCAACAAAGATGACAGAGATGCTGACGAAGAAGACAGAGACATCAATAACTCAGACTTGGAAGAATGGGAAGATCTAGTGGATGAAAATGCTGATACAAATGATGCTGAGGATGATGAGGATCAAATTGTAGCTGATGAGGGTGAGGAGCTTGATGACAACATGCTCACAGAGGAAGGGTATGGTGCACTTTAACTGATTGCACTGGACCTAAGTTCATATTGATAATATCTGACCAACGGATGCCCGGCAACTAATGGAGATGATTAAATCAAAACTTTGATCCCACAAGTGTATCTTTGGGACCTGTCAATGCATTGCAGTATCAGGGATGTATCATGCAGATACAAGGACTATCTGCTCATTATCAGTGTGGTAGTGTGGCGAGAGGGTGTGTGTCATCTCAAATACTTGTAAACATTCCAATATCACGTCATATGTGCCACACAATTGTTTGGTTGTGTGTTGTGGTGTGCTACAGTCCATATCGGGCAATAGCTGACTTCAGCAATTTTTGTGATGTGCGTGCTTTGGAGTCGTCACATGACAGAAAACCCCATTTAGGACTTAGATACTGCTTAGATAAGTCTGCTAAGTTATTTGATCATACATGTGCTCTATGTAACATCACTCGTCTTCTGGAAAAATGTCAGTCGCATCATTATGATACAGTTGTCTAAGATCACCAGAGGGAGTCTCGTCATGCAGGTATTTTGCATAAAACTCCCCAAGGCATGTCTTTGATTGAATGTAGCGGAGTGCTGCACAGCTGGTGTGATCTTGTTTTGATGATTTTTTATTTGTAACTCCAGCAAAAGGCTTGTCAGGATCATTGATATCATTGTGCTCATCAGTCAGCTCAAGTTCAAGTGCCCATGGTTTGACCATCATCGAAAAGAGTCCACAGATCTCATCATCTTGAGCAGCTTGACCTCCACATTGTCCTGCTTCAGACATGTTGTGAGGAATTCCATATTGAATGACAACAAATACATTGTAGAGACTCAATTCTCTACAGGCTGGTATTGGCCTATTTTATGGCTCATGACGACTGGGCTTCACAGCACAACATCACCATCATGTACCCAGGACACTTTCCCGCACTCACACAGTTCGCGTTTCACCGCGCATCTTCGTGTTTCATCACGATTTAGTGCACATCATCACAGGAGCATCCATCCATTGTCCAGCCAGTTCCTTGGTGCATCGCATTCCATTTATTACTATATCTGACTATGTTTGGCATCATACGATTATTATTTCGTTATGGACCCTTACATTACATCATTTACATACTTAGAGCACTCCCAATTCGCTTCTGAGCCCTGGGAAGGTGCTTATGTGCAACTTAGGGTTGCCATGTCTGTTTTTACAACTAGCTTCTGGCAGTCACCATCTATCACCAGTTAGTTCCATGCAGTGCATTTATCCATCATTGTAGTCCCTAGCATCCGTCTATAGCTAGTGGCAATCACATTATCCGTCTATTATCTGTCCAGCATCCGTCCTCCTTGCCTTGGTTCACATCTCAGTATCATTTATACGCCCTCTCTACACTTGCACACTTTGTGCGCTACTTTCCCACACTTCGCGCGACCATCGTGTTTCGCTTTCCTGCATGTGCCTTCAGCGTGTTTCGCGTTTCTTCATGTTTCACTGCATTCCATCGTGTTTCTTCGCATTTACTTCACATTTCATTGCATTTGATTAGGGTTGATCAGCACTCACTTGTGGATCTTTGCTTTCCTTGCATCCCCTTTAGGGTCAAATGCTCTTGCTTCTGCGAGTATAGCAGCTAGGTAGAGCTGAGACTCACTTATACTGGTTTTGCATTATTATAGCTAGTGCCTAGCCAGGTTGTGATACCTACAACGTGATGAATATTGAGGCCCTTGAAAGTGGACATCAAGTGTCATGATTCAGCAGATTAGTGTTATGTGTTCTTACTGTTGATGTGCCTGCCATTGCATGCAGAATCTGACAGCTTCCATTATCTGAGGCAAAGTCCTCATAAGTTTGTTGGAGGTATTCTGCAGACATGTCACTGTGATAGTATTTCATGACACCCCAATTCTGCAATGCTTTTGGCAGACATGAGTTGTTGTAGGCTGCAGCATCCACTGCTTCCTGTTTGTTGTTGTGGAAAATTAAGGTTTTTGGTATGATTGTGGGTGTTGTGTAGTTGGATGGGATGAGACAGTTGAAATTGTGAAAGTTATGAGTACCACTGATCAGAGGAGTAATGGCATACACTATATTGGGTAAATTAGTTGAAAGGGTCAATGAGAGATGGTTGGATGGGACTGAGAGTTCCTGTGTGATGACAGAGAGAATATGAGGTAGTAACATTACTGAAAGAGCCTGATATATGGTGTCCTTGGTGAGTAGCACATGAAGCTCCCCCAATTTGCCAAATGATGGTTGAAAAGCCTCCTTGCCATGATGTGGAAGTTCTGCTGTATAGATATTATGGGCTTCGTCAATATGAACACACTTGATTCTCTTGATGAAAATGGAGTCTTGATGTATGAGTCGTGTGAGATGTGGCAAATGACCATTAAACATAACTGTCCTGTCCTTGTCACCAAGAGTTTTGATGTATTCATTTGGGACTCATTCTTGTATCAGTAAACAAGCAAAGGAGTATAATCCCTGCAATGCACAGCATGGATGATGGCACTCATATCCATTGAAGTTGTTAAGCAAATACATAAGTGCAGCTGCACTGATGCATCAAAATTAAGAATTGATTATTTTGCCATTTCATTTGTTGTGTCAATTTGTTTTTCAAAAGTATCATTATTTGATTAGCTAAAGATCATGTGACAACTCCAAAGCATGCACTATCCAAACTCAAACTCAGATTTACCAGTCCGTCTATCAATGGTTTGCCTCATAGATGGACTAGTCATGAGTCTAGGGTATGAGTTCGACAGGGAATTGTGAACAGATCAACAGTGTTACATCACAAAAATTGCTCAACTATGAAATTACCAGATATGGATGGTAGGGTGCCTAAACATATGACCAAACAATTACACATGATGTCATCTATGCCATGACGTGACAATTGAATGCAAGTAAGTAACTCAGAATGACACCACATCCCTTGTCATTATATCACATTTATTATGAGTAGCTACTTCTTGTATCTACATGATATATCATGGACACTACAGTATATAAATAATGTCATGTGCATACTGTAATCAAATTTTTTGGTGCAAGAGAACATGACAATGAAAATTTGATGCATTGTGCTGTGCAATTGATCAGTTGAGAACATCAAATGAGAACATCAAACTGCAATACATTAAAGTGTGCCATACCCTTCCTCTGCAAGCACATCATCACCCAGCTTCTCCCCTTCATCTGCTATGACTCTATCCTCATCATCATCATCATCATCATTATCATCATCATCTTCTTCTTCTTCTTCATCACTCTTGCTGTCAATATTGTCCAAGTCATTCTTGATGTCTTCCCATTCCTCTTTCTCTTCAGCTGCATCAGATGTATCATCAGCTTCTTCCACTTCTGCTTCTTTGGCTCCATGTTGCTCAAGTTGGAAAAAGTCATCCCAGTCTCTGGTAGCATTGTGGCCAATTCTGCCACCATGGGACCTCATGAACATATCTTGATCTACAAAACTATATGTTGTGTAGATGATATGTCAGCCCATGTAGCAAGAATAAATAAAATAAAATGTGCACATATTCACATACTGGAATTGGCAGTCAGACTTGAGATCTTGAGGATGTATGCAATGTTGAAAACTTGGAATTAAGTGAACCCCACAAATAACAGAGTCTGGATTCAAAAATCCATATGCGTCAGGGCTGTCTTGATTAAAAAATTATATAGGATAAGACTTTTGCCAGTCCTTAAGTACACAGTTTATGACTTTTCTATTTCATGGTAGATAATGTGTGAGTTCTTAGGAGAGTTTACACTTGATTGTCCCCTTCTTATTTTCTCTTAGCAAGTCTGCTTTGAGGTCTTTGATAATTGTATAGGTATATTTCACCCTAAGATAGGTTGCCTCAATATGAAGAAGTTAGCTTGTCATGTGTCTCTCTTTCTAGGAGAGAGAAGCTTCTTAAATATATATAGCTTAGATTAAGATTTAGCAGTTTAGATTGTTATATAGTCAACCCCTGTAAGATAGTATATAACTCAGGAATAGATATTTCTTAGTCTTACTTCTAGACACTTATTTTGCCTGCACTTTAGGT
>Ga0310811_10010112_pt1 | contig 12191 bp, 8 predicted proteins | sample YCmetagenome_FD_207642 | JGI IMG/M metagenome (GOLD analysis project Ga0310811, IMG submission 207642) | Soil microbial communities from experimental microcosm in Duke University, North Carolina, United States - YC | ecosystem: Engineered > Artificial ecosystem > Soil microcosm > Unclassified ... | reverse complement strand
TTTTTTATGAAAATGGCATTTTAGTGGTATTATAGTGGTATGTTCAGAAACTACATCAGGACTGCGCTGAGGAGTTTTCTCAGGAATAAAGCCGCTACGTGCATCAACGTGCTCGGTCTGTCTATCGGCATCAGCGCTGCGCTGATCATTTTTATGCTGGTCGCCTACGACTATAGTTTTGACCGGTGGGAGCCGGAAAATAATCGCATTTATCGCATCGTATCGCAGGGTGACGGGTGGAAGAACTCCGGGGTGCCGGCGCCGTTACCCAGGGAGATCGCCCGGAATTCGGCGGGTATTCAATCCGTGACGGTGATCACGCAGTACAAGGACTGGAATACGAAGGTGACGGTGCCTGGCGGTGGTGGGGCGCCGTTAGTGTTGAATAAGGAGCAGCGGATCGTGTTTGCCGATAGCAGTTATTTTAGCATTTTTCCGCATGTGTGGCTGGAGGGTAGTGCGGCGGGGGCGTTGCGGGAGCCTGGGCGGCTGGTGCTTACGGAGAGCAGGGCGCGTTTGTACTTCCCAGGGGTTCCGGTTTCGAAGTTAGTGGGGAGGGCGGTGGTGTTCAGTGATACGCTGCTGACGACGGTGGCGGGTGTGGTGAAGGACCTTGGTGCAAACAGCGATTTTGCCTTTGGGGCGTTCATTTCTTCGGCGACGATGGATAGGCCGGGGCTGCGGGCGGAGTATCTGCCGGACAACTGGGATTTTGTCAATTCGTGGACGATAGGGTTTGTAAAACTTTTCCCGGGTGTTGCGCCGGGGACGGTCGAAAAACAGCTGGCGGCGGTATTTCATTCGCATGTAGGTGCGTCGAAGGATGTACACCGGCTGCAGGCGCTGAGCGAGATCCATACCAGTGTGGAATTCGACGGAAAGGTGAACATGCAGACGGTTCGTAATCTGATATTGCTGGCGATATTCCTGTTGGTGCTGGGGGCGATCAATTTTATCAATCTTTCCACGGCGCATGCGGCGGAGCGGGCGAAGGAGATCGGGATCCGGAAGACCCTGGGTGGTCAGAAGGGGCAGTTGATCCTGCAATTTCTGTCTGAAACTTTTGTGCTGACCCTTGTGGCGGCCATTGTGAGTGTGCTGATCGCGCCGTTGCTGCTGCGGGTGTTCTCGGGGTTTCTGCCGGAGGGGTTGAAGTTCGACCGGTTCCTGGTGCAGCCGATGGTGTGGGGTTTTTTGTTGTTGCTCGTCGTGGTAGTGAGCGTTGTGGCCGGGTTGTATCCGGCGTTCGTGCTTTCGCGTTTCAGGCCGGTGTCGGTGTTGAAGAACAGTGTGGTAGCCGGTGGGAGGGGGGAGTGGCTGAGGAAGGTGCTGATCGTTTTTCAGTTTGCCACCGCGCAGGTCTTTATCGTGGCAGTGTTTGTGGTCGACAAGCAGATACATTATTCAGTGGAAAAAGATATGGGTTTCCGGAAGGAGGCCATCGTTACCTGGTTTGTGCCTTTTGATTTTCAGAGTCCGAACAGGAAGAAGTATGTTCTGAGGGATGAGATCAGGAAGATACCGGGGGTGGAGCATGTCAGCCTTGGGGGGCTGTCGCCGGCTGTTAGCGGGCGGATGTCGTCCGGTATCAGCTATAAGGAGGGAAAAAAGGACTTGCAGCTGGCGGTGGATTCGAGGTTTGGGGATACGGCATTTCTGTCTACGTATGGGCTCAGGCTGGTAGCGGGGAGGAATATTGGGGTTTCGGATACGGCCAATGAGGTTGTTATCAATGAATCGCTGGCCAGGCGGATGGGGTTTGTGCATCCGGCGGAGGCGGTAAATCATTTTCTCAGTCTGGGTTCTTCGCCTCTTCCGGTGGTGGGGGTGGTCAGGGATTTTAACTTCGCCAGTGTGCGGACGGTCATCGGTCCGATGGTCTATTATTCGGAGCTGAAGCATGGGTTTGTGATGCATGTCGCTATGACCGGGGAGCCGTCGCGGTGGCCGGGGATTATCCGGCGGATGGAGGCGGCGTGGAAGCAGGAGTATCCGGATATGGATTTTGACTATGCGTTTATGGACAAGCAAATCAGCGATTTTTATGCGGAAGACCGGCAGTTGTCTACGCTGCTGGCCTGGTCGGCGGGGATTGCGATACTGATCAGTTGTTTGGGGTTGTTGGGGCTGGTGATCTTTGTGACGAATCATCGGGTGAAGGAGATCGGGGTGCGAAAGGTATTGGGGGCGTCGGTGAGGCAGATCGTTGGGTTGCTGTCGGTGGATTTTGTGCGGTTGTTGGTGATCGCGGTGGTGATCGCGGTGCCGGTGGCGTGGTGGCAGACGCACGGGTGGCTGGAGAATTTTGCGTATCATACGGAGCTGAGCTGGTGGATCTTTGTGGTGAGCGGGGTGGCGATGGTAGGCGTGGCGGTTGGGGTGATGTGTGTGAGGGCCGGGAGGGCGGCGATGGCCAATCCGGTGGATAGTCTGAGGGTGGAGTAGTAAATGTCGTAAATTTGTGGACTAATTATCACTATATGATCAACTGGAATGACGTTCTCAACTATGCCAATAAAGGGAATCTTGCCCCTGACCGGAGGGTGGAGAAGACGGAAGAAGAGTGGAAGGCTCTTCTGACGCCGGAGCAGTATCAGATAACGAGGAGGAAGGGGACGGAGGCGCGGTTCAGCGGGGAGCTTTGCAGTCGCTATGATCCGGGGAAATACAATTGTATCTGCTGTGATACGGAGTTGTTCGATTCGACGATAAAGTTCGATTCGAAGACGGGCTGGCCGAGTTTTTCGCAGCCGGCGAAGGAGAATGTCATCAAGTATCTGAAGGATGACTCCTATGGGATGGTGAGGGTCGAGGTGGAGTGCAGTGTTTGTGACGCCCATCTGGGGCATGTGTTTCCGGACGGGCCGCCGCCTAGTGGGTTGAGGTATTGTATCAATTCGGAGTCGTTGAAGTTGGTGATGGGGGCAGCGTCGGCCAGATGACAAACGGTGATTTTTTTTCATATATCTTTGTGAAAATCATTGTCATTGCCACACGAAAGCATTTCCGTATTCGACATGTTCAAGATAGGGGTGGGGCCGTCGAGCTCGCATACTCTGGGGCCGTGGCGCGCGGCGCAGCGGTTCGTTGATTCCATTGCGAAGAAGTTTGGGTTGGATGGACTTGTATCCGTCCGGGTCCTCCTGTATGGCTCGCTGGCCAAGACGGGGAAGGGGCACGGGACGGATATTGCCGTTCAGCTGGGGCTGATGGGGGAGGATCCGGTGACTTTTGACGTGGGGATGATCGGGGAGACAATCGAGGGGATTGATTTAAAGAAAGAAATGGTGGTGAGGGGTGGTGCGGCCCCTGCGGGAGGTGGTGGTTTGGGGGTTGCGGCCGCGGGCGTGACCGGCGGGGTGGTGGTGCAGTTTGATCCCGGGAAGGATATTGAATTTTTGTATGAGGAGACGCTGCCCTATCATCCGAATGCGATGAGTTTTCTGGCGGCGTGGGGGGATGGGAGGCAGATGGCGGAGACCTGGTATTCGATCGGGGGTGGATTTGTGCGGAAGGAGGGGGAGGAGCCCGCGTCGGAGAGTGCTGTGCAGCTGCCTTTTCCGATAGACACCAATAATGACTTACTACACTGGTGCAGGAAGACGGGGATGAGCATCAGCGAGGTGGTGATGGAGAATGAAGCGGCGTGGAGGCCGGAGGCGGAGACGCGGGCCGGGGTGATGAAGATATGGGAGACGATGCGCGAGTGTATTTACCGCGGGTGTCATGCCGAGGGGATGCTGCCGGGTGGACTGAATGTGAAGCGGCGGGCCGCGGCGTTGAATCATAAATTGATCGGGGGAAGGAAGTACTCCGATTTTGAGGGGTGGGTGAAGGCGATCCGGGAGGGCGGTAACGGATTTAAGTATACGCTGGACTGGGTGAGTTGTTTTGCGCTGGCGGTGAATGAGGAGAATGCGTCGTTCGGGCGGGTGGTGACGGCGCCTACGAATGGGGCGGCGGGTGTGATACCGGCGGTGTTGCTGTACTATGTTATCTTTTGTGATGGTTTTTCAGACGAAAAGATCCTGCAGTATATATTGACGGCTTCGGAGATCGGGAGCATCTTCAAGAAGGGAGCTACTATCTCTGCGGCAATGGGTGGGTGTCAGGCGGAGATCGGCGTGTCGTCGGCGATGGCTGCGGCGGCGCTGACGGAGTGTGTGGGCGGATCGCAGCGGCAGGCGATGATGGCGGCGGAGATCGCGATGGAGCATCATCTGGGGCTTACCTGTGATCCGATCGGCGGGCTGGTGCAGATACCGTGTATCGAGCGGAATACGATGGGGGCGATCAAGGCGATCACGGCTTCGCAGCTGGCGTTGCAGAGTACGCCGGATTTTGCGAAGGTGTCGCTGGATGCTGTGATCAGCACGATGTGGAATACTGCTCAGGATATGAACAGTAAATATAAAGAGACTTCCGACGGCGGGTTGGCCGTTCAGATACCTCTTGGGTTGAAAGAATGTTAGAAGGCTCTTACGCCTTTACGCCTGACCGGGGTGTTAGGCCGCGGCGCTGGTTGGGGGGTGTTAGGCCGGGGTTGTGATCTTCCAGTCCGGGCGTACGAAGTGACAGGTGTAGCCGTGGGGGTTTTTCTGCAGGTAGTCCTGGTGTTCTTTTTCGGCGTCCCAGAAGTCAGCTGCTGCCACGACCTGAGTGACGATCGGCGAGGGCCAGATATGGGCCGCGTTCAATTCATTAATAAGAAGGGTTGCTGTGTTCTTTTGTTCTTCGCTGCCGTAGAAGATGGCTGAGCGATAGGACGTGCCCCTGTCGTTGCCCTGGCGGTTGAGGGTGGTGGGGTCATGAATCTGGAAGAAGAATTCGAGAAGCCTGCGGAAGGTGAGGCGTTCGGGGTCGAATTCTATTTTTATGGCTTCGGCGTGTGTGCCGTGGTTGCGGTAGGTCGCGTTGGGGACGTCGCCGCCAGTGTACCCGACGGTGGTATTGGTGACCCCGGGCAGTTGACGGATAAGTTCTTCTACACCCCAGAAACATCCGCCGGCGAGAATGGCAGTTTCGCTTGGCATGGTTTGATCGATTTTTTTCGAAATTAAGACAAATTTTTGTCTTGGGGTTGTTGTCTACTGGTTAACAGTTGTATTATTCGGGGCTTGCTTTGTCGAGCTGGTCGATGAAATTGCGGGCTTCCGCGAGCAGCATGATGCGGAGGCTGCTCGCTGGTGAGGGATAGGCATCAGCAGCAGGATGACCGATCAGGAGAGCCTGGCAAGGGTCAGAAATTGAAAAAAGCCCAGATGGAAATCCGGGCCGTTGCTAAATCTCAATATCCTATTTAAAGCCTACAGTGTTGGGAGCAATAGTCGGACCTATTGATATCTAGTTGCTTACGCGGATAAATTGATACGTTGTAGGTAGATGTTGGGGAAATAGATTTGGGAATACGGGGAACCTGGAGTGAGATCGCGGGGAAATATTTTCACGAAAGGTGAGAAATGATTTAATGGAGTAAGTGTTGTCCCGTATGATCCTCTTTGGTTCTATTTGGCATTTCGATTGAGGGTAAAGAGACGAATATGTCTGATAATGAAAAGTTTTTGACGGTTGGGAGCGAAGCTCAGTATCATTTAATGATCGGGGAGGTGGAGGATTATGCCATACTGATGCTGGACAGGGGCGGGATCATCCGGACCTGGAATCGCGGGGCGGAGAAGATCAAGGGTTATAAGGAGGAGGAGATCCTTGGGCAGCATTTCCGGATCTTTTACACCAGGGTTGACCAGGAAGAGGGGTTGCCGGAGCGGCTGATCGGAGAAGCAGCCGAAAAAGGTAAGGCCATCCACGAGGGCTGGAGAGCGCGAAAGAACGGAACAAAGTTCTGGGGCAGTATTGTTATTACCGCTCTGCACGATGAGCAGGGAAATGTAATCGGGTTTTCGAAAGTGACGCGGGATCTGACGGAGCGGAAGGTGGCGGAGGACCGGCTGTTACAGAATGCAAGGCAGCTGGCGGCCCAGAATCGCGAGTTGCAGCAGTTTGCCTATATAGCGGCGCATGATATGAAGGAGCCGCTGCGGAAAATCCAAACGTATATGGACGCGGTCTTGTCCGAAACAGAGGGGGTGTTATCGGACCGGCAAAGGAAATGGCTGGCTAAGGCGGCCGGCTCCTCGCAACGAATGCAAGGACTGATCACGGATCTGCTGGCCTATACGAATGTGACGGAACAAAGCGCTCTTCTGGAGCCTACCGGTCTCGGCGATTTGGTGGGTGAGGTGTTTTCGTATCAGTCTGAGACGCTGGAGGGGATGGGGGCAGTAGTTGAGATCGGGAAATTGCCGGAGGTGGCTGGAGTTTCTTTTCAGCTGATGCAGTTGTTTACGAATTTGCTGAGTAATTCCATGAAGTATCGGGATGAAGGGCGCGTTCTACGGATATCGGTGGGTGTGGAGAGGGTGAGGCTGACGCCGCCGGGGGACGAGTTTTACAAGGTAAGTTTTTCGGATAATGGAATTGGTTTTCCGCCTGAAATGAAGGACAGGATCTTCAACCTGTTCGAAAGATTGCATGGAAGGGAGAACTATCCGGGGACGGGGCTTGGTCTTGCGATCTGCAAACGGATCATGGAGAATCATCGGGGTTACATCGAGGCGGAGGGTAGGCCAGGGGAAGGGAGCCGGTTTTATTTGTATTTCCCGCTTGAAGGGTTTAGTCAATGAAACCTGTGTCGGTCAGGATTTTTGCACAAAGGAGGTCGGTCAGGTAGTCCATAATGGAGTCGAGTTGTTTCATGTTGCTGGGTTTGAGAAAGTATTTCTCCGCGCCGAGCCGCAGGCATTCCTGGATGTGGCTTGTATTAGCTGAGGAGCTGAGGACTATTTTTACGATCTGGTTATACCGGATATCCGGGCGGAGTATACTCAGGAGTTCGGGGCCGCTCATGTACGGCATTTTGTAGTCGGTCACCAGTGCGAAAGGGAGCTCTTCGGCGTCTTTGCCTGCGAGGGCGGAAAAAGCTTGCTGGCCGTTGGAGAAACATTCAGCCTTCATTTGTGGATTTAGACTGCAAAAACGGTCGGCAAGCATTTGTGCGTCTTCGTCGTCATCGTCCACGATCATGATATATGGGGTTTCAGCCATTGGGTTGTATTGTTAATTAGGGTCGCTGCTGCAAAAGCTGTTCCAGGGGTGTCCGGGTCGATGGGTGTCCTGAGGGGACTATCCTGGCCAATGATGTATAAACCATCGGTTATGTTGTAGTAATGGCCGCTGCGTTGGTTGGGGCGAAGGGAAGGGAGTACCTTTATCAAAATTTTCAACGATGGACAAGGTCAGCGAGCTGCGGCTCAATATTCCCGATACGGATAAGCGCCGGGTGGTGATCATCGGTGGAGGGTTTGGGGGCGCCAATGCGCTGAAGGTGCTGGATGATAGGCTGTTTCAGACGGTGCTGTTCGACAAGAGTAACTATAATAGTTTTTGGCCGTTGTTGTATCAGGTGGCGACGGCGGGTTTACAGCCGGATGCGATAGCTACGCCGCTGCGGCGGGAATTCTCCAACAAAAAAGACTTCCATTTTCGTGCGCTGGAGGTGGTCCGGGTCGACCCGGATGAGCAGGTTGTTGTGACCGATGCGGGGAGTATCCGGTATGACTATCTGATCATCGCGACGGGAAGCCGGTCGAATTTTTTCGGGAACGAGATGATCAAGAAGTATTCATTTGGGCTGAAGTCGATACCCGATGCGCTCAATTTTCGGAGTCAGCTGATGCAGGCGTTTGAGCGCGCCGATATGACGCGGGATCCTGTGGAGCGGGCCAGGCTTTTGACCTTTGTGCTGGTTGGGGGCGGGCCGACCGGTGTGGAGACATCGGGTGCGATCGCGGAGCTGCGGAAGCATGTGCTTTGCAAGGACTATCCGCATCTGGATCTGAGTCAGATGAAGATCTATCTGATCGAGGGTAATGAGCGGGTGCTGGCGGCGATGTCGCCTTCGGCGAGTGTGAAGGCGAAGGCTTATCTGGAGAAGCTGGGGGTGATCGTGATGACCTCGACCTATGTCGACAAGTACGACGGGACGACGGTGCATCTGAAATCGGGAGAGAAGATAGAGAGTTATTCGGTGGTTTGGTCGGCGGGTGTGACGGGGAATATGCTGGAGGGGATGAAGCCGGAGTGGGCGGAGAGGGGACATTATATCGTGGATGGCTACTGCCGGGTGATCGGGGCATCAGGCGTGTTTGCTATCGGAGATATATCGGTGCAGCGATCGGAGAAATGGCCGCAGGGGTTGCCGGGGCAGGCGCAGCCGGCGATACAGATGGGTCATTTTGTGGGGAAGTATCTGAATGCTGTAAGCCGCGGGAAGGATCTGCGGCCTTTTGCCTTTTTTGACAAGGGGGCGCTTGCGACGGTGGGGAGGGGGAAGGCGCTGGCGGATCTCCGGGGGAATATTCGTCTTGGCGGGAGGATCGCGTGGTATATCTGGTTGTTCGTGCATATTACGGGGTTGATGAGTTTTCGCAGCAAGCTGCTGGTGTTTACGAACTGGATTTGGAATTATTTTACGTATGATAAGGGGAATAGGTTGATCATCCGGCCGTTTGTGAGGCCGGATGAGGTGGAGTAGGGGTTGGGGGTGGCCAGGGGTGGTGTGTGGCGCCTATGGGGTGGATTTTCGTTTTTGGGATATGCCGCCGTTGCTCCATAGCATTGATAGTTGGTTGTAGGAACCTTTTTCGTCTTTTTTGAATTCTACGTGTACGTTCTCGTCGAGCACGAATTTGTCGCCCGATACGGGAAGTAGCCTGAATATATTTCCACCTCGCTCTGCGTTTTTACAATAGAGTTCGCCTTTGTCGACATAGAAGGCCAGGCCCTCGTAGTTGCCGGTGTAGGATGAAAGGGAGGCCGGGGCTGGATGAGGCTGGGTGGATGCGAGGTCGTCGAGAAACCATTGCGCTCTCATTTTTTCCTGATCTGTTGTCGCGCGCTGCGCAATGTCGGTGTAGATGGCTTGTTTTGCGCGGTCCAGGGCCGTCGCTGAGTTTACGGGTATATCCGGATAGACGCCGGTGCCTTCCCAGTCTTTGTTCGTATAGGGGTTGAGGCTGCGTGCGAAGGGGATATCGGCCACGAATCCGAGGGTGACGGGGACTGGGCCCACGGGGTGGGCGCCGCCGCCGGTGGTGTCGCCGATGAGGGTTGCGCGGTGGAGGGACTGCATGCCGTAGCAGAAGTCTTCGCCGCCGGAGAAGGTGCGTCTGGCGGTCAGGATGTAAACGGGCATCGTCAGGGTCAGGCCGTCGGCGTCTTTTGGATCGACGTAGAACTCGTGTTTGCCGCGGGGGTCGATGATGTCATTCCAGTGATGGGTTTCGGGGAAGAAATAGCTTGCGACCTGGCAGACCATGACCGGGCTGCCGCCGCCGTTGTCGCGCATGTCGATGATCAGCGCGCTGGTATTGGCGACAAACCGAAATGCCGCTGCAAAGGTGGGTTTGGCCTCTTTGACATTGCCGACGAATCCGTTGAATTTGACGTAGCCGATATTTCCCGGAAGGATCTCTGCCTTTGTGAACGCGAAGTTCGCCTGGCGCATATTGATGAGCTGCATGGAGTCGCCGGTTTTGCGTCTTTTGGCCATGCCGACGGTGTCGGTCAGGTCCTTTGCGAAGCCGGGGTTGTAGTGGAAGTGGAAATGGCCGTCGTGATGGGCTTTTTGCAGGTCCTGCTGCAGGCGGTCGGCCAGTTCGCGCGGGTCGTGGATCGAGGAGTAGGCTCCTTTTTTGTACTCGTTATCGAGGTAGGCCGCCCATTTTGCCGCGGTATCGGGGAAGACATAGTTGTGTTTAAGGGCCTGGCCGAGACTATCGATGACTGTACGGGTAATGGCGGGAGTGATTTGCAGGGGTGGTTGTTGGGGGGATTGAGCCTGGGATGAGATGATGGTGGTACATAGAATGAGGGCTAGCCAGATTTTTTTCATGTTATGGTTTATTTGGGATGATGCTAAAAGTACGGAATTGCATAAGAGGGTTGAGACGTCGGGTGAGGAAGAGGACAGTGGGTGTATCGAAAGCGGACAAGGAGGCCTGGGGCCGAGTCGTGTAGTTGATTGATTTATATTTGGTTGGAATTCGGGCATATTATTCGGATTGGCATAGGCATGTTTAGAAATTATTTTCTCACCGCCTGGCGAAATCTTCTTCGCAACCGCAGTTATAGCGTCGTGAATATAATGGGACTGGCTATCGGGATGGCCGTCGCTCTTGTGATCGGACTATGGGTAGTCTACCAGTACTCGTATGACCGGCAGCTGCCCGGCTTTCAGCGGGTCGCGCAGGTACATACGCGGTCGGTGCGGAATGGGGAGGCGTCGCAGAACAATGGGACGGTGCAGCCGTTGGCTGAGGCGTTGAGGAAGGAGGTGCCGGGGATCCGGTATGTGGCACATACAGATTGGATGGGGACGCACGGGTTGACTGCGGGGGAACATAAGGTGTATCTGGCGGGGGCTGAGGCGGAGGAAGATTTTTTTCGCATCTTTCCTTATCCGGTGTTGAGTGGGGATGTCAATAAGACGCTGCATGATCCGTATTCGATCGTGCTGACGGAGTCGACGGGGAAGGCGTTGTTCGGTAGTGAGAATCCGATGGGGAAGAAGGTGCGGGTGGACAATCAGCAGGATTTTGTGGTGGGGGCTGTAATTCGGGATCTTCCGAGGAATTCCTCTTTTAGTTTCAATTACGTGTTGCCTTTTGCTTTTGATATCGCTGCGAATGAATGGGTGAAAAGGGCGCAGACGAACTGGGGAAATTATTCTTTCCAGACTTTTGTTGCGCTGGAGCCGGGGGCGAGTCTGGCCGAGGTGGATGCGAGGATGAGCGCGGTGGTGAAGAAGTATAATCCTTCTGCGTGGAAGTCGTCGCGGGAGGAGTTATTCCTGCATCCGATGAGCGACTGGCATCTTTATTCAGATTTTAAGAACGGGAAGGAGGACGGCGGGTTTATTGATTATGTGCGGCTTTTCAGTATTATCGGCGTGCTGGTGTTGCTGATCGCCTGTGTCAATTTTATGAATCTGTCGACGGCGCGGTCGGAGAAGCGGGCGAGGGAGGTGGGGGTTCGCAAGGTGGTGGGTTCGCTGAGGCGCGATCTGATACTACAGTTCCTTGTGGAGTCGACGGTCATTACGCTGGTGGCGGCGGTGATCGCGCTGGGGCTGGTGGAGGCGGCGCTGCCTTTCTTCAATACGCTTACGAATAGTGCGGTGAGTATACCCTGGGCATCGGGTTTATTTTGGGCGGTAATGGTGGGTTATGTGCTTGGGACGGCCTTGCTGGCGGGGGCGAGGCCTGCGTTTTTTCTTTCGTCGTTCAGGCCGGTGGAAGTATTGAAGGGGGACCAAGGGTACCGATGGTCCCGAACGAAGCCAGAGCGAGGGACGAAGCTCTGGCTGAAGTTCTGTGTGGGGCGGGGAGCGAGCTGGCCGAGGAAGGTCCTGGTGGTACTGCAGTTCACTTGCAGTGTGGCGCTGATCATCAGCACGCTGCTGATCTACCGCCAGGTACAGTACGCGAAGGACCGTCCGAAGGGGTATGACGTCAACCGGCTGGTATATTCCGAAGGGAGTGATGACCTGAGCCGGAACTATGACGCTTTGCGGGACGAGCTGTTGCGGAGCGGGCAGGTGGACAAGGTGACGAGGGCGTCTGCTTTTGTAAGCAATATATGGAACTGGTCGATGCTTCAGGACTGGAGCGGCCGTTATCCGGACGAGCAGCTGATGGTGGCTACGGTCGACGTGGTGGAAAATTATTTTAGCGCTGTGGGGATGAAAATGGTTGCCGGGACGAATTTTAGCGGCAACCTTGGGGCGGACACGTTGTGTGTAGTGCTGAATGAGGCGGCGGTGAAGCGGATGCGTTTCAAGGACCCGCTGGGGCAGGTGATCACATTTCGAAAGGGGCACCGGATCAAGGTGATCGGGGTGGTGAAGGATGCGGTGATGATCTCTCCTTTTTCGCCGGCGGAGCCGACTTTTTTTACGTATAGCCCGGGTGATGCGGGGAATATCCTTTACCGTCTGTCGCCGAATGCGGAGGTACATGGGGCGATGGCGAGGTTGGCGCCTATCTTCAACAAGTATAATCCGACCTATCCATTTATCTATCATTTTGCGGATGAGGCTTATGGCGAGAAGTTCCGGTTCGAGGAGCTGATCG
>Ga0310811_10010111_pt1 | contig 12191 bp, 9 predicted proteins | sample YCmetagenome_FD_207642 | JGI IMG/M metagenome (GOLD analysis project Ga0310811, IMG submission 207642) | Soil microbial communities from experimental microcosm in Duke University, North Carolina, United States - YC | ecosystem: Engineered > Artificial ecosystem > Soil microcosm > Unclassified ... | reverse complement strand
GCGCGCGACTCGACGGTCCGAGCGCCGCCGCGATCAAGCGATAGTCGCGCGCGCCTTGCCGCTGCGCCTCGATCTCGCGGAGGAGCTTCTTGGCGCGCCGCGCGCGGTGGCGCGCGACCAACCCGCGCAGGAGCAGCGCGTGCGCGGCCGCGGCGCCGGCGAGGAACGCGATGTGGACGGCGGCGGCGACCGTCGCCGCGCGGCTGCCGTCGCGCGCGGCGAGCGCGGCCTCGACGAGCACGCTCGCGCCGATCGCGGCGATCGCGCCCGGGCGCGAGAGCACGGTGATCGCGAACGCGATCACGCCGTAGAGGAGCGGATAGATCGGCGAGCCGGCGCCGCCGGTGACGACCAGCGCGGTGAAGGTGCCGGCGATCAGCGCGAGCGAGACTTCGACGTCGATCAGGTCCGCGGCGTGGCGCAACCAGAACGAGACGCGCTGCGCGCGCGCCGACGGCGGCTGGAACGCGAGCCGCCGCGCGACCGCGGCGATCACGATCGCCGCGATGTAGACGATGACGAGGGTCGGGACGAGCTGTTGGCGCGCGGCGAGCAGCGACGCGCCGTCGACGCCGCCGGCCGCGACCACCGCGCACGCGAGCGCCGCCGCGATCGCGCCGCCGCCGACGCGCCCCGCGCGCGACATGGCGCGGCCCAGCTTCACGGCGCCTCCACGCGCAGGACGACCTCGCCCGGATACACCATGCCGAGCTCGTCGCGCGCGCGATCGACGATCGCGCCGACGTCGGTGCGCAGCGCGTCGATCTCGCGATGCAGCTTCGCGTTCGCGGCCTCGAGCCGCGCGATCTCCGCGTCGGTCTCCGACGCCTGCGCGCGCAGCTTCTCGATCTTCTCTTCGCCGCCCGCGCGCCAGGGCACGTAGGCGATCGCGATCGCCAACGCGAGCGACAATCCGACGCGCGCGCCCCAACGCTGCCACGCCGGCGCGACGTGGGTATCGGCCAAGACCTTCCGCACCGTGGGACGATTAACGGCGTCCCCGCGGGAGCGAGCAACTTTTCGGATTCGTTGGATTCCACCTACATGTCGCGCACTTCGACGGCGGGATCAGATCGCGCCGCTACGCTCAAGGCAATGATCCAGAACCGCCTCGCACGCGGAACGCTGCCGCCCCGCGATCCGAAGGGCAAGAAGAGCTGCGATCTCTCGATCACGTGCCCGACGTGCATGATCGCGATGCAGCCCGAGCACGCGCACTACAAGTGTCCGAAGTGCGGCTATCGCGATAGCTGCTGCTTCTAGCGATCGCTACGGCGAGATCAGCGTGATCGATCCGGGGCCGCGGGCCCAGACGCGCCCGAAGGCATCGAGCGCGACGTCCTCGATCTCGTTCTCGATCAACCCGCGGCGTACGTCGAGCCGCTTCACGCGCTTGCCGTCGTACAAGGCGACGCCGCGCTCGGTCGCCAGCCACAAGCGGCCGTCGCCGGCGAGCCCGAGATCGTTGACCGGGAACGCGAGCTCCTTCGGGAACACCCACTTCTCGCCGTCGTACTCGCCGACGCCGTTGCCGGTCCCGGCGAACACGATGCCGCCGGGCGACGCCGCGATCGCGCGCACGATCTCGGGGTCGAGGCCGTTCGCCTCGTTCCAGATCGTCACCTTCTTGCCGGCGAGCCGCGCGACCCCTTCGCTGGTCGCGAACCAGATCTCGTCCTCGTCCATGAACGCGCCGTCGACGGCGCCGATCGGCACCGGCAGGATGCCCTTCTTGACCTCGCGCTGATCGTTCGACGCGTGGTGGTACGCGACCGCGCCGAGCGCGACGTCGACGAGCGCCACGCCCCACGGCCGCTCCTCCTTGCCCTGGTGATAGCGGAGCCCGACCCACAACAAGCCGCCGGGCGAGAAGCGCGCGAAGCTGACCTCGGGGTGATCGCCCGGCGTCTCGAGGGTCGCGAGCTCCTTCCACTCGTCCTCGACCTTGGAGATCGTGATCTTCTTGGCGTCGCCGGATCGATGGAGCGCGTAGACGTCTCCCGACGGCGCGCGCACGACCGCGAGCACGGCTTGATCGACGGGGCCGTCGGGCTCGAAGCCGTCGCCGCGCCAGCGCCACGCGCGCCGCGCGCCGGTCGCGACCCAGCAGTCGTCCTTGTGCTTGCACGCGACCGACAGCGAGGTCGCGCCGTCGAACATCGCGCCGCGCCGCAGCCACGCGATCGGACCCGCGCCGCCCTTCGCGATCCGCGCGGTGCCGACGTCGTGCGATCCGACGATCACGTCGTCGCCCCACACCGCGACCGACGGCGCGCCCGCGGGCAACACGACGTCGAGCGGATCGACGATCGGCGCGGGCGCGTTGCCGGCGGTCGCGAGCATGCGCCAGCCGTCGTGCGTGAGCGGGCGCCGCTCGCCGCCGCGGTTGCCGACCCGATACAAGCGGCCGCCGCCGAGGATGATCACGTCGTCGCCGTGCGGCGCCGACGCCTCCCACTTCGCGTCGGGCGACACGCGATACGACGACCAACCGTTCGCGCCGCCGAGCGCGACCTCTTGCTTGCCCGATCGATCCTCGCCGATCACCATCACGACGCCGCCGGGCCCGCGCGCGACCACGCGCGCCGCCGCGATCTCGCAGCCTTGATCGTGCCCGAACCGGAACGACTCGCCGGTCGGCTTCTTGCCGATCACGCCGGTCTGCGTCGCGAGCCACAGCCACCCGTCGTCGGACGAGTAGAGCGCGTTGATCGGATCGGTGATCGGCGTCGCGGTCCACTGGCCCGCCGGGTTCACGTAGAAGAGGCCTTTGCCGTGGCCGATCCACACGCCGCCGTCGGTCGACGGCGCGATCGTTCGTACCGTCGCGAGATCGAGGCCGATCAGCGGCGGCGGCACTTCGGTGAAGGTCTGGCGGGCGACGTCGTAGTAGCCGACGGTCGACTCGGTCGCGACCCACAGCCAGCCGCGGCCTCGATCCGCGGCGAGCGCGACCGCGCGATCGCCGGCGGCGCCGTGGCCGAGATCCAGCGTGAGCGCGAGGCCGTTGCGATCCCACCGATCGAGGCCGTGCGCCGGCGCGGTGAACAGGTAATCGCCGAGCGCCGCGACCAAGCGCACCGGCGACGGCTCGGTGAACGCGCGTACGCGCACGGTCTTCGCGGGGGCGGGGCCGTGCGGACCGTCGCCGCCGTGAGGACACGCCGCCAGGAGCGCGAGCGCGATCAGCGCGGTCGTCCGCACAACTCGCGTCTCCCCGGTCACAGCTGACGAACGTAGACCAACGAGCCGCTTGGCGCCAGGCGGGGGGCCGCGGATAATCGGGACATGGCAAGCTCGCGACGAGGACGCGGCCGCGGCGCCGGAGAGATCCGCGGCACGCTCGGCACGCTCCTGCGCACCACGCTGGCGCAGGTCGGCACGGTCCGCGACGCGCTGGAGCGAGGCGCGCGCGAAGGCCGCGCCCGCCTCGACGACGCGCGGCTCGGGCGCCGCCACGACGAAGCGCTCGCCGAGCTCGGCGCGATCGTGCTCGATCACGTGCGACGCGGCGAGCTCGCCGACCTCGAGGAGATCCGCGAGATCGCGGACGCGATCGCCGCCGTCGAGGAGCTCGAGCAGCGCCTCGACGATCGCGAGCAGCCGACGCGCCCGCTGCGCCCGGCGGCCCGGCGCGAGACGACGCGCGACGGCGACGACGGCACCGTCTCGTCGCGCAGCTGGTCGCCGCCGCGCCCGGCGGCGTCGTCGGCGGGCCGGGTCTGGCGCCCGGTCACCCCCGCTCCCACACATATAGATGAGGCGCGCCACGACGCCGCCGACGCCGACGACGAGCCGGGCTCGCGGTTCCGCGAGGATCGGCGCCCGCGCGCCGGCGGCATCACCTTCGAGCGCCGCGACGAGACCGGCCCGGATCCCGACGACGATCTCGCCGAATACATGAACCCCGACGACGTTCCGCCCAAGAAGCAGGGTTGACACGGGGGAGCGCCGACGGTAGAAAACGCGGGCTTCGACGCGTCCGCCTTACCCGACGGGGATATAGCTCAGCTGGGAGAGCGCGTGAATGGCATTCACGAGGTCAGGGGTTCGATCCCCCTTATCTCCACCGGCGACACGAGAAGCGCAGGATGACCGCCCCACCGGGCGGTCGTCTCGCTTTCGGGCGAAGGGCTTGCAGTCGGGTACTGCATGCGTCGCCTTGCCTTGTTCTTGATCGCGCTGTCGCTCGCGTGTTGTCGGCAGACTTCCGAGGACCCTGCGCGCTCACTGCGCGCCTGGATCTCGACCGGGCGCTTGGTCGGCCATGCGTGGTGCGCGCACGAGCTGCCGATCACGACCTTGCACGAGTCGCTCGCCGAGGTGCGCGAGCAGCTCTCGCACGCGATCGACGAGGCGGATCGCCTCGGGCGTGGCGAGCTGTCTCGCCGCGCGCGTCACGCGGCCGGCGCGATCGAGCAGATCGATCGCGCCGACGAGTCTTCGTGCACCGCGCTCGCGTCGCTCTAGCCTAGTTCGCCGCGACCGCGTCGAGCGGCTGCTCGAACAGGTCGTCCATCGTCTCGACGCTGGCCGCGGTCGAGTCGCACGGCAGCGCCTCGACGCCCAAGATCTTCTGCACGGTCTTCAGGTACGAGCTCGCGTTGTACGGCGTCTGCGAGACGAAGCCCTGCTTCGCGTTCGGCGAGATCACGATCATCGGCGGATCGTCCGCGCCGCCGTCGCCCTCGTCGAACGTGAGGAACAAGACACCGCCTTCGCTCCACGCCTTCGACGCGAGGATCTTCGGCACTTCCTGCGAGAGCCAGTCGTCGCCGGTCTTGATCGACGCGTCGTGCATGTCGTGGAGCATGTTCGGCGTGATGAAGACGTACTTGGGCACGGTGTCGTTCGCGAGATCCTTGTCGAGCTCGCTGTAGTCGACCACGTGCGCGTTGCAGCGCGCCTCCGGGTGGAACTGCGAGCCGTCCCAGCCGTTGATGTCGTCGAAGTAGACGAACGGGTCGTGCTTGGGCTCGTACGGGTACGCCGACGCGAGCCCGCACGGCGCGCCCATCGACTCCGCGTACTCCTTCCACGACAGGCCCTGCATCTCGAGCTGATCGGCGATGTGCGACTTCGCCGCGATGTGGTGGGTCGACGGCGAGTCGTCGTCGAGGATGCCGAAGTTCTCGCCCGCGACCATCCAGATGTAGTTCGGCTCGCTCGGGTGGATGAAGTTATCCGTGTAGCCGGCGGCGACCGCGAACTGATCGGCGAGCGCGTTCATGTAGGGCGCGTCGGCGCGGTTGCCGATGATCTGATCGCGTGACTTGTTCTCCATCACGATCGTGAAGACCGTGCCCTGCCATTGCGGCGCGGGCTTGGTGTTCTGCGCCGTGATCGCGGTGCACTCGACGTTGGTGGAGCCCGACGTGTTCGCGCACCCGAGGGCGCCGATCACTGCGAGCGAGGAGCTGACGAGAATGATCGGTGTGCGCATGGGCCCCAGCACTATGACCACTGTGCCCTCTCGCCCCAATCCCCGGGCTGAAAAACGGTAACTACTCGGAGTATGCGAATCCTTCGCTTGGCAACTCCCTTGCTAGTTACCGGGTAGGTGACGCCTCGGTTACGCCTCGCCGTCCTCTGCATGATCGCGATGACGCAGCTCGCTCAGGCGGATGCGGACGCGAAGCGGCCGGTGCCCGACTACGACGGTCGCGGCAACGTCGACGCGCACCCGACGCGGCGGTGGTCGTGGATCCCGCGCGTCGTGCTGTTCCCCGCCTACGTGGTCGAGGAGTACGCGCTGCGCCGGCCGCTCGGATGGATCATCTCGACCGCCGAGCGCGATCAGTGGCTCGACACCGCGGTCGACACCTTCTCGTTCGGGCCGCAGCACAACTACCTGCTGATCCCGACCGTGTCCTACGAGTTCGGCTTTCGTCCGAACGCCGGACTCTATTTCAGCGGCGACAACGTGCTCCTCATCGACAACTCGGTGCGCGCCGAGGTCTCGACCGCGGGCTCGCACTACCTGAACGCGACGCTGCTCGATCGCTACGCGGTGACCGACAAGACCACGATCTCGACGCGCTTCGACGTCAACCGGCGCTCCGACATGATGTTCTTCGGGATCGGCCCCGACGTCACCGACGCGACGCGCGCGCGTTGGGGCGTCCAGCAGATCGACATGCACACGAGCCTGAAGCAGCAGCGCTTCGGCGAGTCGTGGATCTCGCTGTCGGCGGGCGCGCGCTCGGTCGAGTACCGCCCGCCCGACTGCTGCAGCAACGATCCGTCGATCGGCGACGCGGTCACGCGCGGCTACTTCCCGCTGCCGCCCGGCTACGCGGTCCCGTACACCGTGATGTACGAGCACGCCGACATGCAGCTCGACTCGCGCCCGCCGAAGCCGGCGCCCGGCACCGGCGTGTACCTGCGCCTGCACGAGCGCGGCGACTTCGAGCTCAACGGCCAGCGCGGCTGGGTCGAGTACGGCGGCGCGCTCGGCGGCGCGTTCGACGTCACCGGCCACCAGCGCGTGCTCCGCTTGATCGGCGCGCTCGACTTCGTCGATCCGATCGCCGGCGAGACGCCGTTCAACGAGCTCGCGTCCCTGGGGAGCGAGATGATGCCCGGCTTCGTCACCGGCTGGATGCGCGGGCGCTCGACGATCGCCGGGCAGCTCGCGTACACGTGGCCGGTCGGCTCGTGGGTCGACGGCGTCGCGCGCGTGTCGGTGGGCAACGCGTTCGGCGAGCGTCTCGAGGGCTTCTCGATCGCGAAGCTGCGCGCGTCGGGCGACCTCGGGATCACGACCAACGAGCTGCGCGACCAGGGCGTCGAGCTCGTGTTCGGCCTCGGCACCGAGACGTTCGAGCAAGGCGCGGGCATCACGTCGGTGCGCATCGCGTTCGGCACGAGAGGAGGCTTCTGATGCGGCGCGCTTGGCTCTTGATCGTGATCGCGGCGTGCGGCGGCGCGGCGCAGCGCCCGTTCCCGTTGCGCGATCCGCTGACCGTCGACGACGACATGAAGCCGTTCGCGCACAAGCCGGCCGAGTACTTCTCCCCGTTCGCGTGGGATCAGATCGACTCGAGCTTCTTCGCGCCGCTCTCGCACGTCCTGTCGGCGCGGGTGGAGAACGAGGCCGCCAACTACAACGCGCTCGACGAGGTCGCCGACTCGTCGTGGTTCACCAACCGGATCGGCGTGCGCCGCCTGACGCCGGAGGAGCTCGCGCTCGGCGCGTGCAAGCCGGAGGACTTCCTGCCGAGCGAGCACCCGCCCGGCGCGTGGGTGATCGATCACGGCAAGGACAACGGCTCGTCGGCCGGCTTCCGCATCAAGGTCGAGGGCAAGGGCAAGTACCTGCTCAAGGGCGACGAGTCCGCGAAGCCGGAGCGCAACAGCGCCGCCGCCGTGATCGGCGCCGCGCTCTATCACGCCGCCGGCTACAACACGACCTGCGAGCAGATCGTCGAGGTCACGCGCGAGGAGCTGACGCTGAAGCCGAACCTGGTGGTCGTCGACAACCGCGGCTTCAAGAAGCCGTTCGACGAGGCGGCGCTGCGCGTCGTGCTGTCGACGACGACGCAGCACAACGGCGCGTCGCGCATGCAGGCGTCGAAGTGGCTCGACGGCAAGCCGCTCGGTCCGTTCCGCTACGCCGGCACGCGCGACGACGACTTCAACGACGTCGTGCCGCACGAGGATCGCCGCGAGCTGCGCGGCAGCCGGCTCCTGGCCGCGTGGGTCCACCACTGGGACGCGCGCGAGCAGAACTCGATGGACATGTGGGTCACGACCGACCCCAAGGACGAGCACGCGCCCGGGTTCGTGCGCCACTACCTGCTCGACACCAGCGACATCTTCGGCCAGACCATCAACCCGCACTCGGCGGGCTCGCGGCTCGGCTTCTCGTACATCGTCGACTTCGGCGACATGTTCCTCGATCTCTTCACGCTCGGGGTCCTCGAGCACCCGTGGGATCGCGTGCAGGTCCAGCCCAAGCGCGAGAAGTTCGGCTTCTTCTCGACGCGCGACTTCGATCCCGAGACCTGGGTCGGCGCGTACCCGAACCAGGCCTTCATCAAGGCGACCGAGCGCGACGACGCGTGGATGGCGCGCATCATCGCGCGCTTCACCGAGGACGATCTGCGCGCGCTGATCGCGACCGGCCACTTCGCGGATCCCGGCGACGCCGAGTACCTGCTCGAGGTCTTGCTCGCGCGCCAGAAGATCATCCTCGCGCGCTACCTGACGCGGCTGTCGCCGCTCGCCGACGTCATCGTCGACAACGGGAAGATCTGCGCGCTCGATCTCGCGCGCCTCCGCCACGTCCTCCCCGACGCGCGCTTCCGCTACCGCGTCACGCGGGGCGGCGCGCCGCTCGACGCCGAGGCGACGCCGGACGCGCACGTCTGCTTCACCCCGCCGGCGCGCGGCGACGGCGCGCTCGCGATCTTCACCATCGACAACGGCACCGGCGCCGGGCCGCTCGAGATCCACACCTACGACACGAGCGACCGCGGCTTCCGCGTCGTCGGGCTCGTGCGACCCGAACCGAGGTGACCCGTGGGCATCGATACCCAACCGATCGAACCGCCGCCGCCGCACGGGCTCGCGCGCATCGTCGCGGTCTTCGCGCCGGTGCGCCGCGACGAGATCGCGGGCGTCGTCCTGATGACGATCAACGTGTTCGTCTTGTTGACGACCTACTACGTGCTGAAGGTGCTGCGCGAGCCGCTGATCCTCCTCGGCGGCGGCGCCGAGCTGAAGGCCTACGCGAGCGCCGGGCAGACGCTCCTCCTGCTCGGCGTGGTGCCCGTGTTCAGCTGGCTGTCGAAGCGCGCCGATCGCGTGCGGCTCTTGACGATCGTGCAGCTCGCGAACATCGGCTGTCTGTTCGTCTTCTACCTGCTCGCGCAGCTGCAGGCGCCGATCGGGCTCGCCTTCTACCTGTGGGTCGGCATCTTCAACGTGCTCGTCATCTCGAACTTCTGGTCGTTCGCGAACGACATCTACACGCCCGAGCAGGGCAAGCGCCTGTTCGCGATCGTCGGCTTCGGCGCCAGCCTCGGCGCGATCGCGGGCGCGTTCGCGCCCAAGCCGTTGCACGCGGTGGTCGGCCTGCACGGCCTGATGTTGGTCGCCGCCACCGGGCTGGCCATCTCGATCGTCATCTATCGGATCGTCGACGCGCACGCGGCCAAGCGGCCGCGGCAGAAGGCCAAGGAGCAGGCGGTGCCGGCCGAGTCCAAGCGCGGCGGCTTCCAGCTCGTGCTCGCCGATCGCTACCTGCGCATCCTCGCGTTCATGCTCCTGGTCGCGACGATCATCAACACGACCGGCGAGTACGTCGTCGGTCGGATCGCGACCGAGCACGCGGCCGGCTTGCCCGAGGAGGCGCGCGACGCGTACGTCAGCGACTTCTACAGCGGCTACTACACGCTGGTGAACGTCGCGTCGGCGGTCCTGCAGGGCCTGATCGTCGCGCGGCTCATGACGTGGCTGGGCGTGCGCAAGGTGCTGTTCGTCATGCCGGTGATCGTGCTGTTCGGCTGGGTCGGCCTGTTCTTCGTCACCAACCTGGCCACCGTGCGGGTCGAGAAGACGACCGAGAACAGCCTCGACTACTCGCTGCACAACACCGTGCGCCAGGCGCTGTTCCTGCCGACCTCGCGCGACGCGAAGTACCGCGGCAAGGCCGCGATCGACACCTTCTTCTTCCGCATGGGCGACGTGATCGCGGGGCTCGGCATCGTCTTCGTGTTCGTCCAGGTGCTCGGCTTCGGCGCGCGCGCGTTCGCCGCGCTCAACATCGCGCTCGCGGCGATCTGGCTCCTGCTCGCCGCGCGCGCCGGCCGCATCCACGACGAGCTGACCGCGCGGAAGGGCGCGGATGACGAGCGATGATCGGAGATCGGCGCGGCTCGCGACCGCGAGCGCGCTGGTGGTCGTCGCGGCGTTCGTCGCGAGCAAGGCGGCGCGCGACGCGATCCTCTTGTCGCGCTACCACGTCACCGCGCTGCCGATCTTCACCGGCATCGCCGCGCTGGTCTCACTGCCGCTGACGGTGCTCGCCGGCAAGGCGATGACGCGGCTCGGGCCCGCGCGCCTCATGCCCGCGGTCAACGTCGCGAGCGCGCTCTTGCTCGTCGGCGAGTGGATGTGGGTGCGTCACGCGCCGCGCACCGCGACGATCGCGATCTACCTCCACCTCTCGATCTCGGGCGGCGTCTTGGTGTCCGGCTTCTGGTCGATCGTGAACGAGCGGTTCGACGTGCAGACCGCGAAGCGCCACATCGGCCGCATCGGCATGGGCGCGACGCTCGGCGGGATCGCCGGCGGTCTGGTCGCCGAGCGCGCCGGCGCGTGGCTGCACCACGACGAGAAGGTCTTGATCGTGATCGCGGCGATGCAGGCGCTGGCGTCGGCGGCGATGTACATGTTCGCGCGCGGCGCCAAGCACGCGCCGCGGTCGCCCGACGCCGACGACAGCGCGCTCGCGGGCCTGCACGTGGTCGCCAGATCGCGCCTGCTCCGCAACGTCGCGGCGATCGTCGTGCTCGGCGCCATCGCGGCGGGCGCGCTCGACTACGTCTTCAAGGCCGATCTGGTCCGGAACAACAGCGGCCGCGAGCTCCTGCGTTCGCTGTCGCTGTTCTACACGGTGACCAGCGTGATCACCGCGATCCTGCAGGTCGCCGTGTGCGGACCGCTGGTCGCGCGGATCGGCGTGCCGCGCTCGGTCGCCGCCCTGCCGGTCACCGCGACGGCATTCGGCGCGGTCGCGATGGCGGTGCCGGGCGCGGCGTCGTCGGTGGTGGCGCGCGGCGCCGAGCTGGTGGTGCGCAACTCGGTCTATCGATCCGGCTACGAGCTGCTCTACGCGCCGATGGCCGAGGAGCACAAGCGTCCGACCAAGGTCGTGCTCGACGTCGGCGCCGACAAGCTCGGCGATCTGCTCGGCGCGCAGCTGGTGGCGCTGATCGTCTACCAGGTGATCGATCCGCGCGTCGCGCTCTTGACCGCCGCGGTCGCGGTCGCCGCGATCGGCGTGATGGTGACGATGCGGCTGCCGGCGAGCTACCGCGAGACGCTGGAGGCGAGCCTGCTCGCGCGCAGCGCCGAGGCGGCCTCGACCTCGAGCGAGGAGCAGCCGTGGCTCACGCTCGACCGCCTGCCCACGCTCGGCCATCCCGGCGAGGCGATCCCGCTGGCGCGCCGCCGGCGCTCGCGGCCCATCCGCGCGGTGCGCTCGCCGGTCGAGGGCGAGGCGATGATCGACGCGATCCGATCCTTGCGCTCGAACGATGCCGCGCGGCAGAAGCGCGCGCTCGGGGCGCTGACACCGGAGCTCGTCCCGCACGCGATCGAGCTGCTCGCGAGCGACTCCCTCGCGAGCGACGCGCTCGCCGCGCTGCGCCCGATCGCGCCCCAGTGCACCGGCGCGCTCGTCGACGTCCTGCTCGATCCGTCGCGCGATCCGATCGTGCGGCGACGCATCCCGGCGGTGCTGACGCACGGCGAGCCGACGCTCGCCGCGTGGGGGTTGTGGCACGCGCTCGCCGATCGCAGCTTCGAGGTCCGCTTCCGCGCCGGCTCCATGCTCGCGCGGCTCGCCGCCGACGGTCACCTGATGCACGTCACCGACGAGGACGTCTTCGAGACGGCGAAGCGCGAGCTCGGCGCGGCCCCGCAGACCTGGGAGGAGCTCGAGGACGATCCGTTCTACACCAACGATCCGGACGCGCCGCAGGTCGCGTGCGGGCTGCAACACGTCTTCACGGTGCTCAGCCTGGTCTTGCCCGCCGAGCCGCTGCGGATCGCGCTGCACGCCGTGCAGACCGATGACCCGGCGCTGCGCGGCACCGCGCTCGAGTACCTCGAGAGCATCTTGCCCGCGGATCTGCGCGCGCAGCTGTGGCCGCTGCTCGAGGGCGAGGGCGAGGCGTCCGGCCTCTCGCAGAGCATGAAGCGCACGCGCGACGACCTGCTCGTCGAGCTGCAGCGTATGTATCCGCGCGTGATGGCGCGCCTGCGGCCGCACACCGACGCGTGATCGCTACGGGCAGGTCCACTGCGTCGTGACCGTGCCGTCGGGCTCGCGGTGGTCCGCGTAGTAGCAGCCGGCGTTGCCGCGCTCCTGCGGCTCGCTCTCGCTCGGGACGTAGTGCTCGATCAACGCGCCGCTCGGCGTCCAGCCGATCATCACGTTCACGCTGAACCCGCGCGCGACC
>Ga0310811_10010110_pt1 | contig 12191 bp, 7 predicted proteins | sample YCmetagenome_FD_207642 | JGI IMG/M metagenome (GOLD analysis project Ga0310811, IMG submission 207642) | Soil microbial communities from experimental microcosm in Duke University, North Carolina, United States - YC | ecosystem: Engineered > Artificial ecosystem > Soil microcosm > Unclassified ... | reverse complement strand
GCGGATCGTACACATCGTGCAGCGAGGTACGTCCCAGGATCCTGTCATATAATGGTTCAACGATATCTTCATTATCTTTCAACGCAGAAGTAGCGATGCCTCTCAGCGTGCCGCAATCTTCTTCCGTAATGACCACATCCTGCGCCACGTCGACCAGACGGCGGGTGAGGTAACCGGCATCGGCCGTTTTCAGGGCCGTATCCGCCAGACCCTTACGGGCACCGTGCGTAGAGATGAAGTAATCCAATACGTTCAGACCGCCCTTGAAGTTGGAGAGGATCGGGTTCTCGATGATCTCACTTCCGGTAGACCCTGACTTTCTTGGCTTGGCCATCAGACCCCTGATACCGGCAAGCTGTTTGATCTGCTGCTTGCTACCACGGGCCCCGGAATCCAGCATCATATACACGGAGTTGAACCCTTGTTTGTCATTGGCCAGCTCGACGATCAGCGATTCCGTGATACGGGTATCGACACGGGACCAGATATCCACGATCTGATTGTAACGCTCGTTATTGGTGATCAATCCCATGTTATAGTTATCCCATACCTCATCGACTTCCCCTTTCGCATTGCCCAGCAGCTCTTCTTTCGTGTCGGGGATGATCAGGTCATTGATGTTGAAGGACAACCCACCGCGGAAGGCCATACGGAAACCCAGCAGTTTGATGTCATCCAGGAATTTTACCGTCTTGGGGATATTGGTCCACTTGATGATGTTACCAATGATCTCCCGCAGGGACTTCTTGGTCAGCAGCGCATTCACAAACCCTACTTCGGCAGGCACGTTCTGGTTGAACAATACCCGGCCTACCGTAGTTTCCAGCAACTTCACTTCCAGGGTATCATCCGGATTCCGCACCCGGGTCTTCACCTTGATGTAAGCATGCAGATCTACCCTTCCTTCATTATAAGCGATGATAACTTCTTCGGCGCTATAAAAAGCCTTCCCTTCGCCTTTCACCTTCTCCGTCGGCGTAGACTTCTTACCCTTGGTGATATAATAGAGGCCCAACACCATGTCCTGTGAAGGAAGGGTGATCGGCGTACCATTCTGGGGGTTGAGGATGTTGTGGGAAGACAGCATCAGTAATTGAGCTTCCAGTACAGCGGCGCTGCTCAGCGGCACGTGAACGGCCATCTGGTCACCGTCAAAGTCGGCGTTGAAAGCCGTACACACCAACGGGTGCAGCTGGATAGCCTTACCTTCGATCAGCTTGGGCTGGAAGGCCTGGATAGACAACCGGTGCAGTGTCGGGGCCCGGTTCAGCATAACGGGGTGTCCCTTCAATATATTCTCGAGGATATCCCAAACGATAGCCTCTTTCTTGTCGACTAATTTTCGGGCGCTCTTCACCGTCTTCACGATACCGCGCTCGATCAGCTTACGGATGATGAACGGTTTGAAGAGTTCCGCCGCCATGTCTTTCGGCAGTCCGCACTCATGCAGCTTCAGCTCAGGTCCTACGACGATAACCGAACGACCGGAATAGTCGACACGTTTACCCAGCAGGTTCTGACGGAAACGGCCTTGTTTCCCTTTCAGCACATCGCTGAGGGACTTCAGGGCCCGGCCGCCTTCGGCCTTCACCGCATTGGACTTACGGCTGTTGTCGAAGAGGGAGTCGATGGCTTCCTGCAGCATACGCTTTTCATTCCGCAGGATCACCTCCGGCGCTTTGATCTCCAGCAGACGCTTCAGACGGTTGTTCCGGATGATCACGCGGCGATAGAGGTCATTCAGATCGGAAGAGGCAAAACGGCCGCCATCCAAAGGAACCAGCGGACGTAACTCCGGTGGGATCACCGGGATATATTGCATCACCATCCACTCGGGACGGTTGGTAATTCTCGAATTGGCATCGCGGAAAGCTTCCACCACGCTGAGACGCTTGAGGGCATCCGCCTTACGCTGCTGGGAAGTTTCGTTCGCAGCCGCATTCCGCAGATCGAAGGACAGTTGGTCCAGCTCGATCCTCTCCAGCAGATCATGCACAGCTTCGGCGCCCATCTTCGCAATGAACTTGGAGGGATCTTCGTCCGGCAGATACTGGTTGTCCTTGGGCAGGGTCTCCAGGATCTCCAGATATTCTTCCTCCGTCAGCAGGTCGCCCGGATTCTGGCCCTTGTCCACCCGGATACCGGCCTGGATGACCACATACCGCTCATAATAGACGATGCTCTCCATTTTCTTGGAGCTCATCCCCAGTAAATAACCGATCTTATTCGGCAAAGATTTGAAGTACCAGATATGCACTACAGGCACCACCAGTTTGATGTGGCCCATACGTTCCCGGCGGACTTTCTTCTCCGTCACTTCCACCCCGCAGCGGTCACAGACGATACCCTTGTAACGGATACGTTTGTACTTGCCGCAGGCGCACTCATAATCCTTTACAGGACCGAAGATACGCTCGCAGAACAAGCCGTCTCTCTCAGGCTTGTACGTGCGGTAGTTGATGGTCTCCGGTTTCAATACTTCGCCATACGATCTTTCTAAGATCGAGTCAGGAGAAGCAAGTCCGATAGTGATTTTTGAAAAAGTGGCCCTGGGACGATTTTCTTTTTTAATAGCCATATTGCAATATGCGGTTTTTTAGTCTTATTCCTACCCTATTGAACATCAATCGATTATACCCTAAGCGGCATTACGATAATGCCAATGCACCTAAATTAAGGAGGGCAAAGGTACACAATTTATAGGAAAATATTAATAAATTATTCGTAAAATATAGGATTTGCCGGGGCGTGCCCCTTCGTCTGGCCGCGCCTGGCCCCGGGACCTTCCCGCCGGCCGGCCTACGGGTCGGGCTTTTCGCAGTGCGCGGCACTTTGCTCCAATCCCTCACGCAATTCTGTTCCGGGCAGAGCATCGCGAGAGCGACATTCAGTCCCTCTTACTCGCTCGTAACTTTCGCTTCAGCTCGGTTATACTTAGACCTTCGTCCGAACGACATCTGTTCGCTCCTCCTCGGCCGTAACCTTCGCCTTCGCTCGGTTATCTCACGCATTCCACCATGGCTCCGGGAGACCTTCGCCCTTTCCCGGTTATCTCACGCATTCCAAATCACCCACCAATCCTGCGCCCCCTTTCACCCACCTCGCGGCCCCCGGTCCATTGTCCGGCCCAGGTTCTTCCGCCTCCCTTTCTTTCCAGCCACCGCTGACTTCACGACTCCACCCCATTCAACAGCCCACACCCGCCAACGCAATCGGGCAACGCTTCATCCACCTAATATTGCAGTCGGCCGATCGTCCGTCGGCAAGATCAGCCGTCTACCCCGCCATTCCGACAGCCCCATCCATTCCTTAATTCAATCTTTCCGACCTTCCTCCTCAGTCCTCCCACACAAATTCAGTTGTATATACAACTCCCCCATTTTTTAAACGGGGCATCCCCACCCAATTGCATATACAACTCAAAAAGAGTTGCCTCCTTCCCCCGCCTCCTGGTTTTATTCCCCAAATCATCAATGAGTCCCTTGTTTTCCCGGCCAATCTGTCAGCCTTTTTTCACCAGGATTTTTCGCACCCACTTCCTGGCTTCCACTTCCATTTCATTTTTACCGCATCCCTCCCACTTTACCCTGCCTCACTTGCCACGGTCGGTGGCCTATCTCTCACGACTCTCCTTCTACCCGGCCACTCCATCATCCGGACCGCCTTCGGACGGCCTCATTCCAGTCGTCCCCGGCGCCAGCCCCCTCAGGGCTACGCCCGTGCGAACTTCGGCGAGGCATCGTTCCTTGCCTCTTCTCGTTCCTAACCTTCGCTGCGCTCGGTTACGTCAGAGCGACATTCAGTCCCTCGTTCCTCGGTTACCCGTCAGGTATTTTTCCCGGATCACATCCTGCACCGGCACATGCCGGATCTTACTCTCCAGCCAGGAAATAATGTCCAGATAGACAAAGGCCCGGGTCTCAAACCGGTTCCTTTCATATTTTTTCAGCTTCTCCAGCAACTTCTCCAGTTCAGGCCGGATCTCCCCCCGCGTCACCTTCAACGACCGCCGGAGGAACCGGAATATCTCCTCCTCCACCCCCGAAAGATTTTCCATCTTGGCCATGAACCGGTATACGGCGATGGTCAGGTATTCCAGCAGCTCGAAATTGCCCAGCTCATAGTGGGCAATCAGGTGCAGCAACCGGGAATAACACTGCAGGTCCGTACGCAGATCCACCTTCCAGTTGATGATCTTATTCAGGTAGTCGATCGTACGCTCATAATCCCCGCTCCCGAAATACAAACAGGCGATCTTATAGTAAAAAACGAGGATCCGGTGGCGGTCGAGATAGATCTCATACTCCTTCAGCTTCTCTTCAATGTAAGCCACCAGCGCGAGTCCTTCCGTAAAAGTACCATCCAGGAAATGCTTGTTGAGCTTCGATATGTATAGATAAACAAACGTTTGGATCAGATTGTTGTGGTTGTGCAGCACCACATCCGAACGGGAGAACTCCTCGAAATGCTCCAGGGTCTCCGTGAACTTGGGATAGTTCAGCAGATCAAAATGCGCCCCCAGCAGATTGTGCATGCCTTTGATGTAATGGGCCGTCTCGATGCCGATCATAAAAGTCGACTTCTCGAACAGATCCACCCACTTCTGCGCATACCGGTAGTAGAGCAGGAAATCCTGCCGGATAAAAGCATACCAGCAGAAACTCTGGTATTGATACAATTTCTCATAGAACCCCTGGCCGCTGGCCAGTTCAGCCGTGGAAGGAATATGCAACTCGAAGAACTGCTGCACCGCCATCTCATCCTTCTCATTTCGGGCCAGCCCATTGCGGATATACCAGCTGTACAGCTGCAGGGAAAGATTGGAAAGTTTGCTGACCTGCTGCAAATGCTCGTTCACCTCATTCACCTCCGCCGTCAGCCGGTCCGCCCGGTCCTGCATACTACGGGTAATATGCAGCGCCTCGATCTTCTTCTCGAAAAACAGCACCTGCAGCAGGAAAGTCTCTTGGTTGTGGGCCTTGGCATTCTCCTTGATGCGATCCAGGGTGCGGAGACTTTGATGATATAGCCCCTTATTGTAGAGGATCCGGGCATGATCTAGCTGCTCATGTAGTTGAATATCAATGTTATCATCGTTCTTGATCAACCGGAGGCTGGAAAGGATCTGGCGGTATAAATGGGCCTTCGCATTGGATAATTGCTGCTTTTTGATACTCTTGTTCTTCTCCAGCAACAGGGCCTCGTCATATTCGTCCATTTTATCCATAGCATCGAACAAACGGGTGATTTTCAGGTCTTCACTGCCTGAATTCCGCTTGATATACAGCTTGAAATTCCTCTTTTCGGACTTTTCCAGCGACTTAATCAGTTGAAACAGTGCATCTGACGAGCGGTTGGGCATCGTAATTTAGAACTTTAAAAGGCTTGACAGTACAGGGTTTCAAGCCAATCCCCCCCTCTTACCCAGTGTAAAAAGGTGTTAATTATGATTATATAACGAAAGTAAACAAAAGTAAATTTGGTTCACATGGTGATTTCTAAACCTACTTAAAAAATTCTATGTCGGACAAAAAGATTTTCATTTTTGATACCACCCTCCGGGATGGAGAACAGGTACCGGGCTGCAAACTCAACGCTAAAGAAAAAGTCGAACTGGCCCTGCAGCTGGAAGCCCTGGGAGTAGACATCCTGGAAGCCGGCTTCCCCATCTCCAGCCCCGGTGACTTTCACTCCGTGGAAGAGATCTCGAAGATCATCAAGGACGCAACGGTATGCGGTCTGAGCCGGGCCGTGCAAAAAGACATCGAAGTGGCCGCCCAGGCCCTCAAACACGCCCGCCGCCCCCGGATCCACACCGGCATCGGCACCTCCGACTCCCATATCAGGAACAAATTCAATTCCACCCGGGAAGAGATCCTGGAAAGAGCCAAACAGGCCGTAAAATGGGCCCGTAACTTCGTAGACGACGTGGAATTTTATGCCGAAGACGCCGGCCGTACGGACAATGAATACTTAGCCCGCGTCATCGAAGCCGTCATCGCCGCCGGCGCCACCGTAGTCAACATCCCCGATACCACGGGTTATTGCCTGCCCGACCAATACGGCCAAAAGATCGCCTACCTCATCAACAATGTAAAAAACATCGATAAAGCCGTTATCTCCTGCCATTGTCACAACGACCTCGGCCTGGCAACGGCCAATTCCATCGCCGGCATCCAGAACGGCGCCCGGCAGATCGAATGCACCATCAACGGCCTGGGCGAACGGGCCGGCAACACCTCCCTCGAAGAGGTGGTAATGGTGATAAAACAGCACAAACACCTGGGCTTCTATACCGGCATCCAGGCCCAATACCTCAACCCCCTCAGCCGCCTGGTATCCGATACCATGCGCATGCCCGTACAACCCAACAAGGCCATCGTAGGAGCCAACGCCTTTTCCCACTCCTCCGGTATCCACCAGGACGGGTTCCTGAAAGACGCCTCTACCTATGAGATCATCGACCCGCGGGAAGTAGGCGCCGAAGAATCCCGGATCGTGCTCACCGCCCGCAGCGGCCGCAGCGCCCTGGCCTTCCGCTTTCAGAAAGTAGGCTACTCCTTCGACCGTAACGACATCGACGTGCTTTATGAAAAGTTCTTACAGGTAGCAGACACCAAAAAAGAAGTCGTGGAAGAAGACCTCCACCAGATGGCCAAAGCATATCAACAAGCCAACGTCACTGCATAGGTTAAAAGTCACACAAGCTTAAAAATAAATATGGCAAAAACACTTTTTGAAAAGATCTGGGACCAGCACGTTATCAAGACCATTGAGGGCGGCCCTTCCGTCTTGTATATTGACAAACATTTTATTCACGAGGTCACCAGCCCCCAGGCCTTCAAAGGTCTGGAAAAAAGAGGCCTGAAAGTATTCCGTCCCCAGCAGATTGTCGCCACCGCCGACCACAACGTCCCTACCCTCGACCAACACCTGCCCATCAAGGACGAACTGTCCCGGGTACAGGTACAGCAGCTGATCGAAAACTGTAAAAAATACGGGGTCGAGCTCTACGGGCTGGGACATCCTTACCAGGGCATCGTACACGTGATAGGACCAGAACTGGGTATCACACAACCAGGCATGACCATCGTCTGCGGAGACAGCCACACCTCTACGCACGGCGCCTTCGGCGCTATCGCATTCGGTATCGGCACCAGCGAGGTGGAAATGGTCATGGCCACCCAATGCCTGCTGCAGAGCAAACCGAAGCTGATGCGGATCAACGTGGAAGGGAAATTGAACAATGGCGTGCTGTCAAAAGACATCATCCTCTATATTATTGCCGCTATTTCCGCCAGCGGGGCCACCGGCTATTTTGTAGAATACGCCGGCTCCGCCATCCGCAGCCTCTCCATGGAAGGCCGCATGACCATCTGTAACATGAGCATCGAAATGGGCGCCCGCGGCGGCATGATCGCCCCGGATGAAACCACCTTCGACTATCTCAAAGGAAGAGAGTTCGCACCCAAAGGAGCCGAATGGGATAAAAAACTGGCTGAATGGAAAGAGCTCTACTCCGACCAGGGAGCTAAATTCGATAAAGAGATCAACATCAACGCAGCCGACATCAGCCCCATGATCACCTACGGCACCAACCCGGGCATGGGCATCGGCGTGGGCGGCATCATCCCGGCAGCCGCCTCCATCGACGAAAAAGAGAAACCTTCCTACCTGAAATCCCTGGATTACATGGGATTGCAGGCCGGAACCCCCATAAAAGGGAAAAAAGTGGACTATGTATTCATAGGCAGCTGCACCAACTCCCGCATCGAAGACCTTCGCCTGGTAGCCTCCTTCGTAAAAGGCCGGAAAAAAGCCGACAACGTGGAAGTATGGATTGTTCCCGGAAGCAAACAGGTGGAAAAACAAGCCATCGAAGAAGGTATCGATAAGATCTTCGCGGAGGCAGGCTTCCTGCTCCGCCAGCCCGGCTGCTCCGCCTGTCTGGGCATGAATGAAGATAAAATACCGGCGGGTAAATACTGTATCTCTACTTCCAACCGCAACTTCGAAGGAAGACAGGGGCCCAACGCCAGGACCCTGCTCGCCAGCCCCCTGACAGCCGCCGCGGCAGCCATCACCGGGGAAGTATCAGACGTAAGGGAGTACCTATAAAAAAATAACAATGAACGCAAAAGCAATCAATAAGATCGATTCCACCGCCGTCCCCCTCAACCTGGAGAACGTCGATACCGACCAGATCATCCCCGCCCGCTTCCTGAAGGCCACCAGCCGGGAAGGATTTGGGGACAATCTCTTCCGGGACTGGCGTTATGATAGTAATGGACAACCCAAAAAAGACTTTGTACTCAATAACCCCATCTATCATGGTAAGATCCTGGTGGCGGCGAAAAACTTCGGATGCGGCTCCAGCCGCGAACACGCCGCCTGGGCTATCAAAGATGCCGGTTTTGACGTAGTGGTCAGCAGTTTCTTCGCAGACATCTTTAAGAACAACTCCCTGAACAATTTCCTTTTACCCGTCACCGTCAGCGACACGTTCTTAAGCAGGATTTTCTCAGCCATCGAAAAAGATCCCGCTACGACCATCGAGGTAAACCTCGAAAAACAAACCATCACCCTGCCCGCCACGGGCCAGCAGGAGACATTCGAGATCAACAACTATAAAAAAACCTGTTTGCTCAATGGGTATGACGACATCGACTACCTGCTCAGCATCCGGGGAGACATCGAAACTTTTGAACATAGTCATTCATAAAACCCAATACCCAAATCTATTTTTCTTATGCAAAAGAACATTGTTGTTATTGAAGGGGACGGGATCGGACCCGAAGTAACCCGGCAGGCGATCAAGGTGCTGAACGCCGTTGCCGAACAAGGCGGTCATGAATTTACCTACAAGTATTGCCTGATGGGCGCCGACGCCATCGACAAGACAGGCAACCCCCTCCCCGACGAAACGATCGAAGCCGCCCTCAACAGCGACGCTATCCTGTTCGGCGCCATCGGCCATCCCAAATACGATAATGATCCCACCGCCAAAGTAAGGCCCGAACAGGGATTGCTGAAACTGCGGAAATCACTGCAATTGTTTGCCAACATTCGCCCGGTGACCACCTACCCGGCCCTGCAACACCTCTCCCCCCTGAAAGCGAAGATCCTGGAAAACGTCGACTTCGTCATCTTCCGCGAGCTGACAGGCGGTATCTATTTCGGTAAAAAAGAACTCAACGCCGAAGGCACACAGGCCTCCGACGACTGCGTTTATACCCGCGAGGAGATCGAACGCATCGCACACCTCGCTTTCAAACAGGCGCAGCAGCGAAGAAAAAAACTGACCCTCGTCGACAAAGCCAATGTGCTGGAAACTTCCCGGTTATGGAGAAAGGTCGTACAGGAGATTGCCCCCCAGTACAGCGATGTAAAAGTGGACTTCCTCTTCGTGGACAACGCCGCCATGCAGATCATCCTCAACCCGAAACAATTTGACGTGATCCTGACCGAGAATATGTTCGGCGACATCATCAGCGACGAAGCCAGCGTGATCAGCGGTTCCCTGGGCCTGCTGCCTTCCGCCTCCATCGGCAAAGGCGCCGCCCTCTTCGAGCCCATCCACGGATCCTATCCCCAGGCCACGGGAAAAGACATCGCCAACCCCCTGGGCAGCATCCTCTCCGCAGCCATGCTGCTGGATCATTTCGGACTGCACAAAGAAGCAGACAAAATAAGGGAGGCCGCCAACTGGACCCTGCAAAATGGATTCGTCACAAAAGATATAGACCCCATTAATTTTTACTTCACCTCCACCATCGGCGAACTCATCAGCGATTATGTGGGAGGGAAAGTACCAGGGGATGTACATAAAGGCAATATCGAGTTAAGAAAGTCTACTATTATATAGGCTTTTTCAAAAAGTTCTTTGTTTTCTCAAAAGGCGGGAGTATATTCGTGGTAAGAAACATCCTTCATGGACTTACGCAGTGTAAATAATATTGTCACCCGGTTATCTGCCATAATTATTGTGGTGGTGGTGATTATTATTCCTGCGATCCAGGGAGGAGGATGGTAAGTTAAATACAAATAACAAAGATACCAGCGACCCGCCTCCCAAAAGGCGGGTCGCTTTTTTTCGCCTTATACAGAAAAATCTTAGTTTATGGCATACTATAATGATAATACGATTCTCTGGCTGGACGGAGAATTTCTAAAGGCTTCAGAAGTAAAGACGGACCTCTACGGCCAATCTTTACACTACGGCTACGCCGTCTTCGAAGGCATCCGTGCCTATCGCACCCAAAATGGAGCAACAAAGATCTTCAAAGCCACCGAACACTACGACCGGCTCCGCCGCTCCGCCCGGGCGATGAACATGCCCTATGACTATGACAGCAACGAACTGATCCGCATCACCTACGAAGTGCTGGAACGCAACCAGCTGCAGGACGCCTACATACGCCCCCTGGTCTACGCACCGGCCAACATGAGCTTTAACCCGAACAACGAATCCCATGTCACCATCCAGGTCTGGGAAATGGCCCCCTTCCTCGGCGAGAAATTATTACGGGTCATGACCTCTTCCTTCCAACGCCCTAATCCCAAAGGATTTAAAATAGAAGCAAAAGCCTCCGGCCATTATGTCAACAGCATCTTAGCGAGCCAGGAAGCAAAAGCTAACGGATATGACGAGGCGCTGCTGACGGACATGAACGGCATGGTGGCAGAAGGCCCGGGAGCCAACGCTTTTTATGAAAAAGACGGCCGGTTGTATACCCCGCCCGCCGGCAACATTCTCCCCGGCATCACCCGCGCCACCGTATTGGAATTATGCGCGGAACTGGGCATACCCGTGCAGGAACGACTCTTCACGACGGCAGAAATGGCCGGTACAGACGCCGCCTTCTTCTGTGGCACCGCGGCGGAGGTCATCGGCTGGGAGTCATTGGACAATACCCCTTTCCGGCTTCCCTGGAAAGATTCCCTGAGCCGGCAGATCCAGCTGGCATACAAAGACCGCGTAGTAGAAAAGGCACAACAATTGGAAACAGTATAAACTAAAATAAACTAACGATCATCATCACCTAAGCAATGGAACTGAACAAATACAGCAAGACGCTCACCCAGGATATAACACAACCCGCAGCACAGGCAATGTTATACGGCATCGGACTGACAGACGATGATCTGAAAAAAGCACAGGTAGGCGTGGCCAGCATGGGCTACGACGGTAATACCTGCAACATGCACCTCAACGACCTGGCCAAACTGGTCAAACAAGGCATCTGGGATAACGAATTAGTGGGCCTTATCTTTAATACCATCGGCGTCAGCGACGGTATGAGCAATGGCACCGACGGCATGCGCTACTCCCTGGTTAGCCGTGATATCATCGCCGACTCCATAGAGGCAGTCTGCGGCGCCCAATATTACGACGGCCTCATCGCCCTGCCCGGCTGTGATAAGAACATGCCCGGCTCCCTCATCGCCATGGGACGCCTCAACCGCCCGGCTATCATGGTCTATGGCGGCACCATCGCCCCGGGCCACTACAAAGGCCAGGACCTCAACATCGTCTCCGCCTTCGAAGCCCTGGGACAGAAAATAGCCGGTAAACTGGACGACGCGGATTTCAAAGGCATCGTCATGAACTCCTGTCCCGGAGCAGGGGCCTGCGGAGGCATGTACACGGCCAACACCATGGCCGCCGCCATCGAGGCCCTGGGCATGAGCCTCCCCTACTCCTCCTCCAATCCCGCCCTCAGCGAAGAAAAACAAAAGGAGTGCCGGGACGCCGGAGCTGCCATCCGTTTACTTTTGGAAAAAGATATCAAGCCAAAGGACATCATGACCCGCGAAGCCTTCGAGAACGCCATCACCGTCATCATGATCCTGGGCGGCAGCACCAACGCGGTATTACACCTCATCGCCATGGCCCGCAGCGTTGACGTCCCCCTGACCCAGGACGATTTCCAGGCCATCAGTAATAAAATTCCCGTACTGGCGGATTTCAAACCCAGCGGTAAATACCTCATGCAGGACCTGCACAACCACGGCGGCATCCCCTCCGTCATGAAATATCTTTGGCAGAAAGGGTTATTACACGGCCATTGCCTCACCGTCACCGGTAAGACCCTGGCGGAAAACCTGGCGGCCGTGCCCGATCTGGACTTCCAGCAACAGGATATCATCCATCCGCTGGAAAACCCCATCAAAGCCACCGGCCACCTGCA
>Ga0310811_10010109_pt1 | contig 12191 bp, 6 predicted proteins | sample YCmetagenome_FD_207642 | JGI IMG/M metagenome (GOLD analysis project Ga0310811, IMG submission 207642) | Soil microbial communities from experimental microcosm in Duke University, North Carolina, United States - YC | ecosystem: Engineered > Artificial ecosystem > Soil microcosm > Unclassified ... | reverse complement strand
GTCAGCCCGCGGTAACGCATGGCTTAAGATGACTCCCCCAATCCGTTTGCCGAACGCACCTTTGTCATTGCCCGGATGTGGACAAGCCCAGTTTCTCAGGGCGCATCCGTCGAAGATTGGCGTTCGTGAACGTCCGTTACAACAGGGCGGATTCAACCGGTGGATGCAATAGTGTGCTGGAATCGCTCGGCTGGCGTTCGAATGTCCGCCGGGGAGCTTTACGAAGCCAGCTTCGCCCGTCGGCCATCCGGCCGGACCTCCTAACGGCCCTGGTCCCGGATTTCAACTAGCGTTCGATCCAGGCCATATTTCCTGAGCTTCTGGTACAGCGTGCTCTTCGCAATACCCAACTGCCTTGCTGCCGACGTCAGGTTTCCGCGGGAGATGGCGATCGCGCTGCGAATTGCCCCCTGCTCCGACGCTTCCATCGTGCCCGGGTCGTAGGGGGAGAAAGGCTCGTCGCAACCGGCGCGGATCGGCTTGTCTCTCTCGCGCAACTCCGGTGGCAGATCAACGAGCGTAAGGACCTCTGAGCCTGCCGTAAGAATCATGCTTTCCACCACGTTATGAAGCTCCCGGACGTTCCCCGGCCATGAATACGCGCAGAGCGTCGCAACCACTTCTTCGTCCACCGCCGGGCTTGCCCTGCCAAGCTCCGCCGCAAACTTTCGGACCAGATATTCCGTGAGGCGGCGAATGTCCCCCGGCCGATCGCGCAGCGGCGGAATACGGATACTGGTCACCGCGACGCGATAGAAGAAGTCCATTCGAAAGCGCCCTTCTGAGACCTCCTGTCTCAAGTCGCGATTGGTCGCCGCGACGAGACGAAAGGTCACCTTCCTCGGGACGTTTTCGCCGAGCCGATAGATCTCCCCCTGTTCCAGCACGCGCAGGAAATGTGGCTGCAGATCTACCGGCATTTCGCCGATTTCGTCGAGAAACAAGGTCCCGCCATTGGCTGCTTCAATCTTGCCAAGCGCGCCCCCTCGGCGTGCACCGGTGAAGGCGCCATCGCCATAGCCGAATAGTTCACTGGCGAGTAGTTCGCGTGACAGGCCCCCGCAGTTGAGTGCAATAAAAGGCCCCTCCTTCGCCTGGCTCGCGTGGTGGATTCCCTTGGCAAACAATTCCTTGCCCACGCCAGTCTCGCCGAGCAACACAACTGGCGCATGTGAACGTGCGATCTGCCGGGCCTTGTCCACGGCATCGAGCAATGCCGGAGCTTCGCCCTGGATGCGTTCGAAGCCGGCCGTCGATCCACCCTCGGCGCCGCGACCGGATGCGTTGCTGACCCCGCGCGCAGATCTGTGACGTTGCGCGAACGGCACGATCAGCAAGCTACCGATGCGTCTGCCATCGTCGATCACCGGCTCGATCCAGTCAGGCTGAATCCAGTGGGGGAGATCCGTAGGTGTCACACCGGTAAGCGCAGAGTCGGTCGCAAGCGCCAGAATCCGTTTTGGCCGTGCGAGCGAAAGATCACCGCCGGCTGCCGCGATCGCAGCTTCGGCGTGCTCATTGACCTTGATCGGATAGCCGCCATGGTCGAACACCACGGCGCCGTCCGACGCAAGCATCGCGAGGCGCCTCATGCAGCGATCCAACAACCGATAGCGAAGCTCCATGGTCCGCGCAGCCAGACGACTCTCGATCCGGCTGGCTGCCGTGACGACCAGCGCCAGGCTGTGACGATTGTAGGATTCGGATAGGCCGGACACGTCGATGACGCCGATAATCGTACCGTCGCGCGGGTCGCGGATCGCATTGGCCGAGCAGGTCCAGCGCTTGATGCCGGCGCAGAAGTGTTCCGCAGAATGGATCTGTACGGGCTGGCCGACCTCGATCGCCGTGCCAATCGCATTGGTGCCACAGATCATCTCGTTCCAGGACGCGCCGGGCAGCAGCTGAATCCCTCGCGCGGAAGCAATGGTAGCGGGGTCTCCCTCGAGATTCAGGATGGTGCCGGCCGGCTCGGCAAGCGCCATGACCGTTTCGGTTTGCGCAAGAAAGTCGCGTGCATGCGCCATCACCGGAGCACTCGCCTCGACCAGATCGCGGTGACTGCGTTGCAACGAATACAGTAGATGTTCGTCCAGCGGCGGCGGCGCATGGCCCAGCGTGGGATCCACTTGCCAACCGAGGCAGCGCTGCCATGACGTGTCAACGAGGTGCCGCACGACACTGTGCGGTGCTTCTCCGCCGCTCAGAAACCGTTCCCAGGCGGCCATGACTAACGCTTCGTCGCCAGGATTTGAGAACATCTGCATGGCATCCGGCATATCCATTACTTGTCTCCTTCTTCATGTCGCCTTATACCGCACCGCAGCATGACGGATGCAGCCGGCTCGTGCCAGAAGAGGGGCAAGTTCAATGCCATCGCGAGAACGCCGAAAGAGTGAGCTCAGCGCACCACAGAACGTTTGATTTCCGGACGATGGCTTCACGGGTCCGTTCGATTTTCGAATGGTCAGAATGAGCGGCTCGCAGGCGGGCACAGTCCACTCGTTGCGGCGCATCAAACAACGTGCGGGCTGTGAGAAAGCCACACTGCGGCGGCGCCATTCCATGGAATGGCGCCGCCCGCCGGGAGAACCGGGCGCGAGACAACTGCGCCCTGAGCCATGCGCTAGTCAGCGCGCTCGGGAACCGGCAACTGCAGCCAGTCCTTGTAGAACGCCTCAATGTCCGGCTCGAAATCGTGAATCACCGGATACCACGGCGTCGGCGCTTCGACGTCGTGCATGGTTGCGCAACTCGGACAGTAATACTCGCGGTAGACCTGCCACTGGGTGTCAGGCGCCATGAGCTTGGGATAGACTTCGAGCATGGCCTCCTCTGTGTCGCGCACATAGACGTTGGCATACAGTTTCCAGTTTTCGCGGTAGTCGCAGAATTCATGGCCGCAGTCGCATTTGACCAGCCAGTGTTTGCTCTTCGCGGCCTGCACGATATGCAGGTGCGGTCCAAGCGGCAAGACGATCTTGTCGGGCCACGAGAGTTTCCCCTGCAACACTTCGAGATACTGGCTAAAGCGCTCATGATCCTTCGGCATGGACAACATGCGTACGGTCGTATCCCAGTCGAGTCGTCCGTCGACCAGATTGCCGACCTGTTCCTTCGTGTAAGCAGACATTTCGCTACTCCTTGATTCGCTTCGATATCGATACCGGCATGGATTACTCTTCGACCTGAACCACCGTGGTCACGTCGGGCAGCAACGAGAGATCCATCCGGTATTTCGAGCCGTAGGACGGCACGTCCAGTTCTGCCTCGGTCATGTTCCAGTCGGCAGGCAGATCCCAGAACTTCCGGAAGTTGTTGAGGAATTTCTCCGACAACCCGAAGCTGGTCGCGAACATGTGGCGCACCGGGCGCGACGCATGTTTGGTGAGGACACGCTCCCGCTCTTCCTTCATCCATTCCCGCGTCGGCAACGAGCGCGCAAGCCGTTCCTTACGGATTTCGCCGCGGCGCTTCAGGGTCTTTTGCGCATCGACTGTCCAGATCCCCGATGCGTCCTGCGACAACACCGCGCCATACACCTTCTCGGCAAACTCGGGGAGCAGAAAACCGTTGTTGAGGTCTTTTGCGATGGCTTCCGTTTCCCGATCGAGCGGATCGCCAAAGCCCGGACCGCCGCGCAGGTAATTGAGGTACAGGTCGTGGTTTTCGTAGCAATCCTCCGTCGTCATGCATTGCTTGTCGCGCTTGACCCTGGAAGTCGCATCAATGTGCCGCTCGTAGTCCGGTTCGTCGGGATTCGTGTCGCCGCCGAGGGGCAGCGAAAGCCCCTGCGCGATGCGCTCTTTCAGGCCCGTCTTGTGCGCCTCGAACCGGTAGCCGGTGGCAGACGGATAGCCGCCCATGAACCCCCAGTCACTGTTCATGTAGCCATTGCCCATGAAGAACATGGTCCAGTCCTGGGCCTTCCAGACCATGCGCAGCGTTTCGAAGCCACAACCGCCGCGGTACTTGCCATAGCCACCGGAATTGGCTTTGACGTTGCGTCCGAGATAAAGCAACGGTTCGGCCATCTCCCATATCTCAATGTCGCCCATGTCGCCTTCCGGGTTCCAGATCGCGGCGGCGTGGTTGAGACCGTCCCTGATGGCGCCGGCGCCCGTGCCACACGACGAGGCCTCGAAGCTGTTGACCGCGTGCACCTCACCGTCCTGATTGATGCCGCCGCCTTGCAGCCAGTTCGAAGTATTGGCGTTGCCGGCGTTGACTTCTTCCAGATAGCCACGGCTGAAGTACGCCTGGCCGAGCCCCCGCCACATGGCACTCCACCCCGATACCAGGAAGTGCCATGCATAGGCGTGCCCGGTGCGGCGATCGTCCGGGTTCATCCATGTGCCCTTGGGCAGGCGGAACTCCGTGCCGAAGTAGGCGCCGTCGTTGATGCGCTGTGTCGGCACCAGGGTCTGGGTCATCATGACCCAGATGCCACTCGTGAACGCCACGTGGTGGGCGTTATAGGTGTGCCATCCCCAGCGGCTCGCGCCTTCGAAATCCAGCCGCCATGTGGCGTCGGGCCTGATCGTCATTTCGACCGGCGAGTGCATGATGGTGTCGATCTTGGCAAAGGCCGAGGGTGTCTGGATATCTTCGTGGGCGTAGGGCACATCCACAAAGGCGACCTTGCGGTATTTGCCCGGCAGCGTCATTGCCTTGATGCGGCTTTGCAAGCCACGACGGCCCTCTTCGATGACCTCGTAGCTGAACTTCTCGTAGGCTTCCAGCCCCTCGGTGGCGACGATCTCTTCGACCATGTCGCGGATCATGTGACAACCGGCGATCCGGGTGCGTTCGTCGAGGATCCAGTATTTCGGAGTGCGCACCGAACGCTGGCTTTCATGCAGCCAGTCGCGCAGCGGCTGGTCGTTTACGCCGATCTTGCGGCAGGTGATCTGATAGCCGTCGCCGAAGCGCTGGACCTGCCCCGTCGACATGGAGCCCGGCGTCACCGCACCGGTGTCGATCACGTGCGTCACCCCGCCTACCCAGCCGATGAGCGTTCCGGCCCAGAAAATCGGCACGATCGTCGCAATATCGCAAGGGTGAACGTTGCCGATCGAGCAATCGTTATTGGTGAACATGTCCCCCGGATTGATGCCCGGGTTGTCCTCCCAATTGTTCTCGATCATGTACTTGATCGCGGCGCCCATCGTGCCGACGTGGATGATGATGCCGGTCGAAGTCAGCACGCAGTCGCCGACCGCGTTGTATAGCGTGAAGCACAGTTCCCCTTCCTGCTCAACGATCGGCGAAGCAGCGATCTTCTTCGCGGTTTCGCGAGCATGCACCAGACCGCCGCGGATCTTGGAGAACAGCTTCTCGTAGCCGATTGGGTCCTTCTCGCGCAACTCGAGCCGGGCGAGCCCGTTGTAATGGCCCGTCTTGCTGGTGCGCTCCATGATCTCGGCGCGGAACGCTTTCAGGGTCTTGCCGCTGGCAAGCAGTTCGGGATGGCCAACTTCCTTGGATGACATGAGGTTCATTTTCGTCTCCTTACTTCACTTCTTGCAGATGGAACAGACGGTGCTTGTCGAGCGTGGTTTCGAAACCATCAGGCACGACGAATGTGGTGGAGGCGGACTCGATGATGGCCGGCCCGACGATGTGGTTGCCCGCCATGAGGGACTCCATCTGCCAGATGTCGGCTTCGACCCACGTCTTGTGGCGATAGAACGGGCGCTTGCCGAGATACGCAGACTCGGGAGGTGTTTCGCCCGCCTCCGGATCCTCAGGCAGCACGGGCTTCTGCGTGGCGACAAGGCCGCGCATGATCGCGCCAGTGGCGCTGAAGCCCAGTTCCGGTGAGCGGGCGGAACTCGCGTACACCCGCGAGTAGGTCTCCTCGAACGCGTCGGTAATCTTCTTCCAGTCTGCGGGGGTGGCAGCACCACTGATCGGCGAAGTAATCTCGAGGTCGTTCAGTTGTCCCATGTATTGCATCCGATAGCCGGGAAGCAGGGTGATGTCTTCCAGCTTGAAGCCGTTGATGACGAACTCCTCGACGACCTTGTCGGCCAGTTCCTTCCACGCTTCCTGGATGACCGAGCAGGCTGCCGCCTTCTGTTCGTCGGGCGCGTCCGGCGCGACCGCGATATCCACGCTCTTGTCGTAGCGGTACTCGAAGTCGGCGCATGCGCAGCCGAACGCAGAGAATCCGGCGGCCCATGCAGGGACGATCACGTCCTTGAAGCCCAGGCCTTCCGTATATCCGTAGGTATGCACAGGTCCAGCCCCGCCGTACGAGAAGCACACGAAGTCGGTGGGGTTGTAACCCTTCGCGCTGATGTTGGCGCGCAGGTACTCGTGCAGGCTGAGATCGAGCAGTTCGATCACGCCTGCAGCGGCATCCTCCACCGAGAGGCCAAGCGGATCGGCGATCTGTGCCTTGATGTGTTGCCGTGCGCGCTCGACGTCGAGCTTGATCGCGCCGCCGAGGAAGTTGTGGGGGTTCAGATAACCCAGCACCACATGGCAGTCGGACACCGATACCGTATCGAGTCCGCTTTCCGGCCAGCATGTGCCGACGCGATAACCCGCGCTGTCCGGGCCGAGCTTGATGGAGCCGCTGTAGGGATCAAGCCGCACAAAGCTGCCGGCACCCGCGCCCACCGAATCCATCGCTACCAACGGCAGCGACAGCACGAGACGGGCCATGTCCGGATCGGAGGCGATCGCAAAGTTGCCCTTGGTGATCAGCGCCATGTCGAAACTGGTGCCACCGATATCGCTGCATGCGATGTTCTCGTAGCCCAGTCTTTCGCCAAGCAGCCGCGAGCCGATCACTCCTCCGATCGGACCAGAGACAATCGTACGGGCGAGCTCCTTGGCCTTCCAGCTGATCGTCCCGCCGTGCGTGGCCATCACCCGCAGATCAAACCTGGCCCCGTGCTTCCTGAAGCGGTCGCTGACCTTCTTCAGCGTCTGCCGGGACGGTTCGGCCGCATAGGCTTCGAGAATGGTGGTGTTCGTCCGGTGGCTTTCCTTGCGCGACGGGTAGTAGTCGACCGACGCGAAAACCGGCATGTCCACGCCGATTTTCTTCAGTTCATCGCGGCAGACATCGCGAGCGCGTTTTTCGCTCGACTCATTCTTGTGAGACTGCAGGAGACAAATGGCAATAGCCTTCGATCCGGCATTCACGAGCTCGCGCGTCGCCTTGCGCACCTCGTCTTCGCGCAGGGGGATCACGATTTCACCCTGAACATCGGTGCGTTCGGTCACCCCCCGCGTACGCGAAAGCGGGACCAGCGGTTCGTCGTAGCGGTGGGTGTTGAGGTGGATCCGTTCTTCCAGCGCGTAGCCGAGATAACTCTGGATGGCCCGTCCCATGGAGTGAATCTGCTCGAAGCCTCGATTGCAAATAAGCCCGACATCCAGGCCCTTGCGCTGAACGACGCGATTCAACATCGCCGTACCGGAATAGACGCAGGTCACCAGTTCGGGATAGACCTCGTCCACTTCGCGCGCCCACTGCGCCAGTGCGTCTTTGGACGACTCCAGAATCGCCAACGACTCGTCTGCGGGATTGCTTTGGGCCTTACCAACCACAAAGCGGCCATCCGAGCGCACGAAGAAGGTATCGGTCATCGTGCCGCCGGCATCGATGCCCAGTACCTGGACGTGTGAAAGTTGCTGTTCCATTAGTGTCTCCAGCTCTCCTTGATTGAACATCGCCTCGACGGGGAGGCGCGATGCGAAGCGGTTATTGCGATTCGCTTCGGAGGAGCTAAAGGCAAGGGCTATGCCACTGACCGCCGAATCGGCGTCTTGTCGGCAAACTATTGAATGGAATGGCTTTGCGGGGAACTACCGGCTTGCTCGCGGTGGGCGAGACCGTCGCACAACGACCGGTTCCTGAACGGTCGGCCGTTTGGAGAGCGGAATTCGAACGCAAGTCTGACGGAGAGCGTGACGTGCGAGAACCAGTAGACCGTATTCAACGTCATCGACTGACGCGCCGGCTGACCCCAAGGTCACGCACCAAGGCGTACTTCCGGATCTTCTGATACAGCGTGCTTTTTGCTATCCCGAGCTGCGCGGCCGCCTCGGTCAGGTTGCCCTGGCATTGCTGGATCGCAAAACGAATCGACTCTGCTTCCGCCATTTCCAGCGAGCGGATCTTTTGGCGCGCAAGCGCAGACATCCCAGAGGACGCCGTCTCTCGGACACGCCCAGGAGAAACGGCCAAAGCACCGATCTCGGGCGGCAGCTCGGCAACTGTCATGATTCCGTCGCGGGCCATGAGTACCGCGCCCTCGATCGCATTTCGCATCTCACGGACGTTACCCGGCCAAGTGTAGTTCAGCAGGCATCCATACGCCACATCGTCGAAGACGGCATGGGTCACGCCGTACCGCTTGCGCGAGACACTCAACCAGTGTTCGATCATCTCGGGCAAATCCGTCTTGCGTTCGCGCAGCGGAGGTATCGAGATGTTCGTGACGGCCAGCCGGTAATACAGATCCATGCGGAATTTCCCGTCAGCGACGTCCGCACGCAGGTCGCGATGCGTGGCGGCGATCAGACGGAAGCCGACCTTGCGAGGCGTGTTTTCGCCCAACCGGTAGATCTCCCCTTCCTCCAGCACACGCAGCAGATGCGGCTGGATGTCGAGTGGCATTTCGCCGATCTCGTCGAGGAACAGCGTGCCGTGATTCGCCGCTTCGATTTTCCCTGTCATGCCTGACCTGCGTGCGCCGGTAAACGCGCCTTCGGCATAACCAAACAGCTCACTGCTCAACAAATCGCGGGACAAGCCACCGCAGTTCAGCGCGACGAAGGGGCCGTCTGCCCTCGAGCTGGTCTGGTGAATGCCTTGCGCGAACAACTCCTTGCCAACGCCGGTTTCACCCAGCAGCAGTACCGGGACCGAGGCTTTAGCCAGCTGCTGCGCCTTCTGGATAGCCGCCCGCAGTGCAGGGCTCGTGCCGACAATGCGAGAGAACGCCGCGGCAGGCGTGGGCTCGGCGACCGGCATCGCTTCGGATAACGAAGCGGCGCGCCGACTGGCAGCCGGCGCAATCAACATGAAACCGAGCGTGTCGGCACCTTCAGTAACGCGTTCAATTCGTGCGAGGCGCAACCACGCCGGTGATTGCGGCGACATGGAGCCACCGGCAATCCTGGCGATGTCGGGGATCGGAAAAGCGTTGTCCAGTGCGCCTGGAACGCCAAGCCGCGCAAAGGCGGCTGACGCTTGCGGGTTGGCTCTGACGAGACGTCCGGACTCGTCCACCGCGACGACGCCGTCCGTACGTCCGGAGCAGTAAGCCATGCAACGCTCCATCAGGCGCAGACGGCGCTCCATTGCGAACTTCCCAAGCCGGCTCTCGATACGCCCGGCCATCGAGACGATAAACGCCAGGCTATGCTGGCTGTAGGTTTGCGCAAGGCCCGAGACATCAAGTACGCCGAGTACGGTGCCGTCAAGCGGATCGCGGATCACCGTGGCAGAGCAAGTCCACTGCTTGATACCCGCGCAGAAATGCTCCGAACCATGGATCTGGACCGGTTGCTGCAAAGCGAGGGCGGTGCCGATCGCGTTGGTGCCGCAACTGAGTTCAGTCCAGTTACAACCCGGTATCAACCGGACCTCGCCGGCGGGTTCAACGATGCGCGCGTCGCCGGCCAGTTCGAGGATCATGCCGTCCGGATCCGCGAGCAGCAGAATGGTCCCCGTCTGCGAAATTAACTCGCGTGTCTGCTGGATAATCGGCGCGCTGGCATGCATCAGGCGGTCGCTCCTGACGCGCAAGTCGAACAGAGCCCCTTCTTCAAGCGGTAGTGGGGCGCCTGCCGCATCGGGAGCCACGCGGCCATCAAGGCAGCGATGCCAGGAATCGTCAACGACGCCACGGAGGGCACCCGAGGGCCGCTTGTCACCTTGAATCAAACGCTCCCACGACGCCATGACGCTGGCGTCCCGGTCGGGACTTGAAAACCAGTCCATTGGCGTGCCGGTCTCTTTCATGCGATCTCCATGTGAGCAGGAGTACCTCACCCGATCAGAGGCTTCGCCTTGCCATAAGGCGTTTTCTTTTTTGCCCCGGGATGCGCAATTGCCTCAGTCGATAGGCCGCCGCCCCAGCGCGCGTCGCGAGCGCCAGGGCGCGACTCTACGGCGCGGATGTGCCCATCAGCGATCAATCACGACGCGGTCGCCATACAGGGGCGGACCTCCGTCTGAATTCTATTCCTGAAATACAGCACCGTCCGGAAATCGAACGCTTTGCGCAACTGGCAACCGTTCAAGCACCATAAAAAATACAAAAATATACATAAAATCAACGACTTGGTATCAGCGCGGCGATGATGGCATGGCCCATGCGTTTGACTGGGCCAAGGCGAGCCGCATGATTGATTGCGCGCTCGGTCTCGTAGCAGAAAAGCGCTCACCATAGCGCGACAGGAAAGAGGTCGAAGGAGAAGACGATGAACACCGGTCAGAGATCCCTGCGCTTGCTGGTCGAAAAGTGGCTGGCGCCCACTCCGGCGAGGCCGGCTCACGTCACACGGTTTAGTCGCATGGGTACGAATCAGAGACGCTATGTGCGCGTCGAAGCGTTACATTCAACCGGTCTGCTGGCGATTTTTTTCTTCAGACACGATGACGGATCGTGGTGTGTATTCCCGCCCGGCACGGAAAGCCCGACCATGAGGGTGTGATCTGCTTCAGGAGATCATGACCGAAATTGAGGTGAGTGTTTTGACAGATGTCTCCGACGGGGACCAAGCATTGGAAGCAGTCGACTTACCACGGGAGGGAACTGTACGCGCGCCTACTGTCGGGGTGTAGTGGTCAAGTTATTTCGGACAGGCCGATAGGTTCTTTCACTGTCGGTTTCGCCTCGTAGGCGGCAGGCGACAGACAGCCCAAAGTCGAATGCAAGCGGACGGCATTGTACAAGCCGTCAACACAACATCCATATTACCGAGTCGCGGGAAGTTCTCTATCGCTGGCACCCGTGGTGCGGACGTACGGTGTGGATTTTCAACACGGTAGAGAAGAACTGAGAGACTGTACTGCGCTGTGCGCTGGATTCGCTCGAGACGGCGCGTGTATCGGAGGTACCGCGGCGGATGTTCGATCCGGTCGCCTGTTGTCACGTCACTTTCGCCATCTCTCCCGTTCGCTGACCAATTCCAAGAACTGGCAACATAAGCAGTACTTTGCATATCGGTCAACTTTCCTCTGCGGCCCTTACTGCGACACTCACGAACCAACCGAAGTCAAGGCACAAATTTATTCACCGCCGATTGCAGTGACGATAGTATTTTCATCGCCATTGCAATCGGGCGAAATTCTCGCTGTTACCCGACGTACTGTCTGCCGATCGCAGGCGTACCTCATCGCCTGAGATGCGCTCACGTCCTGCACTCAGAACGCGTAGCGGATGCCGACCTGGAAGCCGGTCTCCGCAGTCCCGGGGTCTGGCGTAAGGAACGCCCCTGGACTTAACGCCGCCCCTGCCAGCAGGAACCGCGCCGTATTCGAGTTCGTCAGCCGGGAACCCACCGCGTAAAGATGCGTCGATTTGGACAGGTTGTAGTTGGCGATAACGCCGATCTCCCTTGCGTTGTTGCCCAGCCCGGAGCGGTCGATTGTCACCGCATATCCAAGGCCGATAGTGACCGAACTAGTCACCCGATAGTCGGCCGAAAGTGTGTACGTGTTGTGGTAGTTGCCCGGCGTATTGGTAACCGGGCCCGCCGCAGGATTGCCCTTCCCTGGCGGACTTGTCAGCGCATTCCCGGTCGTCGCCGAGATCACGTCGTTGGTACGAAAGAAGCCGGCATAAAGCTTCCCATAGCCGTAGTCGTAGTTGACGGCTGCGAGCAGTTGTTGAACCGAATTGGTGTTCGACGCGTTGTTTGCCTTGAAATACGCCGCGACCGCGACAAACGGCCCCTGCTTCGTTTGCATGCCGACCTGATACACGGCGTTACCGGTGAACTCCCCCGGAACCCCTCCCATTGCATAGTGGAACTCCATTTGCGTGTGCGCAAAGACCGGAGTGAAATAGGCGAGGTCGTTGTCGACGCGAACTTGCTCCATGATGAAGTTATTAAAGCCGGATCCATAGGTCACCGCGCCGAACGCGTCGGCGTTGCTGAGAAGCGTGAACAACGGGGAATTCTGGCGTCCGACACGGAATTCGCCAAAATCCCCCGAT
>Ga0310811_10010108_pt1 | contig 12192 bp, 12 predicted proteins | sample YCmetagenome_FD_207642 | JGI IMG/M metagenome (GOLD analysis project Ga0310811, IMG submission 207642) | Soil microbial communities from experimental microcosm in Duke University, North Carolina, United States - YC | ecosystem: Engineered > Artificial ecosystem > Soil microcosm > Unclassified ... | reverse complement strand
CCGCCGTGCCGCGCTTGGCCTGCGCGTCCAGCGGCCCCTCGAAGCCGTCCACCACATTCAGACACGCACTGTAGCCCGCCGCGGTCATCGCTTTCGCGGCCGCGGCCGAGCGGACGCCGCTCCGACATAGAAAGAGGAGCGGAGTATCCTTGTTTGTGACAGCTCCGGAGAGAGCCGTCACAAACTCCGGATTCGGTTGCATGCTGGGGAAGACTTGCCACTCCAGCAGTGCCGGCTTCTTGCCGGCAGTCGCGAGGTCGGGAAGCCCGACGTAGTTCCATTCGGCACGGGTGCGTACATCGATCAGCACCGCGCCTTCGATCTCGTTCAGAATCTTCCACGCCGCTTGCGGCGTCACGTCACCGGCATAGCCGGCTGCGGGAGACACCTGATACGTGCCGACGATCTTGTTGTCTTTCGTCATAGCCCCCGCTCTTCATTTGACGAGAGTCGGGCACCTGCGAGCCAGCAACCAACGATGGGCAACACAGCGAAGCATGAGCGACGAAGAGATCCGAATCGAATGCCGTTGAGGGGGCATTGCTTTTGTCGGGACGTCGCGATGCTGGTGCGCTGTGCAGTTCTCCCTCGTTCATCGTTTCAGCGAAGAGGAAGCCCCCCGTCCTCGCCTTGGCTCGCGTATGAGCGCCCCACGCCCCGTCGCGATGAATCGACTCTTAGCAGACCATGCCGAGCGCGCAAACGATTCGCTCAAGCATTGTCACCCACTATTCAACCTAATCCTTGGCCTCAATCGATTGACAATGCGGTCGATTCGATTCTCCGTCGCGCGCGAAGAAAGAGACCGCTCAATATGTAGCGCTCGCGCGTGCGCGCGGAACGATAAAGGCGAATCGTATGACGTTCGCCTAATCACCAACCAAACGATCTTCGCCAAAATGGTCAAAAAAAAATTCAGAAAAGAAAACGCCGCTCGATGGAGCGGCGCTTCAATTCTTGTTCACGGTGGGACGGTAGTCGCTTAGCTCATCGCCTTGATGCGTGCGTTGAGGCGCGAGATGCGACGCGCCGCTGCGTTCTTGGCGACGACGCGTGATGTTGCACCACGCTGGATCTCCGGCTGCGCGGCGCGCAACGCCGCTGCCGCCGCTTTCTTGTCGCCGGCCTTGATCGCTTCTTCGACTTTCCTGATTGAGCCGCGCACGCGGCCGCGACGTGCCGAGTTCGTGGCGGTGCGGCGCTTGGTCTGGCGGGCGCGCTTCTCGGCCGACTTGTGATTCGCCATCTGATCCTCGTTCCTCGAAAGGGCGCGCTTATACGAGCCGCGCCGCACCCGGTCAAGCGGCCAAAAGCCCGCGAATCAACGGTGTTTCCAGGCCGCCTTCCGTTTGTCTGCAAAGGCGTTCATGCCTTCCTTGCGGTCCTCGAAGGCAAACGTCGCATGAAAGGTGCGGCGCTCAAAGCGAATGCCTTCGGCCAACGTCGTCTCGAAGGCGCGATTGACCGCTTCCTTGGCGACCATGGTGGCCGGCAAGGACATGCCTGCGATCTTCTCGGCGGTCGCGATCGCCTCATCCATCAGCTGGCCAAGCGGCACGAGTCTACTCACGAGGCCGCAACGCTCGGCTTCGACGGCGTCCATCATGCGGCCCGTCAGCACGAGGTCCATCGCCTTCGACTTCCCGACGAAGCGCGGCAAGCGCTGTGTGCCCCCCGCGCCGGGAATGGTGCCGAGCGTGATCTCGGGCTGACCGAACTTGGCATTGTCGGCAGCGATGATGAAGTCGCACATCATTGCCATCTCGCAGCCGCCGCCCAGCGCGTAGCCCGCGACGGCGGCAATGATCGGCTTGCGCACCTGACTCACCTTCTCCCAGCCGACGGTGATGAAGTCCTCCAGGAAAACGTCCTGATAGGACTTCTCCTTCATCTCCTTGATGTCGGCGCCGGCGGCGAACGCCTTGTCGCTGCCGGTGAGCACGATGCAACCGACATTGAGGTCCGACTCGAAACCGTCGAGTGCCTGGCCAAGCTCGCGTACGAGATCGGCGCACAGTGCATTCAGCGCCTTGGGCCGATTGAGACGGATGATGCCGACCCGGCCCTTGGTCTCGATTTGGATATTTTCATAGGCAGTCATGCATACCTCGCAAAATGGTTGCGCTCCTAGTTAGCGCTGGCAGTGGGTGCAATAGAAGGTCGAGCGGCCGGCCTGGACCAACCGCTTGACGAGCCGGTCACAGCTTGGTGTTGGACAAGCGGCGCCCGCACGGTCGTAGACGTTGAAACGCGTCTGGAAGTAGCCGAGCTCGCCACCTGGCTGGACGTGATCGCGCAACGTCGACCCACCATCGTCGATCGAGCGCAACAGCACTTGCTTCAACGCCTTGATCAGTCGATCGGCCCGTTCGCCCTGCACCGTGTGTGCTGAACGCCGCGGCGAGATGCCGGCCAGGAACAGAGCCTCGCAGGCATAGATATTGCCGATGCCCACCAGGGTCTTCTGGTCAAGGAGAGCTGATTTGATCGAGGTGCGGCGGCCCCGCAGCTGGCCGGCCAGGGCCTGGCCGTCGAAGGCCGCGTCGAGCGGTTCCGGGCCCAGGCCTTTGAACAACCTGTGTCCGGTGACAGTTTCATTGCGCACCAGCAGCATCAGGCCGAAGCGCCGTGCGTCGTTGAAACGAACTTGCCAGCCGTCCTCGAGGTCGATGACGATGTGGTCATGCCGCTCCAGCGGATGTTCGGCCGCGCTCCTCGCGTCGTGGAGCGTCATGCGCCCCGACATGCCGAGATGGACGATCAAAGTGTGGCCATCGTCGAGGCGGACCAGGAGGTACTTGGCGCGCCGGTCGATGCCCAGCACGGTGCGACCTTCGACGCGTTGGGCAAAGCGCGACGGCAAGGGCACCCTTAAATCGCGGCGGCGTTGCTGCAGACGGACGATCCGCTGGCCCACCAGACGCGGGGTCAGCCCACGTCGAACCGTTTCGACTTCAGGCAGCTCCGGCATGCTCTATAGGTGTCGCTGCCCAAAAAGAGCGCTGCCCACCCGGACATGTGTCGCGCCCAGCCGCACTGCGGTCTCGTAGTCGGCGCTCATGCCCATGCTGATGTTGGGCAGGTCATGGCGGGCCGCCATCTTGGCTAGCAACGCGAAATGCAGCGCCGGCTCCTCGTCGACCGGCGGAATGCACATCAGTCCGACCACCGGCAGCTTGTGCCTATCGCGGCAGACGGCGACGAACGAATCGAGGTCGGTCGGCAGGATGCCCGCCTTTTGCGGCTCCTCGCCGGTATTGACCTGGATGAAGCAATCAGGCCGCTTGTCGGCCCGCGTCATCTCCTTGGCCAGTGTCACCGCAAGCTTCTCACGATCCACCGACTGGATGACGTCGAACAAGGCCACCGCCTCGCGCGCCTTGTTGGTCTGCAAGGGGCCGATGAGATGAAGCTTGAGGTCGGCGTATTCGGCCTTGAGTGCCGGGAACTTTTCCTGGGCTTCCTGCACCCGGTTTTCGCCGAATACACGCTGACCGACGGCGAGGAGCTCGCGCACACGGTCGGCCCCGTGAGTCTTGGAGACCGCCACCAGGGTCACGTCGGCGGGATCGCGACCGGCGGCATGTGCTGCCTGCTCGATCCTGCCCGTCACTTCGCCGAGATGCTGGGCGCCCTCGTTCATTTGTCCGCACTCGCTTGTGGTTCCGCATCGAGCGCGGCGCGCGCTGTCAGGGCTTCCATATTTCCGGGATCGTTGGCCAAGGCCGCATCCAGCGTCTCGCGCGCCCGGTCGCGCTCGCCGAGTGCCGCAAGGCACAGACCATAGTTGGCGAGCAGGCGAGGGTCACCGGGCAGGCTGCGCAGCGCATGCTCATGCAGCGCGCGCGCTTCGGCCGCGCGACCGAGATCGACCAGTACGGTGCCGAGATTGGTGAGCACCAGCGGGTCATCGGGGGCGAGCCGCGACGCGCGCTTCAGCGTCCGGCGCGCTTCCTCCTGACGTTTCAGGCCGCGCAGCGCGAGCCCCTGGTTGTTCAAGGCGCGCACATCGTTGGGCGCTCCGGCCAGGAATGGGCCCAGTGTCTCGACGGCTTCGGCAAACCGGCCATGCTCGATCTGCAGGAAGGAGAGTTGCAGGATCGCGTCGCGATCTGTGGCGTTGTTCCGCAGCGCCTGGCGCAGCGCCTCGATCGCGGAATCGGTCTGCCCGGCTGCGGTCCGGGCCAAGGCCAGTGTCTTCAACGCCGGCGCGAAGGACGGATCGAGCTCCAGCGCTTTCTCGATGGGGGCGACGGCGTCGGACGGGCGGCCGGCAAAATAAAGGACGAATCCCAGGACATGGTTGATGCTGGGACTCTGCGGTGCGAGCGCCAGAGCGCGCTCGGCCTCCGCGATCGCCTCGTCATGGTGGTTCAGACCGCCCAGGGCCAGCGCGCGGTCACTCATGATCTGGCCACGCCGCGCGGCATCGTCGCCGACATCCTGCAGCGCCATGTCGAGCACCTCGATGGCGGGTCCGTAATGGCCGAGGCGATAGAGGGCGTGCCCCAGCAAGTTGCGCCCGCGGGCCTGCAGCGGTTTCAGCACCTCGCCGCCCGGCTGTTGGATGGCGCGGTCGAGGTTGTGCGTGAACTCGGCGAGTTCCCGTTCGGCCGCGGCGAAGCGGCCCTGATCGAGATGCAGCGAGGCCAGCGCCAGCCGCGCCTCGACATGTGTGGGCGCACGGCGGATCGTGTCGCGGAAGCGCTTCGCCGCTTCGTCCAGCCGTCCCAGCCGACGCGCCATCAGGCCGAGGTTGTAGGACAGCATCGGCTCGTTGGGATCCTTGGCGAGAGCCTTGCGCCACAACGCCTCGGCGTCCGCGAGCGCGCCGCGCTGCGACAGGCAGACGGCGAGGTAATGCAAGATGTCAGGCCTGTCCCCGTAGCGGCCTTGGGCAGCCCGGAAAATCGGCTCGGCGCGATCGATCCAGCCCGCGCGCAGATATTGCACCGCCGTCTGCAGTTCGGGATCGGGCGGACCCGGGGCCGGATTTGGCGTTGCGGGAGGGGACGCAGTGGCCATGGCGCGCTGTGTGTAGACCCACCCTACGGCCAAGGCTAGACGAAACGCCATGGTCAAGGACCTCGATCTTTTCCGGGCCGCCATGGCGGACGTGGTGACGCTGAAAGGCCGACGACGTGCGCGGCGTTCGCCCGTTCGGCCCAAAACCAAGCCGCTTTCGACCGAACCGCCGTCGACGGCGTCGCCAAGAGGCTCTTCGCCGTCGAGCAGAAGGGCTGCGCGCGCCGCTTCCTCTCCCGACGACGACTTCTCGTTCGACCGGGACGTCGACCGCGCCCTGTCACGCGGCCGTCGCTCGCCCGAGGCGACGCTCGATCTGCACGGCATGACCCTGGCGGCGGCCGAACGAGCGGTGGCGCGCTTCCTCGAGGAGGCGGTGGCGCTCGACCTAAGGGTCGTCTTGATCGTGACCGGCAAGGGGTTGCGACAGGAGGGCGGTCGCGTCCTGGGGGGCCTCATTCGGGCCGAGTTTCCAGGCTGGCTGCGACGACCGGAGAATTGGGGGCGTGTGCGGGGCATGAAGTCCGCTCATCCGCGGCACGGTGGGCCTGGCGCCTTCTATATCTTGCTGCGTCGGCGTCGCCCGCGCCGGCCCATCGCAGGGTGACTGCTCACTTATTCTTGCAGGAAATTTGTGCGGTTGCTCACCTTGCGCCGCGGCATAGCCATTCCGACTTCTCCCAAAGCCTCGGGAGGTGCGTATGCGTCGAATCGTACTGATTTCGTGGTTGGTATTGATTTCCGCGGCCCTGGGAAGCGGCGTCTGCGCCGCTGTGGTCCATGACCGGGCTGTGCATGGTCGAGCCGCGGCTGCACAAGGCCCTAATCCATATCGGGACATCGCCTCCCTGGCGCCGCAGGAGGTCCATCCTCTGGCGAAGGGCCAAGTCGTCGCCGTCGACCCGACGAACGCAAAGATCACGGTCGCCCATGCACCGATCCCGCGCTTCTATCTCGAGAGAATGACGCAGATCTTCCCGGTTGAGGACGGCGCCCTGCTCGCCGGGCTTACACCCGGCGACAAGATCCGCTTCGACCTCAAGCGTGACGCCAAGCGTTACGTCATCACCCGCATCGAGAACAGCAACTGAGCGCCGCGAATCACGCGGTGCGGCGCTGCTGCTCGCCGGCCAACAGCCGTTCCTTGCGCGCCAGTCCCCAGCGATAGCCGTTCAACCGACCACCGGCGCCGACAGCGCGATGGCAAGGGATGACGCCGGCGGCCTGGTTGGTGGCGCAGGCGCGGCCAACTGCGCGTGCCGCGGAGGGCTCTCCGATACGGGCCGCGATCTCGCCGTAGGTGAGGGTCTCGCCCGGCGGAATCTCGGTCAGCGCCTTCCAGACCTTCCATTGGAAGGCGGTGCCCACGATGTCGAGCGGCACGTCTGGTGCGTCCAGGGCAGACGGCTTACGGCCGTAGAGACGGGCCAGCACGCCCTTGACCCATTCGCCCAGCGCCGCGTCGTTGCGCTGGAGGTCCGCTGCCGGGAAGTCGCGTTTGAGATCGCGTTCCAGGGAGCGGTCGTCGTCGCCCAGGAAGACCGCGGCGATGCCTTTCTGCGTCGCTGCCACCAGGACTCGACCATAGTCTGAGGCGACCGTGGTGAAGTCGATGTGCGCGCCGGCGCCGCCCTTGGCGTAGGTCGCGGGCGTCATGCCCAGCGCCTTGTTGCTGGTTTCGTAAACCCGGCTCGGTGAGCCGAAGCCTGCCCCATAGAGCGCCTCGCTCACCTTCTCGCCATCGCGCAGGGCCTTGCGGAAGCGTTCCCGCTTCCTCGCCACCAGCCAGTCGCGCGGGCTGACGCCGAGTTCAGCCAGGAAGCGCTTGCTGAGGGCGCTTGCCGACAGGCCGACCTTGCGGGCGACTGCGGTCAGCGAGGGCGATGTGTCGCCGTTGTCCGCGTCGAATAACGTGCAGGCCTTGGCGACCGGACGGCTGAGGCCAGCCTCGATCTGCCAGTCACGCGGCTTGCAGCGCTTGCACGGTCGGAAGCCCGCAGCCTCGGCAGCCTCGGGGGAGGCGTGAAAGGCCACATTCCTGCGCAGCGCCGGGCGCGCCGCGCAGGACGGCAGGCAATAGACCCCGGTCGTCTTGACCGAGAACCAAAACCTGCCGTTGTAGGCGCGGTCCCGCCGCCGCACGGCATTCCAGCAGGATTCCGAGTCGGGGAATGTGCCAGGGAGGGAGTAGCTGGCGGGAGCCACGTTGGGGGACGGGAGGATGGAGAAGTGTTGGGTCATGACGCCCATATAGGCGTCATGACCAGCCTGCTCTATCCGGCGCCCGCCGGCAATTCCCCGGCCCGGAAAGGCTTATGCCCAGTAGCTTTTGGAGGCCTCGAAGCGCGCGCGTGCCCGATCGAGCCCGATGTCGCGCAACAGGCGGTCATCGAGTTCGGCCAATTGGCGTCGCGAACGGCTGAGCTCGGAGCGGTTCATCAAAGTCTCGACTCCAACCACAACCGTGCCGGCCAGCAGCGCCAGGGCGCGGCCGAACGAGAAGGAAGGGGCTTCCGCACGGGCGATTGCCCGCACGCTGGACAGGGTCGACATGACTTAGCTCCGTTTGAGGCGCGGGAGCCACTACGGCTCCAGTACACCTCGTTTCTGTGCCCTATTTGCTGTATGGTGTCGCAATCTTCAAAGGATGATTGCTCAGGGGAGGCATAGAAAAACTATGAAGCTTGGGCCGCGATGAGCCGATCTCAGCTCCCTCTAAATGCCCTGCGCGCCTTCGAAGCTGCCGCCCGCCACGCGAGCTTCACCCACGCTGCCGAAGAGCTGCATGTCACCCAGGCCGCCGTCAGCCATCAGGTGAAGGCGCTGGAGGAACGGCTGGGCGTGGCCCTGTTCGTGCGCCGGCCTCGCGGCCTCGAGATCACCGGCGAAGGCCAGGCGCTGTTGCCCGATCTGCGCGATGCCTTCGACCGCATGACCAACGCGCTCGAACGGGTCGGGCGCAAGGCCAATTCTGGCACGCTCAACGTCAGCCTGGTGACGACCTTCGCCTTGGGCTGGCTGACGCCGCGATTGCATCGCTTCCAGGCCAAGCATCCGGAGATCGAGGTGCGCATGACGACGGCGTTGCGCCGTGTCGACTTCGCGCGCGAGGATTTCGACTGCGCGATCCGTTTCGTCGTCCAGCCGGAGCCGGATTTGCATGCGACGCGCCTGTTCAGCGACGTTCTCACGCCGCTTTGCGGCAAGCGCTACAAGGACAAGCTCAAGACCCTCGATGACCTGAAGCGCGTGCCTTTCATCGACATGACCTACGACCCCGAGTGGGCGATCTGGCTCAGGGCCGTGGGCATGGGCGACTTCAAGCCCAAGCGCGTGCTCACCTTCGACTCGACCATGATCGCCGTCGAAGCGGCCATGGAAGGCGCGGGCGTGGCGGTCGGGCCGCCGCAGCTCTTTCGCGAGGAGCTGGCGGAAGGCCGACTGTTCCAGCCCTTCCCGCAGATCGTCGACTCCGGGAAGGCGTGGTGGTTCGTCTGCCCGCCGGCGTCGGCCAGCCGGCCCAAGACCCGGGCTTTCGAGGATTGGCTGGTCGAGGAGCTGAGCGCTCCGCCGATGCGGGCGGCCCGGGCAGCGCTTGCCGCGAGCGGTCGTCGCGGATGACCGCGGCGCGTGTGGCTTATCGACCGTCGGGCATCCAGCCTGCATGCACAAGAAAACCTAACCCTGGAATAGTGTGATGAGCATCGAGATACACCGGCCTTGGGCCCGTCAGCAGACAGTGGAATCGGGCGAGGCCGCGGGCTTCGTCACCCTGACCAATCTGGGCCCCGAGCCGGATCGGCTGGTCTCGGCAACGTGCGCTTTGGCGGCGAAGACCGAGATTTGGGGCATCAAAGTCGTGGGTGCCGAGTTGCGAATGCTGCCGCTGGAGAAGGGCGTTTTTTTAGAGGTCGGCACGGCCGTCGAGCTGAAGCCGCGTGGCTATCACCTGTTCTTCCAGGGCCTGACGCGATCGCTGGCGCGCGGCCAGAAAGTCCCGGTCACGTTGGCCTTCGCCAGAGCCGGGACGCGCGAGATCGAGCTCGTCGTCGAGGCCGAAGGCTACATCAACAGCGACGCGTTGGGCCTTCCCCAGCCCACCTAAGACCGGCCCGGCTCAGCCGGGTAGCGGTGTCGCCCGCCAAACGCATCCTCGACGATCAGGCTATCTGAGGCGAGCGCATCGGGATCGTCGCCGAGATAGGCCGGACCGACCGGGACCTTGCCGTGGCCGCCCGGCACATCGAGCACATAGACGGGCTGGGCAAGCCCCGACAGACGGCCGCGCAGCGCTTTCACGAGCGCTTGGCCGTGCGCGATCGGCACCCGAAAGTGGCCGGTGCCGCGCACCAAGTCGGGATGATGTAAATAATAGGGCTTCACTCGCGCGCTCACGAGCGCTCGCATCAGCGCGCAAAGCGTCTCGACGTCGTCATTGATGCCGGCCAGCAACACGGTCTGGCTGAGGAGTGGAAACCCGGCATCGGCGAGCTGTGCCAGGGCCGCGCGTGCTGGCGGCGCGAGTTCCCGCGGGTGATTGCAATGGATGCCGGCCCAGAGTCCGGCCCGCTTGGGTTTTAGCGCGGCGACGAGCTCGTCGGTGATACGCCCGGGATCGGCAACAGGAACGCGGGTGTGCACGCGAATCACGGCGACATGCGGGATGTCGTCGAGAGCCTCGATCAGCTGGCCGAGACGACGCGGCGCCATCATCAGCGGATCGCCTCCGGTCAGGATCACCTCCCAGATCTCGGTGTGATCGCGGATGTAGGCGAGCGCAGCCGCAAGCTCCGTTGCGCTTAGCGCCTCGCTGCCCGGTCCAACCTTCTCGCGTCGGAAGCAGAAGCGGCAATAGACCGGGCAGACATGCAAGGGCTTCAAGAGAACGCGATCGGGATAGCGGTGCACGATCCCCTTCACCGGCGAACGCAGTTCGTCGCCGATGGGATCGGCTCGTTCCTCAGGCGCGATCTCGGTCTCGCGGATGTCGGGCACGAACTGCCGCGCGATGGGATCCTGCGCGAGATTCGTGCGATCGATCAGCCCCGCGAGTTCGGGCGTGAGCGCGATGGCCATGGATCGCGCAGCCTCGGCCAGGCGCGGATCGGCCTTTATGAGGCCTTCGCGCTCCAGGGCTTTTAGCGTTCGCAGGGTTTGCATGGCGGCCGTGAGATAGGCCGCCAATCCGGTCAAGTCCAGCGGGCGGAGCCGGGCCGGTCAGAAACGCGACGATACACGAACTGCAGGATCAAGCCGCGACGACGTCGTGCCGTGACAGCGTGAAGCCTTCGTAGCCCTTGGCCGCGACCTCATCGCAGCGCTTCTTGTAGCGATCGAAGCCGCCGACGTAGGGCATGAACACCCGCGGCTTGCCCGGAATGTTGGCGCCCATGTACCAGGAATTGGCCAGCGGATAGAGCGTACTGTCGGCCACAGCGTTGACGTGATGGACCCAGTCCATCTCGGCCTTGGGCGTGGGCTCGATGCGGTCGAGCTGATGCTTGCCGAGATGGTCGAGTGCATCGGCGATCCAGTCGACGTGCTGCTCGATGGAAGCGATCATCTGCGTCTTCACGCCCGGGCTGCCCGGTCCGGTGACGACGAACATGTTGGGAAAGCCCGACACCATCAGGCCGAGATAGGTGAGCGGCCCGCCTTCCCAATGGTCGCGCAGCACAGCGCCGCCGCTGGTGCGCACGTCGATCTCGCGCAGTGCGCCGGTCATGGCATCGAAGCCGGTCGCGAACACGAGGGCATCGAGCTCGTACTGCTGCTTGCCGGTGCGCAGGCCGGTCTCGGTGATCTCCGCGATCGGATCGCTGCGCACATCGACCAGCGTGACGTTCGGCCGATTGTAGGTGTCGTAGTAGTTGGTATCGAGACAGAGCCGCTTGGTGCCGATCGGATGATCCTTGGGCGCCAGCAGTTCCGCCGTCTTCGGATCCTTCACCGTCGCGCGGATCTTGTTGCGCACGAACTCCGACGCCGTGTCGTTCGACTCCTTGTTCACCAGAAGATCGGTGTAGGCATAGAGATAGCTGATGCTGCCGCCTTCCTGCCACTTGGCTTCATATGCCTCGTTGCGTTCGTCCGCCGGGACCTCGATCGCCCTTTTTGTGGGCTTGGCATGTCCGCCGATGGCAAACGGCGTCTCCGCGGCCGCTGCACGCCGCGCCGGATACTCCGCCTTGTGGCGCCGCTCGCGCTCGGGCTCCATCGGCCCGTTGCGCGCCGGCAGGCTGAAGTTTGCCGTGCGCTGGAAGACATGCAGATGCTTGGCTTGCTGGGCGATGATCGGGATCATCTGCACGCCCGACGAGCCGGTGCCGATCACGCCTACGCGCCGGCCGGTGAAATCCACGCCTTCGTGCGGCCAGAGGCCGGAGTGGTACCATTTGCCCTTGAAGCTCTTGATGCCCTTGAAGTCGGGCACGCGCGGCGTCGAGAGATTGCCAGCCGCCATCACGCAGTAGCGCGCGTGGATCTCCTCGCCCTGGTCGGTGCGTAGCGTCCATTCATTCGCCTCGCCGTCGAAATGCGCGGAGACGATGCGTGTGTTGAGCTGCACGTCGCGCCTCAAGTCGAAGCGATCGGCGACATGGTTGATGTATTTCAGGATCTCGGGTTGGGTGCCATAGCGCTCCGGCCATTTCCAGTCCTGCTGCAGCTCGTTGGAGAAGCTGTAGGAATATTCGAGGCTTTCGACATCGCAGCGTGCACCGGGATAGCGGTTCCAAAACCACGTGCCGCCGACCCCGGAGCCAGCCTCATAGGCGCGGACTCTCAGGCCCATGCCGCGCAGGCGATGGATGGCGTAGAGACCGGCAAGTCCGCCGCCCACGATGGCAACATCGAGTTGGCGCGGCGCGGTGTGCGAGGCGTCGGGCATTGGCTTCCTCTGGGCTTCCTCGGGCTGTGTTTGGCCAAGAGTCTGACGCTGGGATACGCTTGGCAAGATGGCGCGCGAGAGCAGGAACGGCAGGCGAAATTTCGTCAGGACCGCGTTAGCCTAGTCCTGCGAAAGGACGACCTGGTGTGACGATCAGCGACGAGCAGACGACCGATATCATCGCGGCACTGGTTCCGGCCACGTTGCGCGGCCTGCATGCGCTCGAATTCGCCGGGCGACACTTGGCGCCCGCGTCGCTGAGGGAGCTGATCGAGGCG